>Ga0272441_10000018_pt1 | contig 354787 bp, 461 predicted proteins | sample SSMProp6N_FD_193582 | JGI IMG/M metagenome (GOLD analysis project Ga0272441, IMG submission 193582) | Marine sediment archaeal communities from Little Sippewissett salt marsh, Falmouth, MA, United States - SSM-Prop-6N | ecosystem: Environmental > Aquatic > Marine > Wetlands > Sediment ... | reverse complement strand
AACTGGCCCAACTGGCCCAACTGGACCTACCGGAGCAACTGGCTCAACTGGCGCAACTGGCCCAACTGGACCTACCGGAGCAACTGGACCTACCGGAGCTACCGGACCTACTGGCGCAACTGGCTCTACTGGTCCAACTGGCCCAACTGGCGCAACTGGCTCTACTGGCCCTACCGGAGCAACTGGACCTACCGGAGCAACTGGAGCTACCGGAGCTACCGGAGCTACTGGAGCTACTGGAGCTACTGGCCCAACTGGCCCAACTGGCCCAACTGGACCTACCGGAGCAACTGGCTCAACTGGCGCAACTGGCCCAACTGGACCTACCGGAGCAACTGGACCTACCGGAGCAACTGGACCTACCGGAGCTACCGGACCTACCGGAGCAACTGGACCTACCGGAGCAACTGGTTCTATTGGCGCAACTGGCTCTACTGGTTCTATTGGCGCAACTGGCTCTACTGGTCCAACTGGCCCAACTGGCCCAACTGGCGCAACTGGCTCTACTGGCGCAACTGGTGCTACTGGCCCAACTGGACCTACCGGAGCAACTGGACCTACCGGAGCAACTGGACCTACCGGAGCAACTGGACCTACTGGACCAACTGGACCAACTGGACCAACTGGACCTACCGGAGCTACTGGCCCAACTGGACCTACTGGCTCAACTGGCCCAACTGGCGCAACTGGCTCTGCTGGCCCAACTGGCCCAACTGGACCTACTGGCTCAACTGGCCCAACTGGAGCTACTGGCCCAACCGGAGCAACTGGACCTACTGGACCTACCGGAGCAACTGGACCTACCGGAGCAACTGGACCAACCGGAGCAACTGGACCTACTGGCCCAACTGGCCCAACTGGCCCAACCGGAGCAACTGGACCTACTGGAGCAACTGGCCCAACTGGACCTACTGGCCCAACCGGAGCAACTGGTCCAACTGGACCTACTGGCCCAACCGGAGCAACTGGCCCAACTGGACCTACTGGCCCAACTGGAGCTACTGGACCTACTGGACCTACTGGCGCAACTGGCCCAACTGGAGCTACTGGACCAACTGGCCCAACTGGACCTACTGGAGCAACTGGTCCAACTGGACCTACTGGCCCAACCGGAGCAACTGGCCCAACTGGAGCTACTGGCCCAACTGGAGCTACTGGACCTACTGGACCTACTGGCGCAACTGGCCCAACTGGAGCTACTGGACCAACTGGCCCAACTGGCCCAACTGGACCTACTGGCGCAACTGGCCCAACTGGAGCTACTGGACCTACTGGACCTACTGGCCCAACTGGACCTACTGGACCTACTGGCCCAACTGGCCCAACTGGCCCAACTGGCCTAACTGGCCCAACTGGCCCAACCGGAGCTACTGGACCTACTGGACCTACTGGCCCAACTGGAGCTACTGGACCTACTGGACCTACTGGACCTACTGGACCTACTGGAGCTACTGGACCTACTGGCCCAACTGGAGCTACTGGCCCAACCGGAGCAACTGGACCTACTGGACCTACTGGCGCAACTGGCCCAACTGGACCTACCGGAGCAACTGGCCCAACCGGAGCTACCGGGCCTACTGGCGCAACTGGCCCGACTGGCGCTACTGGGCCGACTGGCTCGACTGGACCGACTGGACCGACTGGGCCTACTGGCCCAACTGGTGCTACTGGGCCGACTGGCTCGACTGGTGCTACTGGCCCGACTGGAGCTACTGGACCTACTGGACCTACTGGACCTACTGGCCCAACTGGAGCTACTGGCCCAACTGGAGCTACTGGCCCAACCGGAGCAACTGGACCTACTGGACCTACTGGCGCAACTGGAGCTACTGGAGCTACTGGAGCTACTGGCCCAACCGGAGCTACTGGACCTACTGGCCCAACCGGAGCAACTGGCCCAACTGGAGCTACTGGCCCAACTGGAGCTACTGGACCTACTGGCCCGACTGGAGCTACTGGCCCGACTGGACCTACTGGACCTACTGGCCCAACTGGCCCAACTGGCCCTACTGGCGCAACTGGCCCAACTGGCCCTACTGGCGCAACCGGAGCAACTGGACCTACCGGCGCAACCGGAGCAACTGGAGCAACTGGACCTACCGGAGCAACTGGCCCAACCGGAGCAACTGGCCCAACCGGAGCTACCGGGCCTACTGGCGCTACCGGAGCAACTGGGCCAACTGGACCAACCGGAGCAACTGGACCAACCGGAGCAACCGGAGCAACTGGGCCAACTGGACCAACCGGAGCAACTGGACCTACTGGCTCTACTGGACCAACCGGAGCAACTGGACCTACTGGCTCTACTGGACCTACTGGACCTACTGGCCCAACCGGGCCTACTGGCTCTACTGGCCCAACTGGACCTACTGGCCCAACCGGAGCTACTGGGCCTACTGGCGCTACCGGAGCTACCGGGCCTACTGGCTCTACTGGCCCAACTGGACCTACTGGACCTACTGGCCCAACCGGAGCTACCGGGCCTACTGGTGCTACTGGACCTACCGGACCTACTGGACCTACTGGAGCTACTGGCGCTACCGGACCTACTGGCGCTATTGGACCTACTGGAGCAACTGGAGCAACTGGCCCAACCGGAGCTACCGGACCTACTGGCCCAACTGGTCCAACCGGAGTAACTGGATCTACCGGAGCTACTGGATCTACCGGAGCTACTGGATCTACTGGACCGACTGGACCGACTGGACCGACTGGACCAACTGGACCGACTGGCCCGACTGGTCCTACTGGCTTTACTGGCCCGACTGGGCCTACTGGCTTTACTGGCCCGACTGGGCCTACTGGCTTTACTGGCCCGACTGGCCCGACTGGGCCTACTGGCTCTACTGGCTCTACTGGCTCTACTGGCTCTACTGGCCCGACTGGCCCGACTGGCCCGACTGGCCCGACTGGCCCGACTGGTGCTACTGGATCAACTGGCTCTACTGGCTCTACTGGACCAACTGGTGCTACTGGCCCGACTGGCCCGACTGGAGCTACTGGCCCGACTGGACCTACTGGCTCTACTGGCCCGACTGGAGCAACTGGCGCTACTGGACCTACTGGCCCGACTGGTCCTACTGGACCTACCGGAGCTACTGGTCCAACTGGTGTTACTGGTGCTACTGGTGCTACTGGTGCTACTGGCCCGATTGGACCTACTGGCCCGACTGGAGCTACTGGTGCTACTGGTGCTACTGGAGTAACTGGACCGACTGGACCGACTGGTGCTACTGGAGCTACCGGTCCAACTGGACCCACTGGCTCTACTGGTCCAACTGGTGTTACTGGAGCTACTGGAGCTACTGGAGCTACTGGTCCAACTGGTGCTACTGGCCCGACTGGGGCTACTGGACCTACTGGAGCTACTGGACCGACTGGGTCTACTGGACCAACTGGGTCTACTGGACCGACTGGACTTACTGGAGCGACTGGCGCTACTGGCCCGACTGGTGCTACAGGACCGCAGGGTGTTACTGGCCCGACTGGTGCTACAGGACCGCAGGGTGTTACTGGCCCAATTGGCCCAACTGGCCCAACTGGCCCAACTGGCCCGACTGGCCCGACCGGAGCGACTGGACCTACTGGACCTACTGGCCCAACTGGACCTACTGGGCCTACTGGACCTACTGGCGCAACTGGCCCGACTGGACCTACCGGATCCACTGGCCCAACTGGACCTACTGGACCTACTGGCCCAACCGGAGCAACTGGCCCAACTGGGACTACTGGCCCAACCGGAGCTACTGGACCTACTGGCCCAACTGGGGCTACTGGGGCTACTGGGGCTACTGGGGCTACTGGCCTGACCGGAACAACCGGAGCTACTGGACCTACTGGACCTACTGGACCAACTGGACCAACTGGACCTACTGGACCAACTGGAGCAACTGGACCAACTGGCGCTACTGGACCTACTGGCGCTACTGGACCTACTGGCCCTACCGGGGCAACTGGACCTACTGGCTCTACTGGACCAACTGGACCTACTGGGCCTACTGGACATACTGGACATACTGGCCCGACCGGGGCAACTGGACCTACTGGCTCTACTGGACCTACTGGCCCAACTGGCGCTACTGGCCCAACTGGAGCTACCGGGCCTACTGGAGCAACTGGAGCTACCGGGCCTACTGGAGCAACTGGGGCTACCGGGCCTACTGGACCTACCGGCGCTACTGGGCCTACTGGAGCAACTGGGGCTACCGGGCCTACTGGAGCAACTGGGGCTACCGGGCCTACTGGAGCAACTGGGGCTACCGGACCTACTGGAGCAACTGGACCTACTGGACCTACCGGAGCTACTGGGCCTACCGGAGCAACTGGAGCAACTGGTCCTACTGGAGCAACTGGTCCTACTGGCCCAATCGGAGCTACTGGACCTACCGGAACAACTGGTCCAACTGGATCTACCGGAACAACTGGAGCAACTGGATCTACTGGCCCAACTGGAGCAACTGGCTCAACTGGCGCTACTGGACCTACCGGACCTACCGGACCAACTGGTGCTACTGGAGCAACTGGACCTACCGGACCTACTGGAGCTACTGGCCCAACCGGAGCAACTGGCCCAACTGGACCTACTGGCCCAACCGGAGCAACTGGCCCAACCGGAGCAACTGGATCTACTGGACCTACTGGCCCAACTGGCCCAACTGGCGCTACTGGACCTACTGGCCCAACTGGCCCAACTGGCGCTACTGGACCTACTGGCGCTACTGGACCTACTGGCCCAACTGGCTCAACTGGCTCAACTGGACCTACCGGAGCAACTGGGCCTACTGGTCCGACCGGGGCAATTGGCCCAACTGGACCTACCGGAGCAACTGGAGCAACTGGACCAACTGGCTCAACTGGCGCTACTGGCGCTACTGGACCTACTGGCGCTACTGGCGCTACTGGTCCGACCGGGGCAACTGGTCCTACTGGTCCTACTGGCCCAACTGGCCCAACTGGCGCTACTGGACCTACTGGCCCAACTGGCGCTACTGGACCTACTGGCCCAACTGGCTCAACTGGACCTACCGGAGCAACTGGGCCTACTGGTCCGACCGGGGCAATTGGCCCAACTGGACCTACTGGGCCTACCGGAGCAACTGGAGCAACTGGACCAACTGGCTCAACTGGCGCTACTGGACCTACTGGCGCTACTGGCCCGACTGGTCCGACCGGGGCAACTGGTCCTACTGGACCTACCGGAACAACTGGCCCGACTGGACCTACCGGAACAACTGGACCTACCGGAACAACTGGGCCTACCGGAACAACTGGACCTACTGGACCTACTGGCCCAACCGGGGCAACTGGCCCAACTGGGGTAACTGGCCCTACCGGAGCAACTGGCCCAACTGGCTCAACTGGCCCAACTGGACCTACTGGACCTGCCGGAGCAACTGGCCCAACTGGAGCAACTGGACCTACTGGGCCTACTGGCCCAACTGGAGCAACTGGAGCAACTGGACCTACTGGACCTACTGGACCTACTGGCCCGACTGGACCTACCGGAGCTACCGGACCTATCGGACCTACTGGCCCGATTGGACCTACCGGAGCAACTGGACCTACTGGACCAACTGGACCTACTGGACCTACCGGAGCAACTGGACCTACTGGACCAACTGGACCTACTGGACCTACCGGAGCAACTGGACCTACTGGACCTACTGGACCTACTGGACCTACTGGACCTACTGGACCTACTGGACCTACTGGACCTACTGGACCTACTGGACCTACTGGACCTACTGGACCTACTGGACCTACTGGACCTACTGGCCCGACCGGGGCAACCGGGGCAACCGGGGCAACTGGACCTACTGGACCTACTGGACCTACTGGAGCTACCGGACCTACTGGCCCGACCGGGGCAACCGGGGCAACTGGACCTACTGGCCCAACCGGGGCAACTGGACCTACTGGCCCAACCGGGGCAACTGGCCCGACTGGACCTACTGGACCTACTGGACCTACTGGACCTACTGGCCCGACTGGCCCAACCGGGGCAACTGGCCCGACTGGACCTACCGGACCAACCGGGGCAACTGGCCCGACTGGACCTACCGGACCAACCGGGGCAACTGGACCTACCGGACCTACCGGACCTACCGGACCTACTGGAGCTACTGGACCTACTGGCCCTACTGGCCCTACTGGCGCTACTGGCCCTACCGGAGCAACTGGCGCTACTGGCCCAACTGGACCTACTGGCTCAACTGGACCTACTGGCGCTACTGGACCTACCGGAGCAACTGGACCAACTGGCCCAACTGGAGCTACTGGACCGACTGGAACTGGACCTACTGGACCTACTGGCGCTACTGGGCCTACTGGTCCCATTGGGGCAACTGGTCCGGTCGTTACTGGCCCGACCGGTCCTACTGGTCCGACCGGTCCTACTGGCCCTACTGGTCCGACCGGTTCTACTGGTCCTACTGGTCCTTCGGTTCATCGTTATTTCTTGAGGTATGCTGCTCCTCAGAGAGTTCCGGCTAGCGGCACGCGTTATCTGCAAGCTGGTGGCGTAGTTACTTCTGATTTGGGCGATAGATTGACTACAGATGCTACCTTGAGAGGCATCGCGATTTCTGTGGATGTCGCAGATGCAACTAATGATTACGATGTAGATGTCGTTAGTGATCCAGCTGGTTCTCCTTCTGTTTTGGGTACTTTGAGTTTTACTTCTGGAAATACGGAGGATGCCAGAAGAGATCTATCTGCTTCGATTTCCGATGGCACTATAATTGGAGTTCGTTTGGTTAGGTCTGCTGGTTCTGGTAGATCAGACTTCACTAATATAATTGTGATTGTCGAGGTCAGCATACCATGAGTTCAATACTTATAATCAAAACCAACGTACTAAGGGTAACCGACGTCCTAATTAAGGACGTCGGTATTCTTGTTCCGAATTCAGGTGGATCTGTAACCTTAGAAGGCAACAGAGAGGTTACCCAGGTTAGATTATCTGATGATGTTTTAACCTTCTCTACAGATGACGTTTATGGTGCTGGTAGTTCAACTTTAATACTTAATGACGGCACTAGTGATATACCACAAGATGAAGTTGAGGGTTTTCTTGGATTACAGGGACCGACTGGTCCGACTGGTCCTATAATCACTGGTCCTACAGGACCGATTGGAGCTACTGGTCCTGTCATTACTGGTCCAACTGGCCCAGCTGGTATTACTGGACCTACTGGCCCTACTGGCCCTACCTTTACGGGGCCTACTGGTCCGGGCGGGACTACTGGCCCGACTGGCCCTGTGGGGAATACTGGTCCATCCGGGGGTGGTGAGGGTAAGATTTTTGATGGTTATGATAATAGCGGCGGTACATCTATTAGTACAACGTGGGTTGATATTCCGTTAGATACTGAACGCCAAAAAGATTCTATATATGGTCATTCTACTACTGTCAATCCTGATGAGGTGACGGTTAATCAGACTGGTCGTTTTAGGGTTATCGCTAGGGGCACTGTTTTTGCTGATGGTGGCGCTCGTGCGAATATTGCTATTCGTTTGGTTGTCAACGGCACTCCTGTTGATGGCACTTTTGCTTATGCTTATCATAGAAACACTGATGCTGGTTTTGCATCAGCTACAGTAGCCGCTGTTCTTAGTTTGACATCTGGTGATGTGGTTAAGTTTCAGTTGCAGAGGGCTACCACAGGAGATGACTCGACTACTGTAGCTGATGCATCTGGTATGATCATTGAGGATGCTAACATTGTAGGCCAGGTTGGTTCTACTGGCCCTGCTGGCTCCCAGGGTGATACTGGTCCTACTGGCCCTATTGGTGCTACTGGCCCTCAGGGAATACCGGGGTCTGCTTCTGCCACTGGTGCTACTGGGCCTATTGGTGCTACTGGGCCTATTGGTGCTACTGGGCCTATTGGTGCTACTGGGCCTATTGGGCCTATTGGTGCTACTGGGCCTATTGGTGCTACTGGGCCTATTGGTGCTACTGGGCCTATTGGTGCTACTGGGCCTATTGGTGCTACTGGGCCGACTGGGCCTGCTGGTCTTCTTGATGTCCAATTCGCTTCTTCTGATGCTCTTTCGACTACTACAAGCACTACTTTCTTAACCAAGACTACTTTGACTACTCCGGCTCTAACTGGGACGTATTGGATAGAGTGGTGTGCTGAGATTACTAACAGTGGTATCTTCAGTAGGTTGATAGCTAGATTACAGAATACTACGGATGCAGTTACTCTTTGTCAGGGAGAATCCAACAGTACCAGTTATCCTAATGTTTCTGGCTTTGCTGAGGTTTCTTTTACTGGTGCGGCTAAGACGTTCGAGATTCAGTATTCTGTTAATTCTGGCACTGGTAGCATTAGAAGAGCCAGAATTAGAATCTTTAAGAAATCTTAGGAGGCATCATGGCTACCACCTATACATATTCTATAAATGACGATTTTCCCAATAGTTCAATAAACCAATCGAAATTCCATATGGAGATCGAAAATTCTTCTATTGTTACTATCCTTATCGGGATAACTATAGGTAATAATGATGACCCCGATAGGGTTGATGTCATTTTCCAGAGCGCTTTATCTGCTGGTGAAAAGACTATTCTGGATGGGGATACTACTGACCCTGCTGGTGGTCTCATTGCGGCCCATGATTATACTGATTATACTCCTCAGGATTTGGAATATTATCTTGATGCTAATATTGAAGTTACTGATCCGTTAACCAACATATCTGGTCCGTGGCATAATATGCAGATATTGATACATCGTCGCGAGATTTATAACGATACTGATAGTCCTTTGTATTTGTCAGGTCATTCTCCGCTCTTAGGTGAGGATGGGCTGGTACAGGGAAATACCAATAGAATAGCAAATTTGGAGAATATCCATGCTAAACTTGGGTATCATAATCAGGAGGTAGTAGAAGCTAGATTTACTCGCCCTAGCGATTTGTTGATTTATTACGGATATCCGAATTCTTTCAATAGCGGCGTGAATGTCTGGAATAATGAAAAAGTTGCTCAGGATATGGCAAAATTCAGGTTAGTTGTGCTTGGGGATGGCGTGCAGAATCCAACTCATCCGGATTATAGTAATTCTGAGATTATTATTCCGCGTGTTCAGGCTTTGAATCCTAATACTTTGGTTTTTGGTTATGTTTCTGCTAATCAATCTTTCTCTAATTTCAAGACTAAAGTAAATCAGTGGCGTGATCTTAATATTGATGGTATTTTCATCGATGAGGCTGGTTATGATTTTGGAGTTACCAGGGAACAGTTTAATCAGCGAGTTGATTTTGTCCATGCTGATGATCTAAGTGGTGGTACTGACACTAGTGAGTTGTTGGTTTTTGCAAATGCTTGGAATACCAATCATATACTGGGCACTGAGAATGATGTTACTTATCCTAATTCAACTTATAATTCTGATCTGGTTGAGTCTAGTTTGACTCAGAATGATTGGATTCTTATGGAGAGTTTCCCTATTAATACTACGAGTTTTACACAGGGTTATGAATCTGTTTCTAGTTGGGTTACGAGGGGTTTGCGTTTATTGAGTCTGAGATATACTTATGGTGTGAATTTTGCTGGTGTTGGTGTTATTAACAATGGTAATGGTAGTGGTCAGAGTTTGTTTAATTTTGGCTTTATTTCTGCTTTGATGTGGTCCTTGGGTGCTTTTGGTACTTCTGATACTAGTTATGGTGCTGGTGCTACTGTTACTTATTGGACTAGGCCTGATATGAGTAATGTTGGTAGGGTTTGGTCTCTTTCCCCTGATATCCAGGTTGATGCTGGTGATAGTGATGTTTATCACCGCTTCGTTGAATTTGCTAAGTTGACTTTAGATTTTAGTGCTTCTGCTCAATCTAGTTCGATAACGAAGTTTTGATTTTGTCTTCCCAATAGTGTTCTATTTCTCTGACTCCTTCTTCTGGGAGGTTCTTCTTTTTAGCGTATTCTGGTTCTACGTTAGTCCATATTACCTCCATATCCCTATTGACAAACTGATCCGCTACGATACATTCTCTTCCTCTTACTTTCTTTCTGCTTATACCCAGCACCCTTCTGTGTTTCCACCAGGCTGTGGCTACTGTTTCTGTGCAGCTGAATGCTATATCGTAGTCTTGTTTGAAGTTCTCTTCAGCGGTGTGGAGTTCTCTGGCGTTTTCTGCTACGTAGTCGTCTGTGGCTGAGTCACTTATTCTTTCTAATTCTTCTTCTATGTTGAATTCGAAGGATGAGTCGTATCGGCAACCTACTAATTTTTCTGCTATCTCTGCTGCTTCTTTTCTATCTGCGTCTGTTACGTTCTTTGGTCTTACGATTATTACGTCGTCTGCTTTGGCGTAGAGTGGGTGTCTTTTTACGACGCCGTCGCTTATGGCTTCTACGAGTTCGAATTGGGATAAGTCTTCTGGGGTTTTGGTTATTATGGCTGCGTGTTTAAATAGTCCTGGTATTGCGCTATTACTTAGGATGTAGCCGTCGTGTGTTGCTAGGAGTATATCTCCTTGTTTTGTGAGCTTGAGTGCTTCTAGGAATTCTTTATATCCTACTTTGTCTTCGTGTTTGCCCCAGGCTATAAATGGTATTTTGAATAATCCGAAGAAGTTGTATCTTAGTACGTATACGTCGCCTGCCCAGTATGCTATTCTGGACCATGCTTTGTGTGGTCTGTATCTCCAGGATCGTGCTCCTCTGGATATCCAGAGTGACCATATTAGAAGGATAATTATGATGGCTGATATTGTGATTATCATTTTTTAATCCTCCGTTGTATATTTGGTAGATATGTTTATGTGGAATAGAAAGAAAAATTTCGATCTTGTATCGTCTTCTGCGTTCTTGCATCATGATGATGGTTCTATGTCTATTGAGTTGGATGATTTGGATAATGATAAGTTGGATTTGATTTGTAATAATTTGGGCAAAGATTTTGTGTTTCAGCATGAGAATATGGTTTTGAATTTGTGTGTTTTTCACATCTTGGAATTTATAAATAAAAATACAATGAAAGGGGATCCTGAAAATGGGTGACAAAGCTCTGGTGGTTGGAATTAATGCTTATCCGAAGTCTCCTCTGCGTGGTTGTGTTAATGATGCTATGGATATGGGGGAGGTTTTGGTTTCGAGGTACCGTTTTAAGTATAATCAGATTCGTCTCTTGTGTGATGGGCGTGCTACTACGGAGGCGATTAAACAGAGGTTGTATTGGCTGACGGATGCTGGTCCTAAGGATAGGATCTTTTTTCATTTTAGTGGGCATGGTGTCCAGGTTACTTCTCGGGATAAGTATAATGAGGAAATTGATGGTTTGGATGAGGTTATTTGTCCTGTTGATTTTGATTGGTCTGCCAAGCATATGATTACTGATGATTGGCTTTATAATCATTTTAAAAATAAGGTTAAGAAGGGCACTAGGTTTTATTGGGTGGCTGATTGTTGTCATAGTGGTACGTTGACTAGGGATTTGTCTGATGTTATCCAGGTTCCTAGAATGTATCCTACTCCGCCGGATTTGGAGTGGAGGAAGCGTTCTTTATCTCTTTTGAGTTTGACTGCTAAGTTTAGGGATTTGATTCGTGGTGGCGATTTGGATGTTGGGTTTATTTCTGGCTGTAGGGCTGAGCAGACTAGTGCTGATACTGAGGTTGGTGGTCGTCCTTGTGGTGCTCTTACACATTTTCTTATTCGAAATATGCGTAAGATGAGGTTGAGGACGTCTCTTAAGGATCTTGTTAAGAAGACTCAGAAGGATTTGTCTTCTAGTGGTTATTGGCAGGTTCCCCAGGCTGAGGGTACTAGGGTAGATAAGCCGTTTCTAGCATGAAGACGTTGATTGAGTGTGATTTTAGTGGTGGCAAGGGGTATATGTTTTATTGCCCTGGGTGTGAGATTAGTCATGTATTTTACGTTGGTGTTCCGAATTATCCTTCTTGGATTTTTAATGGTAATTTGGATAAGCCGACGTTTACGCCTTCTCTTTTGAATTTTGGGAGGATTAGATGTCATTTGTTTCTTACGGATGGTGTTTTACGTTTTTTATCTGATTGTGGACATAAGCTTGCTGGAAAGAATGTTTCTTTAGTTGATTTTGATTAATTTTCATGCTACACTGTGCATGATAAAAGTATGATGGAGGTGCAACATGATATACTGCTTAGAATGTGGGAAAACCCAGGGAGTGAAGTCAGTTGACAAGGATGGTTCTTTCATCCTAGAATGCGGACATTCTGCTCCAGATGAGGTTGATACTGTTTCTAAGAGGATAGAGGATAGGCTTCGTTCTCAGGCCAAGGGAAAAGGCCGTTCTCTGAAAGAACAAAAGAAAATATTGATATCCGGTTTGAAAAAGCTGAAAACAGCTTATTGCCCTATTTGCTGTAAGAATGTCTCAACTTTTCGTGATAGTAGGGGTGTTCTTGTCTGTGGTGGGGATATGTTGAATGACCCTGGTTGCGGCTGTAGGATTATCGATACTGTCAAAAATAAAGTATGAAACTCGAAGATAGTTTAGAAATAGTATTATCCGGAAATAAAATATCTCCATTGAGTGAGATGGTCCTCTATTGGAATAAAGCCGGTATTCCATTAAAAGAAGAAGACCTGCGTGAATTATTCCCGGAAGACGTAGAAGTATCAGAATTAACACCAGATGAAAAAGAAGCTATAAGGGCTGTGTTCCAGGAGTTAGCTCATTCTGGAATTACAGATGAGGATATTGGTGTAATACGTAGAATTCTATCTAGGACCATAGATGCTGATAGAGAGACAATTGAGGATTTGACTCAGCATATTGCTTCTCTTCTTCCGTCGTATCGAGAAATGACTGATGAACCGGAAGAGAAAGATTATGATCCGGATGCTGGTTTGTCTCTCTATAGTCGTCTCCAGGATATGCCGTCTATACCATTCCAGTCTTAGATCTTCTTCTTTTGTTATAAAGGCTTACTTTTTCTCTGTTCTCTTTTCGCCATCGCCTGTTGAGTTCTCTCATACATTTCTTACATTGTTTTCTTTTTCCATCGTTGCCATTTGATGGAAATTCGTCTAGGGGCATTTCTTCGTCACAGATCGTGCATCTTTGTAATTCCATCAGTACCCCCTAGTATGAATTTATGAAATCGTGGAGAAAATCGTTTAGTTCCGAGTTTATTTTATTCCCGTTTGTGCTGTCTTTTGTTGTCAGTTCCACTTCCCATCCTTCTATTGTACAGACAAATTGCAAACAAACTGGGGATAGGTCTTCGTCTAGATGATCGTCTTCTTCTGGATTTCCTTCGATATAGAATGGCGATGTGTGGGTATGTAATGTTCTTAGGATATCCTCTATGAGTATTTGGAATTTTTGGGCGTCGTATACGAATCTAAGTTTGTCTTCCCCGTGGTGATCGTCGTGAATGTGTATTACGTCCTTATCGTCGTAATATTGGAATCTTAGATTGTCGAAATCTTTTCTGTGGGTCTTTTTGGATTTCGGTAGTCTTTTTTCTGTTTTACCCATGTTTTTCTCTTTCTGCTTTTTCAAGCCACCTTTCAGCCATGAAACCAGCTTTTTCAACAACATGTAATCGCCTTTCTTTGCTATAAGCGGATTTCATTGGTAATATTCTTTCCCCAGTATTTTCCATATGATTTCTGCTCAGGACGTCATTATTTGCGTACCTGTCATCTCCATAACAATAAAATCCGTGTTTGTCTTTGAATAATTCTGATTTCAGTTCACCGCCTTTTATAACCCTGGGATGTTCTCTTCTGCAGTTCGGGCATACGACCAGGATATTTTGGTCTTTTACCATACTAAGCCTGACTAGTATGTAGCCATGACAATCATTACAATAGAATTCGAATGTTTGTCTCATGCGATGGCTCTCCTTTGACTGCTGAATACGTTCGCTTTGGACCTGAATGCGAACTCATCATTCTCAATGAGCATCATCCGCATGATTACGGCGTCTGTGTAGGGTAGTCCATTGTCCTTGAATACTACACAGAGGTCTTCCAGGTGATGATATTTTCCATCTACGTCTACGATGTAGACTCTGGTCATTTGTTCGTCGCCCCTGATGCGGTACATGAGTCCGGATCTGCCTTGTACCATCAGGTGGCCTGTTTTTAGGTATCTCTGGTATTTTTCTGGGCTTATGAGTTCTCGGAGGAGTGCTCTGGCCCTTAGTTCTGGTTCTGAGTTTCTTTGTTTGTGGAATCGTTCGCTTCTACTGGTTTTTATATTCTGGGTTAATCCTCGATGTCCCCATCTCCATTGGATAGTATAATCTGATGTGTCGATTGTGTAGTTGGTACCGTCGTTTATATTAAGAAACCCACCTGTCGAAGATATAGAATTATTTAATAATTTTATTTTCCAGTTTTCTGGTTTGTATGTTATAATATTATCTATTTTGTAATTAGTTTCATAATTAGTTACATAATTCGGGTTTAATAGGTATTCTTTCCGAATCGGCATATTTAGTGTTGTGGCGTCTGATGATGTTCCTGTTTGCCAGGTTTCTGGTTCATAATCACAGGTTGTTTGGGAGTCCGAGATAATGATGTCACTTGATGTCCCGTAGACCATTTTGTTCTCCGTTATCCTGCTGCCTGTGGGGCGACCATGATGATTTCTTCTACTCGCGGGTCGAATTTGTGCATCCTGCGGTTTGATTTTCTGCCGTTTTTCTTGACGGAGAATGCTGCGTACCCTAGTTTCAATAATTCGTAGAATTTCTCTCTGGCTTCTCTGACGGTCTCCAGGAGGCGTTTGTCCCAGACTATTCTGTCATCTCCGTCGAGGCCGTTTCCTGTTATCTTCATTGATATTTCTTTGTTACATAGGAAGCGTATACATCCCGTGCCTTCTCCTATGTTCTCCAGGGGTCCTTCTTCTGTGATCGGGTCTTCTTCTGTGATCGGGTCTTCTTCTGTGATCGGGTCTTCTTCTGTGATCGGGTCTTCTTCTGTGATCGGGTCTTCTTCTGTGATCGGGTCTTCTTCTGTTTCTTGTTTTTCTTCTTTCAGGAGAGACAACAGCACGGGGTTCGGTTGTATCCGGATGTCCCCTGTTCGTAGGGGAAAAGCATATGTTTCCATCACGTTTTCTCCGCTGTTTATGGCTTAGTATCGCAGATTTTACTAATAGAAAGTATATCTAGAAATTAAATAATTAATCTCACAATTATTCAATTAGTTTCTTAATTTCGGAGATAATCTCATCGACAGGTTTTGTTAGATTATCATCAGAAAAGGTGAAAGATGACCATTGGTTATTGATCCGAAGATTTAAGGAAAGTTTATTGTCATCAATCGTCAGAGCATGACGATGGTGTTCTCCGGTAGGCCATAACCGAGTGCATTCACGTAGCATATGGGAGATCTCAGATAATGATGTGCTTTTGTCGTGTTTCTCGATTTCGTATTCGGCCAATCCCATCTCCGATTTGAGCCAGGCCGCATCCTCGTAGCGCGAGAATGAGATTGCGTCGTCTGGCCTTTCGTGATCTACTCCTACTCCTAGATAACCTTGGTATGATCGCAAAACAAACATGTATTTCCCTTTCGATCTTGGGGTTACCGAACTTCTTCTATAATGGAAGCATATCTACTTTTCCTACGGACTAGCATTTTGGTTGGGAAGGCATCTCTCATCTGATCTGAATGAGAGATGACCAGAACAGTTTTATCGTTGAATTCATTAAATATTAGTTCCACGAATGCTTCTATCCCACTTGGTTCCAAAGATCTTTCTACCTCATCAAATACCAAAATATTGCATTGTCTGGAATATATCAGATTGTGCAGCTTGTGTATCGCTAGCATTAATGCTAAGTCGATCCTTCTTCGTTCTCCTCCGGACCAGAACTCATACGGATATGTTTCTGTTTTGGCTTGTAGATACTCGTTAAATTCAAGCCTGAAGTCACAGCCCATTGCCTGTAAATAATAAGTTATTCTCTCGTTTAGATGTGGGATTAGTCGTTTTACTGTATATGCTTTGATTTTATTCCTATCCGAGAATGATCTTCTGATGAATCCTAGGTGTTTTACTAACATATCGTAACCATCGACAATTGCTTTGGATTCTGTTAATTTCTTTCTGGTTTCTTTTAGATCTAGACCGAGTTTGTTGATTATGTTGTCGTATGGGTCTTTTTCTTTCTTTATGTCTTCTATTTCTTTTGTGAGTCTTTCTTTTTCTTCTTTTTTGCGTTCATAATATTCTTCTATTTTGGAGCGTATGTTTTGTACTTCTCTGTCTTTCTCATTGAATTGGTTTTGGATATTTTGGGCTTCGATTAGTGTTGGTTTTGGTTCTTTTTCCTCTGCTCTTTTCTTGAGTTTTTCTATTCCTGTTTCTCTGATTTGTATTTCGGATTCTAATTGTTCTATCCTGGATGTGGCGTTGGATATGATCCTGTGTTTTTCTATTTTTAGTTTATCTAGATCTTTTCGTCTGTTTATGGCTGTGGCGAGGTCTTCCTGGATGATTTTTATTTGTTCTTTTCTTTGTTCTGTCATTTCGTTTATACGGTTTGCTTGCTCAATAGTTATTTCTGGGTCTTCTATAACGTAATTTTTTATTGCTTCTTTGATTTGGTGTGCTGTGTTTTCTAGTTCTTTTATTTCTTCTGTGATAGTTTTAATTTTGTCTTTTAATTGTTTGATTTTTGTATCGATATGTTCTTTGGTTACTTCTTGTTCACATTCTGGGCATATTGATTTTTCTGACCATTGTTCTGACCATTGGTCTAGGGTGTTCTGTAGTCTTTTTTGTTCTTCTTGTTTGTGATATTTCTTTGTTTCTACGTAGTTTAATTCTTCTTGGAGTTCTTGTTTTTCTTTTATTCTTTCTTGTCTTGTTCGTTCTGTTTTTCGTAGTTCTGGTATGTTGTATGTTTTCGAGTTTTCTGATTGTTTTTCTGCTTCTTCGAGTCGTGTTTTTATTCGTTTGATGTCTTCTTCGATTGTTGTCTGTGGATCTTCTTTTTCATAGATTTCTAGTTTGGTCTGCTCTGCGTGCAGTTCTTGTGTTAGTTTGTCTTTTTCGGCTATTGATTGTGTTATTTTGTCTAGTTGGCTTTGGTGTCTTTTCCATTTTTTCTCTAGGTCTTTTATGTCGTATGTTTTTATTGCGTCTCTTTCTTTTTCTGCGGTTTCTAGTTGTTCTCTTGCTTGTTTGGCTTTTTCGTCGTATATTTTGTCTGTGTCTTTCTTTTGTTGTGTTTTTTCGGATATTCTGTGTTGTTTTTGTTGTTGGTATTCTCTTTGTTCTTGTTTTGTTTCTTCGATTCTTTGGCCGATTCTTATTGTTTGTTGTTCTAGTTCTTCGTAGGCTGCTCTTAGTTTGGATTGTTCTTCTTCTGCTATGCTGGCTCTTTCTTTGGCTACTTGGGCGTATGCTTCGTATTTCTGTAGTCCTAGCATCCTTTCTAGGGCTTTTTTGCGTTTGATGTCGGATTTTTCTAGTAGTGGTTTGTCGAATTGTGTGAAGAACATGCTTGATACGAATATTTCGTAGTCTAGGTCGAATAGTTTCTCTAATTTCTTTTGTGCGTTAGTGTTTGTGGCGCTTGATATGTCGTCTCCGTTTGGTTGGTGTATGAGGAGGTCGTTGCTGTTTTCCATTTTTCTGGTTCGTGTTATTGTATATCCGTCTTTGGTTTTTACTCTTACGATACAGTTTTTGCCTGTTTCCCAGTTTATTACGTGGTCTGCTGGTCTGTCTTTGTAGGGTAATCTTCCGAATAGTGCCCAGATTATTGCGTCTGGTATTGTGCTTTTTCCTGATCCGTTGGAGTTTTTCCTTTCTTCGTCTCCGTCTATTTCGCCTAGGATAAGTAGGGGTCCTAGGCCTTCTAGGTTTATGACGGTGTCGTAATCGCCATAGGATAGGAAGTTTCTGAGGTAGAGTTCTTTTATTTCAATCATCTTCGGTCTCGGCTGTGTATTTTTCTTCTGCTTCTTGTCTGATGTCCTCGAAGCATGCTAACATTGTGTCTCTGTCGGCCCATTTTGGGCTGTTGTTATCTATCCAGGATTGGAATATGTCTTCGATTTTTCCTGAGTTTTGTATTTGGTCCTGCACTTTGTTCTCTTCTGGCGCTTCTTTTTGGTCGCCGAATTTTACTGTTATGGCTCCCTCGTCTTCCAGTGCTTTCTTTATATCTAGCAGTTCGTTACTTGTGTGGTCCTGTGTTATGAGGACCTTGACTTTATTGTCTTTGGCTATTTCTGCTAGTTCTTCTATATCTGTATCGACTATGGTTATATAATCTGGTGGTCTTGTGTCTGAGAATTCTTGGTAGATGTCGAATGTTTTTATGAATTGGTGTTCGTTTTCTTCGGTGTCGTATATTATGAATCCGTGGTCTGCTTCTCCTTCATCGAATCTGAATGGTATTGGGCTTCCTGGGTACCATAGTTTTTCTCCTACTTGTTGGTGGCAGTGGAAGTGTCCTGTGTAGATTCTTTTGTATTTGGTTTGTGAGAAGTTGACTGTGTTCCAGTTTTGTATTAGGAAGCAGATGTTCATTGTTGCTCCGCTTACCCCAATGTGCGTGAGCATTATATCGTCTTCTGTGGCTGCTTGGTTTAGTTCTGACAATATTTCCATATATTCTTGTTCGCGGTGTACAAAGGGCAGGATATGGAATCTCTGTTCGTATAGTTTTATTATGTCTGTGTTTTCTATTACTTTCATGACGTGGCGTAGGGGGTGTACCGAGTTTACGTCCCAGGAGTTTTTGAGGTACATATCGTGGTTGCCTGGGAAGCAGATCCATTCTTGTTGTTTTTCTTTGGCTTGTTCCATTAGATCATAGACGCGGCTGTAGACCTCGATATTAAGGTTGACACGGTCGTGAAAGAGATCACCTAATACCAGAACTTTTTTGATATCGTGTTTTTCGGCATAATCGCTCATGATTTTCATGGCCCAGAGTGTGTCGTCCAATTTCCCTGGTATGCCGTTGTGGATATCCGCTGTGATTAGTATTTTGCCCATTGTGAGAACTCGCCATGCTTGATGTTAATGATGAAGTTGTTGATGAAATCTTTCCGATGTCTTCTTATCGTTCTGGACAATTCGAGGTAATTAGGAAGGCGCTCGAATTTTTTAAACAAGGTTGCCGGTTTGTATTTATCGAGGCACCGACCGGAGCTGGTAAAAGCGCTATAGGATATACTATAGCGCAGCTTGCTAAGAATTCCTTTTATTTAGCACCTCAGAAGTTCCTCCAAGATCAGTTAAGTGCGGATTTTGGTGAGGGCGGTAAGCATTTGTCTTCTTACCCGATGGTGGAATTGAAGGGAAGAAATGCTTATCCGTGTGAATATTATGAGCAGGTTTTGAATGATCCGACTTTTTCTGTTGATCCTGGGGATTTGTCTAGGTATCGGGATTTATCTCGCCAGGATGTGCGTTGTGATAAGGGTGAGTGTAAGAGGAAGGATGAGTCTAAGTTGAAATATTGTACGGAGCTTGGGAAGTTTACTTGTGCTTATTATTTGCAGTTGTGGAAGGCTAAGGCTAGTAATATTTGTCTTATGAATTTTCATTCTTTTTTGTATCAGTCTGCTTTTTCTAAGCAGTTTGGTCCACGTGAATTGATGATTATTGATGAGGCCCATGGTACTGAGGATGTTCTTCTTCAGTTTATTGAGATTTCTCTTAATGATAAAGATTTCAGGGGCATAGAATTTCCGGAGTTAGATTCGCCGGCTGAGTATATTGAGTTTTTCACGGATATTAATTTATTGGAGCGTATTGAGTCTAATTTGCACATTGCTAAATTGACTGAGGACTTAGATGCTGTTGATTTGTGGAAAAGGTTGCAGCATAAGTTTTCTATGTTTATGAAGTCTGATCCAAGTAAGTGGGTTTGTGAGTTTAAGGTTAAAGCTGATGGTTTGTTTAGGTCGGTTACTTTTAAGCCTATTTTTGTTGATGATTTTGTGAACAAGTATTTGTATGTTTATGCTGATAAATTTTTGTTTATGAGTGCTACTATTTTGTCTAAGAATATTATTTGCGATGCTTTGGCTATTCCTAGGGATGAGGCTAAGCTGATTAGGGTCTCTAGTACGTTTCCTGCTAAGAATCGCCCGGTGTATGTTAGTGATTGTGGTCCTATTACTTATAATAATAAGGAGAAGGTTTTTCCTAAGTTGATTGATTGTGTGAATATGATTTGTAAGTCTTATGAGGGGAAGAGGGGTATTATTCATACTCATAATTTTGAGATTTGTAGGATGTTGTTAAAGGAGTGTGATAAGGATGTTAGGTGTAGGTTCCTTTATCAGAATTCTCCGGAATTTTCTGGTGATAAGCGGGTTCTTTTGGAGAAGCATAAGAATACTCGCGATAGTGTGATTATTGCTCCTGCGATGCATGAGGGTTTGGATTTGAAGGATGATTTGGGTAGGTTTCAGATTATTTGTAAGATTCCTTACCCGCCTAAGAATGATCCGCAGATTGCTGCTAGGATGGAGTTGTCTCCTGGTTATTATTCTTGGAGGACTGTTACTAAGTTATTGCAGTCTTGTGGTCGGACTGTGCGTCATGAGAATGATCGTTCGGATACTTATGTTTTAGATTCGCAGTTTTTTAGGTTGTTTTATCAGGATAGTTATTTGTTTCCCGAGTGGTTTAGGGAGTCTGTTGAGACCTGAGAAACGGGTGCGACGTATGAAACATATTCTTCCCCTCAAAATTAGGATGGACAACAAAGGGGGATTACCACATGAGCAAGCCTTCAAATCTTCTGATCTATTACGGTTACCCGAACTCATTCAATAGTGCAGCTAACCAATGGAATAACGAGCTGGTAGCACAAGAAATGGCTTGTTATGATCTAATAGTCCTTGGTAGTGGAGTTCAGGATCCTACTCATGGTGATTATAATAATTCTAAAGTTATAATCCCTAGGATTTTGGAGGTCAACGATAGAGTTATGGTGTTTGGATATGTGGATGTCGCTCAGACTTTTGAATCTTTTAAGATTGATGTTGGGCAGTGGATTGCTTTGGGTGTTAATGGCGTCTTCTTAGATCAGGCTGGTTATGATTTTGGTACTGCGGCTACGAATGGTCGTGAGGCTTTGAATGAGAAGGTCGATTTCTTACATAGGTATGGTTTGGTTGTTTTTGCCAATGCTTGGAATCCGTCGCATGTTCTTGATGAGACTAATGACGTTAGTTATCCAAATTCCACTTGGAATCCGAACTTGGATCCGTCTAGTTTGGGCGAGGATGATTGGTATTTAATGGAGAATTTTGGTGTTACTAATGGTTCTTATGAGTCGGCTTCTCAGTGGAAGAGCCGTGGTGATAAGATTAAGGAGATTGTTGCGGAGAAGCCGATTAAGTTAGCTTCTGTTAGTGTGATCTCAGATACTGATAATAATGGTCAGGATAAGTTTTATTTCTCGTTCATTTCGTCTTTGATTTTCTTGATGGATGCACACGGTAGTTCTGATACGAGTTATGGTGCTAGCTCGGCTAAGGCGAAAATGTGGGCGAGACCGAATATGTGCGGTATTGAGGCTGGGGTCGATACCGGTGTGCATAACAATGGTAATAAGTATTTTAGGTATATGAACCAAGCTAAATTAGAGGTTGATTTTACTAGTGGTTCTGAGTCTTATCAGATTTTGAACATTTAAATATAATTAAAACGGAGACTTATTATGGCTGAATTCACGAATCCACATAACCAGATGGATGCTCCTAGGAAGTACACCAAGGACGAGTTAATTCGTGCGTTGCGTAAGGATATCGCTGCGGAGGAAGAGGCAGCTAGTACGTACGATGCGCATGCGGCTGCTTGTGGGGATGAGGAAGTCAAGAAGGTTATCCAGGATATTGCTGATGAAGAGCGTGCGCATGTGGGTGAATTTCAAGCCCTGATCGATAAACTCTCTGAGGATGAAGAGGAGTTTATCGATCAGGGTTATGATGAAGTTGATGAGATTGCTAGGGAGATTGATGAGGTTCCTTAGGCTGATTTTGGTCTGGGCCTTAGGACTACTGAGTAATTCTCGTTTAACATTGTTTTCATTTCTTGTTCTGTTACTAGTATGGCGTGTCCGCTTGCGGACATGATGACCCAGCTATTTGTATGCACTTCGTGGCGTTTCTTGTCCGCCACAGCTTCTAGCAAGCTGTGATCTTCTGGGTCTGATCTGGCTAGGGTCTTGATGTTCCCGTTTGTTGCTTTCGGTAGTTTCTTTTTTACGTTTTTGGTGCAGAGGTATTTCTTTTGGCATTCTATGCCTCGGATGCCTGTTTTTGATACTAGGAGGTCCATCCTCCATCCGTCTAGGTCTTTTATTTGTATTTGTTCGGGTGTGTGTTTGTTGTTTAGTACGGTCACTATTTCGTTTGGGTTGTTCAGTCTTGCTCTTGTTTGGGTGTCTAGTGTCTTCCATTTGTTTACGTCGAATCCGTTTTTGATTCCGAATACAAGGTGCCCTGCCATTCTATATTCGTAGTCCACTGGCGTGAAGTTTTGACCGTAACATTGTAGTGCTCTTAGGAAGTTTGAGGTTATATTGGTGTTTCTTTTCAATACTTCGAATAATTCTTTCATTTGTGTTCTGGATAGCAGTGGTAGGAATACGGATATTTTCTCTAGATCGTCGTTGTGTTGGTCGGCGATCTGTACGAATACTTCTTTGATAGTGGCACATTCGTTGGTGTCTATTTCTTTTCTATCGGCAGCTTTGGCTGCGAGTTTTTCGATTGGTTTGGTTTTGATGTCGTTCAGTGTTAGCGTTAGTTTGGTGGCCATGTTTCCTCCTGTGGATGTTGTTAGCTTTAGAGACAGACGGGTTCTTTTTTGCGTTTTGTTTTGGTTTTTCCTACCTTGACATCGTCTATCCAGGTGATTTGTATTCCGTATTCTTTGAGTTTGGATGTTAGGGCTAGCTTGAAGTTACTTTGTGGCCATGGGAAGCCATAGAATTTGTCTGGTAGGTGCCCCATTATGATTTTGCCACAGTTCCATCTTTCTGCTTGTTTGCGGATGGTTTGGTTTATTGTTCCTCGCCATCGTCTTTGGGTTCCGGTTTGTCTCTTTTGTAGGTTCTGTTTCCTTTTGGATAATCTTTCTCTTACGTGCCTGTTAGTGCTTTTGTTTCTCCATAATTGTTCTATTTCGAGTTTCTGTTGGTTTAGTCCTCGCATGTCTTCGTACATGGTTTTGGAGGACCATGTTGTGTTTTTGACTTGGTCTAGTGATGCGAGGTAGCTGACGTTGTCTGTTGGTAGGAAGCCGCTTTCCATGTGCATGCACATGTATTTGTCTTTGTTATATAGGTCTTCGTGGAAGTCTACTCGCATTGTGCGGTCTGGGTTTAGGTTTCTTTGTTTGTTTGGTCTGGTGTAGGTTAGTCTTATTGCTAGGCGTTTTCCTTGACGGTCTGTTGTGAGGAAACATGTTCCTGGTTTCCAGTCGGCTTTTCTTTCTCCGTTTTGGTTTGGTATGAATCCTAGTTTCTTGAGTATAAAGAATTTGTGTGGGTCCATTTTCATTTTCTTGCCTTTTCTTCTCTTTCTATAGAATCTTAGTTCTATTGGTTGTCCTTTGCGTATTTCTGTTAATATTCCAAATCCGTCTTCTGTGGGTCTATATTCGGTGTTCTTGATTTCTATTCCGATTTCTTTGAATTCTGGGGTGCCTCTTACGCCGTTGGCTGCTAGGTATTCTCTGGGCAGGTTTGTTATTTCTGGGTCTTTGGAGCCCATGATTCTGTGTAGGATGCCGCGTGTTGTGCTTGTGATGGATTCGGCTATGAACGGCTTCCATTCTGGCATCAGGTAGCCGTGGATGTAGGCTCTTTCTGTTTCTTTGACTGTCAATATCTTGCCATTTTGGCGTAGTGCTTCGATTCTGCGTGCTTCTTCTTCGGTTCTTTTCTTGATTCCTCTGAGGCGTGTTTCTGCGTTCCTGAGCGCTTCGAGGTCGTCTTTGGTTTTGGTTTTGGCGTAGGTTGCTTTGGCTTTTTGGACTTGTTCTTCTGCGTCTTGTATGGCGGTTGTTGGGTGTTTCTTTCTGATTTGTTCGTATTGTTTCTCGGCTTTGCGTACAGCTGCTTCTAGTTTCTGTTTTTGTGTTGGTTTTACTTCTCCTGCTGTTTCTAGGTCGATACAGGCTTCTGTGAATGCTACTTCTGCTTCTTGGAGGGCTTCGTCGAGTCTGTCTTGTTTGCCTAGTAGTCGTTTGACGTTGGATCTTAGTGATTCTCGCATTACGTCGAGTGCTTCATTTTTGTCGATTTGTTCTGCGAGGTTATCTAGGTCTGTTTGGGCTGTGGCGAAGAGGTGCACTAGATAGAATGCGCCTAGTTTTTGTGTTGTTTTGCGGTACATCCGAATATCTGTCATTACTTGCTCGTATAGTTCTGTGTCTTTTTCTGGTTCTCCTTTGTTGTTATATGTCTGTTCCTTTGTGGGGTCTTTGATGCTGACGTAGTAATGTTCTGTGTGTGCGTGTGTGTCTTTCTTCTTGGCCATGGTTGTTCTCCTTTGATATTTTGTATCGTTGTGTGTTATATGTGAAACTTGTGCATCAACGTCCGAGATTTTTGGTGGGTGAAGTCGCTCTAAATTGGTGCAGGGCGGAGGAATCGAACCTCACTTCGAGAGCCGGGCGCGCTTTCCCGGTCCCAGCGGCCATGCCATGTCCCCGCGATCGATAAATCCACCATACCACGCGCCCGTACGCACGCGGGACAGACCAATGGGTTCTTGAAGGAGCCACGCGCCCGTACACACGCTGGACAGTTGCCTGGGTCATTACGTTCGATCGCGGCCTCCACGCGGGGCAGATCCTTAGCGGCCTCGTCTACCCACGCGCCCGTACGCACGCGGACCCTTTGGAATGCTTGGATAATACCCCTGGCCTCACCACGCGCCCGTACGCACGCGGACCAAACGCTTTGCAGGAAGACCAGATGAGGTCTGCCAGCCACGCGCCCGTATACACGCGGACCAAACTGAGCTAAAACGAAGCAGGACAACCATCGACCCCACGCGCCCGTATACACGCGGACCAAACATTACCCTGCCGGACCACCCGCGACCGGGATCTCCCACGCGCCCGTACACACGCGGACCAAACAGATGGCTTCCCATTACAGATCAGCAAGACCTCCACGCGCCCGTACACACGCGGACCAAACTCCAGTGCCATTTCCTCTGTCTCTCAGCATTCCCACGCGCCCGTACACACGCGGACCAAACAACGCGCTGAAGTACTGTACGGGTCCAGGGTTCCACGCGCCCGTACACACGCGGACCAAACGGTGAGGCCCGAGTCTTAGTTTGGCTCTCAGTAACAGGAGCCAAGCCACGCGCCCGTACACACGCGGGATAGGTGTGAGAATACCTATTCACTTTTCGTCTTTGTCCCACGCGCCCGTACACACGCGGGATAAGCATTCCTGTGGGTGATGCGTGCTGGGCGGAACCCCATGGTTCATCTTCGATTATCACTTCTGGATAATCTCTAGGCGACCGTGTAGCCTGAAAACCCACAGGACTAGATTGTCAAAGAACCACCACGACTACGGAATACCAGACAATCCAAAAGATGAAAGTGACTCGATAAATCCACCATACCACACGCCCGTATGCACGCGGACCAAACTGCTGTCTTCCGTGGCTCTTTTTTGTCCTGTCCACGCGCCCGTACACACGCAGATCAGATGGCATTCTTCTGTGTCCCGTTGTTTGGCTCTGCCACGCGCCCGTACGCACGCGGACCAAACTGACGAGAAACGCCTTTCTGATGCATATTTTCCCACGCGCCCATACGCACGCGGACCAAACCGGAGGAACGGGTGGGCATCATTCGGGACTTTCCACGCGCCCAACGCACGCGGACCAAACACTGTGGTTCTGGACGGTTGCGCTCACGCCACGCGCCCGTACGCACGCGGAACATATATCAGGCCGATGATTGTCCGACCACGCGCCCGTACACACGCGGGATAGGTTCTAAACTAGTGCGGACGGCCAATTCCCCTGGCCACGCGCCCGTACACACGCGGGATAAGCATTCCTGTGGGTGATGCGTGCTGGGCGGAACCCCATGGTTCATCTTCGATTATCACTTCTGGATAATCTCTAGGCGACCGTGTAGCCTGAAAACCCACAGGACTAGATTGTCAAAGAACCACCACATACGATACATACCAGATAACAGAAAAAACAAAAGTAGTTAGAGCATTTGGATTGATTTCGTGATATCACGGGTATTCACACGTACCGGAAGTATCTCCCATTCACCACCCTTAATCTCGCTCCATCGGCATCTAACGCCCTTCGAATTACACTGCAAATTAATGAAACTCGCTGCATGTTCCCGCTTTAGGAATAAATCCTGCAAACGTAAACCGAATTTATGGCGCTTGAATACCCCATAAATTATCATAAATCTTCCCTACTTAATGCTAACATCAGGAACAATTACCGACGGCTTAAATGTTACACTATAATGATACTATCTGTCTTCTTTGGTTCAATTTGTTCAGCAAAATATGTTACGTTATCGGAAAGTCCAAGAAAGTGTTTCTTATACTCATTCTCACCCGTTTTAACCGTGACCTCCAGCTGACTGCCCTGGTCTGCGATCGAACAGGCACCCTCAATAACGAATATATATTCTCCAGTTATACCATTATAGAACACAATTCTACGTATAACCTCAAAATTATCCGCAGCTTTCGACAGATTATTTGAAACAACAGTAGCATCATTACAACCGACAAAAACAAACAGACACAACAAACAAACCAAACCAAATACAAATCGCCTCATGTTCTATCTCCTGTACAGACTGGGCGAGGAAAAACCCTCGCCCAAAATATACCGAACACCAAAAACTTATAACCTCTTTATGAACCGTTTCTTTCCTGGTGTTGGTACCTTCCTGTAATTATATGTCTCAGCAAAATCCGATTCAGTCATATGCATCTTACGTGCCTGATTATATAATGTCTTCTTTAATATCACATACCCATCCTGGTCAATATAAAAATATGATGGTTCCGTCATTCCATCATACTCCCAATTGTTCGCTTTATAAATCGTACCATGATGGCCAAAGCCAACATCTGCAAAGCTAACCAATACTTCTGGACCTTGTAACAATGGTATTGACCTAGCCAAAAACCATGATGCAAAATTCTTCTTATGATATGCATCATGAACCACAAACCTACGTAACTCCAAACATCTGTTTAATTTGACATTTAATCTAGATGCAGTCTCATATCTCGTAGGTGCCCCCCATACTGACACCGCAATAATTTTGTCCCCTAATTTCGCCCCAATGCATGTCTTTCCGACCATTTTCTCCAAATAATGAAAAGCAGATACAAATTCTCGCGCTTCACTAGTCTCAATATAGGAAATTGTAACATCCCTGAAATTAAAATCAACTTGCTCTATATTTCTCCTGCCTATCCATTGAAGGACCTTCATCTTGATCCTATTGGCCGCGCCAAACTCATGTTCCCAAATGTATTTTATCGGTATGTCTGGGAAATATCTCCTCATATAGGTCGCTTTAGCTTCATCCTTATGAATGTTCTTCGGTAAGGAATGGATATACCCACCCTGGACCTCGACCAGAATATCATACCCCGGTTCTATTATTCTGCAATCGAAAGTCCACGGCCCAAATCTACATTTCTCATTAGTTTCTTCTAAATAATTAACCCCTAATTCATCTAGTGTTCTGTAAAAAGATTGTTGTATTTTGGAGAGTCTTCCAGATTGTTTTTGTCTTGATATGGCCACCTTTATTCTGAACTCTAGGGGCATTTCCATGCCTTTATTCCATGGAATCTTGCCTTTTTGTTTACTACTAATTTGTGTTCTGACTCTTATTTTTCCTTCCTTACTTAATTTAATGTTCTGTCTTTTGATTATTCGGTTTACCAGAGATATGCTACATCCCAGTATCTTGGCGATTTCCTTTGTTGAATTCCTGTCTCGTAATTCTTTTATTTTGTTTATTAATTCTGGTGTTTCTTTCATCAAGCTTTCTGATATTGTCTTCTTATGTCTTTCGTCCAGCTTTGACTTTTTAGCTGGTTTTATACCTAATTTTCTGGCTCTGGCCCCTATAGCCTTTGCTGAGATATGTTTTAAGAATTTATTGCGGAATGACGCGATTGTGGTTTTTGGTAATTCTATACGTATTAAATCATCATATGCAGACCAATTAATCTTTTTTCCAGATGGCATAAGTTGCTCCTTTCTTTTATTTACTTCTGAAAAGAGCAACAACTTTGATATTAATTAAAAATTATGCGCCACTTTATCTCTATTTCAAAATTACTAGACTTTTTGACAGGAACAGTCAAAACCCTATGACTAAAAATCCTCAAAGTATCCTTATAAAGACCAACACTCCCAGTAATAGGATCATCATTAGTATCAACCGGAGTCCTATCCAACTGAATGTCCCTACCACCAGCCAACTTAGTCAAAACCAAATAAAACGGAGAAACCTGATTAATCGAACATTCAGATTTAGTATCATCCACACCAACCAACTTAATCTGATCACCCTCCTTGATCAAATCCACGTTAGTCACACTAGGATCAATAGAAACAACATCACTACCATTAGCAATAGCAGCCACTGGAACCTCGCCAGATTCCGTAGCACCAGTCGTTCCGGAACCAGAGTCAATACCCTGTAAAAACAAACTTCGCGGCGTGCACTCACAATCATCAATAGAATTAAACTTTCTACCACCAGCTAAAGCAATCTCAGTAATAGTAAAGAAATCACTATCCGTCTGACCAAAACCATTATACTCATCAAGCCTAAGAGTAGTACTCAAAACCGCAATATTATTCAAAGCACGAACATCATCCTGTAACAACGGATTACCAGCAGGCTGATAAGTCGGATCAAAATCAATATTCTCAATCTTCTTCAAAGGACGATCAGGCTCAGCCAAAGGAATCGCATTAATCAAACCACCATCATACTCAGCACCAGGAGTCAATCTAATCGGAATAGTCTGACCTGTAACTTCATCAACCTGATAAAAACGATCATCCTGCTGGTCTAACGGAATACCATTCTCATCAAAAGAAGCACCTAACAGAACATACCTAGCACTAAAATCCTCATCTGGATCAAGGTTACTACTTACCCACGCTCCTACACCACCATTTGCCTGTTGATCCCAGACCTCGCTTGAAGGAAGACGATGGGACAACATTTCCTTTGCCGAAATCTTAACAATATTCGGTTCTATAATCTTAGTAACGAGCCTTTTACACCTATCTCGGACAAGAAATTCAATAATGCCCTGTGGACCCCTTCTCAATTGAGAAGAGTCCAAATCATCCCCAGGAACATAAAACGGAATAGAATCTTTGAGATTGATCTTGCTCATCAAATTCTCCTTAGTTAACTACGATGTCTTCCTCAATAAACACATCAAAATTCTCAACAATCACCGTGAACTCCTCATCAGTATTAACCTCTACACCATTTAATAAACTAACATGCGTCGGAATACCACTAACAAACTTAGAATTTCGAGGATCAACCTGTATACCATTGATATACACAACCGGCCTCATAGAAGACACAATATCATCAATAAGCTCCTCGGGAACTGGCAAAAGAACAACATGATCACTATTGGACTTACCACTAAAGGTCAACGTAGGCTGAACAGAATCAATCTTAGGCTGCGACTCAGATACCCACTCTGCCAAAGTCTGACCATTAACATTAATAAATAAAGACAGATCTGCCCAATTATCACCATCCCATACCTTCAGAGCCCATTCGTTCTTATCAAACCAGAATGTACCAATCCTCTTCTCCACAGGCTCATAAATAGAAGATTGGTTGGCTAGCAACCCAATCAGGTAGCTTCGCATCCAATCATAACGAGGCTGCTGCCCAGGAGCAGGATACGAATCGTGCTTCTGGCCGGTTAACCCATTCACATCTGCGAATTCATAACCAGCCGGATCCAAACGAATCCGATTATCATTGTCTAGAATTGGCATCTAGAACCTCTTCACCGATCTCATCAACTATTGTATCTTTACCGAGATCCACACGGGTAGACGAAATTTTACGACCACGTTTATATATAGTCAACTCACCAACTCTGTCAATATTATCAGGATCATCATACTCTAACCTCAGAGTACCATCACATATCTTCACAAATGTTCTATGTGGCATCTTAATCTTCCGAGGCTCTACAGAAAGACCAAGATCTCTAGCTAACAATTGCATAAACTCATAACCATCTTCAGGACGGACCAAACCCTCCTCCACAGAAGCAGCGCCAGTAGGATTATCATAATCCGCCTGTCTCAGAGGATCTGACCTATCCCTAACAACCGCTTTGGGTGGTTTTGGACTAGAACGTCTTTTCCCAGTAACGGTAATTTTAGGAGCTGTATTGTCGAAGCTTCTATCGTTGGGATGTTGGATGCTTACGTTCGATACTGGACCACCATTCGGTTGTCTTTTATCTGCTGGTCCAAATACTCCCAGAGGACGCATATTTACTTCTTTTGCTGCGTCCTGCATTGGGTCCGGTTCCGGGTATTTGACGTTGTCTTTTGAGATTCTGCTTATGGATTTGTTTATTCTGTCTGTCAGGGTTGATCCTGAGAACCCTTCTGGACCGTCTGTTTTTTCTGGTCCGTGGTCTAGGTCTGGTACTATTCTTCTTGTGGTCAGTCTTCTGACTGATGTATCGTTGGTGCGTCCGCGTTTAGTTGTTACGATATTTCTTTCTTGTAGGTCTTCGTCTTCTATTGCTGTTGGATTGTCTGTGGCGTCTTTCCTTTTGTTATAGGGACGTATTTTCTTTTTCTCACCGTCTGAGTTGGAACGCTGTGCAGAGTTTATCCCATAATCTATGGGTATTTCCAGTTGCATTGGTATGGAGCTGCCGGAGATGTTGTTGGCTCTTGCTTCTGTTACGCCTCCGAACGATTTGGATTTGCTGAAGCTGCTAGGATAGGTTGTTTGTGATCTTCTGTGTTTTCCGGTTGGGCTTTTGTATTGGTCTTCTTTGAGCCTTCCGGTTATTTGTTTTTCTATTTCTTTCCAGGATTTTCTTCCGTCTATGGCTTTGTCATCGATATAGATGTCTGCGCAGATTTTGTGGCTTGAGTTTTCTGGTTGGTCTGGGTTGTGGTTGATTTGGTCTACTTTGATTCCGTGTTTGTCCAGCCATTTTTGTATGAGTTTGGTATCTCCACGCACGGTGTTTATTATTACTCTGTAACCTTTTGCACGTAGTGCTCTTATTGCTTCTTTGGCGTGCGGTCTTGGGTCTGGTATGCTGTTTGGGTCATATTTGTCGTATAGTTTAGCTAGTGTTCCGTCTAGGTCTACGGCTATGATTTTCGGCTGTAGTCCTTCGTCTATCATTTCTTCTAGTTCTTTGTTTTGCTGGAATATTGTTTTCTTTTTCTTGACTTTCTTGGCGTCTTCTGGATTTGCGAAGGGGCTCATGTTGTCTCTTTTTGGAGATAGTTTGGCCCAGTGTCCGTCGGAGAGGACGCCTACTGTGAATATGAATTTTCCGTCTTCTGCTTCTAGTTGTATTTCGTGTGAATCTGCGTATGGTTGTATTTCGTCTTTTATTTCTTGTGTATGTGCTTTGTCTATGGTGTAGGATTGTATTTCTGGTTCGTCTGTGACTAGGTTTGGTTCTATATTAAGTCGCCAACAGATTTCTTCAAATCGTTTGCATACGTTGTCTAAGTTCTGGTTGAGTTCTTCATTCAATGAAGTAACCTCCAGCTTCCGTCTTGGAGGTCTTGGTTTTGTATTAGTAGGGATTCGTTGGTTTGCACGTCTCTGGCTCTTACTTTTTTGTATAGGAGGTAGTCGATGATATTTGCTCTGAGTGTTCCTTGATCGTCTGACCATTCTAGTATTGCGTTTCCTGGTATTCTGCCTTCTTTTAGTGCTTTTATGAGTTGTTTTCTGGTGGTTATTGTGGTGTCTTCTGTTAGGTTTTTGTTTTCTGTTAGTACATGGCTTGTTCCGCTCATTGCGCCTGCGATGAGGTTTATTTCTTTTATGCTTACTGGTCTTATTTCGTCCATTTTATAATGTCCTGTAATGTTTTTTGAAGAATGTTACTACGGAATTTGCTAGGGGTTTGACGTCGCTTGTTAGTTTGGTTGATTGTGGGAAGTTTTTCACGAAGCCTCTGCCTAGTCTTCCTCCTATTTCCCATCTACCGTTTTCTAGGTTGGGTTTACAGCTTAGGTCTTTGGATTTATATCCGCAGGTGCATGAGTTGTTGTCTAGTGAGATATGCATTTTTGGTTGTTTTTTGCGGATTTCCATGCCCAATGTGCAGTTAAGTTTTTCTACGATGTTTCTTAATTGCAGTTGTGCGTCGTCTAAACTTTTTTGTAGGTTACTTATTTGGTCCATTAGTTCTGTTGCTATGGATATTAGGTCTTCGCAGGGGTCGCCTGTTTCTATTTGCTCTTCTAGTATTTGTTCTAGTTGGTCTTTGAATTCTATCATTGGCTTCTCCGCTTATCTGTTTATATTTTTGGTTATGATCCATCCAATGGGAGAACGCCGCCACCGCCATCTGGCTTTTCGATGGAGCTTGAACTTGAGCTTGAGCTATTTGAGCTGCTAGAACTTGAACTAGAACTCGAGCTGCTTCTAGATTCGCTGCTTGAACTAGATGAGCTTGATGATGAACTTGACTTGAAGGAGCTGCTTGATGAGCTTTCCGAGGAGCTGCTGGAAGAGCTGCTTTGGGATTCCGAACTGCTGGATGAACTTTCGGATGATGAGCTCGAAGAGCTGCAACTTGAAGAGCTACAGCTCGAGGAACTGCTCGAGGTGCTTTCTGAGCTGGAGCTTGAACTTGAGGAGCTTGAGGAGCTTGGTGAACCTTGGCTCGGTCCGCTGGAGCTGGATTCACCTGGTGGTGTTACACCAGATGAGGACGAGCTGGACTCTCCTGGCGGTACTGTGCTGGATGAGCTTGGTGTTGGGGGTGTGTCTGCTGGTGATGCTGTGGGTATTCCGTCTATTTGACAGAAGTCTCCTAGGTTGTTGCAGATGAAGAAATCGTCTTTGCAACACAAGGTTGGCGGTTTTGGGTCGCCTAGTATTGTGAATGCGAGTCCTGCGCTTAGGCAGTTTGGTTGGTCTGTTTCGATGTTGTTTTCTATTTCGTCAAACCATCTGAATTTGCTGAATTCGTATCTTCGTTTGTCTTGGCATGTTACGATTGGGGTCCATCCTGGGAATTCGAGTTCTGGTGTTTCGTATTCTCTGGGTTTGAATTTGTAGTATCCAATGTCTTTACATCGGCTGGTCGTCATTTCTATGGCTAGTGTGTGTCTGTTTTGTATGTCTCCGACTTGGGTGTTTGCGTTTGTTATTTTGAGGTTGGAGGCGCAGATTTTCTCTGATACGCTTGATTGCAGGAGGTAGATGTTTTCTTTGCTGTTTATGCGTAGGGAGGCTATGTAGTTGTTGAATGATAGGAAGTCGTCTATCATGTTTTCTTCTACTATTTCTAGCAGGGGGTCTCCGTCTTCTCCTTTATCTCCTTTTGGTCCTCTTTGTCTTGCTTTGTAGCTCCAGTCTAGGATGTTTGTTGGTTCGAATGTTCCTTTGGATAGGTGTATCGTTCCTTCTAGGTTGTTGTTTTCGTCTAGGGTTATGGTTGTTTGTTGTTGGTCTACTTGGTATTCGTCTGTATCGTTGTAGATTATTCCTTCTGTGCCGGTTTGTCCTTGTAGTGGTATTAGTATTTCGATTATTTGTTCTTGTTGTTTGTATATGCGTAGGCTTATTGGTTGGTTTTCGTGTGGTGTTGGTACTTTGGTTTTGAAGGTGAAGGTTGTTTGTGTTAGTTTGGTTGCTCGTTGTGTTTTTTCGTTTGGTGCGGGTATTCCGTCTTTTCCGGGTCGTCCTTTGGGTCCGGGCAGTCCTTGTGGTCCTATGCACTGTGTGCGCATTACTTTCTGTGCGAATCTTGCTCTGTCGAATTCTATTCTGAGATATTTCTTGTTTTCTAGGTCTGTTTCTGGTTTGAATTTGATGAGGTCGTCGCTGCTGTGGAAGTAGTAGAAGTATGGGTTGTCTGGTCTGTTTCCGATGTAGATTTTTGTTTTGCTGAGGTCTACGCCTTGGTCTAGCAGTTGTTTTAGCTCTGTGAGTTGGTTATATGTTTGGGGTGTGATTAGACCGTTTTGTTCTTCGTTGACGGTGTCTGGTTGTTTTATGATGCCTATTTTGCGCCAGTTGTCGTCTTTGGCTCTATATTCGTATATGTTGCCTTGACGGTCTGCTATTTGGTCTCCGTCTTTTGGTTTTGATGATAGTCTGATTGGTAGTGGCATGTTGTTCTCATCTGCTTTTTCCTATATATTTCACGTGAATTATAGGTCTAGTATTCTGCCTCGGTTGACTCCGAAGTCGCCTTGTTTGTCTCTTAGTTTTTTCTTTAGAGTTTCTATGTTTTTGTCTTTGTCGTACATTTCTGCTTTTAGACGTTTGTTTTCTTCTTGTAGGTCTTCTAGTTCTGCTTGTATGGAGCAGTTTTGTGATTTTAGTTGGTCTATTTGGGTGGTTTTTTGTTGGAGGTCTGTTATTGCTTTTCTGGCTTGTTGGATTTCGGCTTGAGTTTTGGCGGCGAGTTCTTCTGCTTGTTTTTTGTCTTCTATGAGTTTTAGTAGAATTTTTTCTAGGTCTTTTGTTTTTGCTGCTTTTAGGACTTGTTCTTTTATTGTTACTTGTTTTTCTCGTTCGTTGAGTTGTTTTTCTCGTTCGTTGAGTTGTGTTTCTTTTGCGTAGAGTTCTGCGTTATGTGGCTTTTTTCTGGGCAGTATGCTGTCTAGGATGTTTGCATATTTGTTCATTTGTTTTATGTTTTTGCTATTGTCTTTGTTTTCTAGGTATTTGCTGGCGATTGGGCTGTTGGCGGCCCAATGTTTGGAGCCGCCGCTGAGGTGTATTGGTTGGTTTGTGTTATGTTCGTTCATGTTGTTTGTTTATCTTTTGGTGGGTGTTTGTCTAGTGTGCACATTGTGCAATTGTATTTGGGATAGAGATTCTCCCTCGCATCCGCATCCGCCCCCCATAAAACAATAACCAAGAAAAATTCTGACGTGATATGTTTCTTTTTCTTTGGCTATTTTGGTGTTTTTCCCAAACAGATTCTTACAAGCCTACTTTCGTGGTAGCGTGCCGTTTGCTGTTTTTTGGTTTGCTGTTGTTTTGTGTTTGTTGGCTGTGCTGTTGCGCGGTTAGCTGTTGTTTTGTTGTGTTTTGACAGCATGTCGGTATTTTGTTGTTGCTGATAGGCTTGTGTTTCCTCCTGTTTGGTTTTGGTGGTGCGCAGAGGGCTCAAGAGCCGTTATTAACCACTCGGGATTAGCGTGGTTTGTTGGCGGTTGTTCTCTTGTCTCCTCAACGGGTGCTTTGTATCGCAACCGGTCAAGATCTTGTCTTGTGGTTGTGACCCAGCAAAGGCCCTCATCCGCCCAGAAAGTCCTTGCTTTCTGGAAACCTTCCTGTTGCCAGGTTGGTCCTCACCATAATGGTTATGCGTTAAGTTGTGCCAGCTATAGAATCTAAGATTTACTGGCGGGCCTCCGTCTTACTGGGATTTTACGACAGCGTCTCTGCTGAAGACCCCCGAGGCTGCGTTAGTTAAAGTCCAACGAACGCACAATGTGCGTCTCCACACGCTCCTATACCAGCGGGGATTGTCGCGTGGCTGCCTTTCTAAAGACTTGTGCTTTTATATACGGCGAGAGGTGTTTTGTAAATTACTGCGCCTCTAAAGCTATAATACGAGCTTCAAGCTCTGCTTTTATCAACAATGGTGCCGTGACCGAGCATTAGTTATTCGCTGCCTCCAATGCTGCGATGCGGGACTCGAGTTCTTGCACCTTAGCTTTTGCCGTTTGCAACTTCCCTCTATGGTCCTGCTGACACTTCACGAGCGCATATAGTATGTTCTTCCTATCGATGCCTAGTGGCGCGCCTTCGCCGTCAAACACTACAAACCGAGGGTTGATCTGTGCGGCTTCCTCTGCCACAAGGCCGACCATACCGTTATGCTTCCCATCCAGACTATCAAAACACCTAACACGCAAAGAATAGATGTCATTCCACGCTTTACCGTCAACATCCCGAATATTCGTCTTTGTCTTTCTCGTGCTTGTTTCGACGTATAGTCCGCCATTAGCCGTATCAATTTCTACGGTCAAACCCGAGTATGTTGTTTGGAGCAGGGATGGTAGGTATAGCCGTCCGCCTGTATCTAGCGACATTCGCTGGGCTAGTGTTGCTGTCGCCCCCGCAGATTGCGTGGCATCAGTGGTTGTATACCAATAGTGCCAACCCCTATCTATTTGATACATTCCGCCGATGTACCCACTTAGATATTCCCAGTTTGGATCATCAAACGCTAAGTTTGCCGTAAGATACACATTTGGATTGCCAGATTTAGTTGAAGACAATGAACCCTTGTCACCAAATTGCACTGCATAACGACCGTCCCAGTCCGAAACCGGTGTGCCCCCGATACCTACATTCCCGTTAGAGTCAATGCGCATACGCTCGGTTAGTGCACCGCCAGTCGGCTGCGTAAAGAATCTCATTACACCAGAGTCCGTCGCGCCATCTGCACTGAACAGTAAGGCCGTTAATACATCAGAGTCGCGATTTGCTGTTATGGCTCCAATTGAGGTGCTCGTACCTGCGGATGGGTTGTTAAACATCAGATCCCAACCATCGGTCGTTTGTGTCAATTCTAGTGCATTACTAAATCCTGAATTGCTAGCGGGGGTGCTATTGTTTATTCCTATGTTCCCGTTACTGCCTTGTATGAAGAATGCGTGTGTTGATACGTCTGATGCTATTCTAAAGTTTACATTCGATCCAGAATCGTTTATTGTTACTGCACCGTCCAAACTTGTTGCTGCGTTTATTGTTAATAATTCTGTGTTGGCTTGTAGTATTGTTTGTGGGTTTGTTGAGTCTGTCAGATTATTTATTTGGAGGTTGCCATTATCACTTGTTAATTCCCATCCGGGTGAGGTATTGTCTTCTTGTATGAGTAGGGACGGTGCTGAACTGAATAGGGTGAGGCTTTCTAGTGTTGGGTTTTGGTTTAGTGGTCCTTCTGGTCCGGTTGGGCCTGTGGGGCCTGTGGGGCCTGCTATTCCTGATTTTGTGGTGCCGTCTGAGGTGATGATTTTCATGTTTATTTCCTGTTATTGCTGCACCTTGTGGGATTATAATGTCGTTGTTTGATGTTGATCCTATTCTTTCTTTGTTTTAGGTTTGAATTTTCAAATATAAGGTAGGTTTTTAATAGGGGTCTGATATGCCTGGTTCGTCTTTGACTTCGATTTATATTGTTGGTAGTACCGGTCCGACTGGTCCGACTGGTCCTGGTATTACTGGGCCTGCTGGTTCGACTGGTTCTGGTGTTACTGGTCCTTTGGGTCCTACGGCTGCTGTTGGTCCGACTGGTCCTACGGGTGCACAGGTGGCTGGTCCTACTGGTCCTGGTAGTGGTTTTGTTGGTGTTGATAAGGGTTTGTCTCCTTCTGCTACTAGCGGTTATGCTCAGAATACGGGGTTGCAGGTTAGTGAGTCTCCTCGTGGTTATGTTAGTACGTTGATTAATGGTTTTCAGCAGGTTGTTGGTGATGGTGTTAGATCTGAGAATACTTTCTTTTCTTCTGATAATTTCAGTGGTTATAGATATGATATGAGTATTAGTATTGGTTTTGAAAATTCTGGTTTAATTGTTGGTGGTTCTGGTGCTAATGCAGGTAAGGCTTATTGTTGTGGTTATGGTTATTGGGGTGCTAATGGTGAGGCTACTAATAGGTCTAACAGGTCTCTTTTTGTAGCGGTTGCTGGTAATCATAAGTTTAGAAAGATTACTGCTGGTGGTCGTTATACTATGGCCGCTATTAAGGCTGATGGTAGTGTTTGGTGTTGGGGCGGGTCTTTTTTCGGTCCTGGGACTATTGGTGATAATTATAATGTTAGTCGTTCTAGTCCCACTAGTGTTGTTGGTGGTCATAATTTTGTCGATGTTGTCGGTTCTAGACAGGTTATGGCTGCTTTAAGGGCTGATGGGACTTTATGGTGTTGGGGTACTGATGTTGGTGATGGGACTCTTACTTCTCGCTCTAGTCCTACTTCTGTTATCGGTGATCATTATTTTTCGCAGATTACGGCTTGTGATGAAGGTGTAATGGCTCTGAAGCCTGATGGTACTGTCTGGGCTTGGGGTCAAAATGGTAGTGGGCAGCTTGGTGATGGTACTGTTATTGATAAAAGAAGTCCTGTCAGTGTTGTTGGGAATCATAGTTTTATACAGATCGCTGGTGGTACTACTAGTAATGGGTTAAAAAGTGATGGAACGGTTTGGGCTTGGGGTGCTTTTGCCGTTAATCTAGTGAGCCGTTCTAGTCCGACTAGTGTTCTCGGTAATCATAGTTTTATTAGGATTATAAATAGTAGACATGGGATGTCTAGAGGTCTTAAGTCCGATGGTACCATGTGGTCTTGGGGTAGAGTTTATGCTGGCAATGCCGGAGATAATTCGATTGGGGAAAAGTCCAGTCCTGTCAGTGTATTTGGTAATCATTCTTTTGCTAATGTTCTGACTGAGGATGTTGGTTTAAAGTCTGATGGTACTGCTTGGATTTGGGGTTCTAATGGTACTGGGCAATTGGGGTTAGGAGATACATCAGGTAGATCTAGCCCAACTAGCGTTATTCTAACTCCATCTGCTTTTCAACCTACCCCTAAGTTTATTGACAATATAGCGGTTAATGATTATTTGTATTGGAATAGTAATATTGCTGGTTTTGATCTTTCTCCTTCTGATCGTGTTGATCTAGATTACGTTAAGGACTAATATGGGTTCTTCTATTTTTATTGATATTGTTGGTTCTCCTGGCCCGGTTGGCCCTACTGGTCCTTCGGATGAGGTTGTTGCTGGTCCTACTGGCCCGACTGGTTCTGGTGTTACTGGTCCTTTGGGTCCTACGGCGGCTGTTGGTCCTACTGGTCCTACGGGTGCAGAAGTTACTGGTCCTACTGGTCCTGGTAGTGGTTTTGTAAGTATTGATAAGGATTTGTCTGTTTCTTCTACTATTAGTGGTTATGCTCAGAATACGGGGTTGCAGGTTAGTGGATCTCCTCGTGGTTATGTTAGTACGTTGATTAATGGTTTTCAGCGTGTTGTGGGTGATGGTGTTAGGACTAAGGATGTTTTCTTTTCTTCTGATAATTTTAGTGGTTATAGATATGAGACTTTGGTTTTTAAGCCTTTATATAATACGTTGATTATTGCTGGTGGTAGTAGTAATGGTGTTGGTGGCACGGCTTGGGTTATGGGTCGAGGTAATTCTGGTGCTATTGGTGATGGTTATGCTACCAATAGGACTAGTCCTACTAGTGTTGTTGGTGGTCATAGGTTTGTTAGTGGTAGTATTTATAATGGTAGTGTGGTGGCTATTAAGATTGATGGTTCTGCTTGGGCTTGGGGTTCTAATTCGTATGGTCAGTTAGGTGTTGGTGATACTAGTAATCGTTCTAGTCCTACTTCTGTTGTTGGTGGTCATAATTTTGTTCAGGTTACTCGGACAAATCGAAATGCGGCTGGTCTGAGGTCTGATGGGACAGTTTGGTGTTGGGGTATTAATGAGTCTGGTATTATTGGTGATGGGTATAATGGTTTTATTTATTCCAGGAGCAGTCCTACTAGTGTAATTGGTAACCATAGTTTTATTAAGGTTGTTGGTGGGGCTGAGTATGGTGTTAATCATTTTGTTGCTTTGAAAGCCGATGGTACTGCGTGGTGTTGGGGTGCTAATTATTATGGTAATTTGGGTGAAGGTTATAGTGATTTTCAATATCATAGGTCTAGCCCTGTTAGTGTGATCGGAAATCATAGTTTTATAGATATTGCCTCTACTCTTATTTCTCTAGGCTTAAAGGCTGATGGAACGGTTTGGGGCTGGGGTGGGAGTGGCACTTACGGTGTTGGTGTAGGTGATAATACTACAAATAGCCGTTCTAGTCCCACTTCCGTTGCCGGAGAACATAGTTTTGTCAGTGTATTTGGCGGTGGGAACAAGACTGTTGGTGGAAAGAAAGCTGACGGATCGTTATGGTCGTGGGGTGGGCAATTTATTTATTCGTGGGCTTATGGTTCCGTAGGTGATAATACTTCCAATTCTAGAAGTAGTCCAACTAGTGTAATTGGTGATCATAGCTTCACCAATGTTCCAACTTCTACTGTTGGTGTCAAGGATGATGGACAGATTTGGGCATGGGGTGATAATAAGTATGGCAATATTGGAAATGGTTATATTAACGAGGGTATTAATAGTCCGATAACAGTTGTGAATTCTTCCTATCCTTTTGTTGTTGTACCTAGGTCTGTTTATAATATTAGCAAAGATGATTATCTGTATTGGAATAGCAACATCGCGGGTTTTGATCTTTCTCCTTCTGATCGTGTTGATTTAAACTACGTTGAGGATTGACCATGGGCTCTTCATTAAATAGTGATAGTTTTGCTGGCCCGACTGGTCCGACTGGTCCTGGTTTGGGTGGTCCTACTGGTCCTACTGGCCCCGTAGGCGCTACCGGCCCGACTGGCCCAACTGGTCCTCAAACGACAGGGCCTACTGGCCCTGGTTTGACTGGTCCTACGGGCTCTGGTTATTTGTTTACGAAGGATGACAAGGATCTGTCTCCTGGTGCCAATACTACTTATCCTAATATTCACAGTAATAATAATTTACAGATCTCAAATAATCCGCACAAGGCTGTTTCTGTCTTTTTGAATGGTGTCCGGCAAGAGGTTGGTGATGCTTCTGCAGATGCGGATTGTTTCTTTAGTTCTGTTGCTCCTGCTTCTGGCAATAATTATTATTGGAGTAAGGCTGTCTTTGGCCAGTATCATAGCGCTTTCCTGACCGGTGGTAATAATTATGGTTATGTCTGGACTACTGGCAAGAATAATTATGGTCAATTGGGTAATGATTATACTGATTTTATTGGGTCACTTAGTCCCGTTAGTGTGATTGGTGATTTTCAATTTTCTCATATTGCAGTTGGTTATAGGCATACTGTGGCTATAGATACTTTAGGGGCTGCGTGGTGGTGGGGATTTGATCCTTCCTTTCCTAGGTCGAGCCCTACCAGCGTAAGTGGAGATCACACTTTTGATCGAGTAGCTGCTGCTGGTGATTCTATTGTTGCATTAGAAGGAAGTTATACTTATTCTTGGGGTAATAATAAGTATGGGCAATTAGGTAATAATACTTATTTTAATGGTGGCGGTCCAGGAGATGCTCCAGGGCAGGTTGTTGGGAACCATGCTTTTTCAGAGATTGTTGGCCTTGGTTATAGTGATTTCCCCGGATTTGCTGGCCTGAAATCCGGTGGCACTGTGTGGGCTTGGGGTTTTCAGGATGCTACACGTCCGTTTTTGGGTGATGGTACTACGAACCCTCGCAGTAGTCCCACTAGTGTGGTTGGTGATCATGTCTTTACACAAATTGCTGGCGGTGTTATTTCGGCTGGTTTGAAGTCTGATGGTTCTGTTTGGGCTTGGGGTGGTTTGAATGATACTGTTGGTGATGGTACCTCGAATCCTAGAAGTAGCCCCACTAGTGTGGTTGGTGGACATTCGTTTATTAAGATAGCTAGTGGTCCTCGTGGTATTATGACTGGTTTGAAGTTTGGTGGTCAGCTTTGGGCTTGGGGTAAGCCCTATAATGATGATTCTGCTGGTGATGGTACTACATTAACTAGGACCAGCCCTGTTTTGGTATCCGGTTTTCATACCTTTGTTGATATTGCTATGATGGGTGGTTTAGATAGTGATGGTATTCCATGGGGTTGGGGCAATAATTCGAATGGTAGACTTGGCACTAATGATGTTAATGATAGATCTACTCCGGCGTCTGCTGTGCAGAGTTTCCCTTTTACTGCACCGCCTAGAGCCCATGCTGATATAAGCGCTAATGATTATTTGTATTATAATAGTAATATTTCCGGTGTTGGCTTGTCTACGACTGATAGGGTTGATTTCAATTACTTTGTCTGAGGTGACTCATGGCTGGTTCATCGATTACTGATGGTGTTTTTCTTGGACCACAAGGTGTAATTGGTCCTACTGGCCCGACTGGCCCTACCGGCCCTACTGGCCCTACTGGTCCTGCTGTGGCTGGTCCGACTGGTCCTGCTGGTTCTGCTGGTCCTACTGGTCCGACTGGTCCTACTGGTCCTACTGGTCCGATTGGTCGTGGTGGGTTGGTTAGTGAGACTACTAAGGTTACGTCTTTTATTTCTGGTGATCAGCAGAATACTGGTGTGCAGATTGGTTCTACTCCGGCTGATTATGTGAATGTTACTTTGAATGGTATTCAGAGGACTCTTGGTGATGGTGTTAAGACTAAAGATTGTTTCTTTAGTCCTGATTCTTTTAATTATTTTACCAATTCTAAGGTTGCTTTGTCTGCTAATAATTTGACTGTATTAGATGGTTATACTGGTGGTATTTGGATGAGTGGCCTTAATAATGTGGGGCAGTTGGGTAATAATGCTGCTGATAATGTTTCTAGTCCTGTGAGTGTTGTTGGTAACCATTCTTTTGTATCTTTTGGTGGTATGGGTAAATATCATACTGTTGCGTTGAAGGCTGATGGTACTGCTTGGAGTTGGGGTACTAATGATAGTGGTCAATTGGGCGATAATACTCCTGATAATAAATCTAGTCCTGTAAGTGTTGTTGGTAATCATTCTTTTATATCTGTGGTTGCTGGTTATCAGACTAATATTGGTTTGAAGGCTGATGGTACTGTTTGGGCTTGGGGCTTTAATTATTATGGTGTAGTATGTGATGGTACAATTACAAATAAATCTAGTCCTACTAGTGTTATAGGTAATCATTCGTTTATTCAGGTCACGCATGGTTTTATAGATGGTTTTCTTGCTTTGAAGGCCGATGGTTCTGCTTGGGGGTGGGGCAGACAGGATAATGGATATTATATAGTTGGTGATGAAACTCCTATTAATAGGTCTAGCCCTACCAGTGTGCATGGTGATCATGCTTTTGTTCAGATCGCTGGTGGTAGAGCAATGATTGGTCTTAAGGCTGATGGGAGCGCATGGACTTGGGCTGGTGGTCTTGCTGGTCAGGCAGGTCTTGGTAATGGGTATGCGAAAGAATCTAGCCCCGTTAGTGTAGCTGGTAATCATTCGTTTATTAGGGTAATGAGTAGTTTAACTAACACGATATCTGGGTTGAAGGCCAATGGTGAGGTTTGGGCTTGGGGTGAGAATAAATATGATGTTGCGCATCCCGTATACGGCGTTTATGATAGCGTAGGGGATAATACTATATTGGTTAGAACAAGTCCTGTTAGTGTGGTTGGCAATCATTCTTTCTTCAATACAGATTGCACTGCTTCCTGTTTGGTTAAGGAAGATGGTTCTGTCTGGAATTGGGGAAATAATTCTAATACTAATAATGCCTACGGATATCCTGGTCGATTAGGTGATAATACAATACAAAACAGATCAAGTCCAACGTCCGTGGCAATGTCTTTTAATCAGTTCTCGCCATCAGTAAGAGCTATTGGGGATATTCAGGAGAACGATAAATTGTACTGGAACAGTAATATAGCCGGAATTAATTTAGACCCGAGTTTCTTGCCCACTAACAGAATTGGTTTGGACTATATCGCAAGTACATAATAACATGAAAACAATACACCTAGTATCAGGGTTGCCCCGTAGTGGGTCAACCCTGCTTATGAATATCCTGGGACAAAATCCAAAGTTCTACGTAACACCATCCTCGGGTACGTTAGACTTACTTGTCCAGATGAAAAACACCTGGAATACCAACCCCATGTTCAAAGCATGGGACAACGACCTTTGTGAAAAAGTCAAAGAAAACGTCCTAAATGCCGTTCTACAGGCATCTTTCCAACACACCGATAAACCAGTCTGTTTCGACAAGAACAGAGGCTGGCCCTCATTCTTTGAATTAGCTCAAGCCCTAATAGGTGATTTTAAATGTCTGGTCACGGTTAGAGACCTTAGGGACGTTATTACCTCCTTTGAGAAATTATTCAGAATGACCTCAGCTTTGGGTCGTATTCCGCAGGATGATGATCCTCTTAAGATGAGAATAGCATTAAATAGAATTAGAGTTTTCATTTCCGATGGTGAGCCTATCGGAAGGGCATTTAATGCTATTAATGATTCTATTCTTCGTGGCTGGCTTAATCATATGTATTTTGTTGATTATGAAAAATTGACAAATAGTCCAGAAAACACGATGGAATGCATTTACGAATTTCTAGGAGAAGAACCTTATGACCATGATTTTGATAATGTAGAACAAATAACACATGAAGACGATGATGTGCATGGTTTTAAGAACTTACACAAGATAAGACCCAAGGTAAAACCACAACCCTCATCATGGCAAAATTGTTTTGATGACACTGTTTTTAAAAACGAGATTTGGCAGAACATAACTGGTAACGCTCGTTTCTGGGAAAAGCATCTTAAATCCGGTCCTATTGGTCCTAATCTATGAAAACAGCAATAATAACGATCGCAATTGGTCAGAATCATCAGTCTTTAGCAAAACTGACGCATCCTACTCTGGAAGCCTATGCCAAGAGAATTGGTGCCGATTTTATTGTTATTGATCAACAACAGATCTCACAAACTACACCACATTTCGAAAAATTCCAGATATATTATTATCTAAACGTCTACCATAGAATTATCTATATGGATACAGATTTAATTGTTAGAGAAGATTGTCCGAATTTGTTTGATATCGTTCCAGAAGATAAATTGGGTGCCTTTAATGAAGGAAGATTCGCTGACCGTTCTGGTGCTATCCAAGCTATTAAACAGCAATATAATGTACAACTAAATTGGGATAATGATTATTACAATACTGGCGTTCTTGTCATTTCTAGGTGTCATAAACATTTGTTTGTAAAGCCTATGAATGAAATTAGCAATTTTTATGAGCAATCATTTCTAAATTTAATGTTCAAGAAATCTAAAGTTGAAATATTTGAACTTGAGTATAATTTTAATAGGATGACGGTTCTAGATTTCGTCGGTAAGCATAGGTTAGCAAGTTATATTGTTCATTATGCTGGTTGTCCAAATATTGGAACTGTTTTTAACCTTGTCGAGAAAGATTTGGCTTCTTGGAGAAGCAATTTATCAGATTATCCTTTTAATATTAATGTCCAGGTTCATGGAGGTTTAGGTGATCAGATTTGCGCTGAACCCGTAATCCGTTATATTATTGAAAAAGCTTATCCAGATGCTAGAATACACGTGACTACTTGGTATCCCAGGGCGTTTATGCATCTTCCTGTTCCGGTGTACGATATGGGCACCTTCAAGCCCAAAGATGATACCTCATATTACGAGATTCATACGATGGCCAAGCATGGTTGTCCGTCTTGGCGTTATGTTTCTCCTAATCAGATGCATACGACGGACTACAGCAGTGTCATGAGTCTGAGGGGGACTATTCCGAATGATTGTAAGCATATTAAATTGAAGGTTCTTAAGGAAGATTATGAGGAGCTTGAGAAGGTAGTTGGTTCTGATTTGGATTTTGATAATTGTGTTTTGGTTCATGCTGGTAGGGGTTGGCCTTCTAAGACTTTTCCTAAGGAATATTGGGAAGAGGTTGTTCGCGAGTTGTCTAAGGTCGGTCGGGTTATTTTAATTGGTAAACATATTTCTGATGAGCAGGGTGTTGTGAAGCTTGATAATATTCCTTCCGATGTGATTAATACAATCAATTTATTGTCTTTGGGTGGTATTTTTGCTCTAGTTAGCAAGGCTAAGGTGTTGTTGACTAATGATTCTGCTCCGGTTCATATTGCTGGTGCTTTTGATAATTATATTGCATTGATTCCGACTTGCAAGGCTCCTGATCATGTTATTCCGTATAGGTATGGTCATCAGACTTATAAGTCTGCGTCTTTATATAAGCGGTTGGTTTGTGCCGATATCGATTCTCGTCCTACTATGGTGCATGGCCAGGATATTGACTGGGTGAATGGTGATATTATGGATTATTTGCCTGAGGTTGATGTTGTATGTAATGAGATTCGTAATATGCTTAATGATTGGAATTAGCATCTTCTTTCTGCGAATTCTCTAGCTCTTCCTAGTGTGTCGTTGTCTTCTACTGTGGCACTTAAGTGTAGGAAGTCGTCGCTTATTTCTGTTATTCCTCTGTGTTTAAAGCCGTATCTTGCTAGGTTTCTGCTGAGTTTGTATTCGTGTATTAGGTGGTCTTTTGTCTCATTGCAGGCTAGTCTTCTTTTTATGTTGTGGACTGTTTCTTCGAATGGTTCCCATATTCTATGGCATGTTTTATGGGTTACGAGAAAGCTGCCGACGATTCCGATGTTCCTTCTGTCTTTGTTTACGAGATAATCGCTTGGGAGGTGTTTATCGTAGTCGTAGGACATGTGCATTCCTACTTCGTTTAGCCCCATGTATTCTGTCAGGTCTGGTAGGTCTTTTCCGATTATTACGTCTGCGTCTATGAAGATTGTCCATTCGTTGTCTTTTCCTAGGTCCCATAATTGGGTTTTCTCATAGACGATTGGCCATTCTGGATATTGTCTTTCTGTTATTATGTGAAGTCTTGCTCCGATTCTATCTGCATAGGCTTGTATACTTGGTATGGTTATTTCGCATAATTTTGGCATGTAGTTGTTGATGTTTAGGACGTAGATTATTTTCGGTCCTGTTTCGTTCTCTATGTGGTGTATGTCTCTTTTCATTAGTTCGTGTGGGTTGTTTAGTCCTGCGTAGTGTATGATGTGGCTTTCTGTTCTTGGTTTTCCTAGTCTGTCTAGGTATGGCATTCTGTTGAGGTCTGGTCCGATGTCGAATATTTCTGTGTTACTGTTTGCTATTCTTAGTACCATTAGTGGTTGGTCGCCGTATTCCATATGGACGATTTTTTGTGGTGGTGCGAATAATTCTCTGTGGCATTTTGATATGATCATTATTCCTGCGTTTATGAATTTGTAGTTTTCTGGTAGTTGTATTTCGTGTTCTTGGCTTGCTTTGAGTATTACTTGGTGGTGTTTTTGTCGTTCTTCGTCGGTGGCGTATTTTCCTTCGTATAGGGCACCGAATTTGTCTTGGGGTACGATGTCAAATAGGTTGGGGCTTTCGGGTGTTATTAGGATGTCTCCGTCTAGGTATATTATTCTGTCGTATTGTTCTAATAGTTCGTATATTCTGAATTTGTCGTAGTGGCAGTGTGAGTATTGGCTTTCGTCTATGTCGATGAAGTCTGCGCCTATTTTGTGGGCGTAGGCTTGCATATATTTGTGTGCTGTTATGGACATACTTCTGAAGTATGTTCCGATTGTTAGTGTCATTAGTGCTGTTTTCATTTGGTGATCTCTTCTGCTGTTTTGATGATTTTGCTGGGGTCTGGGAGGTATTCTAGGATGTTGTGTCCTTCTGGTATTGTTTCTAGTTCATAATTGAGTGTGTTTTGTGGGCTTTTGCAGGGTGCTTCCCACATGGGTTGGTTGTATAGTGCTTGTGCTTTGTGGTATTTGCTTCCGTTTCTCCATGGGAGTATGAAGTCGGGGTGTTTGCAGGTTGGTATTAGTATTATGTGGTTGTTGAATGCTCCGGCTATGTGGATGGGTGCGGAGTCGTTTGATATTAGGATTGGTGCTCTGGATATTATTGAGATGAGGCTGTCTATGGAGAGTAGGTTTCTTAGGTCTGGGGTGTTTTCTGGTATTTCGAGTCCTTCTACTGTTCCTAGGTTGGGTAGTTTTTTGCCTTGGATTTTTTCTGTTATGTCTTTTCCTATGATTACTGGTTTGTGTCCTTTTTTGATTAGTCCGTTGATGATTTTGTTCCAGTATCGTGCTGGGAATGTTTTGGATGCCCAGCTTCGTCCTGGGTGTATTAGGATTGTTTCTTCTGGTTTGTAGCCGTATTGTATGAATATTTCGTCTATTTCTTGGTTGCCTTGTGGGCTTGCTGCTAGTTGTATTTGTTTGTCTTGGTCTGGTAGTGTGTGTTTGAGGCAGTTTATTGCCATCCAGTCTACGGTGTGCATGTTATTGGCTGTCATGTATTGCCATATGGGGTGTTCTTGGGGTAGCATTATGTTTTTGATGAGGTATGCTTGGTCGGGGTCTCGTTTATGTCCTTCGAAGGTGGCTAGTGTGGCTCTTTGGCCTAGATGTGCGAATATTCTTGGTTGATTGCTTAAGATTGTTATTTCATATTCTGGGTATTGTTTTGTGGCTAGATATCTGATTATTGGTTCTGCGCAGGTTATGTCGCCTAGTCTTGCTCCTATTGCTAGTATGGCTTTTGGTTGTATTTGTGTTTCGCCTTGTTTCCATCTTTGGAGGTCGTTGTGCATTACTCTCTGTGCGTTTTGTAATATTCCTGCGTAGTGGATGATGTGGGCGTTTAGTCTGTGGTCTCCGGTGGTTTCGTCTACGATTGGTGTTCTGTTGAGTCTGTGGTGTAGTTTGTGGACTCGGGTGTGTGTTTGTTGGATTTTTAGGTTGAGGTAGCTTTGGTCTTGGTGGTTGTGGATGCTTTGTATGGTTGGTGGTTGGAATAGGTCTCGGTGCATTCTGGAGAGGATGAATACGCCGGTGTTGTAGTAGGATCCGTCGTAGTCTTTTTCGATTTTGATTTTGTAGGTTTGGCTTGCTTCTACCATGTGCCGGATGTGGTTTTTGTGTGGGCTTTCGTCGAAGAGCCCGATTTTGTCTTCTGGTACTAGTTCGAAGAGGTTTGGGCAGTCGTCTCTTATGATGAGGTCTATGTCTAAGTATAGGATTCGTTGGTATTTTATGAGGAGGTCGTAGATTTGGAATTTTTCGAAGTGTGGGCTTATTGTGTTTGTTGTTTGTTCTGTTATTTCTATTAGTTCTGCTCCTACTTTTCTTGCGTATGCTTCTATTGTTGGTTTTGATATTTGGTAGAATTGCTGATGGGCTTTTCCGATACAAATTATGACTATGGCGTTCATGTTGGACTCCTTAGGTGTTTAGGATTATTTATCTGTTAGGATGCTTTTAATTTTTCTATTTCTGTCTTTAATTCTGTTATTTGTGATTCTAATTTATGGATATGCACAGTTAATAATTCACAGCATTCCCATAATCGGCATGTTAGGTCTCCGATAGGCATGTCGCCGTGCTTCCAGGTTTCGAAACTTGGCATGCCTGCTAGATGTCTTTTTTCTTTAAAGAAATCTCCGTATTTCCGAGGATCTAACATCCAGAGATTATCTTTTATATAACGTGCTCTCTCATGAGTCTTCTTTATTGTGCGTTCTACTCCATTTACATCTGTATCGGTTTGGTCTGGGACTAAAGCATCCCATTTGGCTATGTTGATATCTCCTGTGGCGTAGGCTTCTCCTACGTAACATGTCAACAGAACATTGTCATCGTATACTCCTTGCGCATTTAATGTACCTGTTCCTTTGTCACCACCTGTAGGATTACCGATCACAACACCAGATCCGTTTGGATTTAGCCAGAGTGCGCGATATCCTACGTTTTGCTGTACCGCAATAATTTCTGCACGGCTGCTAGAATGGTTGAAGTACATGATAAGTTCGTTTGCATTTGTCGCACCATCCGTTGATACAATAGCACAATCTGTACCTGTGCTACTTGCATATATATTACTATAATTCGTTAAGTGTCCGTTCTCATCAATAACCATGCGGTTTACCGCATCGCCGCTACCCGATGCAAAATATCCAAATGTTTGCGCCCCGTTAGCTTCAAAGTGATGCCACGCACCTACCCCAGTTTCCATACTTGCCCATGACGAGGCAGCACGATAGCGGTTATACATTAACCCGCAATAATCACCAGATTCATCATATTGGACAATTAATCTGGAGCCTATTCGGAGTGCTTTGAAATTGGTGTTAATATCCGATTCTGGAGCAACTCCTAATCCTAGAAAACCGTCAGAATCAATCCGCATTTTCTCGGTGAAGGTACCGCCTGCCCCACCAGTATAGAATAACATCATCCCCGTGCTGTTGTCTGCGGCGTCCTGAGCGAAATCAATTTGGGCTAGACGATCATACGAGGCCAAGGAATTTCCACTTTTAGCTACAATCCTGCCTACGGTTTGTTCTGTTCCGCTCGTGTCTTTACGGAATATTAGGGAGTTTGCTGCTGTTTGATCGTTTTCTATTTGTAGTACTGTTCCAAACGTTGCATCTGGCTGTGTGGTTCCACCGATTAAGAATGTTCCATTGGTAGCGTTGTGGAGTGTTATTATGCTGTCAGTGCTGGCTTGCAATACTGTTTCTGGGTTTGTACTGTCTGTCAGATTGTTTATTTGTAAGTTGCCATTATTACTTGTTAATTCCCATCCTGGAGAGGTATTATCTTCTTGTATGAGTAGGGATGGGGCGTTGCTGAATAAAGTGAGGCTTTCTAGTGTTGGGTTTTGGTTTAGTGGTCCTTCTGGTCCGGTTGGTCCAAGAGGACCGGTTGGTCCTATTTCCCCAGATAATACTGAACCATCAGAAGTAATAATTTTCATATTTTATTCTCCTTACTTTTATCTTTGTAAGAATATATTAAAGGAGGGTCAGAACATGAACAAAGATATGCTCTTGAGCCAGATCGAGTTGTCATTGCGAAAGAGAATAATGTTGGAACAGGATGAAGAAATTAACAAACACATTGGATTAATTAGAGCACGATGTGCAGAAAACTGTCATAGGAATATAGAACAAATGAAAGTAGATTTATTACTGATCACTTATTCTCGGGGTTCTCTTCTTCTTTAGATTGACTGTCTTCATCATAATCATGAGCCATTGTGTCTTTGGTGGGTCCTTTGGATGCACCTTTGGTAGAGCCTTTGGATACCAGGCCCTCTAGGCCCAATACCTTGTCTAATTTCTCCTCTAGATCATCCATTTTTATACCTTTATTTGGATCACGTTGAAGTCAGTGGTTACGAACGTCCCATCATTACAGGCGAAAGTAAATTGTTCATACGCTTCGTGAAATACTGGGATATTAGCTTTATTAAGCGCATCCGCTGAAGACAAAGCCCAGATAGGCCCAAATGTCAAATCCCCATATAAAGCAATATGTGAATATCTGTATGAGATATCTGATGGAAATCTACGGTTATGTTTATTAAGTTGTATAAGTCTTACTTGGTAAATCGGTACGATATAAGTGTCTATATTATCTCTGAATACTAGTTGTGCATCCTCGAAGTGGTTTGGGATATCCCCTACTTGCTCGTGTGGTAGATATATGTTCACGTTCTCGTATGTCTGTCCGGCGGCTAAGCTCAGTCTGATCACTTTAACCATTTTGTTTTTCTTTCAATTCGTTAACCTTGTTTGTTAAGTAAAAGTCTTTATTAGATAATTTTTCTTCTAACCATTTTTCGGCGTCTTGGCCAAGTTTCTTCCTACGGTTATATTCGTTTATGATCATCCTGCTTTGGGTGAGGAAATATCTAACCATTGTGTTTCCTCTGCATACGTGTCTCTATTTGTTCAGCCCTTTCTTTTGGGACGTAAACTAGAGCACTAGTTAACAATTCGTGTATTTCGTCGCTTCGTTTTCGTTCTAATTCAAATCTTCTCTCTGCTCTTTGTCTAGAATACTTGAAGCTCATACCTATAATAGTTGTCGCCAATGTGCATAATGCTCCTATAATTCCTAGAAAGAAATGATAGGTTGATTTTATTGTCTCTACTGCTTGTGGAGGATACATGTTGACGTCTCTGCCAGCTTTGGATTCGAAGGTTTGTTTTATATCCTTTATTTGTTGTTCGAATGTGTTTTTGCCGATTTGGGCATTAGCTGCGATTTGCCCTTGGGCTTTGACTTCTGCTTTTAGGGAGGAGTTGGCTATTTTAAGTTCTTCTATGACTCCTATTTTGGTGTTTAGTTCTGCTCTTAGTTCTGCGTTGATTTTGTTTTGCATTTGCAGTTGTGTTGATAGGGATATTTGTGCTTTAATCAGCTCGCTCATATTGGTTCTGATGTTTGCTGACATTTCGTTTGATGCATTCAGGGTCGCTTGTACGTGTGCTTCGAATAGTTTTCCTATATCTGTTTTTAACTGATGGATCATACCATTTATCCATCCAGATAATTGGCTGTTGTTTTTACTGACTTCTGTTTTTATATCCGAGGAGACTCTGGCGGCTGTATCGTCTACGACCTTGTCTAGGTTTACGGTTTCAGTTTTTGGGACGTTTATTGTTATTGGATCGATAGATGGTCCTTGGGTCTGTCTTGTATTGTTGTCTGCTATGCACCCTGTGAGGAAGATTAGAGCAAAAGCACCATATAATTTGTTCATAAAACCTCCTAAGGAACCCAGGTCCCCACAACTGAAGTAGCGAGCCATGTGGAATTATCTAATCCTAGAATGATCAAAAAAGCCCCCACCTGTGTGCTGGATATTATGCCATCTGTGCTTAATACGTCATCAATCTGGATTTGCCCTGAGCTAGCCTGAATTTCTATGCCGACGGAAGAATAAACTGCAAAATAATATTCTAATCCTCCTTCCGGAGCTGGTAATTCATGTACATTTAATTCTGATGCTCCTTTGTTTGTATAAACTGTGAACTTATCATCCGAGGTTATGATATTAGGATTCGTAGATGAAGCCGTGGAATGTGTTATATCATAATTTCCAAATTGTTTTAGGGATAAGAGGCTCATGCTGTTGCTCCGTTGTAATCTGGTAATGGTGTATCGGAACCGAAAGTATGATAAGTCAGCATAAACCCGGCCATATATGTGCTTCCCGTTACGCTTGGATCTAATACGGTTCCGGTTGTTGCTCCTGCTGGACCGAATGTTATTGTGACGTTAGCTGCACCCGGTTGTAATAGAGATACGTCACTATAGAATGCAGCTCTATACCATCCGTCGCAGTTCATGTTTTCCAGTTGGAATGAGCTTACGCCTCCTCCGGCATAGGGGATCATAGTTTCATTGTCAAAGTCAACCAGATATCCTACGTTGATTCCGCTTCTGAATATGCCTGTCATTTGTAGGAAGGGTCTTACGTTGTCTATTTTCTTTACGAACATTGACATCCATAAGTCTGTAGCTTGCCCGAAAGATAATCCAAGATCGTATGATAATATTCTTAGTGATCCTGTGTTGGATCCATCTGAGTCTGTTACTTTCCATGAGTTTGGGTTACAGAAGCAGTCTATTTGATTGCTGTCTGAAGCCACAGCTAGGTTGTTCTTTTCCCAGGTAGAGGATGAAAGATCGTTGGAATTTGCAAGTTCGTTGACTGGTCCACTTCCTGGGAATTCTTCTACGCAGCTTGTACAGCCTGCACCTAGTGTGATGTCTGTTGTTCCTGGTGATATTTCTGTTTCTATTTCCCAGGAGCCTGTTATTATCATCGCTGTCCATATTATATCGTCTAGGGCGATTATTTTTATTCGACTTCCGATCGTTGCACTTGTGATATAACCACCTTCTATTCCGGTCAGTCCTTGTGTTATGAACCTATCTCCAGAGGCTGTGTAGAATGTTAGTGAGCCTGTATTTGTGACTATGAATGTGTAGGATAGTCCTGTTTGGGCTGGTGGTAGGAAGTATGTTGCTTGTGTGTTGTTGTTGAAGATGCCGTAGCGGTCGTAGGTGGTTAGTTGGGCTGCGTCTGTTATTCCTGATCCGCTGGTACGTATTGATAATGATCCTAGTTGTTTTTTCTTTATCATGGATATTCCTCACGGTATTTTTGTCATGATTGAGATTAGACCCAATAAGGTTGGTGCTTTTGAGGTGTACAAGAGTGAAGAGACTGGGTCTACTTTGCTTACTTACGATGGCAGGGTTATGATGACAGATATTGAGATTGAGCAATTATCTTGTGAGGTCTTATTGGAGAATGCTTATGGTGATGTTTTGTTTACTGGTCTTGGTTTGGGTCTGCACATTGGGATGTTGATTGATTCTGGTAAGGCTGATAGGATTAGTGTGTTGGAGAAGCATCAGGAGGTTATTGATCTTGTTGGTCCTTATTTTCCGAATGTTGAGATTTTTCATGGAGATGCTTTTACGTGGGTTCCGTCTAGAAAGTTCGATTGTATTTGGCATGATATTTGGTATGATAGGGATACAGCTGAGGATGCTGAGTTTATGTTTGAGAGATTTTCTCCATATTGTAATTGGCAGGCTGCTTGGAATTATGGTATATCAAAAATATCGTGAGAGGAGATTTATATGGGCACTAGTACTTTACAGAATATTACTTTTCGGGGTGCTACAGGACCGACGGGTCCGACGGGGGTAACAGGACCCACGGGGCCTCAGGGCAACACAGGTGCAACTGGTCCATTAGACCAGAATCCTACACTAGAGAGTTTGACTTTATTTAGCGGTGCTCCTTCTTTGTTGATTCAGGAGGATAATACCTCGCCTGGATGGGAATTGACTAGTTATAATGGTAATTTACAAATAAACAACCTCACAGACAGTACAGACCCAGACCTAGCCCTACAAATCAACCCAGAAGGAAACGTAGGAATCGGAACAGCACCAGACGTCTGGAATACAGGAACAACCGCTCTAAGAATCGGCTCAATAAACGTAGCCGCACAAAATTCAGGAAGCACCCAAAGAATAAGTCTAGCAGCCAACTCCTATCAAAGCTCTGGTGGAGCATGGGAACACCACGACTCCGCCAAAGCAGCACTCTACCTCATAAATGACAACGGAAACGCAGAACACGTCTGGTATCGATCAACTACCAGCGGTGGTGATACGACCTGGGTTGAATCTATGCGTATTGACACTAATGGTCAAATTCTTATCAATAAGAATGCTCAGGAAAATGCGGGTAAATTAGAGATTGATTGCGGTACAGTAAATAACGGCATTATTATCGACGTAGCTTATGCCTCACTTGGTTATGTGGGTATACAGGTGAATCGAAGCGCTGCAGATGGAGACGCAATTGGTTTTGTGAGAGATACGACGAATTGTGGTTCTATCTCCGTTACACAAGCTGGACCGTCAACGACTTACGGTTCAGCTTCTGACCGACGATTAAAGGACAATATCAGGTATATTCCAGATCTTCAAGCCGCACAACAAGTGATGCAACTTAAACCACGATTATTTGAATTTATTTCTGATCCAAAACAGACTGTACAATTAGGCTTTATTGCTGATGAATTACAATTAGTTATTCCAGCAGCTGTTACGGGTGTGCCGGATGCAGAAGATGATGATGGGAAGCCTATTTATCAAATGATAGATTATGGCAAAATAACGCCCATTTTAGCAGCTGGCCTGCAGAGCACGATACGGAAATCTCAGGAGAATAGTGAGGAAATTCAAAATCTAAAGAAACGCATCGCGGAATTAGAAGGAGCTAAAAATTAGCGATTTTAAAACCGTTATTATAATCTCTGTCAGTATTCTTTTCTCGGTTACCGTATTGAGATTGTATGCGTTTCAATATTCTTGGTGGTGGTTGTTGTTATCTCTTATTCCGTTTTTGGTATATGTTTCTATGATTGTTTTGACGATACGGAGTATTCTTTATAAGGGTGGTTTGACTGATTCTCTTAGGGGTCTTTTTAGGCGTAAGTAGAGTTATGCAGAGAAGACCTAGAGAGTTATTTGTTCCTAGAATGCGTCCTGAGGAACCTTATAAGGAGGATCGTAAGAGGCTTATTTCTAGGTATAAGAAGGGTGGTGTTGATTTTGAGGGGGATTTTGTTGATAAGATTGGTAGGTTTCCTACTTCTTGGTTTGTGTTTACTAGTCCTGATACGGGTGAGGAGTTGCAGTGGAAGTATGTTGGTGAGGGGTGGTGGTGTAGGTCTAGGGAGAAGCCTAGGAGATCTTATGAGTTTGCTAGGATTGTTGCTCTTGTTAATTATGGGGATGATGTTAATAAGATAGATGGTTTGTGGGATGAGAGGAGGCATAAGGTGAAGCAGCCTCCTGTTTTGGTTAGGTCTGGTGATAGGAAGGGTGTTGTGGTTGGTAGGAATGCTTATGAGGTTTTTGTTCAGTGGTTTATGTCTGATGGTTCTAGGAGTCCGAGTGAGTCGTTTACTGAGATAGATAGGTTGGAGTTTGAGTTTGAGGAGGATTTTAGGGAGTACTCTAAGATATTTGCAAATATAAGACGATGTTAGGTAGATTCCTCAGATGGCTGTTGGGGCCTCCTAAAGTCGTTGTGGAGGTCAATATTAATGTCCCGGAAATTCACGTATTCACACATGGTTCCGGGAAGAACTCCGAAAAAGCCGATATCACCGAACATAGATCCGGATCACACGATAACCAAGAAGGATTTATTAAATCTCCTCCAGCCGTTACGGATGAGGAAAGATTACAGGACTTCGAAGATAAGTTCGAAAATTTCAAAACGCCCGAAGTTAATCTCGGGCAAGACCAAACCAATAAATAACATTAAGAAAAGCGGGAGACCAATCATGGATAGATTAGGACTTGATTTAGGTACTAAGCACATTGTGTTGTCCTGGAAAACGGAAGATGGTGAGGTTAAGAGCATTCATGAGGTGAATGGTTATATTGATTTGCGTAGGGGTGATAAATTTACTGAGAATCTTCTTAAGAAACAGGGTGTTCCTTATGTTCCTTATGGCGATCAGTTGATTGCTATTGGCTCTAAGGCTGAGAAGTTGGCTTATATGTTTAATAAGACTTTACAGCGCCCGATGGCTGAGGGTGGTGTTTCTAAGACGGATGAGAATGCTCAGGAGATTATGGCTATTATTGTTAAGTCGATTATTATGAATGCGTTGGGGCAGGATGTGAAGGATGATACGGTTTTGTATTATTGTACTACGGCTAAGGCTTTGAATGATGAGCGTTTGAATGTTGATTTTCATAAGAAGATTGTGAAGTTGTTGGTTGAGAAGTTTGTTGGTGGTGGTAAGATTAGTGCTTTTCATATTAATGAGGCTAGGTGTTTGGTTTTAGATGAGATTGGTCCTGCTATTGGGATTAGTTGGGGTGCTGGTACGATTACTGTGCATGCTGGTTTTGCTGGTGTTCCGATTTTTGAGTTTTGTTTGGTTGGTGCGGGTGATAGGGTGGATTCTGATGCGGCTGTTCGGTTTGGCTATGATCCGTCTAATCCGAATGGTGATTATGCTGAGACTCCGACTACGATTGCTCATGCTAAGCAGAAGATTGATTTGTCTTTGATGAATTATGATAATAAGGTTGATCAGACTATTAAGATTATGTATGAGATTATGATTGAGAATGTTGTTAATGGTATTGTTCGTGGTTTTAATGAGAATCGCGATAAGGTGAGGTTTCCGGAGCCGGTTCCGGTTATTAATGCTGGTGGTACTTCTATGCCTAAGGGTTTTATTGATCTTTTGAGGAAAGAATTTGGTAGGAAGAAGGATGATTTGCAGATTCCTATTGGTGAGATTCGCCATGCTGCGGATCCTCTGCACGCTGTGAGCAAGGGTTGTTTGGCTGCTGCTGAACTCCATGAAGATGAAGAATGAATTGCCCGTTAAGCCTTATGGCTCGTATATCTTGATTAGGCTTGAATCAGAGGGAGATGCTTCTAGAGGCACCGTGGTCGGTATTGGCTGCGGTGTCTCTGGTTTGGAGGTTGGTGATAGGATCCTGGTTAATAAGGAGGGTCCTTATTTTGAGTTTCATTGTCCTGTCCATATTATTGAGCCGGATAGGAAGGATCCACATCGTGCAGATTATGCTTTTATTGATTATCGGGATGTTATGTGTATCGATAATGAGGGTGTTTTATTCTAGACCCCTTTACAAATATAATTAGAGATACCAATGGGGGTGATTATGGGCGAGAATAGTCGTGATGGGATTAGGCGTTATGAGGATCTTATCCAAGAGGTTGCGGATAAGGCTGAACAGGCTTATCAGTTAGCTCTGACTAATGCCATTGCGGATTCTGACCAGCCTCTGGGTATTTCCAGGGGTGGTACGGGTTCTACTGAGAAAGTCTTTGTAGATACTTACTCAGATCAGTTTGAGATTTTTGGCCAGAAGATTTATCGTAGTAGTGCTGGTTTCCAGTTAGAATCTGATGTTGTTGATTCTGGTGAGTTGGCTGGTAATATTCGTCTTATTAGTTGTAATTGTCCTGCTAAGGATGTTGGCCCTCAGTTGAGGTTTAGTGGTCGTTCTGCTGAGTCTGATTATTCGGCTTTTGCTTTTGCTACTATTGCTGGTCGTAAGGAGAATGATGTTGATGGTGATAAGTCTGGTTATATTCAGTTTGCTACTACGGATTCTGATGGTGTTATTTCTGAGTTGATGCGTGGTGATTCTGAGGGTAATGTTCTTATTGGTACTGGTGAGGTTTCTAGTGGTCTTGGTAATAGGTTGTGGGTTTCTGGTGGGGATGTTTATTTAGATAGCGTTGGTGGCAATCGTGAGTATCGTGTTCAGTCGGGTCAGACTTTTGGTCGTTTTCAGTCTATGGTTGGTTTTTCTGGTGATGATTCTGAGCATTCGTTTATTAGTCAGAATGTGCAGTTTCAGGAGACTGCTGAGTGTGGTATAGATTCTCCTACTGCGCATGGTTCTTGTGCTATTGAGTTGCGGGTTGATGGTGATACGGTTTCTGATGGGACGATTAGGTTTTATACGGGCGAGGCTGGTGAGTGTCCTGGTGTTCGTGGCATTTTTTCTAAAGAGGGTTTGGATGTCTATGGTGATGTGGTTGCTACGAATCATATTATCGCTGGGAGTGTTAGTAATGCTGCTAATGCTCCTGGAAATGCTACTGCTAATATTTCTGGATTCGTTACTGGCGACAATGTAAAGTTTGGTGCTGGTAGTCCTGAGGGTTATGTTTATGCTCCGATTGGTGCGATTTATGGTCGGAGTAGTGGTGATGCGGTTGGTTCTGATGAGCCCACTGAGAATGATACTTTGTGGGTGAAGGTGTTTAATGATGGTGGTAATACTGGGTGGTTGCCGGTTTCGGTTGGTGGTGAGTCTGCTATTTGTGTTCAGCGTGATTGTCCTGAGATTCCGGCTACTTCTGGGGATTCTAATGCGGCTGTTCCGGATTGTAGGGTTTGGTTTGATACTTCTAGGAATATTCAGTGGTATTATGATCCGGATGTTGTTCGTTCTTTAGACCCGCTGGAGACTGGGGCGTGGGTGAGTGTTGATATTTTCCAGTTGACTGTTCCTATTATTGGCAGGAGTCATACTCAGCAGTTCCGTGGTAATATTAATAAGGATTATGAGTATTTGACGCCTGTGAAGGTTCATAGGCAGGCTGTGAATATGTATTTGTTGGATTTGACTGCGGCTGTTCGTGTTGCGCGTAATTCTTCGAATGCTGAGTATTCTTTGAGGAATTATTATACTTTCGATTTGGTTACGCTTGAGCGTCGTCAGGGTGATCCGGTGTCTAATAGGTCTACTCGTCAGGAGTGGCCTGGTGATCGGGAACCTTATGAGAATAAGAGGGATAATCTTCGTGGTGATGGTCATACGATTCATAATAATTTGAGTGATAGTTTGACGGCTTTGTCTTCTACTACTCCGGATGGTCCTCCTGCGGATGGTTCTGGGACTGTTACTCAGGTTGCTTCTACTAGGCGTAATTTGATTGATTCTGGTCAGTCTTGGGTTGCTGGTCAGTGGCGTGAACGCGATAATGATGATGGTGGGGATTTTCCTGCTAATAATGGTTATCGGGTTACGATGGTTGATGGTGCTTTCGCTGGTGTTAGTAGGACTATTCGTGATAATACTTCTGATACTTTGATTTTGCGTCGTCCTTGGCCTACGCTTGGTGATGGTACTGATCGTCCTGCTGTTGGTGATGCTTATGAGATTTTGGATTCTCAGCATAAGAGGATTATAGCTAGGGTCTCCACGAAGGGTAATGTTTGGCCTGATGGTGCACATGTGGATCCGGATGGTGATCGTACTGCGAATCCGCCTCCGTTGTATGATGAGTATAAGTATGATGATGCCGGTAATCTGTTGACTAGATCTCAGGTTGTTAGGGATGGTAGGTATATAACTCGTGACGTGCAGGATTTTGTGACTTCGGTAACCAATGGGCTGGAGGCTAATAATCCGGGTGGTCGGGATGACGACAATAATATTGATCCATTGACACAGTACATCAAGCTTGATCATTATATCAATATTTTAGGTGATGATCAGAGTGGAGATGAGCCTGTTGATGCGGTCGTTCTTGCTGGTCTTTGGGATTCTGTTAGAAGACCTGGTAGGATTACTGGTGTTATCTCGGTTACTTATAGGATGTGTTTGCCTCCCGATGCCTGTTCAACTACAGATCCCGAGTCGGTATGAACAAATTCCATCAATGCGTATGCGGTAAACTCTGTACGAGTTCCGCTGGGTTTAATCTTCATCTCAAAGGTTGCGTGGAGGCTCAGAAAGCTATGTCAGAAGGAAAACCAGCGGAAGTCGATACGGATGTGGTACAGGTCACTGAGGAATATGATCCTGAGCTCCAGAAGCTTATTGACGTGGCACAAGATATTGCCTCAAATGCCCAGAAATCTATTGATGGTAATAATAAATCCGCAGGCCGAAGGGCTAGGAATGGCCTTAATGAGGTCAGGAAGATGATTACGCCTCTGCGTCGGATGATATTAGAGACGATGAAGACAGAAAAGGCGGACACGAATGGAACAGACGCAGACACAAGCGGAACAGAAACCCCAAGCGGAACAGAAACCCCCGCAAGCTGAAATTAGAGTACGAGAACAAGAACTAGAACAAGAATTATCAGCAGAAGAAGCAGAGAAACTATATCCTGGACCAACAGAAATGGTCCACCTCCATAACCATACCCTATTCAGCATCCTAGACGGGGTTGCATCCCCAGAAGACTACTTCCAAAAATGCGAAGATAACAAATGGCCGGCAATAGCCATAACAGAGCACGGAACACTAAACAGCGTCCCAGATGCTTATTTCGCATCCAAACAACATAATATAAAATACCTTTCAGGATGTGAGATTTATTATAATGATTACGAGCCCCTTAGGAAACAACTAATATCGCAGGGGGCTACCATGAAAGATATCGGTGAGGAAGATCCCGATTTACAGATGCGTTTCAGAAGAAACAGACATCTGACAGTCATCTGCAAGAATATGACTGGGTATGAGAATCTTTTGAAAATAAATCGTCATGCTTATCTGAATGGTTTCTACTATAAGCCGAGGGTGTGGTTTGATGTGTTGGCTAAGCATTGTGAGGGGCTGATTATATTGTCTGGGTGTTTGAATGGTCCGGTAAGTCATGAATTAGTAAGAGGTAATTTAGATTCTAAAAAATTTACAACTGGTGCTGTAGATTATATTAAGAAATTTAGAGAGGTGTTTGGTGATGATTATTATATAGAGCTTCAGATGCCTGGGATTATGTTTAATGAGGAAAGGCATGATTCCGAGATTTTTGCATTGTTGGCATCTCTTGCGGATAATATGGGTATTAAAACAGTACTATCAAACGATAGCCACTATTTGGATCGTCGTGATTTTATGCTTCAGAAGTTGATGATGGCTATAGATCAGGACATGACTTATGATGATCCTGGGTTATTTCATGTGAATTCTAGTGAGCAGTATCTTAAGACTAGGGCAGAGTTGAGGGCTACTTTTAGTAGGGGTTTATATTCTGATTTTGTTGATAGGAGTTTATTTGAGAGTTCTTGTGATAATACTTTGGAGGTTGCTGAAAAGTGTGAGACTTTTAAGCCGAGTTTAGATCCTAAGTTGCCTACGATAGGTACGCCTGAGGAGGCTGAATATAAATTAGTCTCTTCTGTTTATGGGGAGCTTAAGAAGCGTGGTTTGGATAAGTGTGATAAGAAGTATCCTATGGATGGCAGGGAGGTGACGTATAGGGAGCAGGTTGAGATTGAATTGAAGAGGTTTTGTGAGAAGGGTTTTGCTTCTTATTTCTTAATTACTCAGGATTTGGTTAGACGTTCTACGGATCATCATAATTGGCCGGTTGGTCCTGCTCGTGGTTCTGCTGGTGGTAGTTTGGTGTGTTACTTGTTGGGCATTCACAGTTTGGATCCTTTGAAATGGAAGGGTTTGTCTTTCAATAGGTTCCTGAGCCCTAGTCGTGGTGGTTATATGTTGAATGTTTCTATGGATTAATTATGGATAAGAACAAGCTTGTTTCAGAAGCTAAGAAAAGCTTATATGCAATACGTATGTATGCTGGTCCCCTAGATATTTCTAAGATTACAGATAAGTGGCCGGATGTTATAGATTCTGTTCTTGCTGAGGATGATGAAAAATTCAGAGAAGATATTTCACATATTATTTGTTTACCTTTGGTTTATATTGCTGAGGCCTTGACCGAGAGGTTGAGGATGTTTGCAAATGATACTCGATATGATAATCTTGAGCGCATTGTAAATAATTATAAGCTTCATCCGTTAGAGACTAAAACTCTTTTGGTAGAGTTTTGTAACATGAAGGTTGATGAGTTGAAGAGACATGGTGTGGAGGTTCCAAAGATATGATTATGTGGGTTCATGGTCGGAATTATGGTAAGAGAGGTGCTGCGATTACGATTCGTCTTAATCATGAAAAGCACAATCTGACTAGGTCTGTTCCTGTTCCTAAAATGACTAATAATCAGGCTGAGTTGAAGGCTGTGGAGTTGGCTCTTTCTAGTGTGTTGCCTAAACATCGTAAGCAGTCTACGGTTAATGTTGGTGGGAAGTACGTGCCTATGATGTTGGCTAGAGAAGGTGGTGATTGGAAGAGGAAAGCTATTAAGAATACTGAGGTTGTTGAGAGGATTCGTAAGTTATTTCTTAGTTATGAGAAGTGTTCTGTAAATTTCGTACAGGATGATCCTGTGATAAAGCAATTATCGGATATGACTGCTGTAACTGCTAAGACTAAGGAACCACAATATAATGGCTAGCTGGGAAGATGTTAAGAAGGAAGCCCTGCAAGAATTAAAGAAGAGAAACCTCCCAGAAGAATATCATGATAGATTAGATGATGAGCTTTATGAGATTGAGAAGCAGGGCGTTATTATGCGCTGGGTGGATTATTATGTCAATAAGAAGAGGTGGGATGATAATAAGAATGGGTTGGTTCTTCCTTGGTTATTGGGTATGACGCCTGTTGATCCTTTGTCTGAGTCTATAGAGCACAAATGGGTATATCAGACGGATTTTCCGGATATTGATATTGATTTTTTGCCTCATGCTAGGGATTATATTAAGAGGTATGCTTATGATAAGTATAAGAATGTTTGTAGTGTTGGTAGTTGGGTTACGTATAAGCCGAAGAGTGCTTTGCAGGATGTTTCTAGGGCTATGGGTGAGGATTTTAGGGAGGTTATTAAGTTTAGTAAATTGATTCCGGATGAGTTTGATGCTTTGACTTTGGAGGATCTTGAGAGGTATAAGGTGCAGGCTGAGGATAAGTCTTTGCCTTCTGAGGTTAGGGCTGAAGCGCATAAGGAATTGTCTAGGTATAAACCTTTTTATGAGTATTGGGAGAGGGATGATACTACTAGGAAGATTGTTGATTATGCTTTTCGTCTTGTTGGTAAGATTAAGACTCAGGGTACTCATGCTGGTGGGTTGATTATTGCTGATAGGCCTATTGAGAATATTGTTCCGTTGTCGTATATGGGTAGGGGTGATAATAAGTCTTGGACTAGTCAGTGGACTGAGGGTAGGAGTACTCAGTTATCTAAGTTGGGTTTTGTTAAGTTCGATATTCTTGGCTTGAAGACGATGGGTTATGTGTGGTTGGCTGGTGAGCATATTAAGAATAATCGTAATATTGTTATTGATTGGTCTGACCCTGATCCGACGATTGATAAGGCTGGTGTCGAGGTCCATCTGGATGGTTCTGAGAGGCGCATTTCTTTGAAGGATGAGAAGGCGCTTGCTATGTGTAATGCTCTTAAGACTGAGTCTGTTTTTCAGGTTGAGACTGATATTCAGAAGGGCATTATTTCTGATGGTTCTGTGAAGGATTTTAATGATCTTGTTATTTATAATGCCTTGGGGCGTCCGGGTCCTATTGACACAATTCCAGAGTACATTAGGAGGCGCGATGAGGATCCCGATGGGTGGCAGGTTGGGCAGGATAAGCGTATTGTAAAGATTCTTGAGGATACTTATGGGATTATTTGTTACCAGGAGCAACTACAGGCTTTGTGGCAGTCTTTGGCTGGTTTTACTGTTCCTGAGGCTGAGTTTGCTAGGAAGGTTATTGCTAAGAAGTGGGAAGATAAGCTCCCAGACGTAGAAAAGAGGTGGAAGGAAGGTGCTATAAGTGAAATTGGTGAAGAAGCTACAAATAATTATTGGCTAAGTATGCAGTCATTCGGCAGGTACGCCTTCAATAAATCCCATAGCGTTGCGTACTCGCTTATAACATACATGTGCTTGTATCTTAAGGCGAATTATCCAGCTGAGTGGTGGGCTGCTGCTATGACTGCATGCCACCAAGAGAAGTTACCATTGTATATGAGTGCCGCTAAGAAGGATGAGGTGAAGTTTGGTGTTTTAGATGTTTGTAGGTTGACTGACTATTTTACTGTTCATGGTGATGAGGTCACTATTGGTATTCAGTCTATTAAGGGTATTGGTGCTTCTGTTGCCGAGCCTTTTACCAAGGCCTACGGTACTTCCTTTACTAGTTTGGAGGAGGTTATAGAGAAGTGCGGTAAGAAGAAAACGGTTTTTGAGCGTCTTATTAAGTTAGGTGCTTTTGATAAGTTGTATGCTAATAAGAAGGCTTTGTGGTATTATTATGTTTGGAAGTATTCTAAGGATAAGAATACCAAGGAGTTGCGTGAAGAAATTGCTTCTTGGTTTAAGCTTAGTGATGATAAGTTGCAGGAGATTCGTGATAAGAAGATTGCTGAGTATAAGGAGTGGTATCCGAAGCGGAAGAAGTTGCCTAAGAAGGTTGAGTTTTTTACTCCGAAGATAGATCCTTCTTATGAGGATATTAGTGCTCGTGTCGAGGATTTTGATTTGCGCGAACAGTTGGATATTGAGAAGGAGTATTTGGGTTATTATTGGCATTCTCCTTTGGATTTGTACCGTACTACGGGCTATACGATACAGAAGTGTATTGATAATGCCAAGCAGGAGAGTGATGAGATTATTCAGAAGCTTGAGGTTGTTATTGAGAAGGTTGAGCCTAGAAAATCTAAGAAGGGCAATCCATATTATGCTCTTAGAGTCACGGATGGTGTGCAGACTGCTGATATTGTTTGTTGGGCTGATATTTTTTCTGCGAATAAGGGTCTTATGAAGGTTGATAATGGGATTTACATAGATGGTATTATTTATAATGTACCTAGGAAGAGTTTTAGGTTCAGTAATAATACTGATATTATTCGTCTTATGAGGGCTGATATTGAGGATGAGGAGGAGCCTTTGAGTCCTGATGATTTACAGAGGGTTAGAGATGAGGATTATCCGTTATGGTAGCTTATTGTGATCCTAAGACTAAGAAGGCTGTTGGTATTAGGTGTGATTTATGCAATAAGATTTTGACTAAGAAATTTGAGTATTTGAGTGTGAATTTTGATATGGTTGAGGTGGATTGTGTTGTTCAGAGGTCTGGGCCTAAATCTGTTGATGAGAGATTGATTAATCTTGATATCTGCACATTGTGTTATAATGAGATTAAGGAGCGTGTGTTGGTAAATATTCGGAAACGGGAAAAAGAAAAATCAGATTGGACCACTAGCACATGAATGTCTTCGATAGAATACAGGTCACTATAAACAAACATGACCTAGATGCTCGACCCATAGAATTCGAAATGGATGCTGATCAGAATCCTGTTAGTGTTATTTCTTATGAGACGACGTGTCCTGCATGTGGTGGTATGGTTCAGTTTAGGTTGACGGATGTCGATAAGAGGGATGATAGGTATTTGGTTGGGTGTTCTGATTGTGGTTCTGTACCGCCGAAGATTCCTAAGAAAGATAAGGTTGTTGTTGCTAAAGAGGGTCAGGTGGTTGATGAGGTCAGGGCTGTTTCTGAACCTACTGAGTATCCTTTTTGTGATCCTATTTCTATTGGTGTTTTTAAACCGGATCAATTATGAACTTGATTCTTGGTAGTGGTGTTGTTGGTTTGGTTGCTAGGCATATTTTGGGGCCGGAGTGGGTTTTGGTTCCTTTTGGTAGGTCTAGATATTATAGTCACGATATCCCCTTTTCTGATAATTATATTACTATTGATAGTGATGTTGATGATTTTATAGAGGAGTTTAACAAAGATAGACCTATTTTGTTTTATAAGAGGCCTTTTTCTCATACTGGCCAGTTGATGTATCAGGAGGTTCCTTTAACTGTTGATTCGTATTTGAGTAAGGTTTATGGTGATGCTATTCCGAGTGTTGCTGATAAGTTGTTGAAGACAAATCTGACTGTGTATTCTATTACTTGTCTTGAATTGAATCGTAGTTTGTCTAGGATTTATATTGATGAGATTAATAGTCGGGTTGCTTCTCAGGGTAAGGTGGTTAGTATTAGGTTGTCGGATAAGACTGTTTCTTGTGAGAATCAGGTTTTGTCTTTTGACAATATTGTATCGACTATTCCTTTGAATGCTTTATATGATTATTGTAATTTGTCTTGTGATTTGAGGTCTAAGGATACTTGTTTTTATTGGATTAGGTCTGATAAGGTTGATTTGGAGGGTGCTGAGACTAGTTTGGTTTGTGATTCTAATATTGCTTTTTATAAGGTTTATAAGATTTCTGCGAATGATTATATTTTTTGTACTTTCGAGCCTTTAGATAATCCTTTGTCTTATTTTGGTCAGTTTATTGGGTATAATTTTGATCTTATGGAGGCTAGGAGGATTAAGGAGTGTTTTCCTTTGGGAGATCCTCCGGATTCTTCGTTATTGGATTCTTATAATATTTTCTGTGTTGGTAGCAATGCTGAGTGGGATGATTTTAGGAATATTTCTTCTTGTATTAAGAGGTTACTCGGTTATAGTGGAAGGTTTAAGTGAGTAATATGTGATTCCTTTTGATTTTCTTTTCTTTATTTCCCAATGTGCTCCTTCTTGTTTTATTTTGTTTTTTAATCTTAATATTAGGCTTGATGATGTTTTGGCTTTACTTATTTCCATCAGATCCTCTGTGGGTACTTCTAGTCCTTCGTTGGTGGCCTCCATGAGTAGTTGGAATGCTTTGTCTATGTGTACTTCTGCTCGTTTCTTTTTTCCTTTTTCTATTAGTTCTTTTTGTGTTTTGGCTTCCTTTATTGCTTCGTCGATGTTTTTTGTTGTTTTTTCGTCTTTGTCGGGGATACTTGTATCGGTTAGGCCGAGGTCTAGCGTGATTATCTGCATTTTCTTTTTCATGAGAGTACCTAACCTTAGGAGGATCGATTCATGAAATTCGACAAGTGTTGTATCGTATGTGGGTGTAGTGATTCATCCAAACTAAACACTGTTATCCAATTAAAACATTCTGGAAATATTTATCCGGTGGCGTTATGTGATGACCACGAAGAAACTTCGCCAAAAAATGTTCGTGAGTTAATAGAGAAAAAATTGGAGGAGGTTGAAAAGGCTTTAATTGTTCTGAGGAATGCGGGTATGTCCGTGTCCCAGGGTGGGGTTATTACGGTTGTAGAATCTACCAAGACGGAGGAGATACCAGATCCGGAGCCGGAACCAGAACCAGAACAAGAGGACGTGCCAAAACGCAGGAGCAAGGTTATTAAGTCATCACCGAAAAAGGTTATGAAAGCTAAGTCTATTAGTGGTGTTGTTGATGGTGTAAAGATTGATGCCGGTGAGAGTATTGATCCAGATTCTATTGTTAGTGAAGAACTTAAGCATAATACAGATGCTAGTATTAAGAAGATAAGGGCTCAGGTTACTAAGACTGGGAGGTACAGTAGTAAGTCCGGTAGACAGATTGAGATTCCTTCTCATATTAGGGATAATGCCGGTGGTAAGACTGATATAATTATTGTAGAGACTGATGACTCCCTGATTAAACAAAGACAACAGGCCATGAATATGGCAAGTGAGGGCTCTAGCCATAAGATGCAGAATTATGGTATGCGTGTCTGCCCATTGTGCAAAGGAACTAGTATTAGGAAAGTCAGGGGGGAGAATACGAAGTGTCCGAAATGTCAGGGTATTGGGGTTATATCAAATATATGATAACTGATTTGGAGGATTATAAATGTCTTCGCGTGTGCTTACGCCGAAAGAGATAGCTAACCTGATATCCGAGGATCTCTCTCTAAATAACGGTCTATTGATTGAGGCAGGTGATGTCGGTCATCTTCCGCCTGGCGTAAAGAAGATGCCTTTACCAAGCACGAAACAAGGCTTGGAACCTACTGTCTATAAGGGACAGATGTTTTATCTCGGTGGTTCCGTTCCGTTAGAATATATTCCGAGTGGCGAGGTAGATTCGTCTGGTGCTGTTGTGAGGGACTCGCCAGTAAAATCTAGAAGACCGATGTTTAGTCTTGGTACGGATAATAAATTTGAGTTAGTTGGCTATGTTTATGATGATGGTAAGGTGGAACTTACTGGTAGTAGTGCTCCGTATGATCCTAAGTTGGGTAGGCCTAAGGGTCCTGGTGGTGCCTCGGTTAAGTGTATTAGGGTCATAGAGAAGGATCCGAAGACGGGGACTAGGACGGTTAGGTATTGTAAGCCGGAGTTGAGGAGTAGGATGGAGAAGTTTGCTAGTAGTAGAAGCAAGAGAGGTATTGAGGTTGAGATTAAGGATATGACTATGGTTCCACGTGTTAGTGACAATAATGAATATTTGGAGAAGCTTAAAGCTGCCGGCAAGAGTACGGCTGTTCCGTTGGATTGTAAGCCTAGAGCTCTCTAGATGGCATTATTAGTGGGAATCTTATTGTTGGTATTGGGAAGGGTGTTGTACTAGTTCCTATATTTCCGCTTTTTGTTCTCCATAGGTCATACAATTTGGTGTTTAGGTATTTTAGTGGTTTTGATATTGCTTTGTTAACGAAGAAGTAGATACTTTTTCTTTCTATATAGTCAGAGAATGATTTTTGATGTAGGTCGAATCTGCCGTTTTGTATCTCGTAAACTAGGTATACGTCGTATTCGGATTGTTTTATTCCTAATGTTATTACTGACTGTTTTATTGTTTTGTTTAGATTAAATCTGAGCATGTCGAATTTATTTCTGTTTGTATTGCAGATTTGGTCTATTTTGGCTATTTCTATACGGTTTGTGAGGCTGAATTGTTTTTGTTCTTGTGGGAATGTTTGTTCTGTTGGGCAGTTACAGGACATTATATTGCTTTCATGAAGGAGCCACCGAAGTATTTCTTATATCTGGGTTTTCCTTCTATGTAGGCGTCGTAATGTCCTCCTTGATATGGTCCGCCTGCGCTGGGGGTAGGTCTTGATGGTGATGTGGTGTTCATAGAGATGTCTTTGTTGATATATTGTTGTTTTTTGGACAGTGGTTTTAGTGTTGTGCTTGTTTCCATGTCCATTTCTATAGGAGCTTTGTGGAGGTTATCCAATTTCATTGTTGTCTGGGGCTGGCCCACCACCTGTGAAGGGTTTGGTGTTTTCTGCTTTTCTGTTGTTTGCGTTTCTTGTCATGTCTGCGATGTCGTTTATGTTGATGTTCCAGCCTGCTTCTTTTTCTTCGAAGTCTTCTTTTTTGAATTCTTCTTTTATTTTCTCTATTGCTTCTAGTGCTTTTTTGCGTTCTTCTGTGGGTATTCCTATAGCTGTTAGTCTTTTTTCTAGTGCTATTGGGAAGGTTGGATCGTCTAGGTATTTGTAGCTGTGGATGTCTCTGAATGCGGAGGTCAGGCTTTCATAGAATGCGGATTCGGTTAGTTCTAGGGCATAGGCGTATTCTATGTTGTGCCATTGGTGTTCGAATCCGTGGGAGGTTTCTTTGTGGTCTGTTTTGACTATTCCTAGTTTGCTTCTTGAGTTGTCGAAGAGGTTCGATATACCTTCTATAATTTGTTTTTCTATTTGCTTCATTTTGTATTCTCCGCGTCTGTAGATATTTTTGATCATGATTGGAAGATTTGATTTAGTTAAGCTTCGTACTGCGAAGCATGTTTCTTACCTTTCTGGCCCTGCTGGTAGGCCTGCGTCTCCAGATGGCAATTGGATTGTTGTAGCTCGTGTGGCGGATACGAATTTTCTTGTGTGTTGTAAAGAGGGAACTACGATACAAGTCCCTGGGGATGATGTTGTTAAGGTTGCTGATTATAATTTGCAGGTTGGGCTTGATGCTTTGAAGGGCATTAAGTTTAAATCTGATCTTGGTAAGATTAGGAGATTTAGGCATGGCCAAAAAGAAGACAAATGAAGAGATGTTCAATGATCTTGTTGAGGGGATTGAGAAGGATTTGGGTTCGGGTGCTGTTCGTGTGGGGTTCACGGGCGGTATTGTGAAATGTAAGGCTATTTCTACTTCGTGTTTGAGTTTGGATGCTGCACTTGGTGTTGGTGGTGTTCCGATAGGCCGTATAATAGAGATTTTCGGTCCTGAGAGTAGTGGAAAGACGACATTAAGTTTGCACGTTGCGGCAGAAGCTCAGAAAAATTTCAAGGATAAGAAGGTTGCTTTTATAGATGTTGAGCATGCTATAGATCCTTTTTATGCCAGGAATATTGGTGTTGATATGGATAATCTTTTGTTTTCTCAGCCGAATAGCGCTGAGGAGGCTTTGAATTTGGTTGATCGTTTGGTTCGTTCTGGATTGTTTTCTGTCATTATTACGGATTCGGTTGCGGCTCTTACACCACAATGTGAATTAGATGGTGAGATTGGTGATCATAATGTTGGTGCTCAAGCTAGACTTATGGGCCAGGCTATGAGGAAGTTTAAGAGCATAGCTAACGAATACAGTACGGCTTTAATATTCATCAATCAGATTCGAGATAATATTGGTGGTATGCCTGGGATGAAGACAACTACTACTCCTGGTGGCAGAGCTCTGAAGTTTCATGCTTCTGTGCGTATTGAGATTAAGAGGATTGGTTCTGAGTTTGAGGGTGCTGCACAGTCGAAGAATCGCAAGGCTATTGCGAATAAAACGGTAGCTAAGATTATTAAGAATAAGGTTGCTCCTCCTTTTCTAGATGCTTCTTTTTTGATTTATTTTGGTGAGGGTATCAGTAGAGAGGCTGATTTGCTTAATTTGGCTGTCAAGTATAAAATCATTAAGAAGGCTGGTTCATGGTATGAGTATGGTGGTGAGAATTTTGCTAATGGTTTGAGGGAGGCTGTTTTGTATCTTAAGGAAAATAAGAAACTTGCAGATGATATTGATTCTAAGATTCGTCCTATTGTGTTGGATATCGCTGGCAGCGAAGATATAAAGGAGACAGAACAAGAGGAATGATAATATGTCTAAGGATAGGACGATCATCAGGCCACAGACTCCCCGGTTTGCTATCGGGGAGGTTGCTTATTTGAAGGCTTCTGCTGCTAAGGGGTTTGTTGAACCTCTCGGTGTTGCGGATGTGCGTTTTGATCCTCGTGGTTTTTATGTCTATGACATGTATCGTGAATTTAGTCGGAACTTTAATGGAACTGTAAAACCCGTACGTAAGAGGTTGATGCCGGCCTCCGTCATGGAGAGTAGTCTTGTTACTCTTTGTGAAGCCCTGGAGTCCCAAGCCGTAATTTTGGCTAAGGAGCTTGATGATATACGCAGCAAGATTGACATGTTATGTAATGAAGTTGAAGATGATCCTGGCGCTCAACCGGTCAGTACGGACAGGGGCCTGGTCTATCCTCCAAGGCCAAGATATGGTGTTAATAGTGTTGTCTATCTGAGGGAGAGCGCGGAGAGTTTGGGTAGACTTGAGGCTTATAGGGTATCTAATTTTAAATGGTCTAAGGATGCGAACGAATGGTTTTATAATTTTGATATTCACACTAGGCCTGAGAAGAATATGGTTGTTGGTGATCGTAATGAGATTTTGCGTGGGCATACGTTCGGTAAGGTTGAGTCTTCTTTATTGACGTTGTGCGAGGTTCTACCGTTGTGTGAGTCTTTCCTTTCTACAGCTCTGCAGAATAATGCCCGCAGAAGAACTACTTTCTGTGGGGGAACCGAAGGGGATTGATAATGAAGCCTAAGGATGATCTTGTTGAGGTGACTCCTGAGTTTGATGAGTATGAGGAAGAGAATATTGTTAAGCTCATGTTTGATGAGCCTGCTTTTATGTCTTCTATTATTCCTAGGTTAGATACTGATTATTTTAAGAAGCATGAGACTTTTTATGTTTTTAATATAATTAAGGCTTATTATGATGAAAAAGGCATTATAATGTCTAGGAAGTTGTGCGAGTCTTTAGCTAAGAAGCATCTTACCGCTGATGATCCGCATTCGGAGATTCTTAGGATTATTAATGAGGAATCTGATCCTCGTGATGTGCCAGCTATCAAAGAGAATTTGGTGGAATGGGCTAAGAAGAGGCAATACGATAGGCTTTATGATGAGGAGGCTATGGAGCAACATCAGAATGGCAATTATGATTATTTAGATAATATTATAGAAGAGGCTAGGAATATTACTGAGTTTAATACTGATTTGCTGTGGTTGCATGATGATTATGAGAGATTGTTTGCTGAGGATAAGGATAAGAGGTACACAACTGGGTTTGAGAAATTAGATCAGGCTATTAATGAGGGTGGTGTTATTCGTGGTGATGTTTTTTGTTTTATGGCTCCGACTGGTGTTGGTAAGAGTATTGCTTTGGTGAATACTGGCGCTGCTAATTGTGTTCGTGGGGAGTTGGTTTTACATGTGACTTTGGAGATGACTAGCGAGAAGACTGGTCAACGTTATTTGGGTCCTTTAACTAATCAGATTATTCGTGATAGGCATAAGAATAAGGATGTTATTACTAGGCAATTGCGTAGGCAGAAGGTTGATTCTGGTGGTGATATTATTCTTGCCGCTTATCCTCCTGATGAGGTTTCGATTGATACGTTACGTAGTTTGCTTGATCATGTTAAGAGGTGTAGTGGTAAGAGGGTTAGTGTTTTAATTATTGATTATTTGGAGCTTATGGTTCCTAGGAGCAAGACAGATAATGAGTATGAGAGGCAGAAGAAGGTCAGTACTGAGATTTGTAATTTGGCTTCTAAAGAAAATATTGTGATTTTTACTGCCAGTCAGACGAATCGTTCTGGTACGGATGTTAATAATGCTGATAGTGTTAAGGATAAGGTTATTGATCTCAATAAAACTGCTGAGAGTTATGGTAAGAATATGCCTCTGAGTTATGTTGTTACAATTAATCAGACTAGAGCTGAGTATGATAGTGGTAAGGAGCATGATGCTGAGGATGCTCCGGTAACTAGAGCTAGAGCTAGGTTGTATATTGCTAAGAATAGGAATGGTCCGAAATTCAAGGAGATTGAGACTTATATTAATTATGAGAAGATGAAGATGACAGAGGGTGATTGGCTTACTGATGATGCTAGAGAGGCTTGGAAGAAAAAGAAAAAAGAAAAATCTCAGAAATGAATCTTAAACCGAATATGACGTATTATGCCCAGGTGGGGTCTGAGCGTCAATTGTTGTATTATGTGGATTGGCCTAGATATGAGTTTAAGATTATAGAGGAAGAAGTTAAGGGTAAGAAGGTATTGAAGAAGAATAAGCATTTTTGGCATAGAATTGCTATGGAATTTCCGACTAGGATGGTAGAGACGATGTCTGTTTGGTTGAATTCTGGTAAGGAGACGGACATTATTATAGGTGCAATTTGCGGAGATAAGAATGTTCAGCAGTGGTTTTTACAGAATGCTAAGATTGAGAGTGCTAAGGAAGGGCTTGGTAGAACTGTAAATATTTCGGTTGTGGTGGTTCATTTGTCTTACACTTGGGCGAGGCGATTAAAATGAGATATGATTATTATTGCAAAGATTGCGATGCACTTTGGGAAGTAGAACATTCCATGAAAGAGAAACCAGAGATTCTATGCCCGGAGTGTTCCAGTAAGAACACCGCGATAGCGATTACGACCTCGCCGGAGGCGTATGTAAGGGGCAATGGTTATCTAGATGTTAAGGGACGTCGTGCGGATATGCATAGATATAAGTTATTGAATGATGACCCTTATGCTGGCATGCGTCAATCTGGTGAGGTTGATCATATTGCTAAAACTCTCAGAGATAGTGGTAAACGTCAAAAGAATCCTAAGACGTTTAACATGAGTACCAAGAAGAGCAAGAAGTGAATGTACTTACATTATTTAGTTATAAAAGGACGCCAATTCCGTTACTTTCTTTGGTAGTGGATGATGAGGATATAGAGTTCTATACTTTCTATTTTCCCAATACTGGCCTTACTATAAATCAGATAGAGGATAATATTAATAAGTTCAAGAAGTTATTTTCACGGGATAATGTTTGTTGCAATGATTTTCTTTCGCATATCCAGGCTTTCGATTTAGATATTCGTGATTCGTATGATGTTTATGATTATTGTATTCCTGAGATTAAGTTGTCTACGAATGATCTTGGTAGATGCAAGAGGGCGTTGTGTTCTATTATTGACGAGTTGATTGATGATGATTATTCTCAGCAGTGGCGTCGGCTTGTCTCGAGTGCTTCTCTTGTATATTCGGTGTTGCATTCTAGGGGTGTTTTTTGCGGTTATCGTAAGGAGTTTCCTAGATATAGTCTACAGACCTTGACGGGTAGGTCTAAGACAACTGGTTTTAATATCCAGGGGACTACTTCTGATGATAATATAAGATCAGTTAATGATAATCATGAGTTTTTTATTTGTTTTGATTGGATTTCTGCTGATATTTGTATGGCTGCGCATATGTCTGGGGATAAGAAGTTACTTAGGTCTTTTACGGAGTCTGATCCGTATACTGTTATTTCGGATCAGACTGGTTTGGGGAGGGATGTTTGTAAGAATTCTTTTATTAGGTCTTTGTATGCTATGAATTTCGATAATGATATTTTTTCTATATTTCCGGGTTTTCGTTCTTGGATGGAGTCTCGTAGGGAGGAATTGCGGATGTATGATAAAGTTGATACGATCTTAGGTAGAGAATTCGTTTTGGGTGATAATAGGGAATTGAGTGTGTTTAATGCTCAATTTCAGGGTAGTGTGGTGCATGCTATGCAGTCAGTTTTGTCTAGGGTCTTTGATAAATATCCAGAGTATATTCTAACTGAGGTTCATGATGCTTTGATTTTATGTTGCCCGGAGCGTGTTGTGTGTAATATTATAGATGAGGTTGGTAAGATTATGATTTCGCCTCTTGAAGGTTTGGTTGATATTAGGATGCCTTTTACGATAAGTATTGGTGGGCATTGGAAAGATTGGGTTAAGGTTCGGACGTGTAGATAGTCAAAAATAAAATAGCGAGTTAACGAGTAAACGATTAGTTTAGCGATTTTGCGATTACTAGGTTGGATGGTGAGAAGGTCTTCCCCAGAACTTCTATCCATTTGACCATCCTGAGGTTTCAATGAGTTGGATTACTAGGAACATTGATGCTGATTTGTCTGAATGGCTGTTTAACATTCGTGTTAAGTTGCCGAAGCGTTCTCTTATACATCGTGATATTCGTCCTGATATTAGGATCGATTATGATGATTTAGAGAGACAACTGGCTGAGATTCCAGAGATCATGGCTTTTTGGGATTTAGTTTTGGCAGAAGTCAAAGCGGAAGTTGCAACCATAGAAAGTAGAAAGGAGGCTATTCGGGCTGATATACTTGATGAAATAAGGAAAAAGGCTGAGGAAACCAATGTCAGGATCAGCGTTCAGATCATGCGCGATATTGTGAATTCCGATAATCGCATGATGGCTGAATCTGCTCAACTCATTGCTTTCCAAAAGAGGGAAAACCAGGTTAGAGCGATTGTTAATGCTTTGTTTCGCAAGTCAGAGAGTCTGCGTAGTTTAGCAGGATTTAAAAGAGAAGAACACAAAAGAGCATAGGAGACCCTCCATGATTAGCAAGAAAGATATGTTAAACCGGATGCGGAAGAAGCGAGAGGAACGTAATACCAGAAGAAAAGACCCAACGGAATTCCGTCCTCCCCGCGTCAAGGAAGACAAGAAGACCTACTACATACGGTTTTTGCCGCCATTGGAAGCTGGCGAGAAGTGTGTGACGGGAACTTGCCCCGAAGATAAAGCCCTGGATAATTGGTTCTATGAAAATGGGAACCACTGGCTGGGAGCGGCAGGTAAGCGTTTGAAGTTAGAATGTCCTAGAGCGCATGACAATGGGGATTGCGCCATATGTCAGTTGGGTTTTGATCTTCTTGACGAAGAGAAAGACGAAAAGAAGAGAAGCGAGATTGCCAGGACGTATTTATCTCGCGTATATTATGCTGTTAATGTGTATTTTCCGGATATCAAAGCAAATCCGGAGGAAGTTAGAGGGAAGGTGATGTGGTGGAATCTTCCCAAGACGATTTATGATAAGTGTGATGAGTGTCTTATGAATGATGATTGTGGGGATGAGATCGATCCTAAGGCTCATGGTCTTTTCTTCTATCCAGAAGAGGGTTATGCTTTTAAGGTATCAATCAAAAACAAAAACGAATATAATAATTATGAGGAGTCTGGCTTTGTAGTCTCCAGTCTGGGGCATCTTCTCTCAGAAGAGACAAAGGATGGTTTCGAGGAGGTTAAGGATAAGGTGGGGCAGATTTTAGCTCAAAGACATATCTTGCAGGACAAGTTCCAAGCCCGTGACCCCGACAAGATTGAAAAGGTCGTAGATGAGTTGCTTGGTGGTGGTGACGATGATGAGGATGAGAGCATCGATGCCACGAAGTCTAAACCGCGTGATAAGACATCCGCCGCCACACAGAATCTTGGTAGTACGAAAGCTGGCGAGATAGACAAGAGCGGTTTGCCTGATGATGAGCCGGTAGCCGAAGAAAAGAAGGAACCAGAACCGGAGAAGGAGCCGGAGCCAGAGCCGGAGCCGGAGAAGGAACCAGAGCCGGAGAAGGAGCCAGAACCGGAGAAGGAGCCGGAGAAGGAACCAGAGCCGGAGAAGGAGAAGGAACCGGAGAAGGAGCCAGAGGGAGATCCGGACGTAAAGGATCTATTGGCCAGAATCAGGGCTAAGAAGGCAAAGAAATAAGCATCCTGGATGATCGACAAAGCCCCACATTCCGTGGGGCTTTAAATTAAAGGATAATATGATGTATGATCACATGCTAATTGATGGTAGAAATTGTACGTATCGAGCTATTTATGCAGGGTTATCGGATCCAAATTTTAAGGCCCATTCTGCGGTTGTATTTTTCAGGTTTGTATCGACATATCTTAGGAAATTCAAACCACAAAATGTGCATATCTTCTGGGATTGTAAAAGAAAGAAAGTCTGGAGGAAGCAACTCCTAGAAAGTTATAAAGAAGGTAGAGATACGAGCAGGAGTGGGAAATACGATAAAGAGGAAATTAATAATCTTGTTGAAAATTGTTGTGAAGTTGTAGAGGCTTTAACGAATGTTCTTGGTTGTAGGAATTATATGTTAGAAAATCAAGAAGCAGATGATCTCATTTATGCTTTTTGTAGGCAATGTCCTTCTGACAAAATAATTATTATCAGCAGTGACGGTGATCTGAGGCAGATTGCTTTTGAGTATAAAGGCGTTGACCTCTTTAGCCCCAACAACAAATCTAAGAGATTATATGATCCAACGGATGATGTAAACCCGATTGAACAGAAGGTCTTTGTAGGGGACAAATCTGATAATATTGTTGGATACCACAAAATTGGTCCTGTTACTGCTAAAAAGATTATTGGTGATTATGCCAAGAGAAAAGAATTTTTTAAGTCGCATGACGAGGAAGTATATCTTATGAACCGTGCGATCATTGATTTATCAATTAATCCAAATTTGCTTATAAATATCAAATATATCTCCGAAGTACTTTCTGAGAAGGTATCTTTGGATATGAGCAAATTACATAAAGAGATTCAAAGATATAAGGTGAGGGGGCTTAATGCCGAGATAAGTAAGCTTGCACACCCGTTCAAAGTAATGTTTAATGGAGATAAGTAATGGCTGTCGAGGTTCACGTAGCTAATATTGGTCTTCTACATGTCGATACACGGACGGGCGAAGTCTACACCAGAAGCTCCGGTAGCAGATCTATACAAGAGAACTTACACTTTGACACCCAACACAGGGTGTTGGCTGATGATACAATACCAAATACGAGCAACAATCCAGACATCAAAACGTACCTAGAATTGGAAGCTGCTAGCGATTTCCAACCTGTGCAGATCTTCCAATCGCTGATAATAACAAAGAAGGTAACATGAGGTACGTAGTCCTACTTATATTATTGCTACCTGGCTGTAAAAGCGTATCCAAAGAAACAGTAAGAAACATTAGGAACCAACACGTTATCTATAGAGAATTTTCCAAAAGAATGGATGAAGGTAAGACAAACCGACAACAAGAACAACAAATGATCAGGAATGCTGCCCTGACTTACCAGGCATTAGATAGGGAAATCACTAATTGGAAGCCTGATAAGACGTTGTCGGAAGTCGATATAGACAAACCAGATAGGTGATTAATGTCTACATCAGAAAGAGGATGGGTCGTAAACTTATTGCAGGTGCTTGACCAAGCCCTATCTGACGATGGCAAACTGACCTTTAATTTGCCGTCTGGAGAAGAAATCGTAACTACCATTACTGCAGATACTGTCGATTTCATCAAGAATAATCAATGCCATTTGCTTTCTGTGGGATTTGAGACCTTCCAGCTTTTCTTGATACATAAGTCAAAGGGCGAAGATTTAGATGCTCTGGAGGAACTCTATTCTAAGATTGATACGGATGAGCTAGTGGAAATGTCCAAAGTAACAGCGATACAAATGGACCAATATGCTAAGAAGATACAGGAAGTAAGAAGATTTTGGGTGGATTTGGCAAAACGATTGGGTACTAATGTTGCTCTCGGGTTGTTAAGTACGGTCGTCAGATAAAGGAGAAGACGATGAACAGACTTGGAAAGGCACTTGTGCTTTGCTCATTATGTTTCTTTATAGTATTGCCCCCGGCTTTATTGGTTGGATGTGGGGATAATGCATCAGATATTATCAAGAAGCATCACGAAGAAATAGTGCTGGGAATCCAGATAGGGGTTATGAAAGCTGCTGAATATGGATTCAAGAAATGGAATGATGCTGATCCTGCTGCTTGCAAGGAAGCTGCTACTAAATTAGCTAAGAACATTTCGGAACAAATAAAACCTTGGATACAAGGTGATGGGAAACTTAAATCATCTCAGGAAATACAAGAGTTTGTCAATTCGTCATTGTTTAAAAATTTACCTCAAGAAGCGCTGGATGCGATAGTTGCCGCAGCGGCTGTCCTCGATGTGTATCTCCCTACGCCAGATGTGAATGAGAAGCTTACTGAACAACAAATAGATTATATAATGGCTTTTCTTACTGGACTAGAGAAGGCGGCCAACATCTACACCGGCGATACCAGAGCAGCTCTTGGGAAGCCGAACATATGGATTAAGCCGTCGACATAAACAGAATTATTTTTAGTAAGTAGATATAGTAAATCAAACGCCCGCGCAAAGCGGGCGTTTTTCTAGGAGAATATAATGGCTAATAAATCCAAGAGCAAGGGTAATTATGGAGAACGCAGATGGGCTTCATTGCTGTCCGATTTCACTGGTGAGAAATTCAGGAAGACTCCGTCTAGCGGAGGTTTTAATAAGCAAGGTGGCGTAGTGATTGCTGAACATAAGTTTTGTGGTGATGTTATCTGTGATAACCAGGATTTTATATTCTGCTTAGAGTCCAAGAATAGACCAGACGATTTTCAGCTTGCTTTGCTTAATACCAGACCTGAATCGGCTGAGTTTACGAAGTGGTGGTTCCAGACCTGTTTGGATGCTAAGACTAATCAGTTACTGCCTTTTTTGGGTTTTAAGGTTGGAGCTAGTGCTGGAACTGTTGGTAATGATTTCGTTGCTATGTCCTATGCTGTCTTACAACATATTGGTTATCCTCAGGATATGCCCTTGACTGTGCTGGAGGTGTATCGGAAGCCGTTTTGGTTGAAGATGATTAAATCTACGGGTAGTAAGAAAAAGGGTACTAAGACGACGTATCAGAAATATTTTGTTAGTTTTCCTATTCCTTGTATTGTTAATTGGAAACTTATTTCTGAGAATTGTGATAAGGATAGTTTCTTTAATATGCCGGATTGGTCTATATCTGAATGCGAAAAATTTATTATACACGAGTCTGATCCATAGGAGGGCTTAATATGGGCTGTGGATGCGGTGGTTCTAGGAAAGTTAGGAGCTACAAAAACAAATCAAGAGGATATAGTGTACAGCCTAAGACTACAAAGGCTAAAGCCATAATAATTAAGAAAAAAGCTCCAAAGACAAGATCATTTGCAGTAAACGAAACAAAGACATGTTCAAAATGTAATAAACCTATGAAGATGGTAAGTAGATATGATTCGTCGATTAAGAAATTAATTAAGTTTTGGATTTGTCAGAATAGGATTTGTAGGAATAGGGTGAAGGTATGATCGTTGCAAGTCATTGGATTCTGGCTGTGTTCTATGTTATGGCCGTTACGGAGCTTGTAACTGAGTCCGATATTTTCTTTAGAATAAGATTATTTCTAACTAATAAGTTTCCAAGGTCTTTTGGGGCTGTGACTAGGTGTGGTTATTGTTTTTCTGTTTGGGCTGCCCTTTCTATTGGCTGGTGTCTGGAGGGTTCGCTTGTTTCTTCTTTTTTGGGTTACGATACGGTGTTAGTATTTGTTGTGGATGTTTTAATTAGATCTTTAGCCCTCCATAGGTTGTCTAATTTGGTACATAAGTTGTATAAGAGAGAATGGCATTTAGTTGTGCACCATGTGAATGAGGACCTAGAGAGTTATGAAGATTCAACAGAAGAATAAAAAATTCGAAGAACGATTCGCATCTATAGAGGTATCGACATTATCGGACATCAAAAAAGTCCTAGATAATTTTAGAAGAAACAATTCTGGTAAAGTTGAGTTTACTGTAAGTATAAACGGCGATAAAGTCAATGGCCAGAGTAATGATGCTAGTCTCCATGATATGTTAATTACTGGATTTGATAAGGTCAAAAAAAGAAAAGAAGCCCTAAGTAAGATGGTTGAGGAATATAAAACTGCAGAAAGAGAAGGGATTATCGAGCCTATAGATCTTGTAAATTGGGATATCGATAGTCTTAAATTCGATGTAGATAATCTGATTCGAAATAGGCTTGGTGGTAAAAGAAAAGGTCTTAGAATTAGATGGGACCTGCAAGAAGGTTCGTTTGAGTATGATCCCTATACCAAAAAAGTTTTTAGGGTGGAGAAATAATGCCGGGATCAAGAATCTCTCCACGATCAGCCGAGATGGAATTGGCCAGATATGCCCCGTTGCACAAGTGGGAGCCTAGGGTTGGTGATTTGATTTTTTGGTATGGATGGTTCGGGAAGTGGGTTGGTATAATCAGTTCTATTGGTGTTAATGAGATCTTCGTTCTGACCGAAGCTTTTCCGTCTCTACTTATGACTATGGATCAGAATGATTATGACAAGAACATTAGGGCAATAAAAATGTCTAAAATACAAAGTTCGGCGAGAGGAGAGTATCATGTTCAACAAGATAATATTTGGTATTTTAAAGCATGATTATCCCCGATCCTCTTCCATATCATAGGTTATATGATCTGAGAGATGTTAAGGAATTGAATAATGTTTATTGTTATGTTCTAGAGGCATATCCTGATGAGGGTGTGGCCGTTACTGTGGTTAGAGATTCTGGGGATGTTGGGATTAGGTTATCTGATTTTTCTGGTAATATTATTGATGTTAATAGTATGGGCGATTTGTCTGATTATATTAATGAGATTATGTCTGATTATATGAGGAGTGCTTTGGCAATATTGTCGGCTATTAATATTGATAAGTGTATCTTGTATTTTTCGTGTTCTAGTGATATTTTGCTTGTTGATATTCGATGGGATATGAATAAGTATTGTGGTCCTGGGTGGTTGCAGGATTTTATGGGTAAGAGAATTCCTGTTCAGAAGCAAATTGGGAAGCCGCTGGTTTTGGATGAGGACAATAGGAAGATGCTTTGTGATGGTATTGGGGATTATTCCGGTGATGTGGTATTGAAGCCTTCTAAATTCAAACTTATGAATAGAGAAGATGTTCTTGTTCCTATGTATGGGGTTATTCGCCGTGAAATTAAGTCTGTTACATGAATCATTAACTACTGGATCTGTTGATATTGGTCCTGGTGGGTCTTTCGGTAAACCTCAAAAGAAAAGATGGAAAAGCAAGAGATTGGAGGATGATGGTTATTTGTCTGTCCTTACTCCGGAGAAGGATCGTCCTAGGAATAAGGTAGATGAGAATAAGAAATCTGATCTTAAACGGAAGCAAGTAAACACTATGGACCAGGTTTGGCAGACTGTTGATGCTAAGAATTCTAGGAAGAAGACTCAGAAGGGTTTTAATGACAGGTCTGTCTATGCGGCCACGACTAGCATGGATCACCCTTATGGGGAAATGGGGCTATGAGTGAAAATGCAGAAGTTGTTGAAATAGCTAAATCTATTGATGAACCTCTGTCTTCTAGGATGAGTCCGGGAGAAATTTTCCAATATATTAGTGCTTTGATTTCGCAGGGCTATAACAAGAGGTATATTGCTAAGGACTTGAGTATTGATGAGGATGATGTATTGCCGATATTCTGTGAGTCTATGAGGGTTTATAGTGATGAGTTGGTTGACCAATTGCAGTCAAATGGTCGGTCTGATAATGATATGGAACAGCCTGAACAGCCTGAATACTCGTGTGCAATTGGTTAAATATTAGGAGATTATTATGTCATCTGTGAAACTGGCCATTTTCATGGCTGGATACCCTTTTTGTGGGAAATCTCACGTAGCCAGATTAGCTACGGAAGGATTTCCTGAGTGTGTTATTGATCCTAAGAAGTTTCGTAGTGATAAGTACGATACATTAACTGAGAGTGAGAAGAGGGAAGAGAATTTAGATGTGTGGGAGGTGTCTCTGGATGTATTGAAGGAATGTTTGGAGAAGGATAATCCGGTGGTGTTATACGATACTGCATGTGCAAGTTATTTGTCTATGAAGCCATATTTTCAATTGGCTAAGAATTATGACAGGATGGTCATTTATGTGTGGGTAGATGCCGATCTGTCTGTTTGTAAGGAAAGAGCTAGCGCAGATTGGTTACCAGAGTCCGTTATTGATAAATATAAAAAGAAGTTTAGCATAAGTCGGCCGCAACTGTCTGAGTTTTCCGATGGCAGTTTGGTCATAGATAATAATGATGAGCCGGATATTTCCGGTTTGAGAGAAATCATCGGGATGGCTTATGAGTGAGTACTTTGAGTTTGCGAATATTCACAATAGGATTATAACATTAACCGGACCACCTCCGGATGCCAAACCAATACAGTTTGGCAAGAATGAAAAGAAATATCTTCCAAAGTATTTTACTAGGTATGTTCCTAGGTATCTTCGTATTAATGATAAACAGGTTAAGAATAAGCCTGTAAAGAACGAGGTTGTACAGGCTGCTGGGAATGTACAGAATAGGAGAGCTATTTTAGAGAAGAGGAGACAGCAGAAACGCGAGAAGCGGCAATATCTGTTGAATATTAAGAAGGAAGCTACTTCTGCTAGGTCTGGGTCGAAAAAACCGGATATTGGGAGTCTAAGGAGGGCTACTAAGCAGCGTAGGATTGTTGGTTCTACGTTGGCTAGGGCTTCTGAATCAACTAATTATTATAAGCAATTGATTTCTAAAGTTACTGTTCCTGTCTCGAATGATATTGGTGTTGGTATTCTTAGTTATAACAGATTGCATACGATCCGTAGATTGCTGAATTCGATACAAAAGCATACGGATTTGTCTAGGGTTACCGTTATTGTTAGTGATGAGTCTACTCAGCCTGATGTTAAGAATTATCTTAGCACGGTTAAGGGCATTACGGTCCTTAAGAATGATAATAGGATCGGTATTGCTGGGAATGCGAATAGGTTATTGCAGTGTTTGAGTAGGTTTACTTATAAGATTCTTTTGAATGATGATGTTGAGGTATTGAGGGATGGGTGGGCTGGTTTTTATGTGAATGCTATGAAGATTACGAAGTATCATCATTTTTGTATGCGTCAGAATGGTGTTTATGGTGCTAAAGATTCGGAGGGAACTTTTAAGAATATTGATGGTATTAAGATTCAGACTATTAATGCTAAGCCACATGGTGCGGTGATGGCTTTGGATCATGTGGCGTTTGACAAGGTTGGTTATTTTGATGAGAAGTTTGGTGTTTATGGTATGGAGCATGTGGATTGGTCGCAGAGGGTGTCTAGATCTGGTATTCAGCCTCGTGGTTATCATGATGTTGTTGGTAGTGAGAAATTTTTTAAGATTCATGGTGAAGCTTCTTCGACTGAGGAGAGAGGTAAGCATCTTAATAGGGCTCGTGGTTATTTTAATGATGTGTCTGGTAATGCGGGCAGGATTCGTGTGGAGCAGGGGGACGCCAGCAAGGTGCCTGGGGTCACCTATATTGTCCCTTTTCAGAGCAGGGAACAAGATAGGGCGGCTTGCATTAGGGATGTTTTGCTGAATATTAAGGCGCAGAGGTATCCGTTTATTGAGATTATTTTTGTTGAGCAGGATGATGTTGCTAGGGTGTCTTGTCCGGAGTTTGCTAGTATTAGGAAGGTGTTGGTGAGGGGCTCTAGTCCAAAGCAGCCTTTCACGAAGGCTTTGGCTTTTAATTATGGTTTTTCGTTGTCTACTCAGAATAAGATTATTTTACATGATGCGGATATGTTGGTACATGCTAGTTATACTAGTACGATGTCTAGATTGTTGGATAATTTTGAAGCTGCACATGTGGGGAAGTCTGTTCTGTATATGGATCGTCCTTCCACGAATAGAGTGCACAGTGAGGGGAAGGTTAATGATTCATTGAGGATGGATCGTTCTGTAAGTTATTTTGAGGGTGGTTCCTTAGCGGTTAGACGTGACGTTTTTATTAAGATTGGTGGCTTTTGTGAGTCTTTTGTTGGATATGGAAATGAGGATACGGAATTTTTTGATAGATTATCTAAAAATTGTGAATTTTGTAATGAGAGAACTATTGATTTGATTCATTTGCATCATGGTCGTACGCATGGTTGGATTTCTTTGCATGATAAGAATAAAGAAATTGAGAAGTCTTTATGTTCTCAGAATATGTCTAAGAGGGTTCGTGATAGGCATAATGCTCTGATATCTAAGTATAGAAATCTTTCTTGAAGAGTCAAAATTAAAAATAGCGCGCTAATCTGAGGAGATTTTTCATGGCCAATGCATTATACGACAAAGCCAGACAGAAATTCCTAGAGGGGTCTCTGGATTGGTCCGGTGATAGTATTAAGTTCGTATTGGTGACTTCCGGATATTCGGAAGACCTTGCGAATGATGAATTCCTGAGTGATATTGTAGCCGGCAATAGGGTCGATACATCAGCTAATCTTTCAGCTAAGACGACCACAGATGGTGTGGCAGATGCTGCTGATGAAACCATTACATCTGTCACCGGTTCTGAGGTAGTTGCGATTGTATTATATAAGGATACTGGGGTTGAGGGTACTTCCCCGTTGATTGCGTTTATAGATACGGCGTCAGGGCTTCCGTTCACCCCGAGTGGCGGTGATGTGGAAGTGCGGTGGGATTCCGGAGTTAATCGTATTTTCAAGCTTTAAGCCAGGGAGATTGGGATGGCTAATCATTTTGTGGACTTTAGTGCCACTTTCGATGGCGATGGCACTTCTCCTTCCCAGGCTTCCGGTGGTGGACAACCTGGCGCGTATAATACGATCTTCGGAAAATCATTTAACAATGGTGATTTCGTATGGATTAGACGCAAAACGCTTACTGTATCGTCGGCACAAACGCTCACTGATGTTGGGGTGACTTATGTCGGTTGGCCTGTTGGTGCTTCTACAGGTGGCACTTCCGGGACAGATCAAGATGATGACATCTACTATGCGACTAGACCGGCAGTTGCCAGGGCCTTATGGGATGATGATCCCGGCGAATATGCTGTCGTAGAATCTGATGGTTTTAATGGCCAATTGTTGAATGTTGAGACTGGTATTTCCCAGGAATTTCATAGAATAGAGGTGAGCGGTACTGGCACAGGTAGTTCTATTGAGAATATTATAATAGATATTGATTCTACTTATTATAATTGTTATTTCCATACGGATGCTACTTACGATGGTGCTGTTCGTATTACTGGCGGTGATGTTCGTTTTTATAGTTGCATTCTGGAGAGGACTGGCTCTACTAGCAGTTCTGCTTTTGTTTATAGTATTGCTTCATCTGGCGAGATTGTATTCAAGGATTGTACTATTGTTCAAATTGGCGATGATAATACTTATGGTAGGGAGATGCTAATATCTGGTGGAGGAAGATATTATTTCATAAATTGTATTTTGGAATCTGAACATACTTCCATGGCTGAGGTGATGTTCAGAAGTACTAATTTGGTTGCTGTGGTTTATATGGCCGATTGCGTTATGTCGGATGCTTCTACTTCCACATCAACCTCGAATATAATATTGGAATTAGATTGTAAGGCGTTTATTTATAATCTTGATGTTGTTTCCTGTAGGAAGATTGATCTTAGTGATTCGGATACTCATGGCTCTATTATTCATTTTAAAAATTTCACACAGGCGGTTAATTCTGATTATGCTATTGAGTCTTCAGCTGGCGTGATTATTACTGGTTCTAATTTCTCGTTTGCCACTAATTCTGTGTCTAATTTTAGTGCTGGTGTTGGCCAACATTATTTTGTGCAGAATGTTGAGTCTGTTGGTACGATGTTTGGTACGAATGAGTTTGGTGCTTTTGTTGGTGATATTGGTGGTGTTGTTGGAAGTTGGTCGTTTTTTGGTTCGAAGGGTACTGTTTCCACGAACAGTGTGAATCGGACTGGTGGCGAGTCTTATTCTCTTAAATATGATATGGATTCTGGGGATGTTGATGATCCTAATAATTATTTCGGTTTGATTCCGTTTATTCATGGTTTAGAGACGATTTATGCTAGTGTTCCTGCTTCTGCTTCTACTATTGTTGTATATGGTGCTTATAAGAATTATGGTGGGGACCCTCCTTTACAGGATGATCTTTATTTGGAGACGGATTACTTGTCTGAAGTTTCTGGTGGTACTAGGGAGTTTGCATCGTCGAAGGTTGCTGTTGATCTGTTAACTGATGGTTCTTCTTGGGTTGGTGATTCTGGCCTTACTCCTTTCAAATTGGAACTTCCTATTACTCCTGGTCAATCCGGCATTGTTCCTGTTCGTGTGCATCTTACGAAGAGGAAGGCTGGGGCTTTCTTATACATTGATCCTAAACCAGAGGTTGTCTAATGGCTGGGTTATCTGCGCGGGGGCCAACTTCTGCGGTCGATGCTGTTGGCCCGGCGTTGGGCGTTGTTCATGTTGATGATATTACGCTCGCTTACGATTTTCCCGGCGGCAGTTCTGTAGTTATTGGTCAACATAATATTGACGTCTTAGGTCCTATTTATAATCCTGATGCGGATGTTACTTCTGGTATTCAGGGTTTTATGACTCCTCTTGGATATAGGATACAGCCACAGGGTAATGTTAGTATTGATGTTTTTGGTATTGGTCCCGGCCAGGTGGGAAGGCCGTCTGTTGTTCGTGATCAGATTATTGAGGTTGTTGGTATTGATTCGGCTGAGGCTTTTGGTTCTCTAGAGGTTCTTCCGGAGAGTTTGGTTATTGCGGTTGGTATTGGGTCTGGTGGGGCTTTTGGTGAGCCTACTATTCATCGTACTGATTATGTTGATGTTTCCGGTATTTCTTCTGGTGAGGCTTTTGGTACTCCTATTGTTGTTTCTGAGGGTTTGGTTAGTCCTTCTGGTATTTCGTCTGGAGAGGCGGTTGGTTCTCCTACGTTAGTTATTGATCAGATTATTAGGCCTGAGGGTATTGGTCCTGGTGAGGTTGGTGTTCCTAGTATTAAGAAGGTGTTTAGGAATACTGAGCGTTTTTATGAGAAGTTGTCTGAGGTTAGTGGTGAGAGGAGTTCTGGTGGTAATTCTATGCATTTGATTGAGTTGTTGGGTGGTGCGCAGGCTTCTTTTTCTTCTTATGAGCCTGATGCGTCTACGTTTCGTGGTGAGTATTATTATAATACTCGTCTTAACGTTTTATTTAAGAAGGCGAAGAGTAGGAATCCTGATTCGTACGAGATTACTTATTATTGGAAGAGGATATCAGGTCTCTAGTTGTTTGTTTATTTCGTTTTTTAGGACTCTGGTTGCTGCTGCCATTATTTTAGCTACGTCGTAAGGGTGTCCTAATTGGGATACAGCTGGTGTTTGAGTTTCTGGATGCGTGAATACTACCGCCATATTTGTTATATTGTGTTTTTTCGCCACTTCGTTAAATTCTTCTATTACTTTGTCTGCCCAGTCTGATAGCTGTTCTTTTTTATTCAAATCTGCCTTTTGGGAGGCTTCCGATTTGGTTTCCATTTCGTTTCCCCGTGGTATTTAAACTTAGTGTCTACACTATTTACTGGAGAAAGCGATGATTGCAGAAGCTACTAGAGAAGAGAAAATTTTTCGTGTTTACGAATTATTTCAGAAAAACGCTCTGAGATACAAGAAGTCGATACAATTCCCAGATAATACAGATCCAAGAAAGACTTATAGTTGGAGATATTTAAATAATTTCGTTAAGAAGCTAGAGAAAGAAGATATATCGGACGATATGATGTCAACTGTTATTGCACATATAGTGGAAGATGGTTACAAGACTAAATCATTGTATCGAAGGGGTATAGCGATACTGGACGAGAAGGATGCTATAAGTAAATGTATAAACGAGCTTGAACGTGAAGTTAATGACGAGATGAGAGAAATAAAGAATATACAAGCATCATATCTTTTCGTATTAAAAGAAATGAAAGTCGGGAAAAAGAGAAACCTAAAAGAGACACTATCGGAGCGTAAAAGAAGATTAGGATACGCCAATATTGTCCGATGGTTCAGGGAGAGACGCATAACTGCAGGGTTTATCTCCTTATCCAAATCTTGCATTGAGGCATTAGAACAACTTGACGATGACGAGTTATCAATGCTTCCCAGTAAAAGGGAAATGAGATTTAAAAGACACAAACTGATTCTAAATTACAAACCTCAAATCAGAGAGATACTAGGAACAGAACTAGGAGATAAAAATGCCAGAAGGTATCACCATCGAAGAAGCATATAAAACATGCGAAACAATAACAAAAGACCGTCTAGCAGCCAAAATATTAGTGGACAAATACTTCCTACAAGACCCAGAAACCAAATTATATACAGAACATAAACCAGAACACCTATGGGATAGATTAGCCAAAGCAATATCACAAGCCGAAATAAAACAGCTGAAAAAAGAATTTGAATTAAAATTCAGAGACTTATTAGAAGATTTCAAATTTGTACCAGGTGGAAGAATCTTATACGGCCTAGGAAACCCATATGCCAACATAACCCTAAAAAATTGCTACGTCATAGACATTCAGGAAGATTCCATTAAAGGTATATTCGATACAGCATATAAGATGGCTGAGACCTACAAGGCCGGAGGCGGTTGTGGTATCGATATTTCGAGGCTTAGACCCAAAGGTTTGCCTGTACACAATGCCGCTAGGACGTCATCAGGTTCTGTTTCTTTTATGCAATTTTTCAGTACTGTGACTGGTATGATTGGTCAGAATGGTAGGATAGGTGCTTTGCTTATTTCGATTGATGTTGATCATCCAGATATTATGGATTTCATTAAGATCAAGGGCGGTGATGATCTTGATTTAGTTCGGTATGCGAATGTTTCGGTTAAGATTACTGATGAGTTTATGAGGGCTGTTGAGGATGACGGAGAGTATGATTTGAAGTGGAATGGCCAGGTGTTTGATACGGTCCCTGCTAGGAAGGTTTGGAATGAGATAATTCATCGTGCGTGGAAGCGTGGTGAGCCTGGTATGTTGTTTTGGGATACTGTTAAGAGGACGGTGCCGGCGCATCATTATGGTGGTTTTGGGTGTGTTACTACAAATCCTTGCATTACTGGTGATACAAGGATTCTTACAGACTCTGGTTATAAGACAGCCAGACAATTATGGGCAGAAGGCGAATATCAGGAGTATATTAGCAGGGATCAAGGTCTGGTATTGGATATTATGACTATTAATGGTCCTGGGAAGGCAACAAGAGTTTATAGGACTTCTAAATCAGAAAAGATCTTCAGAGTATTATTGGACAATGGTTCTTATATAGATGCTACCTCTAATCATAAATTCATAAAAACTGATGGTAGCAGAATTGAATTGTTACAATTAAATAAAGGAGACGAATTATGGTCTTATGAAGATAACAATAAATTTAAATCCAAAATAATATCTATCTCATATCTTAAAATAGATGAGACATTCTGCCTTACAGAACCAAAAACAAATTCTTTTGTTGCTAATGGTGTAATTATTGGTAATTGTGGTGAAACGTTGTTATCCCATGGTGATTCCTGCAATTTAGGTTCAATGAATCTGAGCAAATACGTAAAGGATCCATTTTCAAGTGAAGCTGAATTCGATTATGATAAATTCGGATCAGATGTAAAACTCGCTGTTCGTTTCCTAGATAATATTATAACGCTAGAAAAAGCCCCACAAGAATTCCAACAATGGGCCAATGACAATGGACGTCGCCTAGGTCTGGGCATCATGGGCCTAGCTGATCTGTTCCTGATGATGGGCATGCGTTTTGATGACGAGTCTGCAATAGAATTGACAGAAGAGGTAATGAGCCGTTTTGCCCATGACAGTTATGAGGCGTCATGTGATTTAGCAGTTGAGAAAGGTGCTTTTCCCGTTTATGATTTCAAGACCCATATGAAGTCTGAATTCATGCAATCTCTCCCAGAGGGATTGACACGGAGAATAGAGAAAGAGGGTCTCAGAAACATAAGCATCCATGCCATAGCACCTACGGGTTCTCTTTCTCTTATATCCCAATGCTCATCCGGGATAGAGCCAGTATTCCAAATGAAGCATGTGAGAAAGACCAATCTGGGGACGTCAAAGAAGGTAGAACATCATACCGTATTTCATCCAGCTGCTAGGAAATATTGCGAGATTCATAATACTGAGGATTTGCCTGATTATTTTATTTCGGCACATGATGTAGATCCGAAGCATAGGATCAGATTACAGAGCGTGACGAACAGGTATATCGATCAGAGCATTAGTAATACTGTTAATCTTCCTAGGGATTGCAAGCCTGATGTTATTTCCTATTATTATCAGGAGGCATGGAGGGCTGGTTGTAAGGGTATTACGGTCTATCGTGATGGTAGTAGAGAGGGTGTTTTGGTTACGGAATCCGAATCTGAATCTGAAATTAAGCGCCATAAGTCTCCTAAGAGGCCTAGGAAGTTGGATGCGGTTGTTCGTTTGATTAAGCCGAATGGTAAGATATATACGGTGTTTATTGGGTTTTTGAAGGGTAGAGTTTTCGAGGTTTTTGCTTTAGATCATGCTCAGGCTGGTGTTGCAGATAGGCAGAAGGGTCATATAATTAAGCATAAGAATAAGGGCGAAGCGAAGGGTACTTATGAATTTGAGAGTGGTGCCATGGTTGTAAGACAATTGAATAGGTATGAGGATGAGGCTGCTTCTCTTATTACTAGGCTGATTTCTACTTCTTTGAGGCATGGTGTTCCTATTGAGTTTGTGGTTGATCAGATTTTGAAGTCTCAGGAGACGGTTACGTCGTTTGCTAAGGCTATTGCGAGGGCTTTGACTGAGTATATTGATGCTAAGGAAGCTAAGGGTTCGTTTAAGTGTACTGATTGTGGTAGTAGTAATGTGAAGTTTGAGGGCACTTGTAGGACTTGTCAAGATTGTGGTAGTTCTAAGTGTTCTTAGATATGATATTTTATTTGTATGAAGTTAGAAGCTCATCAAATTGAAGATTGGGTATCTAGGCATTTCGAATATAAGTATTCGAAGAATAAGACTCAGTTGCGTATTTGTAATCCGGATGGCGATAAACGGTTTAATCTTTATATTAATTTGATCGCTGAAGAGAATAAACGTGGTATTGTATCAAATTGGGTGCATGATTTCCGTCCTAAACATCAGGATTATGATGGTTCTTTTATTAAGTTTGTAATGAATTATAAGAATTTGTCGTATTATAAGGCTTTGGCTGATGTTGGTGGTGCGCCTAGTGCTGCTAGGAGGTTGTTGCAGCGTAATAGGATCAGGGACCTTAAAAAGGAGAAGGATGAAAAGCCGCAGGAGCATTTGAAGCTCCCTGAACATAGTCAGGAGTTTGGTGATTCTGGGAAGAAGTTGGAGAGGGCGTATAGGCGGTATTTGTATGGTCGTGGTGTTTCTGATGATGTGATTTCCAGGAATAGGTTGTATTATACTCCTTCTACTATTGTTTTTCCTTATTTTGAGTATGATGATTTGGTTTATTGGCAGGAGAGGTTTGTTATGAATAAGAGGTTTAATTTTCCTGATGAGTCTGTGACTGGTTTGTCTAAGTCTGATTTTTTATATGGTTTTGATAATGTGGAGTATGGTTGTGAGTCGGTGGTTGTTGTTGAGTCTATTTTTAATTGTTTGGGTATTGGTGGTGATTGTGTGGCTACTGGTGGTGCTATGATGTCGCGTAATAGTTTGCAGGTTAAGAAGTTGGTTTCTTTTGAGTCTGGTCTTGTGGTTTTGGCTCCGGATGCTGATGAGGCTGGTATTTTGTCTATTAAGAAGAATTATTTTGTTCTTAGGGATAAGGTCAGGAAATTGGCTTATTCTATTCCTCCGGACCCAGATATTGATTGGAACGATATGGACAGTGAGTGTCCTGGTTCGTCTAGGTCTTATATTGAGAATAATGTGTATAATTTGAATGCTGGCTCACTTACTCGTCTTCTTAATAGAATCAATTTGAGAAAGTGAATATTCTTTCTTTATAATAAGTTGGTTTGTTTTGAATTTCTTTACTGCGTTGTTATATAGGTCGGGTAATTCTTTCTTTACCCATTCTAGGACGGTTTCTAGATTGGTTCTTCTCAGGTGGTTTAGGTTGGCTCGGATTATCATAGTATCTCTTGGTGTTGCTCTACGTGCGTCGATGGCTATGGTGTAGCCTTCTGCCTCTCCTAAATATAGAAGTAAGTAATGGTTTGAATTTTTGTCGTACAGAACCCAAGTTAGATCTAGTTGCTGAGGCATAATATGGCCAAAACCGGTTTAACAAAGATTTCGTCACGTCCCAAGTTATATTTAACAATCGAAGGAGGAAAGGACCTTGGATATATCTTCGAAAGATTCGAGTGGCAAGCTATGACCAATGGCGGTTATATCGTCAGGGGTAAAGTCAGAGACTCTTATTGGAACGTCCTTAGGGAGTTTGCTACTCAGGATAAGTATCTTGATAGGGGCAGAAGGATTCCGACTAAGGTTGTGTGGGAATTGGAGTGGCCTGGCGCGGATCGTACGGGTAAGCATTTAGGTTATTTGGTTGATGTTAGGGCTAATGGTATTAATACTGGTGGTGGTTTTGAGTTTGTTGCTGTTGATCCTCCGTCTTATTGGCTTAATGCTGGGGATAGTTCTGGTGAGGTTTATGAGGGTTCCGTAAAGGAGGTTATTGAGCAGGTTATTCAGCGTTATTTTATTGAGCCTAATAGGTCTGTGGTTGAAGAGGGTGGTCGTGTTGAGGTCAGTGAGACTTTAGATAATGTTAAGAATAAGTGGTATATGATGAGGATGGATCCTAAGACGTTTATAGGTTCTTTGCTTGATTGGGCTTCTAGTGTTACTGGCAATAAGACGAATTTTATTGTTTCTAGTGATGGGAATTTGGAGAATGAGGTTCCTGTTATTTGGGTGAAGGAACAAGCAGCTAGGAACCCTATCGATTATGGTTCTTGGGTTTTTGATACGAATGCACCTGGTGGCCATGATGGTATGAACTTCGAGTTTTTGGCGAATACGTTTATTTCTGTATTTCAGAGGCAGCTTATCACTGGGGGTATTTCTGCTACTACTGAGAAGTATATTGATAGGATTACTGATGCTGGTCGTACTTTTGCACATGTGTATGATGAGAATACTTCTTCTAAGAAGAATGTTAATATTGATGAGAGAAAGGGTTTTAAGAAGCCTCAAGGTCCTCCTGGTTCTTTCGAGAAGCCACATGAGTGGTCTACTAGCGTCTTGGCGATTCCTGAGCATAATGCGGGGGATCTTGGTTTACGGTATCAGGATTATATTGACGGTCGGGCTAGGGGTATGTTTTTGAATATGTTGAATTTGGTTATGAGGTTGAAGGTTAGGGTGACTGGTGAGACTTCTAGGGATCTTGCGAATGCTCATAATTTGGGTGTGAGCAAGATGAAATTGTTGTGGATTGATGCTGATTTTCAGCCGTTTTTCTTAGGTGGGGATTGGCTTGTTTATGGTTTTCACCATATTATGACTAGGGGTGAGTGGTTCACTGATTTGTATTTGGCTCGTCTTGATTATGATGCGAGTGCTGTGAAGGTGTAGTGTCGACTACTGCACCTAGTAGGGTTAATGCTCCGAGTGATAGCATGAGTATGGTCCAGAAGGTCCAATAGCCTCTCTTGTGGTGTCCGGCGTTGTATCCGTCTGGTACTCGCTCGTCCCAATTGTGATTAGACCATGCGTATTTGAGTGGATCTGATTCGAATTTTTTCTTGGATATTGCGTAGTTTCTCTGTAGTCTCCTCACTACGCATTTTACACCTACGCCTTCTGCTGGGCTGTCTTCGTCGAATTTCGTATCTGGGCCTTGTATTGTGAATATTTTGGTTCGTCCATTGGTTTCTGGCTTTACGTAGTATCTCTTCCCATCGTAACAGGTCACAAACAGTTGGTTGTTTTTTCTTTCTTTTGGTGGTTTGTTGAAGATTACTTTCTTTCCTTCTATCTTGTAGTCGTACCCTGCGGGGTTGCTTTCGCTATATGCTCCCATTCTTCCTTCTTCCGGATCTGGCAGCACGATGGGCACCCACAAGACAGCCAATCCGACTATGAAGGATTGTTTTATAGACGGCATTTTGATAAAGGCTTTCTTCGGCCCTAGCAATATTAGTCTGGATATCAGTATAACCAGGAAACCGACTGGGACCAGAAAGACTGTTAGTAGCGCTATGCCGATTAGATTTCTTTTTATCCAAGGTAGTGTGCCTTCTTCGTTCATGATGTTCCTCCTTTGTCTTGTTGTATCGTGCTAGGATAATTTGTAAAGTAGATAGTAAACCAAACATATTAAGAGTAATTATCGTAGGGGTATCCATGGCCGACATCACTTCCTATGCTCTCAGTATTGACCTTGTTCTGCAGAGCAACGTGGACCAGGTTCTAGATTCTGCTCTGACTAAGATCGAGAGCCTAGAGGCACGTGTGCAGAATTTGGCTAAAAACACCAGTAATATGCTGGATAAAATGGGTGGAAATATCGCAAGTAACTTTACGAAGATATCCGAATCATTTGGGAAAACATCAAAGACTATATCCCAGACTGATATATCCCAGTCAGTTAGGAATTTTGCCAAAGAAACTTCTGGGGCGACACAGAATGTCGAAGGGCTGAATAAACAACTCGGATTACCAGAGGCGATGCTGGATCGCCTTAGCTCAGCTATGCGTTCCGTAGCTCAGATAAGATATCTCCGGGGAGAGGATCTAGATTATGCAGTAGAGCAATATAAGTACCTGTCCGATACTGCGATTCCTTATCTTATGGATCTTATGGAGAAACGCAGTAAAAAAGGCATAGGTATGGCCGAGGAGGAGATGGTATTAATTAGGCAATTCTCTTCCGAGAAGAGTAAGTTGTTGACCCAGGAAGCTAAACTGGCATATAGGCATTATGATCTTAGGAAGAGGTACGAAAAACAAATTGGTAAGACTCTGGATAATCGTATTAAGACGAAATCTGATATTATTAAGATGTCTGAGAAAGAACGTGATCTTTATGAAGAGATTCTTGAAATACAGGAACAGAGAAACAAAATATCAGAGGCCCTATCTGATTCCGTGGAGGACAGAGCGGAAGCTCAGAAGAAAGTACTAGATATTCGTCAAGCTAAGAATTATATTGGCGGTCTAAGGGCAATGGGCAAAGTATGGTCGTCTATCAAGGACACTATAGGTTCTATTGGCCAGGGTTTACGCAAGACTCTGGATACGGTAGGTCTTGGCGAATTAACTAAAATGGCCAGTGCAGCTGGTATTTACTCTGTTGCTGTTGATAGGGCAGCAAAAAGAGAAGAACTATTTCATGAGCTACATTACCAGACTATGGGTGGGATGGAGGCTCTAAGCGAAAGAACCTTGGATTTAGCGGGTCAGTATGATGTTATGGCCGAGGAATTGGAACAGTCTATAGTCGCTATGAGGTCTGTCGGTTTCCAGAATGCGGAGGCTGTTGATACTATTGGCGTGCAGATGCAGATTCTAAAGAGGAATGCGGGTGCGAGTAATGAAGTCATGGCCAGAATGGCGTTGAATTTGACTTCTGTTACGGGTAATACAAAAGCAGCTACCAAGCAGCTCTTATGGATGAACAGGGCTTCGAAAGAAATTGGGCTTACTGGTTCTGATCTTGACCAAATACTTAGTAATATTGGTGAATCTGCTGTGGTTATGGGTGATCGTGGTGGGGTGTTTGCAGAGAGATACAGTAAGGCGCTTATGCGTGCTGCTGGTGGTGCTAAAAAATTGGGTATGAATACTTCTGATGCTGTTTCTGTTGTTAAGAGAATGCTTGATCCCTTGCAATCAGTGGCCTTTATAGGCCAGGATGCTTTTAATCTTATGGACGATCCGGCGGCTATGCAGAAGAGATTGGCTGAACAGGCCACGCAGTGGCTTGAGATTCTTGATGATATGGAGGGTGGCAGAAGTAAAATAGCCAAAATCCAAGATGTGGGTACTCGGATAGGTATGCAAGGTGCACATTGGATGGATATCATGAAAGCTGTTAGATTATTGGCAAGTGGGCAGGAGGATTTCGACAAGGTCGCAGAAGAGTCAGCAGATCCTATGAAGGAGATGAATGCGACTCTAGATAAAACAAACACACTGATTAGGGACCTAAAGACTACGGTAGATGATATTAAGAACAGTTTGGAAACTACTCATAGTTATCTTAAGTCAATTGCTGAATCTAGTATTGGTTTCCTAGATACCCCATGGGTCAAGACTTTGGCATCGTGGGGTATTACGATAACTGCCTTCTCCGGATTATTAGGTTCAGTGGGGTCGTTGTTGGGCGGCGTAACACGTGGGATCTTAGGTGTGGGTAAGGCTGCATTAGAGGCATTTCCTTTTGTAGGTAAAATGCTTGGTGGTTTAGTAAGTAAGATGAAAGGTGCGGCTGGTTATGTTGCTAACTTCTTTAGACAGATGTTTGCAGGCGTAACTGGGAAAGGTGGTGGCTTTATAGGAAGAGGGTTCTCAATTATTGGTGATAAGGTGTCTGGATTGTTTAATATGCTTAAAGGCATGAGCGGGTTGCGTGTTCTTCAGTTTGGATTCTGGGCAGCTATAGCCGCCGAAATTTATATATTGGCTAAGGGGGTCTATGATACTCACAAGGCATTCAAGGAAGGTAAAGCCTCTATCGAGGAAGGGAATAAGGCATTAGATAGACGTCGTGATAAATTATTAGAACAAAAGAAAATTATGCAAGGGATACATGAGGAAGAAATAAAACAATTGAGGACTAAATTAACAAAATTAAGAATTGAGCAGATGGATAAAGCTGAGATGCAGGCATATAGTGATGCCATTGATGCAATAATGTTAGACCCGTCTGCGATATCGAAGGGGATTGGATATCTATTTGGAGATGATACCGGAGTTACGATCAAAAAGACTAAGGAGATCATGGAATTAGAAAATAAACTGAATTCTCTGGTGGTGGCTCAAGCTAAAGCGAATAAGGCAGTAATAGGCGATGTTAATGTTCTTGATAAGCAATATCAGGAAGCTATTAAGCAAGGTAATCTTGCTCAAGCGATTATACTGGGTATCCGCAAGGAGGCCTTGCGTACACACAAACCGATAACTGAGTTGTATAAGGATCAAGAAGGAATAAAGAAAATAACGGCGGATATAACAGCAGAACACGAGAAAATGATAGCTATTCGTGAAAAAGAAAAGAAGAAGATACAAGAGCAGAAGAGAATAGAACAAGTAGGTATTACGGCCAGCAAAGAGAAACTAATTTTCGAAAAGAACATGGATCATATCCTAAAGGAGCGGCAGAAGACCCAAAAAGATATAACTATGAAGGACTTGTTAGATGATTCCAGGCTCGTAGCAGATCAAATGACTAGAGCTAGCGATGAAGCTAAAAAGCTAAAAGATAGTCTTACTGTAGATAAACAAATAGAACAATTTGAAGATCTAACAGAAGCTGTACAAAATATGTTCGCACTGGAGCCAGATGCGGAAAATCCGTTTGGTGATTATGAGAGCGAATCTCTAGAACAATGGCGCAGAGAATTAGTAAAAGCAGAACAAGCATTGAAAAACCAAAAAAATAAAGCTATGGGTAAAGTTAATGAAGCAGAAAAAGCTACGGAGAAAATGAGAGCACGTCCAAATGAAGTAGCGAAGGTCAAAATAGATGAAGATAGTGCAAGACCACCAAAAGAAGAGAACAAAGAACTTCAAACAACGAATACCTTGCTGAATGACATTTCAAACAAATCATCTAACAAGGATGTTGCCGAGATCCTGATCTCGATAAGGGATCTTTTGGAGGCAAAACAAGAAACGAGTTCGGGTTTGACTGTCCAAGCGAATCAGTGGGTCTCCTAAAATGCCAGACTCATCATTGAGACAATTTGATAAGAAATTAGCTGAGCAATGTTGGTTTAAATTGTATAATTCTAAGCGCATAGAATTTCAATTTGCTCCTAAGCTAGTTTCTGAGAACAACAGTTCCTTATGGATGGAAGTACCACAATGGTCTTATGAACCACTGAGAATTCATAAGGGATCTCAAGGCCGAAGGGTCAATATGGAATGGGAATATTTGGCCTCGGATAGGAAATTCAATTGTTCAAAAGTCGGTTTAGAACTCAAGAAACTAAAATCTTATTTCTTCGAATTTGAAATAAAAAATAAACGGATTTATCCTACTGTGCAGGTAAGATATACTAAGACAATACCGCAAAATACCCAATTTAGAATAAGGGACGTCAATATAACTTTTGGACCAGAAATTATAGAAAACCAAGGAATACACCCGCTTTACACTAAGGTAGCTGTCTTACTAGAGCTGGCCACGAATCTAGCCACCAAGACAAGTGACCCTAAGATAATAAACAAGAATCTCCAGAAACCAGCACTCACATGGTACTAAAACATGCCTATACTAACCAGCGAATTCTCAAGATTTAAAGACACCGAACCCGTCATAAAAGACGGCAAAGAAACATTCGGACTATGGAACAGACCACCAGAACTAGAAAGAAAAAACCTCAACGACGAACAAATAACAACCATCAAAATAGACCAAATTAACCAAGGAAGACCAGACCTAATATCACAAGAATATTACGGAACACCATCCCTATTCTGGGTAATCACAATGTTCAACAGACCACTAAATACATTAGGATGGCCACAAGCAGGGGAAACAATACAATTCCCCAATAAGGATTCAGTAATGAGGCTATTATAATGGACAATCTAGGACAAGTATGGGGGAAATTCCACCAGAATAGAGTTAAAGACTTATTCAACCGCTTTCCAGGCTGGTATCGCGCCCTAGTTATAGACACAAACGACCCACTACAGATATACCGAGTAAGATTCAAATGCCCCGAACTACACGACGAAGACATCAGAAACACAGAATGTCCATGGGCAATACCAGCACCCTACCTAGGAGGTAAAAACGCCGGGTCCTGGACACACCCCATAATCGGCGACATAATCTGGATAACCTGGGAGAAAAACCACCCCTACGGACCAATCTGGTGCGGATTCGCATCTGGAACAAGAAGAAAACGATACCCACTAGAATCCATATATCACCCAAGCCCACTAGCACTCAAACTAGACGGAAGTGCCGACGAAACACCAGACGATTACCTACAAGAATACCTACCAAAAGACTACAGACCAATGTCAAACGGCCAAAGAGACCGTTATGGAAACTACAAAATAGCAAGTTCCGTAGGATACTTCCCAGTAGAACACGATATAAAACCAGCCGATCCAGACACAGACGCCATAGCCAGACGAAACTTCGACATAGGCGCAAAACCCGAAATAAACAACCCAGACAGGAAATACGTTACAGAAGTAACCAAATACGGAATATTGGTTCTACAATCAGATGTGGGGTACTATTGGAAAAAAGAAGGATCATTAGGAGAATTCGAAGGCGATTTTGAGAAAGACCGGGATTTTGAAATAGAACGCAGCAAATACCTAACTAGACTATTGAACGAAGATCAACCAGACTCTAATGAGCAGGACCAAAGAAAATACCTAATTCTAACTAGAGCTGGTCATAAATTCGAAATGAGAGACGTAGGATGGGCGCAACAAGGCGGATCGATGTCCGGGTGTAGTGCCGTAGGTGGCACCAGTAGATCCGATGAGTATGGCCCACAGAGGATATTATCTAGAAATGCAAAATCTGATGAGAGATGGATGAAATGGAGAACTAAAGGTGGACATCTGATCCAGTTAATGGACATAGGTTTCCATCCCTCGGAGGATGAATTCTATAAGAAGAAACTTATAGATGAAGTAGGATCTAAGGGTGATTTAGAGGAAGAGCATGGTTGGACAAAACGTGACTCTCGGCAGATGCGTTTTGTGACAAGATATGGGTTTAAGTTTGTATTAGATGATAGGGGGACAAGTCCAACAGATGCTGAGGCAGAGGAACTCCCCAGAGGTAATGGCTGGCTGCTTAAAACCAGAAGAAGCTGGACGGACAGCCCTGGAGCAGCGAGGGGTTTTGGTTTTGAAGCTATCGATAAAGACGAATTAAATACAACAAGATGGTATTCTCCTAAATCCAAGATCGTAGAATTAAATGATAGAGAAGATTATATTATGGCGTGCACAGATACCGACTCGGAGGTATCTCGTGAATGGAAGAAATTAGAAGAGAACGAATTTGCTACTAAGGTAGCGATGACGGAAGAACCTGAGAAGGATACTTATCATTTTAAGTTAGATAAGCATAATGGTTATCTTAGACTAAAGACAGCTGCCGGAGGAGATAATGGTAGGAGAGACGAGCCTCTTGGTTTGGCTTCTGCGGAGGGTGGTATTAACCAGGGTTTGGAGGCTCGTGATGGTAGGGTAGGTCAGGATGGTGCATGGACTGAGGTTGTCGATATTGAGGATCGTGGTTTATGGCTATCTAAGAACGAGGGTATAAGTGTTCTTAGGGCTAAAGAGGGTAAAGAACAGTATATCGTCATTAATGATAAGAACGATACAGTTATTATCCGGAATAATGAGAATGGTAAGATTCAGATTTATTGTCAACAGGATATCGAGATTGTCTCTGGTAGGAATATAGCATTTAAGGCTGCTAACAGGATTTCATTCAAAGCTGGTTCTAATATAGATTTCGAGTCTTCTGGTTCTGGGCATTTGCAGTTGGCTGGTAATGGTGTTAATACTGATGTGGCTGTGAATGCTCCTGAATTGAATGGTTTTCTTCCCGGTGCTGCACCTGGTGGGGGCGCACAAGAAGAAGCTGGTAGTGGAAATACACCGCTTGATCCGCAGGAGATCAAACAGGATAAGAGGAAGCCAGAGGATAGGGCGTTTGTCGAATATACTCCTGAGGAAGTAGACGAGAACGTTATAACTTCCTGCGACTGAGGAGAATGCTTTGATAATTGAATTTCCTACGGCTTTATATTCTCCTCTATTACCTAAAGAGGCTTCTGATAATCAGAGTGTAACTTTTATTATAAGCAGTGAAGATCCTCCAAGGGATACGAGTATCACTAGACAATTGTTTAGGGGTGAGGAATTAAGGCCTCTCCCTCCCAAGATTTATACTTATAATCAGAGGCGTTCTACGTATGGGGATTATATTTTTAATGTTTCTTCTGGTGCCAATACTTTGGTTGGCGATGGCCAGAAGGGTTATGAGGTCGGCCAGGTTCTTGAATTTGGTGATGAGGACGTGCCTGAGCTTTCTTTCCCAGAGATTCCGGCTGTTTTGGAACTGCAGCAGAACACGAATCGTTTGAATTTGGAGGCTGCCGGCCTCACAGAAGAGGAAGCTTCTGAGCTTATACAGAAGTCGCAGGACCAGCTTAATGAGTTGATTAAAGATTATAACGAGATTCAGTCTGATATCAAGGATAATGAGACCAAGATTTCTGACTCTAATAAGCAGCTCAGTGAGGTTAGGAAGATCAAGAACGCAGCTTCTGCTGTTATAGGGGCTACTGGGTCTGAGATATATGAGAAATTGGTTCAGAGGGAGGAGGAGTTGGTTGCTGAGAGAGATCGTTTGATTGAGTATGGGAATGATCTGAATGAATTGGCTAAGGATGTTTATGATGAGATTTTGGTTGTTAGGGAGATGGTGCGATGATCAAGTATTTTGGCTATAATGCGCCTTTTATTGGTGGTCAGGAGAATATTTTATCTAGGCAGGAGGGTGAGCGTCTTATAAAGAATGATCTTGTCCAGTTGTTGCTTACAGCTCCTGATGAACGGGTGATGCGGCCTGATTTTGGTACTCGGATTCGTACATTTGTGTTCGATAATATGGATGAACAGTCTTTGGATGAGTTGGAGAATGATATTCGTGAGGCTATTAGCACGTATGAGAGGAGAGTGCAGGTTAGAGAGGTTGTTTTGAATTCTGATGATTCTAGGAATTTATTGGAGATTAAGATTTATGGTTATTTTAAGTTGGATAAATTTACTCCGGATGAGGCTGAGGAATTATTTGATCCTAGTGGTAATCCGGGGAATTATGATCTTTTAGTGGAGCTTGATATACCTACGGCTAGGTTGGAGACGGCTAGATGATGTCTGAGAAGGTGATTATTTCTTGCCCTAATTGCAATAGGAATATCGAGTTAACTAAGAGGGCTCTATATAATAGAAGATCGAAAGGTACGAAAAATTGCAGAAAATGTATGTATGAGAAAATAGGAAATAAAAATTCCCAGAATTTAAAGAGACTATGGAAAGATGAGAAATATAGACACAATATGATTAGTAAGATTGATAAGAGTAAAAGTATTATGAAATTGTTATCTCTTACAGAAGAGCAAAGAAAGAATGCCCACAGTGCTTCGGCCTCTACTCAGCGTAGACAGGAAAACCGCGAACTAAGTCGTAAAATGTCTTTATCATTAGTGACCGAGGATTTTAGACGTAAAATATCCGATGCTGTTAATAAAGCATATTGTGATCCTGTTAAAGCAGCAAAGATGAAGTTGAGGAAGCCCTATACAGAGGAGATGAGAAGATCTGCGTCAGTTAAGATGAAAGAATTATGGAGAACTAAAAAATTTAGAGAAGCTTGGTTTTCTGGGATGGAAAGAATAAGCAACAACCACAATTGGATCAGTTCTAATCAATTAATTTTATATTCGATACTAGATGATTTAGGTTTAGAATATTATAAGGAGCCTGAAGATATTAGAAAATTATCTTTTGGTTCTTATAGATGTGATGCGATGATCTTGTCCGATAGGCCGTGTATTATATTCGTAAATGGAGATTACCATCACAGGTTTATACCGGAACGGGTTGAGAAAGATAAGAAATTTATGAAGTTCTATAATGAGAAATTGGCGAAGGATTACGATTTGTTGATATTATGGGAACACGAATTCTTAGCTAAGAATAGAATTAGAGATAGAATATTCGAAATCTTGGGAAAGACGGAGGAAATAAGACATATTGACAAGGAATCTATAAATTTCTGCGTAATTAATCGTAAGGAGGGCGATGAATTTTTATCGAAGTATCATTATATGACAAAAGGTGGGAGAGGAGGAACATACTTTGGAATTTATCATCGTACTATACTTATTGGTGTATCTTCTTTTTCCTCGATTACTAGAAAAGAGAGCGCTGATAGGTTAGGGGCAGAGCCTCACCAGGTATTAGAATTAAATAAATTCTGTCTTAATCCTGGGTATTATTCTCATAATTTATCGTCTTGGTTTTTGTCCAGATGTGTGAAGTTTATAAAAAAGAACAGAACATATGTGAAATATCTATTGGCATTTTCTGATGAGGCCTTCCAACATTTGGGGACCATTTATAAAGCGTCTGGATGGATGGAAGACGGTTGTAACAAGCCTAGTTATTGGTATGTAGATTCCAACGGGCATATTATACATAAGAAAACTTTATATGTTCATGCTAGATCGATAAGGATGAAAGAATCAGATTTTGCAGTAAAGTTCGGATATAGAAAAATATACACTGGAAGAAGAATAAGATTTGTAAAGGAATTATATGGCTGAGAATGTTTTATTTAAACTTCCTAATGCTCCGGAGGAATTCGGTGTCGTTTTAGATCCTGCGGAGCTGCGTAGGCTGGATTATTCCGCGCTTGATTTTGAGGCGTTCCGCAGAGCTGGTATCGAATACTTACGAACGTATTATCCGAATGACTTTAATGATTATGTAGCTAATAATGGTATAATTATGCTTCTTGAATTACTGTCTTTTATAGGCGGTAATTTATCACAACGTGCAGACATTCTTGTGGACGAATCGTTCCTGCCGACGGCCCAGACAAGAGAAGCCGTATCCAATCACCTTCAGTTAATCAACCAAGATATCCAGAGAGCTACCCCAGCTACGGTGGATGTGCTGATTACCATAGATTCTCCTCTGCCGACTGAGATTAAAGTCCCCGCTGGCACTAGCTTTAGTATTAGAGGTCCGGATAACCAGCCTTTGACATATGAGATATTTAGGGCTCCGGGCGATTTTACTTCGGATATAATTGTACCCGCTGGCAAGAAGGGCATTGTAGCTTATGGTATAGAGGGTAAGACCGGCACTCCTCTCATTATTAGCTCGCCCGGTGGTACAGATCAGAGTATTGAGATTGAACAAAGCAATGTTCTTGATGAACCGATTAGGGTTGAGGTTAGAACTGGTTCTGAAGTGTCTGTATGGCGCAGGGTCGATATCCTAGAGAAAGCTTCTGCAGATGAGGAGGTATACGAGGTTATTCATCTGGAGAATAGCTCTAGGATTCGATTTGGCAATGATATTGCTGGTAAGTCTCCTTTAACTGGCCAGGAGATTACGGTTAGGTATCGTACTGGTGGTGGTATTCGTGGTCGTATTGGTTCTGGTGCTATTAACGATACTAGACCAGTTATTCCTGATGCTCCTTATAATGCTGCTGTTGAGGCTTTGTTTAGGAATCCGAATCCGTCTTCTGGTGGTACTGATGCTGAGACGGTTGAGGAGGCTAAAAGGCGTGCTCCTAGAGAGTTCTCTACGCAGGAGAATGCTGTTACTAGTGAGGATTATGGTATTTTAGCTAAGAATTTTACACATCCGGTTTTTGGTTCTGTTTCTAAGGCTATTGGTACTCTCAGGACGGGTGTTGATCAGGATTTTGATTCTGTAGTAAAGGCTGTGCAGGCTGCTCCTTCTGTTGCAGAAGGTGTTGCTATTATTCAGAATGATTTCGTGAATAGGAATATTGTGGAGGTTTATGCTCTTGCTGAGGGTCCTGATCAGACTCCTGTCAGACCTAATAGTGGGCTTAAGAGGGGTTTGGTTGATTTCTTCAGTCGTATTAATGTTTTGACGGATGAGGTTAGGATTTATGATGGTGCTATTAAGCCTATTGATGTTGAGGCTAGTGTTGTTATGAGCCGGAATGCTGATTCTGGTACTGTCAAGGTGGCTGTTGAAGATGCTATTCGTGATTTCTTCAATATTAATAATTTTGAGATGGGTACTGGGATGTTTTTGTCTAATTTATATGATGTGATTCAGAATGTTCCTGGTGTTTCTTATACGAATATCTTCAGTCCTGCTGATGATATTATTGAGACTAATAAGATCGCTGATCCGGATAATCCTGGCGTTGGTTTTAATGAGGTGATCACGCTCGGTAATCTAGATCTGAAGTTCTTTTTTGAGAAGGGTAATTTCAAAGTTCCTCCTGTGGATCCTAGATAATTTTCACGACATATTCCTATTGATACTATGTTTCCAGGGGACAAAATGAGTAGGATAATCCGTAACTTGGCTTTGTTACGTAATCTGGGTGTGAGGCTCTCCTCTTTGGCGGATATGAGAGGGAATCCGGAGAATGTGACAAAACAGCATCAGGACGAGTCTCGTGCTTTGTCATGGGCTTTTAATGAGCTGAGAAAAGAGCATTTAGCCAGATTGTTTTTGGCTTATTGTGCGATTGGGGATGAAAAGCATCTGCCTATTTCGTCTAGAATGAGACCAAATCAAAGACATGATATGGTTGCTTTTATAGAGATGAACCCGGATGAGATTCTGGTTGCTGAAGCTCTGGATGTACTTCCGAATGGCGAAGAAATCGATATGTCCTTGGACAAGTGCCCTGATTGGTTCTTTTGTGATCGTGTTATTGTTGTGAATGAACCAGTTAAGGCGGTTTTCATTGATGGTTTTTTGGACGTTCAGTGGGTGTCTGAGAATGGTCTTGGGAAGGCTAAGCTCGCACTGATGTCTTGGTTAATGGGGCTGTACAGCAGCCTATAGGGGGAAGTTATGACACACAATTCACAGCGTGTGGGTATCTTTGTTGATGTTCAAAATATGTTCTATTCAGCAAAGACTATTCATTGTGGCAAAATCGAATATGGTAAATTCCTTGAGGAGTTGGTCCAGGGAAGGCAACTCGTAAGGGCGATAGCTTATATTGTACAGAAAGCCGATGTCAATCAAAGCGCCTTCAAGGAGGCTCTGCAGAGGTTTGGGTATGAATTACGGGTCAAAGAACTTAAGATCCGAGAAGGCAGTGATGGGAAGATGAAGGCCAGAGGCAACTGGAATGTTGGTATTGCTGTAGAGGTTCTTGAGATTGCTTCTCGGTTGGATACGGTTGTTCTTTGTTCTGGGGATAACGAGATGACTCCTCTTGTTGAGTCTCTTAAGAGCAAGGGTGTCTGTGTTGAGTTATGTAGTTTTCCTGGTGCTACTGGGCATAAGTTGAAAAATGCGGTTGATAGGTTTATGGCTATTCCGGATGAGTGTATCTTTAAAGAGAAGAAATTTGATAGCAAGAAGGCTGAGGAACACGGGCTAGGTTCTACTGATAGAGATGGTATTGATCGCAGTGGATTGCCCGAGGATGATTATGATGAGGAATATGATGAGGAGTATGACGAGTCTCCTTTGTCGCTTGATATTCACTAGGAATATCTACGCCGTGCAAAAATAATATTGAACTTGGTCAGGGAATGGTACCTGACGCAATGGAGGATTATAAGATGGGTGCTGCTCAGCCAGCTAACGCTACGATCTCGGTTTTTCGCAGAGCCAAGACGACGTACGACAACCGACGTCACACGTCCATCAAGCATCTGACGACTCCGTTCGATGAGGTGCTTGTGACTGTACCAGGTGAAGAGAATCTGGTGGTCGAGACGCGTGATTCCAGTTTCCGGACGGATGCGTTCCGTTACGGTCATCCGGTTGTTGTTGCGCCGCGTGATCCGTGCACCCTTAGCGAGGTATACGCAGGCGTCAGCGGTCTTGATCTTCCGGTACGTCTTCCGGGCAACCCCCGTGAGATCCAAATCCAGAAGACAGAGGCCAACATCACTGACGATCTGTACGGCGAGCTTCGGACTGCTTGTCCCAGCGACGCCTTCACTGCGTAGAGCCTCTTAACCATTGAATAAAAACGGAGCAACGTGTAAAAACGTTGCTCCGACAATGGTAAGGTGTACCAATGCCACAACAACTATCAGAAGCACCAGGAACGAAGCCACATGGGCCATTAGACAGGAAGGTCCCATTTACGGCATATCTTAGGGTGGTTCCGATACGTGGCAAGAGGTTCGAGACCATACGTGATCTAGAACGACAAGCAGACACAATAGAAGCTCTGCTTGATGATGACGTATGTACGGACCTGCCCTTTTACTTCGCCAAACCAGTCGCATTTACTAGACAATTCGGTGATAGACCAGCCCGTTTCACAATAAGTGGGCATTATTGTGCTATGGCCGATACCCTAGTCCCCGGAACTCCAGTAGGAACACAAACTGTTATAAACTCGGGCGAATTCAAGACTGGGCCAAGTCTACATAATGGTTTCCGACAGCCTGATATAAAACTTGACGCTATCGTAACGGAATTAAAGAATAAATTGGAATCTATAATTTCTTTAGATGTATTTAAGATGGAAGTTAATGGTGTTATTTATGGCGAGGGTGGTTTTCACTTCCCAATTTAAAGAGCCACCAGCAGGATTCGAACCTGCGACCTGAGCCTTACTAAGGCACTGCTCTACCGCTGAGCCATGGTGGCCTTGTGATTCACTGTCACAACTACATACACCTCAGAATTCTTGTTGTCCTCATTTATACACTCCTCTAAACATTCTGATATTTCCTGTTTGATATAACACCCTGTTTCCCTCTAAATTCTACACAGTCTTTCTTTATGTGGAGTTTCTTGGCGCATATGCCTGGTATTTTGGTATTCATTTCATCCCTTATATACTCTGTCTTGTGGTCTGTTGGGCAATATCACTCCGCTAGGTCCTATTTTATTTAGTTGTACGTCATAGTCGAAGTTGCATTTGAGTTGCATTCTGCTTTTGGTGTGGTTTTCTGCTGGTGTCCAAAATGCATATTTTCCATGCCACCAAACCAGGTCCCCGATTTCTATTTGGGAACTGTTTTCGTCTTTTTCGAGTAGTATTCCGATGGTCTGGGTGTTTATTGTGCTATGTACGTCTACGAAGATTTTGTTGTCTGTTTCTGCTACTTCTATGATGATCCCGCCAATCATGCTAGACCCCGATGGTGGTGCAGAGTAATTCGGACCAGGTGTAGATGTGTTCTTCGAGTTTTTCGGCTTTTTCATGTCTGTTTTCGCATTCTGGAAAGCATCTGCAGAATTCTGCTCCTGTTTCTCCGGCTTCTATTTCTGTTAAGTTGAAGTTTGGACATTTGTGTTTGAGAGATATTTCTCTTTTTGTTCTTTCGGCTGCTTCTGTGAATATGTCGAGTATATCTCTTGAGCATTGTAATGCTAGTTTATAATTGTCTCTTACTTCCTGTAGGGGGAAGGACCATTTTGGGTCTTGTTTCCAGATCCATAGCCATTCGTCGTCGATCTTTTCGAATTTTTCTGACCATGTGGGTATCGGGAAAGATCGTGCTTGGTCTATTTTCTGGTATTCTATCTTGTATTCGGCCATATTTTCTCCTTTCGTCTGTCTCCTTTCTTTATGTAAATTAAAAATAGGAAAGGAGGATTTTTGAATGGCTATTATTGGTCCTGATAAATTACCCGTTGTACTACGTAAGAACAACGACGAGACCAAATTCGAGGTATTATCGACACTTGGCCACCCTGTAATTGCTAATGAGATTACAGAACCGCAATTGGAACAGGCTATAAGATCCACTTGTGATTTTATAGCTACTTACTTTCCTTCTGAACAGAAGTATGCGTACTTTAATACTCAGCCTTTGGTTAATGGTTATAATCTGCCCCAGGACGCTTATTGGGTTCAGAATGTTTCGTGGGATCCGGCGACCACGCGTATTGGTGACATATTTGGAGCTGAATGTCTGCGCGGTGATTGTCTTATTTCGTTGTATGATGGGAAAATACAAGCGAGAGACCTACAGGTAGGGTCTAAGATATTGTCATATAGTAACGGCAATATTGTAGAAGATGAGATTATCAGTAGAAAAGAATCAGGTATGAAGAAATGTTTAGAGATAACCGCAGATGATTCTACTGTTGTTGCATCATTTAATCATAAGTTTATGAGTGAAAATGGTTGGAAGTTAGCAAAGGACCTCACAGTTGATCAGCGCCTTTATATGAGGAAATCAGATACTGTAATCTTAGCTAAAATATCATCAATTGTAGAAGTTGGTGAATTTGAGACATATGATTTTGAAACCAAAGAATTTCATAATTTAATTGCAAACGATTTTGTCGTACATAATAGTTTCCTGTTCAATATAGGAAACGTTACTGGCATTCAGAATTTACTCCTTGATTACCACATGTTGTTATCGTATCGCAAATTCAGTCAGCGAATATTGGGTACCGAGGGACAATGGGAAGTTAAAGGAGATAATAAGATTAGGTTGTTTCCAACACCACGTGGCAGTTTTCCTGTAGTTATAGAATACATCCCGGTTGTTAACCATTTCAGAAGCCCTTGGGCTAGAGAACTTACTAAGAGAGCTCTGATTGCAGAAGCTAAGATTATGATTGGAAATGTCAGGAGCAAGTTCGGTAATATACCTGCTCCTGGCGGTGGTTCTTTGAGTCTGAATGGTGAACAGATGAGGACCGAGGGACAACAGGAGAAAGAAAAGACAGTTCAGGACGCAATTTTGCATTCTGAACCTTTGGGTCCCATTCTTCATTAGTTGTCTTCGTAAGTCTTCATTTTTATTCTTGCGTATCTAGCAGGATTGCCTTCATCTGGTTTATGGGTTGAACGCCAATGTTTGTTGGGTGTTTTGTGGATTGGGCGATGACTGTTTGTTAGATGACACGGCGATACAACGACATAGACAGGCGCGTTTGTTTTTTGATTGTTGTCGTGTTCGATTGCGGTCTTGCTTTGGGTAGAGGGATAGCCATGCCTTGGTTCGTTGTTCTTGTGCTTATCGCCACCGAGCCCATCAGGGAGGCTGCGAGAAAGCACATCGATAAAATGTGAGGAGTCGTCATGCCTTGGTTCATACTTGGGGTGATTGTTGGTTGCTGTCTTGCGAGCAGTTCCGAGGTCATCGTCATTAAGCGATGATATAGAGAGAGCATGGACTTTCGTCCATGCTCTCCATTTGGAGGGTGGTGGCATGAAGAAAGAAGAAGCTCTCGAGATCTTGGCTCTGCTTTGGGATAACAATCTTGACCTCGGAGGGATATCGAAGATTACCAAACTATCGGAAGACGAGATCACGGACCATCTTAGAAAGTCTGGTAAATTGTCACCTCGCGACGAGATGGATCTTAACATAGTCGTCCCGAATACTGACCCAGATGAGACCGGCGAATGGACCATTATCCCGAAATACCCCCTAGGATTTTATGACGAATTGGTCAGGGATGCAAGAAAGATTACTGGTTTAAACATCAGTAATCTAGATGATATCGAAGAGCAAGTATATGATCTAGTTACTGAGGACATGTTGAGATTCAAGAACAAACTCGAGGAGCGCTTGAGAAAAGAAATATTAACGTTAGACCCAGAAGTTGGTATTGCTCTTCTGCTTCTATATCACGGGCTAGGCGTAAAGGAAGCAGAGTCCGAAGGTTAGAAATCATCTGCCCATTTCGCTTTTGACTTGTTTTTTCTGAGGTTCGGTTTATCGTATCGTGTCTCTCCGTTCCGGACTTCACAGGTTATAAACTCGGAAATAAAAGCCTTTTTCCTGATCATATCCGGGGTTCCTTCCGTAGGTAGATCCTTGAAGAAATCAGGAATTAAATCCTCTATAGCTTCTACTATTATCTGAGGATGCCCGTCATGGAGCTTATCTGCTCGTAGAGCCTCGTCCAATAATGTCTCTGTTGTCCGGTGTGGGTTTCGTATTCCAGATAATGCTCTATAAATTATTGAGAATTTGGTGGAATTTGAGTATTGGTCCCATCCTGTGGTGCTTCTTATCCATTCTTTTTTGGCTTTAGACAGTTTTTTCATTTCTTTCCCCTTAGCTTTTAACAACGTTACCACAACGTTGTTCCTAGCTTATTTACGATTCGGATAAACAAACATAAGACATGAACATGTGGCAGATAGCTGAGTCTATATCCGGCGAATGGTGGCTTGATGATAGTGGTCAAGAGACCTTTGCTGATGGGGATATTAGTGATTATAATCATATGATGATTGCTTTATCCAGTGCTCTCGGTGTGGATTTGGATGATCCAGATACGCCTGAAATTATACCTCTGGAGCCTCTGTCTGATGAGGTTGCGGAGTGGCTTCTGGAGAATGGTGCTGATGAGAGAGCCGTGGAGTTTTTCAGGGATGGTTCTGATCCACGTGATTATGCTATGATTGAGATGGGGTGGATTAGGGTTCAGAATAATGCTTTTCAGATGTATGGTTTTACGGATGATAAGTTGTCTAGTATTCGTGATTTTCTTTTAGAGAATGATGTGGATCCGAGCGATAATATTGAGATTGAGGATCTTGAGTCTAATGTTCATTTTGGTATTGCTGCTAAGATTTTGATGAATCCTAGTGCTACTGCGCAGGGGATTGTTCGATACAAGAGAGGCGTTGGAGCTTACCGATAATATTCAAAGATAAGATATGAGTACTACAATAACTATACGAAACAAACTAGAAGTCAAACCAGGAAACGTCCTACAAGTACCAGGATGTGAACCCACAAGCAGTCTAACAGGACTAGCCCTAAGTAGAAACATCAACTGTAATGCCTCTATAATACCAGTCGAAGATGCACTAGAGCTTATACCAGGATCCAGATTGGTTAGAACTCTACTCCCAAGAGGACAGAATAGCACCGGGATCTTTTTTGAACTACCGGAAGGACCACCCCCAAACGGCAATTTTTGTCCTAAGAATTGTGTCGAGGATTGGTACAAAATTCTGAAAGATAATGCCAAGGTAAGAGAACCAGAAAATCCGGAAGACCCACTGTGCAGTAGCGAAGGGTCTAACTTCACGGGGTGCGTTACCACAGAAGATCCGCTCAGGAGAGCACCAGACCCGGATCTGATCCCAAATGATCCTCTGAGGGCTTCTTTGACGCCAGTTCCTGGCCCACTTGAACCTGTTGATCCACAGGGCAGGCTTAGTGCGGAGTTCTACTGATGTCTATTATAAATTTCGACTTTAATCAGCAATACGATACTAGGGATAATCTTCCCGATTATCGTTCTGATGAGGAAAAGCAAAATTCTCTACTTTCTACCTATAACCATGGTAGCCCGGATATCTCATTCGCAGAAAGACAAGCCGAAGAGATCGTGAACATATCTGGAGCATGGATAGAAATCTATCCAAGAACCAGATCAGATCGTAGAGACGAAGTATGGGAAGAAGATGCTGATCCAACATACCTTGCCCCCAAAAAATTGAAGGGGATGTTCGAGCCAGAGCCCGCTGAGATCGAGATCAAGAAGTGGGGCGTAGATGTTGAGAATGAGACTACGGTGCACTTCTCTAGGGCATCTGTGTTGAGGTTGTTTGGTAGGAGGATGATTGCTGAGGGTGATGTTCTAATTGTTCCTCATAATACCTTAGCTGTTACCCAGTTTACGGATTTGAGGCAGGATAAGGGTAATAGTATTGATACTTATAGGGTTATTAAGTCTAGTGATACAGGAAATTTCAAATATCGCTGGCTTTACTGGTCTTGTTTGGTTCAAAATATCAGTGGCGACATTTCTCTTCTTCCTACGAAGGCAAATCAAGCTGACGGATAAGGACAATCCATGAAAATTATAACTTCTGACGGCTCTGAGAAGACTGGCAATATTGGTCCAACTGGTCCAACAGGTCCAGCAGGTCCATTAGACCAAAATCCGACGCTTGAGAGCTTGACCTTATTCAGTTCGTCTCCATCCCTACTGATCCAGGAAGATAATACTTCTCCGGGATGGGAACTTACTAGTGATAATGGTAATTTGCAGATTAATAATTTGACGGATTCTACGAATCCTCAGACGGTTATGCAAGTCGAGACTTTGGGATTGAGGTTATATCAGCAAGATGTTTTTAGAGATGTTGATAATAATGCTTTGTCTATTTATGGTGGTACTGCTTATAATAAGGGTGCTGGTGTTACGGTGTGTGGAGATTCTCATGTTAGTACTGCCAGTTGTGTTATTTTTACGAGGGGTGAGTTTACTGAGAGTGCTCGTTTTGACACTAATGGTAATTTTGGGATAGGCAATTTGCGTAACAATTTGTTTAATGGTTCTACGACTTCTAGGTTCCAGGTTGAAGGTACGAATTTTGCAACAGCTTCTGGTGCTTTCATTATTACCGAGAATAGTGCTACTGGCTCATTTCTGTCATTTAATAAATCTCGTGGTAGTGTGGTTGGTAATAATACGATAGTTCAAAATGGTGATAATATTGGGGGTATTAATTTTAGTGGTAATGATGGAACCGGGTTTAAGGATGCTGGTAGTATACGGTGTTATGTGGATAATACGCCAAGTAATGGGTCTGATATGCCTGGTAGGTTGTCTTTTTGGACGTCATCGGATGGTGCATCATCACCTACTGAGCGTATGCGGATTACAAGTCTTGGTGATGTGACTTTCAATGGGTATGCTGTTGTTCCGAGTATAATAAGCGATACTGGTAGTTACGTTGGTTTTCAGCCAGTGAATGGCTACGCGATATTATCTAGAGACAGTGGTAATTGTATGAATATAGGTAGACGAACTACTACGGGGGATCTGGTGGCGATTTGGTATAACGGCGGGTTGAAAGGTAGTATCTCGACAGATGGCACCAATATAGCTTATAACACATCGTCAGATAGGCGATTAAAGCGCAATATTCATGATCTATCTGATTCCGAAGCGATACAACAGATTATGCAGATAAAACCCAGATTATTTGAATTTAAAGAATCAGATATTGTGCAATTAGGGTTTATAGCGGATGAATTACAGCAGGTTGTCCCAACAGCTGTTACTGGGGAACCGAATGAGGTAGATGATGATGGCGATCCTAAGTATCAGATGGTAGATTATGCACGAGTTACGCCGATATTGGCGGCCGCTATCCAGAGTGTGATTCGAAAAACAGAGGAAGAGAATTCTAGATTGACAGATCAGATAACACAATTACAGGAACAGATTAAGTTATTGATAAAGTGAAATTCCGAGAATACCGGAACTTGATATAATATGGTATGACGAAATCGATACAGATTGCGAAACCAGTAACAGTTGCACATATTTTATCTGCCGCGAAAGAGAAAGGCTATAGAACTAGCAGTAAATCTGTATTTGGACCGGGAGATAGAAGTAAGATTATATTGAAGGAAACAACGAAAGAGATCCGATTGGAACATGTCCTGGTAGATCAGAATGGGCCAATCAAGATCTCTACGCATGTGGTTCAAAAAACAAGAGATGTCGAGATCTTTCTAAATAAGATAAAAGAAATATTAAATGAAACTAAAATGACGTTTGAAGTACATCTTCATATGTTAAAAGAATTGTCTAAAAGAATACCAAAAATGCGTATATTGCGTTATGCTACAAGGAAATTCCTAATAGATAGTTTCTCTTATAGACTTACAGATACGGAACTACAAATAAAGCCAAGAGGGTCTTATTCTGTCATTACGATACAAATAAAAGAAATTCATGATCCAGAATTCTCTGTAGAGTACCTACAGAATATAATCGTAGAGTTAGTAAAGATTCAGGATATGATGGACAGTATGTCTGAGACATTGGAGAAGGAAATAGTTTCTATTGCGTCTCGAGCAGCTAAGGTAGCCGGAATGGAGATGTTGGAATTAGATCGTGGTAAACTTAAACTGCATATCGGGTCGGGTTTTCCTGTCACGTAATCCTCCAAAAATAAAAAGGAGGATAATATGTCCAAAATAATTGTTAAATCGACTAAAGATATACGAAGATTAGCTACAGCTAAGATGAAAGATCTTAAAAAGAAGATCATTGTGTCTGCGGCCAAGGATGCAGAACAGACAATAAAAACCAAATCAGAGGGTAGGTTGGTGCCCCTAGTGCGTTTTAAGCCGAGCGGTGTGACTGTTGGTATTCCGAAAACCAAGCAGGATCCGTCTGGTTCTAAGGCTCAGCAGGTGGAGCAACAGACTTCGGCGGTGAAGTTTGCTTTTGAACGTCTTTCTAAGAAGTCTACGATCATTGACCTCGTTGATAGGAAGAAATAATGCCAGTATATGATTTTGACTTCAACGAGTCCAATCCGATAGTTCAGACGTCTCAATATGAGACGCCGAAGGATGGTAAGGGTTTGGAACAGCCCCGTCCTGCTATGCTTCAGAAGATGAAGAATGAGGGTACGGCTAGGGATGATATTCTATTTGAGAGACAGAATGTAGACATCTCCCAGGAAGTTCATGAGATCATGGAGCCTGGGTTTCGTACTATGGATAGGGGTATTAAGAATTATTTTGCTGGTATGCCTGTTCCTACGCAGGATAGTGTCCGGATGTTGCAGGTTAGGATTAGTGGTGGGGATAAGCCTTATTTGGTTTGGGCGCAGGATCTTAGGAAGGGTAGGATTAGTCTTCCTGTTATGTCTATTACTAGGGAGTCTAGTGAGTTTCATTATGAGAAGTTTAGTCCTGAGGGTCATTATATGAATAAGAGGTATCTTGACTCGGATGCGAGTAGGGTTGCTCTTGTATATCGTCCTATACCGGCTAAGATTTCTTATTTGTTGTCTGTGTGGGCTGAGCATAAGAGGGATTTGGAGGTTATTGGTTATCAGTTGCATAGGCGTTTTTTCCCTACTGCGGAGTTTCTTGTTGAGGATGATCATTTGCGTGGTTCGGTGTTTATGACGTATGATGGTGTGACTTTTGCTGTTGATGATGAGGTTCCTGCGGAGCAACGTCAGAATAAACGTCATGATTATAGGATTACTATGGAAGGTTGGATTCCTCTTCCGAATAAAGTTGTTCCTACTATTCTCGGCACAGTAACTACTCTACGGGAAGGTGATGGCAAACTTGCCACCGGAGAATTACTAGGAACAATTTCCGGCAAAAAGGACCTACCTTTAGCCGAAACGAGGAGGAGAGATGGCTAAGAGACCATTAACAGTACGGGAAATGCAAGCCAGAAAAGCCAAGAAAGAAACGGCTGATATTGTTCGTATACTGAACACATCCAAGCAGTTGGTAACCATCCATCTCCGATCTCCAAAGAAAGAAGACGGCAAGAGAGTGGATTTCTTTTTAGGTGCTGTGGATAAGCCCATACGACCAAATCAGCATATCGAGGTCGTTAAAGACAGATTATGGGAATCGCAAATCGAGCGCTTATCTAAAAGAGGAATGATCAGAGTAATATTGGATACCTCTAACCTAGAATCATAACATGACTTCTCCTAGTTAATCATCTTAAAAAGTCTCTGCAAATATAAGTATGATTAACGGCGGTTTGATGCCGAACTAGGAGAATTGATCATGGCAGTATACCTCTCGCCTGGCGTCTTTACACGGGAAATTGACCTCAGCGTAATTCCGACAGCGACAGGAGCGCTAACCCCTGCGTTTATAGGAACAGCTAACAGAGGGCCATTACAAACGCCCACATTCGTATCGAACTCACAGCAATATATCGATACGTTCGGTCAACCCTTTCCCGAAAGCTTTATGGGCTACGCAGCCCTAGCATACTTCGAAGAGGGCTCCCGTGCCTGGATACTCCGAGTAGGAGTCGAATGCGAAGAAGGACAACCGGAAGAACTTTCCGACATTTGCATCGACAACAGCGGAGCCAGAGAATCAGGATGGGGCAGAGTACCCGTATTCACCGGCATCGACTTCGGCAAAATCTGCACCAGAATCATCGACGAAGACAACGCCCTGAACTTCCATGAAGCAGACGTCGGCAACATCGACTATAACGACATAGAAATCAACACCACAGAAGGACCAGCATCCGCCACGCTCGTCTTCGCAGACCCCACAGCCTACGAAGGTGCAATCGACGACAGTTACACCATCATCCTCACCAGCGATCCCACCGAAACCGGAGGATCCCTGCTTGACGGAGCCGACTTCGAAGTAATCCGAAACTCCGACGGAATAACCGTCCTAGTAGACACCCTCGTAGAAAGCGGAACCCTCGGAACCAGTGAACCAATCGACATCGGAGACGGCCTCGTCTTCACCGTAGTCGTCACCGGAACCGTACCGATCGGGGCAAACGACACCTTCACCTTCACCGTACGTCCCGACAACAGAATCTTCTCATTCAACGTAGACAGACAAGACTCGTCTACAATAAACGAATACACAATCGCTGATGGAACCTCCTTTGACTCTGCAGAGGACTTCGCAGACGCAATCAACGCCCTCATCCCCAGCAGCGAACCATATATCGCGGTAGCACAATCCGACAACACAGTGTGCTTCCGGACCGATACGGCAGGTGAGAGCATCCAGCTGGTGAGTACAGAAGGATTTTCTCTGGAAGTTGGACAAACGCTCTATGCTTACGACATACCCAGGTCCAACCTCATCTCGACAATAACCGAGTATTACGACATCACAACCGAGAACAACCGAGTTAGGATCAAGGTGGTAGGCCAAGAAGAAACCGAGGATATCGAGTTCAGTATCCCGGTTGGTCTGTCCCAAACTGCTGAGCAGGTAGCTAACGCTATTGATCTTGGTGGTATTTCTGGTGGGGACAGATACTTCGATGTTTACTCGATCATAACTCCTGGTGGTGAAGTGCAGGTAGTGGTTGAGACTTCGGTTGGTCATCAATTTGATCAATTAGAATTACAGGCTACTTCCTCTAATTTCAAAACTCTTCGTTTTGCTGAGACGTTGGGTATCCAGTTCCCGTATAAGCAAGCTTATCGGGTTTACTTTGATGCTCGTACGACTCTTCCGGATGCTGGTGCTACGACTCCAAGTTCTCCTCTTTCTTGTGAGGTTGATCCGGTTAGTGATGAGTGTGCGTTGGATTCGGCTTACTTCCAGAATATTGTAGGCTGGCTTGTTGCTAAGACTCCGGGTACTTGGGTTGATAATCTGTTGTATAGCTTGGATATTTTCTCGGCTGGCGAGGCTGCTGGTGATGTTGCTGGCCGGTTCGTCTTGCTGATTGAGGATGGGAATCTTCAGGTTCTAGATCGGATCGAGGATATTTCTTTTAATCCTACTGATGATCGTTACATTGGTAATGTGATTAATGAAGGTTCTCGATACGGTGGTGAGAATGGTAATTCGTACGTTCAGTGGATTCCGAGACCTTCGTTCTTGAATAATGATCCTAATGATTCTAGTTTCGAGATTCGGACTCCTGGTTCGTTCTTCCGTACTGCGATGAGTGGTCAGGCTGATGGTATTCCGACTGATCCGGCTTATTCTTCTGAGCTTGATCGTGCTGTGATTGGTAATCCTTCTTTGGAGACGGGGATTTTTGCTTTCTCCAATCCGGAGGTTTATGATATTAGTGTTCTGGTGATTCCTGGCTTTACTTCTGGTGCTGTGATTGGCCAGGGGTTGCAGCTTTGTGAGGGTCGTGGAGATTGTTTGTACATTGTGGATTCTCCGTTTGGTCTTCGCGCTCAGCAGGTTGTTGATTGGCATAATGGTATTTTGTTCAGTGATTTGACTCAGACGATTAATTCCAGTTATGGTGCTTTGTATCATCCGTGGTTGAAGGTGTTTGACCAGTTCAATGGTGGGAATATTTTCATTCCTCCGAGTGGGCATGTGAGCAGTGTTTTTGCTCGTACTGAGAATGTTGCTGAGACTTGGTTTGCGCCTGCTGGTATTGTTCGTGGTCGTCTTCTTACTCCGCTTGATGTTGAGGTTGATTTGACTCAGGGCGAGCGGGATTTGATGTACGGTAGTGGTAATGCTGTGAACCCGATTGTGAATTTCCCGCAGGATGGGATTACGGTTTGGGGTCAGAGGACTTTGCAGCGTCGTCAGTCTGCGTTGGATCGTGTGAATGTTCGGATGTTGTTGATTTACATTAAGAAGAATGCTACTAATTTCTTGCGTGAGTTCGTTTTTGAGCCGAATGATGCGATTACCCGGGCCAGGGTGGTTAGTGCGAGTAATCCTTTCTTGGCTGATATTCAGGCTCGCCGTGGGTTGACTGCGTTCTTGGTGGTTTGTGATGAGCGCAATAATACTCCGGAGAGAATAGATAGGAACGAGTTACACGTGGCTTACTTCCTTAAGCCGACGCGCGCTGCTGAGTTCATCCAGCTTAATTTGGTAGTTCTCCGTACAGAGGCTAGCTTTAGCAGTGAGGAAGTTTTGCAGGCTGGTGGTGTTGTTACGTCTGCCTAGGATTTTGTCATTCAAATCCAGCTTAACAGAAAACCCAGCTCAACAGGCTGGGTTTTTTGATGTATATACTTACCGAATCATCAAGGACGTGACAAGACATAGGAAGGATAAAGAACATGTTGACATCAAAAGGAATATTTGAGATAAAGTCGATAGAGAACCTTACCAGTCATGATAAAGTGCCTTTGGGTTGTGTGAGATGTGGTTCTATACGAGAGATTAAGGTAATGCGAATAAGATATTATGTCAATACTTTATCAAGAAAAGAATATGTTTGTCATTCTTGTAAAGTCAAAGAAAATGGAAAAGCAATTGGTAGGAAGTTGGCCAAGAAGGCCAAGGATTCTGGGAGGACTTTGCATTCTGATATTATCACCAGAGAATGTAGTGTTTGCAAGAGTAAAATTACTCTTAAATACAGAAATTATTTAGCTAATAAACGTAGAAATGATGGTCGTTTTTCGTGTCAGTCTTGCTCTGGTTCCAGAGCACATAAAGAAGGGAAATTTGATGGCATCTATACTCCGGAATTTAAGAAGAAGTTGAGTGAATCTTCTTCAACTTTCTGGAGGAATATGCGTGGAAATTGGAGAGATTTTCTGGTTACTGATGATTTTCGTAAACAGATGTCAGAATATGGTAAGATGCCCTGGCTTAATCCAGAATATAAAAAGAAGATGGCTAAATTAAGTTCTGATCGAAATAAACTTTTATTTTCTGATCCAGAATGGGTCCGTAAATGGAAAGAGACGATACCATGGGAACGAATTGCTAAAAAATCACGGGAAATGTGGCGTGATGATGTTATGAGGAAAAAAGCTTCTCTGGCATCTAAAAAGAGATGGCAAGATCCGGAATACAGAGACAAAATGTTAGAGATCATTAATTCATCATCATTTAGGGAGAAAATGGCAATAATCAGGTTACACCAACCTAGAACAAGTTTGATCCAGAAGGTATTCTACAGCATGTTAGCAGATCTTGGGATAGAATATCACGACGATACATCAGAGATGTGCAAAGTTGGTTATTATATTTGGGATTGTAGGATAGATCCACAAAAATCACTTGGTATACATAGGCCTTTATTGATTGATATAAATGGAGATTATTGGCATTCTTTACCACATACTGTTTCAAAAGATCGGTCTAAAGCCACATTCACCAAAAGGTATCATCCAAAGTATGATATCAAGTATATATGGGAGCATGAATTTGATAACCAAGATAGGGTCATGGACACAATCCGATATTGGTTGAATATTGGGGAAGTAAAGAAGACAGATTTTGAATTTAAAGATGTTGTAATTAGGCCAGTTGATGTGGACGAAGCTACTTTGTTCGTCGGAAAATATCATTATTCTGGTAGATTAGGTAAAAGAGGGACCTATATTGGCTTCTATTGTGACGAGATTTTAATCGGAGTCGTTTGTTATGGTCCCTTAACTCGCAAAGAATCTGCGGATAAGCAAGGATTTAAACCAAAAGAAATGTTGGAACTTACAAGGTTGTGTATACATCCTTCTTATCAGAAGAAAAATTTTGCTAGTTTTATGATTTCACGATCTATTAAAGCCATAAAATCTTACCGCTCAGATATAAAATGTTTAATTACATTTGCAGATCTAACTTTTAATCATCATGGAACTATATATAAAGCATCTAACTGGAGATTGGACGGCATAGTAAAACCTAGTTACTGGTATGTAGATCATCTCGGGTATGTCTGCCATAAGAAAACACTGTGGAATAAGGCATCCAAGATGAGAATGCCTGAATCAGAATATTGTGAGAAGTTCGGATATCACAAGGTATGGGGGTATGAGAAGAAAAGGTTTATATATTATATGTAGAATGTCATCTGGTTCTTGAAATTTGTTGTCATCATTTTCTTGTATCGTGTTTCTGGCGGTCCGTCGAATCTTTTGCCTATTCTGAGTGTTAGTCCTGCTCTTCGGAATGCTCGTGTTGGTGCTTTTATATGCGTCCCGAGCATTTCTGATAGTATTTTGTCTAGTTTTTTCTCAAATTTTGTCATATAAATATATTTGTAAAAGGAGCTTCAATGAATATTTCTGAACATATCCAAGAGGTCAATAATAAATTCCCAGATGTTGTTCCTCTGTTATATTCTTCGATTTTAGAAGAGGTTACTGGTGATGTTACTAAGGAATATGAGCAGAGGTTTGAATTGAAGGAGGTCCCGAATGGCGTTGGGAAACCTTCCGAGATCAAACAGGCTTTGCTCTTTGATAAGCCTGGTTTTAGTTTGCGTATTAGGAGGGAGAAGTCCAAGGGGAACGACCCGGAGTATAGTATTACGTGCAAGTTTTATAAGAAAAGTGATGAGGCTGAGACTTTTATTACTTCAGAAATGTTTGATAAGTTGTGGCCTGAGACTATTAAGGCTACTAGGATGGAGAAGACTCGGTATCGTTATGGTGATTGGGTCGTGGATGATATTCGGTCTCCGAAGGATAAGGTTGGTGTTGTTGCGGAGATTGAGACGGAGACTGAGGATGAGGATGTTGAGTTACCAAAGGGTTTTGTCAAGGAAGTTTCTGAGGGCCGGAATTTGGTAAAGTCTGCTGAGGGTCTCTTGTATCGTTTTGTTTGTGGTGTTGAGAAGAGGGCGGTTTATTATGAAGGTATTAGGGAAGAGTTATAGAGCATAATTAACTTTCTGTGATACTCTTCGACGATACAACCGTGCAAAGGCTGGGAGGCCCAAAGCATGCAGGTTGTCACGGCAAGAAGAGGCACACTCATCTCCAAATCTGGATTCAAGAATTACGATATTTGTCTGAATCCATATGTGGGGTGTCAATTTGGCTGCACATACTGTTATGTGCGGTTCTTCATCAAGGACAAAGACAACGACTGGGGGGAGTTCGTACGGACAAGGGACCATATCCGAGACAAACTCGTGAAGGAATTGCCGAAATATGATGGCATGAGGTTGGTCTTTGGTACGATGACTGACCCCTATCAACCCCAAGAACGCAAAAGCAGATTGACCAGCGCTGCTTTGGAAATTATTTTGAAGCACGGCAAACTGAACAAGGTTGGCATCTTCACAAGATCACCTTTTGTGCTTGATGATATTGACTTGATCAAACAGCTACCTCGGGCTAGGGTCCATTTCACCATTACGCCTTTCCCCAGATCAGTCTTGACCAAGTTAGAACCAGTTCCGATCCTAACGGAACGGAGATTTAAGGCTGTACGTGAGCTTAAGGAAGCTGGTATTAGGGTTCATGTGAATGTGAGCCCTATTCTTCCTGTGTGGAGCGAATCTTTCGCGGCTGAGTTTACGGGACGTCTTGCTGAAATTGGGGTTGATGAATATTTTGTTGATCCGATGCAGCCTTACAAGGAAAGTTTTGATGCTGTTTTTGGAGCTGTTGATGACGAGGAGGGCTGTGCTGAGGTTAGATCTATACTTGACGATAAACCGTCTTATAATGAGTGGAAGACGAGGCAATCTCGGGTGTGGGTTAAGGAGTGGCAAAAACGAGATAATGGTTCGACTCTTGCGATTTGGTGTGATCATGAGCGCAAGGTGTGGGTTAATATGAGGACTGGGGAGCAGATGGATGAACGGTGTTATGGTGACGACGCTCTCTAACTGTCTGCATGTTGCTTGGTCGATACAACAGGGTAGTGGTCGGTTGTTAACGGAGGGTTATATCGTGGCTTTGTTGTGTTTGTTGTTGTTTGTTCTGTTGTGTTTGTGTCATTCCAGCAAGGGTGAGATCGTCATAAGGAGTCGATGATGGCTTTTGGCGTTGTTGGTCATGGGATTGCTTTAGCGGTTCCCTGTTGGGCTGCTGTGGCGGGGATTGGTCTGATTGGTTTCGGTCTGTATTCCCTTGCGAAAGAGATCAGGGGTGTAGATATCCCTACTCCGGTCGATCCCCAGACGGCCAAATGGGTAGCTGAGGTCCTGGAGAAGGGTCATGCTATAGACCCGGATGTCCTTGAGTTGATAGACCCGGAAATCTCCAGGTTGTTAAGAGATTCGTGAGGCGGATAATCGCAGGGCTTGCATGTGCCTTTGTGTGGGGTTTCGCCTTGGTCCCGAATACCCAATAACATGCTTAGCGCGTTTGTGCGTTTGTTCCTCCTTTCTTAATACGATACCCGCTCTAGGGGCCAGAGCGGGTATTGTCGTTTTATAATTATCCGATATTAGCCCCTTTATGAAACTTCCTGCTGATTTCCTTGCCAAACGCAAAAAGAAAAAACAAGAACAAGAAGAGTTTAAGCGTCTCAAAGAAGAGGCAGACGCCAGGGACGAAGCTATGTGGCAGGAGCTACTTAACTTCCATTGGGATCCGAGTAAACTTCAATGTAATAAAGGCAATAAAATGCATAGAGTAGAGAAAATGTTGGGACCATTGGGCGATACTGTCCATGCTTGCACAATGTGTAGCCTTGGTAGACAACAAGATTTCGACCCGCATGTTTTTAGCACAAAGAACGTCTCGAGATGGTTTATAGTTGGGCAGAATCCCGGTTATAACGAATGTCAGTGCGGAATTCCATTTGTCGGGGATGCTGGGAAATTTTTTAATGAAACCGTAGAAAAATTCGGTCTTTCCAGAGATCATTTCTATATTACGAATTCTGTAAAATGTTATACTCCGGAAAACAGGAAACCTTCTATTGAGGAATCTGGACGTTGTCGTCCTTTCTTAGAAATTGAGTTGACTTTATTGAGACCTATTCTGGTGATCACATTGGGTGCCGTCGGCTTCGATGTGTTTTTTGACGATGAGAAGATGAGTAATCATTTAGGTAGTATCGTTCATTCTGATAAGTTTGGTGTGGATGTATATCCGATCTATCATCCTTCTCCTAGGAACATGTGTGTTGAATCTAGAAAGGATAAGTTTATTGAGGATATTTCGAATTTATGTAGTTTAATAAAGGAGTATGAGAAGTGCGCAAAAATAATATAGAATGTTAAGGAGAAGATCATGCCTGGATTCATAATTGGTGGTGTCGGCGAAGGTCCTGACCATAAGATGGAAACGCGCCGCAAGCATAGGTGGATATTCCAGACACTCGGAAGAGGCACCGGAGGGGGTGGCACAGGCCAATTCCCTAGCGAGATTCTCCTGATCCTCAAGGAAGCGTCTAGGCCTCATCCGACCATCGAAGAGCCGGAGATGCACCACAACCAAGAACAAGCGTACTTCGCCGGCAAGCACCATTGGGATCCGATTTCTCTGGTGTGGTATGATGGCGAGCAACCTAATGACGTATCACAGGAGATCTGGTATTGGCTGAATGGTGTGATTGGTATTCACACTGGCAATATTCCGGTGTATATTCCTAGCGCTTATAAGCAGGAAGGTAGCCTTATTATGCGCCAGGGTGATGGAAGCGAGAGTGAACGTTGGCAATTATTTGGATGTTGGCCGCAAGATATTGATTGGGGTGGTTTGGATTATACTGATACTGAGATTCAGACGATTGAGTGCACGATGAGATTTGATAGAGCTAATCGTGCAACCTAAAATTTTCTTGTTTTGGTGATAGATAAGAGAGCCACCTTAGGGTGGCTCTTTACTTATCCGGAGGTGTAACGATGCCAGGGTTTATTGTCGGTAGCGTTGGCGACCAAAACACACCTGCAAATACCATCGAAACTCTACGCAATCACAGATGGAGAATTGCGCGCTTAGGTCCGGTATCGAGATTTCCATTAGTACTAGCCAAGGAATTGCAATTACCGGAATCTTTGGTAGACAAACAAGAAATTCTTGGTGGTTTGATAGTTTATAAATATGCTAAATCTGTTAATTGGCCAGATTTGCGAGTTACGCTTTATGATGATGGTGAGGTTACTCAGGAACTCCAAAAATGGAAGGATCAGGTCTATGAAAGTGATTCTGGTATAAAGTTACATAACAATTATAAACAGAATTGCAGGTTTGAGTTGCTGGATGGGACTGGTGTTGTTGTTATTAGGGTCACTTTGAGCGGTGCTTGGCCATATCGTATTTCTCATGGTGATTTATCGTTTACGAATTCGGAGATTAAAATAGTTACTGTTACGTTGTCTTATGATGATGCACAGATTGAAAAGCAAGATTAGTATATAATTATCGAATTATAAGGAGAAGAATATGTCAGAAAAAGAGATTGACCTTAATTCTGTGGATACGGATCCTGTAGATCCCGTTGCTCCCCAAGAAAATGCCGAGGTAGCTAGAAAAGCACGTCTGCGTTTTCAGGCCAGTACTAACAAATTGCAGACGCAATCTAGTTTGTCTTCTGCTGAATTAGTTGATTTTATAGCTAATACTCCGTCGGAGCAGCTTATTCCGTGGGAGAAGGTTACTCTCCCAAGTCAGGGCAGATATTATTCTGATAGGCTTCCGGATGGTAAGATAGAAGTCCTCCCGATGACTATTAAAGCTGACAAGATATTAGCGACATCTAGGTTAACTGGTTCTGGACAAGCTTTAGATTATATTATGGATAATCATGTTAGATTTCCAAATGGTTTTTCTTCTACTGATCTTATTATTGGTGATTGGACGTTTCTTCTTTATTATCTTCGTGGTATTTCGTATGGTAATATTTATGAGTTCACGGTCAAATGCACGAATGAGGATTGTGCTCGGGATAGTGTGCATGAGTATGATCTGAATGAACTTGCTGATACTTTGAAGGGTCCTTCTAAGAATGAGCCTTTTGAGGTCGATCTTCCTTATTTTTCTGAGATTACTGGTAGAAGGGTTTATGTTGCTGTTAGGTTTATGCGATGGAGGGATGTGCGGGAGATCACTAAGCGCACCAAGGCTATTTCTGCTTCTATGCCTAAGCAGGCTAGAACGGCGCACAAGGGTCCTAGGCCTTTTGCTAAACAAAAGGCTCCGGTTGTGTTGAATGAGACTATTGAACAGAATTTGGATCTAGCTATTGTTAGTATTAATGGTGATGATGATCGGGGCAAAATTGCTCAGATTGTTAGGAAGATGCATGCTAGGGACACTTCTGTAATCAGGCAGGCTATGGATGATAATATGCCTGGTATTGATACTGATATAGAGGTTACTTGCCCACATTGTGATGAGGATATGAAAATGGGGTTGCCGTTTACGACAGACTTTTTTCGAACGCCGAAATCACGAGGCATGCGAGAGGGAATATAAACATTTACTAGAGCAGGAATTTTTGCTTAAGACGTATGGGCACCTTTCCCTATTTGAGATTAATACTATGACGGCTGAGACCCGTCAGTGGTGGTTGGATCGTATTTCGAAAGAGAATGAGAGAAGGAACAAAGAAGCTACCAAAAATACCTCCCGATAATTCAAACATATCACAGGAGGTATAATTATGGCATGTCCAGGAACTGACACTGATGTTCTGACGCGTATTAGCGGAAGAACCGGTAGTAAATTACGTCTGAATGTAACCTTTTATAAGAATGGCATACCTACAGAACCATTCGCGATACGTCGTGTGGATATTTATAGGACTTCTGTTCAAGATGAGAATTTATTAGCACAATTTCCGATGTTGTATCCTGATGAGACGGGGTATCCTTCTCCGGTTACGCGTGATATTGATGAAGATGATAATATACTTCCTGGGCAATTTAGTCTGATATGGGATGTTCCGGAGGATTTACCTGCTCCTGAGATTTATTTTGACGTTTGGAATTATATTCCAGAAGAGCCGGAAGGATGGGATAGCTGGTCTGCGGAGGAAAAGGAAGCTTTTCTTGATGATGAAGATAATTGGAAAAGATGCTGTAACGAGTTCTGGTTACAACCAAATAGCACTTATTGTGATAGCGACCTAAGCACTATTAGACTTGGTTTTGAGGCTCTAGATGTCAAATTCCATAAACCAGAGATTAGGAATCTTGAGGTCGGTTTGATGCCTCTTCCGTTATATGATTACGATTATAATAAGATTGCTCCTATTTTGCCTCGTCTTTGTGCTACTTTGACTATCTTCACGGAGAATTGTGAGGTTCTCGAGGATTTCCAGGATATTCCTATGGATATTGGTTTGAGGCAGGGCTCCTATAGGACTAATCCTTTTGTTCTTAAAACTAAGATTGATACTAGTATGCTTCTTAGAGGGACTTATCTTTATCAGATTGAGGTTGAATTACCGAATGGCGAGACTAGGGTTAGTCCAAGATTTAATTTGACTGTGGGGTGATGATGAGTAAAAAATTCTTGAATGAGAAGGGTCTCAAGAAGGCTGTTGCGTATCTTCCGGATTTGCTAGGAGAGGCGGAGATAGTCTCTACGGAGCAGTTTGGTAGTTTTATTAAGTGTGGTAATTTGGAGTTGCATGTTTCTGTTGATGATTATAGTATTAGTGAGCAGGAAGATACGACCATGAAGCCTGTCGGTAAGGCTAAAGATTCCGATGTGCATAAGGTTGGTCGTGCTGCTCAGGAGAAGGATGTGCAGAAAGCTAAGGGAAGATATGTTACTTATGATGAGTTAAGGAAGATTCTGAAAGATTCTGAATGAGTTGTTTAGGCGTATCTAATTTAGGGAGACTGATATGCCTAATTATAATATAAGTGAAATCCAGAAAGACTTTCTATCCAGAATCATTGAGAATACCGAGATTCGCGGTAGCGATGCCGATAAGGTGTTGTTACTTAGTAAATCTTTGGAAGAATCTAAGGATAAAGAGGTTGTTAATATTAGTGATGATGTTACTAAGTTTGTTTTGCAGACTTTGGATGAGTGTGTGATTAGGGGGAAGTTTGCTTCTATTTTGGTACAGCTTAAACTTGCTTTATTGAATCCGGTTAAGAGTATAAAGAAGACTAAATCTAGGAAGAAGTCATGAGATGGTCTGTTTCTATTACTGATAAGGATAATGTCAAACACGTATTAGGGGATAGGTTCGATTCTTCTGAGGATGCTATTGCTGCTCTAGATGAAGAGATCAGCAAGATGGATTGCCCTCTGCACGCTGTGGTACAAGATAATAAGAATAATTTACTCAGGGTTTCTAAAAGGATATCATATAGTTTCGACTACAGTCGAAAACCGCCAATAATAGGCATAAGGGAATATTTTGTACCAGGCAAAAAGGTCATTTTTGCCTGGATTATTCTTGTGCTTTTGACCATTTTTCTTATATTGGGGATGAAACATGGATGCGCCGATACACAACCCGATATGTCGGGTTGTTTTCAAGAACGAGAAAACTGCTAAAGATTATGGTTTTGCTATACGTAAACTCTTCCCGGTATTCAAAATAGAAACTGTAACTAATGAAAAAGACGAAGTTCTTCGCACAGAATTCTTGATACCAAACATCAGGGGCGATTTCAAGTGGGTAAACGCCACAGAAGTACGCTACTATACAGAGGCCCAATCAGGACAGAAGAAGGGGATTAAACGTGCTGGCAAGGATAATTGATAACAGACACATCTATCTAGAGCAACTAACATCAGACAATGAAGACGTAGTTAAATCCCATTTTTCAGTATTAGACCCAAGAGCAAGATATTCCACAAGCGATTGGGATGGGTGGGTCAGGAAATACAACCAGAAACACGCTAGACTTGAATTATCTTTCCTAGATGAACTTAAGATATGTTGTGAGCAGAATAGAATACCTCTGGAGATCTCTGACGAGAGACCTGCGCCGAAATATCCGGCTCCTAATCGTGATCAGATAACTGAGACGCTGTTGGATGGTATTACGCTTCTGAAGTATCAGGTTGATGCTCTTAAGGTGTGTTGTGAGAAGGAAATAGGTATTATCAAATCGACTACGGGCAGTGGTAAGACCGAGGTTGCTTGTGGTTTGATTAAGATGTTTCGTTGTCCTACTGTGGTTATTACGGAGCAGGTTGTTGTTCTCGAACAGATCGTAGAGAGAGTTAATCTTCGTAATGTTGTCCATAATAATGATGTTGGTATGTTCTGTTTTGGGAATATGCCGAATGGGAATCAGGTGATTATAGGTAGTATTCAGTCTTTATCTTCTCCTACTAAGCCTGAATTTGATGATATATGCAAGAAAATGAAAGTCAAGCGTGCTTTGTCTATGTTGGAGAGATGGTTGTCTAGCAAATCGGAGAATGCTTTGGGACATATCCGCAGGGCTTTGCCTACTGCGGTTGGTGAGGCGTTGTTGGATAATCCGGAGGCTGTTTCTGAGTTAAGTGGTCCTGTTTCTTTATTACTCCGCAATTATTGTGCTGAGGTTGATTTTGAGATTAGGATGAAGGCTTATAAGACTAGGTTGGAACATGCTAGAGAAATACAGGGGATGGTATCGAAATGTGATTTGTTATTGGTCGATGAGGTGGATTTGGCTACGACTAAGCAGTATGCTAAGTTGTTTAAGAGGTATTTTAAGGGGCGTAGAAAGTTTGGTTTTAGTGCAACTCCTTATGAGCGTTCTAAGCCTGTTAAGAATTTGATTTTGAAGGAGCATATGGGTAGTATTATTTCGGAGACGAGTAGGGAGGAGGTTCAGGCGGCTGGGCGGATTATTCCTATTAGGATGTTTTTCATTGCTATCGAGGATGGGGATAGGCGTGATGGTCGTGCTTATGATATTGCTTTGAAGGAAGATATTGTTGATAATGATGATTTTCATTCTTTGGTTGCTACTATTCCTCTGCAGTTTGGAGAGGAAGGTACGCTTATTTTGATTGATACTTCTCCTATTGAGCCTCTTGGTTTTGGTCTACAGGAGCATATTCCTGGTTCTGTGTTTATATATGGTAAATCTTCTAAGAAGTATCGCCGAGAGTGTGTTGAGGCGTTTGAGCGTAGAGATTTGAAGTGTTTGATTGGTAGTAAGATTGTTGGTCGTGGTTTTGATTTGAAGTGTGGTGTGGAGAATTTGGTTATTATTGGGGGTGGTGGGCAATGGTCTCAGTTTGACCAGAAGGTCGGTAGGTCGGTTCGTAGGAACAAACGAGGTTGGGCAAGGGTATTTGGATTCTTTCATCTCACAAATAAATATTTATATAAGCATTCTAGGGAAAACCTTAAGACTGTGGTCGAGATGGGTTACCCAACAAAAGTTATCACATCTAAGGCAGAAATAGATGGCAAAAAGTTCATCAAGTCCAGGTACAAAATCCCGAAAAAATAGCCACAGACACGAAATATATAAATCTAATTATTATTTTGATAATGAGAAGGTAGAGAGGTTATTATACAGATATCATGAGACAAGCTGCACGGATGTGGATTTGAGAGACCAGATTATGGTCTCAGCTGGTGATCTCATCGACAACTTAATCAAAGCGCATAATTTGGGGCAGATATGCCCAGGTAAGGATGATGCGTCTATTAATGATCTCTATCAGGTTGCATGGGTGCAGATAGAGAGTGCTTTATACAAGTATGAGGCTAGGCCACACTGTAAATTATGTTATAATACTCAGAGGCCAAATGATTCTTTGATTGCTGATGAGTTTGTATTTATTGATGATGTTGTTAAGCGTTTTAAGAGGTGCAAAAAGTGTGGTAATAAGTTCACGCGTGGTAATATAGAATCGCTTTGGTTGGGTTTTGATGATGATCGTGATGATGAGGAAGTTGTTGAGTGTAATATTTATTATAGAGGCACCTCCAAGATATTCAACCTGTGGTCGCAGATAGGTCGAACCGTGATTCTGGCCCATATTAAGAAAGAGAACAGAGATAAGAAAAACAGTCCTCTTCTACAAAATCACCTAGAGAATAAAGCACAAAACAAAAGCTTTGCACTTGAGCGTTTCTTAAATGAAGCCAAACAAATCTGCAAATATAACCAGGAATATAACAGGATCATAGAAGCTCTAGAGGAGCTCTATGACAAAGACGACCGCGCACATGATGGCATGATAGGGAAACTGGTTGATGAAACTGATCTGAGTCGTCAAACCATTACAAACTTCCTAAAATTTATACGTCTTAGGTCAGAGGAATTTACTGATTCCCCAATGAACGAAGAAGATCAAATGTTCAAAAGGAAGTCAGACGACAATGAGCAAGACCCTGAGTACTGATCAAAAGAAACTACTAAAAGATATATTATGGTCTTATATCTCGGCCTCAGGACAAGAACTGGACGATAACATGAAACAAATCGACAAGGCCCTCTCAGAAAGTACACCAAAATCGGCCAGAGAAAAAATGTATAGAAAAACAAGAATGAAGAACGCAAGACCAAAGACAATTAATATGAAATCAAGAATAGTACCCAAGAAATCAGCAGATACAGACCCAACCAGAAGCGGACACAGAATACAGCGAGACGTAGCGGACAACCTTAGAGAAGCAATATTATTTCTGTGTGACAACCACACCAAGACCATATCACAAATCAGAGAATCTTTATCTGGATTCAAACACACAGAAACGCTCAAAAAATTTGTCAATAGAATCATAGCCCTAAATATGGGCGGATGGAGGGATATAGGAGAATCTTATGAAAACGGCAGTGGCCACAGAGCAGATAAGACAATCTGGGATATAAATAGAGGGTGGCTGGTCTCAAGAAATAGAAGACCATGCAGATTTGATTTAGATACCCTACATAAGTTCAGAGAAGCTTGTGATGTCTGAAGAATCGCATCCAGACGATTTCGAAGAAGGAAGTATCAGTCCAGATGAATTGCAAGATATACTAGAAGAAATAGAAGAATGTCCAGATCCACCACCAGAAGCACCGCCGCTACAGCATCAGGTAGCTGAACCTGAATTAGTAGATCCATACTTCGAGCCGCTTCCAGCTCCTTTAGATATTGATGCTTCACCAGAGAAATCAGAATTCTCTCAGGGTGTGGCAGAGATGTTAACTAAATTCTCCGTGTCTGTAGACGAGATAATCAATAATCAGAGAAGTGATAGAGACCAGGTGGAAGAGGCTATACAGACTATTAAGAGTGCATTGAATGCTAAGTTACAGAATTCTGATCAAAAAGGGTTGACTCCTTTACTTGATAATTATATTAAGGCATTGCAGGTTAAGTCTGATATTAATTCTAATGCTAGTAGGGCATTGGACTCGGTTGCGAAGTTGATGGCTTCTGTAAAGAACAACGATGTGATTGTTAATGTACAGGGGGGTGAGCATATTACTGGTGATCTTGATTTAGTGGCGCTTCTATCGCAACCGAAGAAACAAGATGAATAGAAAAAAGTTGATGTCCGATCTTCTCCGGCGTTGCCAGAGAAGCCCAATGTATTTTATAGAGAATTTTTGTAAGATCAAACACCCGGTTGCTGGTATTTTACCATTTGGATTATTTGATTACCAAAAGAAGAGCTTAGAAGATTTCAAAAAATACAGATTTAACGTTTACAGAAAAACGAGGCAGTGCTTCGTGAAAGGGAGTATGGTATGGACGCCAAACGGACCTTGTCCTATCGAAGAAATTAGGAAGGGTGATATCGTATATACTCTCAAAGACAACCGTCTCGATGTGCAGAAAGTATCTGATGTTCATAATAATGGAATTTCTACGAATCTTTACGAAGTTAGGACTAAAACTGGCCATAGGTCGATATGTACGGGCGATCATCAATTCTTAACAAGCAAAGGTTGGGTAAAAGCAATTGATCTGTCTTTAAACGATGTACTTGTAGAGGTATCGGACATCTGCTGTTATAATAACCGGATGACGTCCGATGCCATTTTGTTGGGGTATTTGATCACGGACGGATGTTATGGTAGATGGATTAATTTTACAAATAAGAGATGGAAATATCTTTTGGAATTCCAGAAGCATTTTGAATTAAAATTTGGTGTTCGTCTGAAGATCAGGCCACATTCTAGTTCGTTTGCTCCAGATAGCAATAATTATAGGATGCAGACAAATCATTCTGAAGCTAGAAAATGGTTGCGTTCTCTTGGAATAGACAAACAAACAGGCAAGCAAAAACGAATACCAGCAGAAGTTTTTTCTTGGAACAATGACTCAGTAGCTACTTTGATAAACAGGATGTTCTCTGGAGATGGGTGGTATAGCGGTAAGGATTGTAATGAAGCTGGAATAGCTCAGGAATCTGTTATAATATTATATCAATTAAAACAACTTCTTAGTAGATTCGGGATAAATTCTAAAATTTATCCTGGTAAGGGAACCATATCTAAATTAAGGATTATAGGTGGTAGAGATTTTGAATTATTTACAAAATATATAGGAATATTTGGCAAAAAACCAAGAAAAGAAATCACAAAAGGATTTATATTTAATAGAATTAAGGGTCAGATTAAATCTGTTAAACCAGTAGATACAGAAAGTGAAGTTTATGATCTTACGATTCCAGAAACTCATAATTATATCGTAGATGGAGCCGTTGTTCATAATTGCGGCATAAGCACATTATCCGGGGCATATGCCCTATGGAATGGAATGTTCTTCTCCCATAAAACCATCTTAATCGTCTCAAAAAGAGACAGAGACGCCAAAGCCTTCCTAGATAAGAACATCAAATTCGTCTATGATAACCTGCCTAAAGAATTCCATCAGATCTACGGCGATCCACCACCCACATACAATGAACATGAGATCGTGTTTCCGAATGGATCACAGATCAGTAGTCTGACATCCTCTAAAGAAACACTGAGATCTAATTCTTCATCTTTGAATATTATTGATGAAGCTGGATTTATGCCGCACATGGATGAGATGTGGGCAGCAGGCTGGCCTTGTGTTTCTGACGATTCAATTATCTCTACAAACGATGGTTTGATAGAGATAAAGGAGATGCTTAATGACAATACTGGAATTGGGGAATTTGGGAATCTAGATATCGATCTCCCTACGGACTCTGGAGATAAGCAATGTTCTGCTATCTTCAATAGTGGATATACCAATACTTTACATATTGAGACCGAATTGGGTTATGAATTTGAAGCAACACCACACCATAAACTTAGAATATTTAACGAACAAGGAGAATATGTCTGGAAAGAATTAAGAGAATTAAAACAGGATGATTATGTTTGCTTATTGCCAAATACGTGTAGAGGAAAGCCACATGTTTTTGTAGAGCCGGAATGTGACCTAATTAATCTTGGGAACCTTAAGAACAGAGATCATACTGAGGTAATATGTCATAAGTGCTACAAAAAATTTGTTCTCAAGGTTATAACTTTACGGAAATCGAAGAAAGAAAAATATATTTGTCCATCTTGTGTACATCATAAGCCACAAAAATTGCCAGATATAATGACCGTTGATCTTGCTGAGATTATAGGTTATTATATCGGAGACGGAAGTTCCTCCGTCTCTAGACCGAAAAGAATAAAACCGCATTGCTGTCCTACAGACAAACAGCTACATGAAAAATTAATAATTAAACTAAAGAATATCGGACTAAATCCAAAAACCGAATATGCGTGTCATACGGTTGATATCAAAGTCTATAATGCCCCATTTGTAGACTGGATGTTTAGGCATGGATTGATTAAGGAAGATGTATATCACGCTAGAATCCCAAAGGCGATTTTGTCAAGTGGCCCAGAAATCATATGTGCATTTTTGAGAGGTTATTTTGAAGCCGATGGCTCGTCATCAAATAAAAGAATTACTTGTTCGTCTGTATCGAAGGTTCTTATAGACCAAGTGAGATCATCTCTGTTCTCATTGGGCATTATAACTAGAACATCTGAAGGAAGAGGAGGATTTACCAACAGCAAGAAATCATACAGATTATCAACAATAGATCGTAGAAATTATATAAGATTTATAAACGAAATAGGATTCATATCAGATAGAAAGAACGTAATACTAGATGCGCCTAAACAGGAACACGGATTATCAATACGACATAAAGCAGTTGAAGAATTTTGTAGAAAATCAAATAAAAAATCTATAACCAGATACTATCAAAGGAATAATAGAATACCATATAACAGAGCAATAGACCTGCTCTGTGATGATAACAAAGATACTGCTCTAGGTAGAATACTAAGTAATGGCCTAGTGCCTATGAAAGTTAAGTCTATAAGAGAAAGTAAAGCAAAAACTCTAGATCTTAGCGTGCCCGAAAACAATACCTACATAGCAAACGGTTTTATAAGTCATAATACACTGCAACATGGTGGATCTGTGATAGTTATTAGTACATGTAACGGAGTAGGGAATTGGTATGAAGTAACATGGAGTGACGCTGAAAAGAAAAGAAACGACTTTAACCCCATCATAGTCAATTGGTGGGACATGGACTGGTCCATAGAATTCGAGGATCAAAAAACAGGTCAAAAAAGAAGAATATGCCCCACAGACGGAATCCGGAAATGCAGAACAAAAGAAGAAAAAGAAAAATGGGGACCATACTACTCACCCTGGCTAGAAGAACAATACAGACAACTACAGCAAAGAGGAGAAGCACACCTCTTTAGACAAGAAATCCTAGCAGAATTCATAGGAACCGGAAACACAGTATTATCAAGAAATCAACTGTTATACCTAGTAGATGACCTGGATAACAACGGGGGACGGAAATACTTCGTAGTAGGAAAAGTCCCCTATATACACCCAACCACAAGCGAAGAACTAGAACTGGACTTCGATGGTAAACTCAAAATCTGGAAGCGTCCAATCAAACCGCAGCCAGACCTCATAGAACAAGGCAAAATAATACGGCCAGGCGCACCAGGCCACACCTACAGTATGGGCGTCGATATCTCCAGCGGAGAAGATAACGACCTATCAGCAATAGTAGTAATCGACTGTAATGACTGTGAACAAGTAGCAGAATTGAACATGCAAGTTCAGCCGTATTTCCTAATGTGTATGATGGATTATTTGGCCAGATACTTCAACAATGCCTTTGTGGTCCCAGAAAGAACAGGACTCGGGATACCCGTATGCCAGCAATTCTACAATAACTTCGGATATTCCAACGTCTACCACATGAAGACCGCCAAAGGACAAAGAACAGCCAAAGTCGGTTTTCCAACTTCACCTGCACACAAACCAACGCTAGTAAAAGCAATATTAGACAACATCGGAGTAGAGGATGGAGTTAGAGTATACAGCGCAGAACTCGTAGACCAGTTGCACATCTTTATACACCTAGGTGGAAATAAAATTGGACACGTTCCAGGTCCAGGAAATCACAGTGATATCGTAATGGCTCTGGGGATGTCCCTGGTTGGACTTCCGGAGGCTGTGATATCGGATCACGCCTCACTAATACCTGTGCACAATGTGCCCAGCCTAAACAACGACGTAATAGACCCACCTGACGCAGCACGGCAAATAGGCCAACTGAACGATTCTGGTGGAATACACGCTCTAGCTCCTGTTATTTTATGCCCAGAACTATCAGAACATAAGACCCCAGAACAAGAATTCAACGAATATATTATGACCCTCGGAGGATTGCCAGCTAATTCTAAATTGGTCGATCCTAGATTCATGATAACACAGAAAATCAAAACCATACGATTAGATAACGGCGGACCCATAATGAGATGATCGACTGGAATCTCACCAAACAAAAATTCGGCAACGTAGACCTGTCCCAAAAACGTCCTAAAATAGTAGCCAAATGTGATAATTGTAATGCGACCAGAGACCTAACCATCAGAGTTAAATCACGCATAAGAAACAATAATATTGACTGGTTATGTTATAAATGTGCCTGTAATAAACCAGACATAAAAAAGAAACACTCCACGATACAAAAGAAAATATGGGAAAAGAAAGATTATGTCGATAAGAGAAAGAAATCGTCCCAAGAATTATGGAAAGACGAGAAATACCGCAGTAAACACTCTGAGTCAGTACGGGATGTGGAGTCCAGGAGGAAGTGTTCCGAGGCTGCTAAAAAGGCTTGGATGGATGAAAATTATAGAAAAGCTCACGCTGTATCCTTAGTGAAGCAACTCACTAGTACTCCAAATACCGAGAAAAGGATGCAGGAGATTCTTGATTCTCTGAATATTGAGTATAAGCATCAAGTTGTTTTGGGTCCATATACTTTCGATTTCCTTATTCATCGTGACGAGACAGATTTGCTGTTAGAAGTCAATAGCCACTGGGTGCACCGCAGACCCGATGTTGCCAGGAAAGATGAGGCTAAGAGTTCGTATGTTTCTACGCTCGATGGTTATGAGTTAAAGACGGTCTGGGAGCATCAGTTATTTGATTTTAATAAGATGCAAGCTTTGTTGAAGAGGTGGGTTGGTTTTTATAAAGAGTCAGAGAAAATTGATCTTAAAGATTTAAGTATTAAAATTGCTAATGAAGATGAAATGCAATATTTGATGTGCAATTATCATTATATGGGTTCTCTTGGCAGAAGGGGCTTTTATGTTGGTGGTTATATTGGGGATAAGTTGGTTTGTGGTGCTGTTTTTTCTCATCCTATCCGTAGGGAGGTTTATGTATCGTATTGCAGGAAGGATGAAGCTATGGAGTTGAGTAGGTTTGTTATTGTTCCTTTTGTTAGGAATAAGAATCTTGCTTCTTATTTTCTAAGTAGGTGTGTCAAGTTGGTTCCTTCTAATATTCGTTATTTGTTTAGTTTTTCAGATCCTTCTGCTGGACATGCTGGTACGATCTATAGGGCCTCGAATTGGGTTTTTGATGGTTATACTGCCCCTTCATATTTCTATGTTAATGAGGATGGTTGGAAGTTGCATAAGAAGACGTTGTATAATCAGGCTCGTTCTGCTCATATGGTTGAGTCCGAATTTGTGAGTACTTATGGTTATAGAAAGTACAAAACGCCTCCTTTGTCCAAGTTTCACCTTAAATTGAAATAAAAATACATAAAATAAGAGGTGGATACTTATGCCTAGTTTTCAGCTTTGGGATCGGATACGTGCTTACTTCAAGCAAGCCAACCTATATCGGGTGGACAACCTATATTCCGACCAAGATGATGTTGAGAGGGTCACTCAGGGTGGTCAATTATTAAATGTAGGTAGGCAGTCTGCTTTGTTGGAACAGACCAACCTACAGATTAACAGGTTAGAGCGCTACAAAGATTATGATATGATGGACCAGACTGGGGAAATTTCTCTAGCTTTGGATATTTATGCAGATGAGTCTAGTCTTGTTGACCCAGAACGCAAGCACAGTGTGTTGGTTAAGGCAAAGAACAAGAAAGTCAAGAAGGTAATTGAAGATTTTCTGTATAATACTCTGATGATTGATAGGGAAATTCGTCCTATTATCAGATATTTGTGCAAGTTTGGTGATTTTGCTGCAGAGATTGTGCCTACGAAACACCGTAATGGTGTTTCTGGGTATCGTTTCATGAACATTTATAATTTTACTAGAATTCATACTAAATATGATGATTTAGTCGGTTTTTATTATCAAAACGCTGTTGCCGGCGAGCCTGAATTCTTGTACCCTTGGCAAGTGCTGCATATGCGTCTGACCAGTTTGGAGAATATTTATGAACCGTATGGTAAGTGTTGTATTGAGGGCACTCTGGTTGACACACCTAATGGGCAAAAGAGGATTGAGGAAATTCGTAGTGGGGAGATTGTCTATAGTTTTGATGGTATGCACAATGTACCTACAAGAGTTATAGATCTTGTGGATAATGGGTATAAGCAGACCTATAGCATCCACACATCGTGCAGGAGACTAGATCTTACATCCAATCATCCTGTTATGACTTACCAAGGGAATAATCTTGTCTATAAGCAAGTAAATGAATTGTCTCATGGGGATATGATAATAGTCCCAGAGAAGGACAATATTGTTGTAGAGGGTATCAGCAGAATAGAAAAAAGAGATAATAAGCAAGTGTTTGATATCGGAGTCGAATCCAATTATCATAATTTCGTAGCAAATGGTGCTGTAGTTCATAATTCTATTCTTGATGGAGGTCGGAAAGATTATAAGAGGTTGCGCCTTATGGAAGATGCAGCCCTCATCTACAGGGTATGTGTTCGTGGAGATACAAGGGTTTCTACACCAGATGGTTATAAGCATGTTAGAGATATTGAGGTCGGCGATACAGCTTTTTGTTTAGATCGGGATATAGAGCAAAAACCAACAAAAATCATTAACTGTGTTTGTAATGGAAGACATAAAATTTATCGTGTATTTTCACGACATCGCGAGATATTCACGAATGCGACTCATCCTATTCTTGTTGTATCGCCATATAAGAAAGATGGTGTACTTTATCATGATAAATTAGAATATGTTGATACACAAGATTTAAAAACTCTAGAAAATACTTGTGCTAAGCATTATTGTCATAGGTTCTTATTGCCACGAATAGAAAACGAAGAATTAATAAAATTAGAACACCCGGATGTTCCGATTTATGCTAGACTAAGTGAACCTGTAAATTGTTCTATAGGGAAGGACTCGAATACCACAATAAAAGCTTTTTTAAGCGAGCATGCCTATATTGAGAAGGATTTAGCCGAATCTATTTTACAAGAAATTAATATTAAACAAAATCTCGAATATATGAAAGGTTGGTGTTATAATTTTCCTCAGCGAATTTGTCGGCAATATAATGTTCCATTAGTTGCTGATGAGGATTTTGCAAAATGGTTTGGTTTCATGATAGGGGACGGTTACGTAAGCACCAGGGGACGAATTAAACAGGTTGGTTTTGCCCTAGGTGATGACCGTGAAATAAACGAACAATATAAACAATTGTTCGAGAAAATAGTTACGGAAGTATCATTTGGTCAGGATGAAGATTATAGACTAGGATCTTATTACGTCTATTCCAAACATCTTGTCGATTTTATGTTGATTAATGGCTTCATACAAGGAGCGGAAAACAAGAGAATACCATCTTGGGTCTACAGATCACCACGTAAAATACAAATTGCATTTATTGATGGTTATTTAGACGCGGATGGAAATAGCAGATATTTCAAAGGTGGCATAACTGAGGGGCATACAATAGAATGTTGTAATGAAAAACTTGTCGAAGACTTCAAAGAACTTATTGATAGAATGGGTTGGTCTGCTGGCCTAATATCACATCGTAAACGAGATGGTGGACATATTATAGATAAGAAAACCAATAGAACAATGCCAGATACAGAGTCGTGGGTCCTTTATTTTACAAAAGAAGAACTACCAGAACACGAACGAATTCTCGGAGTAGAAGAAATCGGAGAAGATCTGGTTTATGATGTAACAGTCGAGAATGACGTTCATAATGTCATTTATAACGGAATTTATACGCATCAGACCCGCGCTCCTGAAAAGAGAATTTTTAATATTCCAATTGGCCAGATCCCTCCGCACCAAGTACCCCAATATATCCAGCTTCTTGCTAGACAGATGAAGAAGCATAGGTTTGTAGATCCTGGTACTGGGGAGATTAATGAACGTTGGAATCCGTTAATACAGGAAGATGATTTCTGGATGCCAAAGCGTCCCGATGGGACCGGGCCGTCCATAGACACGCTGCCTGGTGCTGAGAATTTGGATAAGATTGCTGATATCGAATATTTCAAGAAGAAGATGGTTTCTGGTTTGAAGATTCCATTTAGCCGTGTTGGTATTGGCGATCCTTCCGAATCTGATGGCAAGTCTTTGTCTTCTGTTTCTCCTGAGTTCGCTAAGAGTGTTCAGTGGATTCAACGTGAAGTGGTTTTGGGTCTTAAGAAGATTTGTCTAGTGCATCTAGCTCTTCGCAATCATGATGTGAGCGATATGCGTGAGTTTGACCTGTATATGACGGCTGCCTCAGCTATAGATGAGCTGTATCGTATCGAGACGTGGAATACCAGGTCTAATATTATGGGTAATTTGAAGGACCTTGGGTGGTTTCCTCCAGAATGGATTATTGAGAGATTTACAGATCTTACTCCTGATGAAATATTATCTCTGAAGGCTAACAGCGATAATGCTTTGAAGGAGCCGGATATCAAGGAAGAGGATCTCGATGAGGATGAGAAGGAGCTTCTAAATGAGACTATGAAGTCTATCTATGAGGCTCAGAAGATACAGGAACAGACGAATTCGGAAAAGGATTATGGTTTGTCTGTTGAGTCCTTCCTTAATAAGAATGAATTTGATGGTATTGAGAAGGGGTCTATTGGTCCTGTTAGTGTTGATACCAAGGTCATCGAGGAGGCTAAGGAAGATTATTTGCTTGCTCTTAAGAGAATGGATGATTCCTTTGTTATGTCTCAACCGGTGACTAGGACCATTGCCGAGGGTGTCGAGGAATACACCTCTGATTATGCCACAGAGTGATCTCACTATTTCAAGCCTACTTTAAAATCAAATTTACTCTGAAAATTCTGGTATTTTCCAGGGATTACATAACCATTTAACTCAGGGGATTTTGCGATGTCGAAGAAAATCGCTAATCAGAAACAGACACCAGTATCCGTAGTCGAGATGGATGCTAGGAAGTTTCTGCGGCGTTTAAACGCAGGCGCACAAAGTCAGGTAGCCGTATTCTCGGAAAGAATCCGAGAAATGGGTAAAAAAGTCAACGAAAACTGGGAGCTCGTATCCCTTGAGCCCAAAAACTTAATATTCCAGGAGCAATCGACAGGCAAGTACTACACCGCCAGTATCAACAAAAAAAGCCGCTCACAGGTGCAGATAGAGAGCATCAGAGAAGTCAGAGTGGTCGAGTCTGAAGAAAAAGAAAAGCACTACGTAGAGAGCCTGCTCGGACTCATCGAATCCATCAAGCAAGACGATATCGAAAAAGCTGATAACCACTTCAAGAAGATCGCAATGGCTCGCTTCCAGCGAGGCGTGATTCCTGAGCATGGTATTATCACTACCAGAGATGGTATTAACCGTTTTGTTCCTATGCGTACTAATGTCATTGACGAACACAAAAAACCTGAAATCATTAAAAAGATTTGTGATGTTTTAGAAGGTAGTGTTAAGGTTTCCCGAGGGCGTATCGTTGAGGGAACTTTTAATAATTCTACTATTAAGCTTCCTGTTAATGAGTTTACACGTCGCAGAATTATTGCTAGGAAGATGAAGAAGGTTGCTCTAGAGGCTTATAAGTCAGATGGTTTCCAGAAGAGGATTAAGCATTGTGCGTCGTTGGTGTCCGAGGGTCGAGAAGGTGTGAAGAACGCTATCAAGAATTTGACGCCCTTCCTTGTAGAATCCCAGGAATTTTGTCTCCTTACTCTCCAGGAAACACAGGACCTCGTAGGTAATGCGTTGGCTGCACAGGGTTGTATGAACCATTGTTTGGCCGACGATTTGGGCACTTTGATGTATCGCACGAATGCTGTAGCCAACCACGATACAATTCTGGAAGATTGGAAGCTTACGGCTCGTAAGGCAGAATATCCTCCGTTGGTTAAGAATGTCAAGCTTCTTGGTGAGAGCAAGAATTTCGCCAGCGATTATGGCATATTCCTGGGGATGGTCTTTAACGAAGATGTCGATACACGCACTGCAAAGGCTAAGATCTACCTGACTGCCCTCAAGGATATGCGTGATGTTATTTCTGGCGGTGGAGATGAGGAATTAACTGAATCTCTTGAAGACCTGATCATGCGTATGGAAGAGCAGGGTAATGAGATTGATGATGCGACGCTCATGGAGGCTGAGGAGCTTGTTGCGTCTGTTAGCGAGAATCTTCTGGATGATGCGATGACGTTGTCCGATTTCGATGCTATTCCTGAGCCAGATGCTGAGCCTGATGAGTTCGGTGATATGGACCTGGGTGATGAGGCCGGTGATGAGGACCTTGGTCTTGGTGGTTCTCCTGGGGCTGATTTGCCGTTTGGTGATGAAGGCTTAGAGGGCGAGGAAGAAGATCTTGGTGATGAGGATCTGGCTGGTGTTCTTGCGGAGCCTGGGGAAGAAGAGGAAGAAGAGGAAGAGTTTTCTCTAGAGTCCGCTGAGAGAGAAGGCAAGGTCATGAGCGAGGATCAGTACGCTTATGATAGCCCAGATGTCAAGATCGGTTCGTATGGCTTTGGCGAAGACCATTCTACTTGGCCCAATAAGGTTACCCAGACGAAGGAAGGTGGTCAGAAGGGCAAGAAAGAGCCCTCCAAGGGTGATGCGATGGGTTGCCAGGGCGAGCCGGAGATGAACGTGAAGAAGGATGCTGGTCATTCTGGCGATACGCCGAAGAAGACTGGTCTTGGTGAGAATATTGTGTGCCCGGAGTGTAGTGAGGGGGATATCGACCCAGCTGAGGCTCTTACTGAGGATGGTGCGGTTTGCCCGGCTTGTGGCGCTGACATCTATACTCAGGTAGAGGAGTCTCTTGGTATTGCTGAGAATATTGCCGGAGCTGGGCATGAGATGGATGTCCAGGGTGGTAAGGGTGTTGCTCAGCGTTCTTTGACCAAGAGCGATGGTCGTGGGGATGGTGGTAAGAAGGTCGATATCGAGAAGATTGGCCCTCAGGATTGTGTGACTGGTTGTGGTACGCAGGATAGTGATGGTCGCAGTTTTGGTGGCAAGTCTGATGGTATGGATGGTCAGGATGGTAAGAGTATTGCTGCGGCTTCTATGACTAGCAGTGATGGCAAGTCTGCTGGTTCTGGTGGTGGTGAGGCTTCCGAGGATCAGTACAAGGATGGTACTCGGAGACGCCGGATGGCGATGCCTGTTAAGGGTCGTGCTACTTTGAATGCCACGGAGGAGTCCGTTTCTCGTCGTGGCAGGACTGTCTCGGAAGAGATGAAGGCTGTGACGATTGTTACGGATAAGGATATTGATGAGATTGTTCAGGCTTTGAATAGTGCTGAGGATGGTGGTCTTCCTCCGGATATTGATGATATGGGGGATATGGAGGGCGAGATGGGGGATATGGAGGGCGAGATGGGCGATGAGGATGAGTTAATTGATCAGGAGCAGGATGATCTTGAGGATAAGGAAGAGTTCCTTGATGATCAGGAAGATTATATTGAAGGTGAGGAGGATGAGTTGGAGGGTGAGGAAGAGGAATTGGAGGGTGAGGAAGAGGAGTTGGAGGATGAGGAAGAGGAGGATGAGGAGAATGAGTTGTCCTCTCCTGAGGAGTTTGGCGAGGGTAAGCTTCCTCCGGCTTTAGAGAAGCATAAGTTTAAGAAGAGTGGCGAGTCGGAAGATGAGGATGACGGGTCTGCTCAGACTGATGAGTGCTCTATGAGTGAGGAAGATGGTGAGGAAGATGGTGAGGGTGAGGAAGATGAATGTTCGGTTTCTGAGGACAATGATATTGGTAAGCCCCAGGATTCTGGACATGACAGTGCGGATGCTGCTCGCAAGGATGGTGATGGTAAGCAGATGAATCCGAAACCTACTTTCTCTGATAAAGATTATGATGGCACTAAGGCTGCTAAGTTAGCTCGTCCTCTGAAGGACTAAGGAGATCAAGAATGCGTAAGCTTTACACCATCTCCGAGGTACGGGATTTAGCCTGTAATGGTATAATTCCCAATGGTTATAAGATGATCAACGATGCTAGGAAATTAGAGATCGTTGATATGAAGAAGGGAACCATCAAAGAGGATGTGGATGGCAGGACTAAGACGACCCCCGTCATGAAGGTGACGGGGATTTATCAGGTTGCTGATGAGAAGAATCAGAATGGGCGCATTTATCCTATGGATGTTATGCGTGAGGCTGTGAAGTCTCTCCAGAAGCCTGTTAATGAGCGTAGGGTTTTGGGCGAATTGGATCATCCATGTCTGACTTTAGATCATGGGCCGATTCGTGTCCTTACTACATCTGGATGGAAAGACTATAATGATATCAAAGAAGGAGATTATGTCTATTCCAGAGTTAATGGACAGATGATCCCTTCTAAGGTACATGCCGTAATTGACGAAGATTATAGTGGTACGGTATATCATTTCAAAGGAAGACATATTGATTCCAAATTCACAGCACCACACAAGGTGCTTACAGTAACTCGTTCTGATGGGAATCACGTACAAGAGCAACTAGAAACAACCGCAGATAACATCTATAAAAACCGTAAACAATACAACAAACATCGTATACCAAGAACAGCAGAATGGATTGGGAAGGATGAGGAAGTTTACATTATTCCTGGCGTAGATTCTCCCAATGCACACGAGTCCGAACCTCTACAAATCCCGACTGAGGTCTTTACAGCTTTTCTTGGCCTGTATCTTGCTGAGGGTGGTGTTCATAGGGATTCTACAGCGACGGATAAGAACCTTAGAAGTTATAGGGTTGAAATTAGTCAGATTAAAGATGATTACAAGGATCAGATTAGGGGTCTTCTTGAGAAGGTCCTTCCTGGTAAGAGTTGGGTAGAGACTGATCGTGGCTTTAGAGCTTTTGATAGACGATTAGCTACTTATTTGGAAAAACTTGGAGATAAGTATTCTAAGTTTATTCCTGAAGATGTTAAGCAATTGGATGGGAAATATCTTGAGGAGTTAGTGTATTGGTTCCAGCTTGGTGATGGCAGACAGAAACATGGTCGTTCTAATGTTTTTAGTGTGTCTGAAAAGTTGATTAATGATCTTCATGAGTGTTGGGTCAAAGCTGGTCATTGTTGTTATAGGACGATGATTGCGACTAATGAAGATTATGAGTTTGCTGGTCATATAATTAAGGCTGAGAATAAGAAGCCACTTCATCAGTTGACTTTGTCTCATACTACTGGTATCCATCTTGATGATCGTTTTTTGCAGATAGGGTCATCTCAGTATGATGGCAAGATTTGGTGTTTGACTACTGAGCATGGCAATTTTTATATGGAGCAGAATGGTTGTTCGTTCTGGACTGGTAATTGTGACTCGAAGATTCATTTGGATAAGATATGCCATCTAATAACAAAATTGTGGATGGATGGCAAGACTGTATATGGTGAATCTGAGATCCTTAATGATGCTCGTGCTCCGCATGGCGCACAATTGGCTTATATGTTTGAGAAGAAGATCCCGGTTGGAATCAGCTCTCGTGGTGTTGGTGATATGGACCTTGTTAGAGAGGGCGATGAGGAGTGTTATGAGGTTCAACCTGGATATTCGATTATAACTTTTGATGCTGTGGCTGAGCCTTCTGTTTTGACTGCTCAGCTTCGTCTTATGGAGTCCCAAGACAATAGGAGACGTCCTCGTCTTAAGTCTAAGCCTAAGCGGGATTTGCGTCGTTTACGTGAGTGTGCGTTGGTGAACGAGGTGCTTAAAGAATTAAGAATTAATTCTTAAGCAAAACTAATTTTTGAAGGGAGATCTCGATGGATAAGATTCGAGAATTGGTCAAGCAGCTGGGTGGTTCTGCGGAAATGGCCGACGGTCTTATTGAGGCTGTTGAGAGCTATGTTAAGTCTGAGGAACAGCGGCTTGAAGAAACTTTCAAGGATAGATTGCAGAAAGCGAAAGCAGTCTGCATCGAGAGTACTGAGAAATATAAGGCCGAGTTGGCTAGGAAGGTAGAGATCTTCCTAGAGGCTCGGGTTAATTCGGTAACACGAGAAGCGCAGAAGCAAACGGCAATTGGCGAATCGAAGGACTCCAAGACGCTATCCGGCATCAAACGATTGATCGAAGGCGTCGAATTGGACATCCAAGATGGTCAGGCTGTGGAGGAAAACAAAAAGCTGCGCCTCAAGGTTGCTAAACTTGAGGAAGGTAGAAAAGCCCTAGAGCAGAAAGTAAGCCGAAGTCACGGCCTTGCAAAGAAACTGCTCGAAGCAAACAAGATGCTTACGGCAAGACGGCCCAAGATCAACGAATCAGTCGGAAGACCCCAGAAAAAGGTTGTCAAGACTGAATCGTCCAAGCCCAAGACGAAGAAATTGGTAAACGAGGACGCTGTGGCAGCTCCTGTAAAAAGAAGCAGCAACTTCACTAGCAGCGATCCGCAAGTTAACGAAATTGCCAAAAGCATCGATTCGGGTCCAGCTTACCTGAAGTAACAGCTCGGGAAAACAAACCACAGCAGGAGAAAACGAAATGCGTTCGGGTAGACCAACCCTGATAGAAAGCAAACGACAACAGCGCCAGGCCCATCTCATCCATGAGGCCAAACGCAATCAACTCGTCGAAAAATGGGCACCAGTGCTGCAACGCTGTGCCGAAATCAAGCCCGCGAAGTTCGCCCTCATGGCGGCCATGATGGAAAACCAGCATGGCTACCAAGCCAACTCCACGCCGATAATGGAAGAAGCGACCACCACCGGCAACATCGCCGACTTTACCCGGTTTGCCCTTCCCCTCATCCGCAAGAGCTATCCGCGACTGATCGCAGATAACCTTGTCGGTGTACAGCCCATGAGCAGCCCCGCAAGCCTGATCTTCTACATCAGGTACCGCTATGCTCTGAATAAGGGTCAGACGCTCGCCGGTACGCAGATCATGCGTCAGAATACGGCGCAGCAGTTCAGCCGTCAGAATGGTTGGGCACTTGATCCTTACTACAGCTCTCAGACGGTAAAGGGTGAAAGCCTTGATATCGAGAGCGGTGGTACGGTGATTCGCGGCACGCTGATTCATAAGCCGATTCTCGCCGGCACGGTGCTCGTGAACGTCTACGCCGAAGATGATGACAATTGTGAAGATGCAGAACCCTGTCTGCAGGTCACTTTTGACAGCACCGGTGAAGTCGAGAACGTGTTTGCTGGTGACAACACGAATTGTCCGTCGGTCGAGGTTGATGTTTCGACTAGTGGTGCGACGGCGTTCAATCACCAGACTGGTGAGGTTGTGATCACGTTGGCGAGCGGTACTCTTCCGGATACGGCCATCGTCCGAGCGGATTATGAGTACGATTTGGAGAACAACCCGTTCCAGCCCGAGATCACTCTCTCGATTGATAGTGATTCGGTGAGTGCTGTGGCTCGAAAGTTGAAGACCACGTGGTCTTTGGAAGCTGCTCAGGACCTTAAGTCGGTTCATAATATCGACGCTGAGGGCACCTTGACGGATCTGATGGCGGATGAGATGGTTGCGGAGATCGATCGTGAAATTATTAACGATCTGATTATCGCTTCTAGTATTCGTGCTACGCATAATTTTGGCACGGCTGCTGGTGCTTCGGTTAACTTCACGGATCGCAACATTGCGTTGCTGTACAAGGTCCTTGAGGTTGCGAACATCATTCATCGTACTACGCTCCGTGGTCCGGCGAACTGGATGGTGACGTCTGCGGATATCGCCAGCAAGTTTGAGCAGCTGAATGATTTCCGTGGTAGTGATGCTCTGGCGCAGGATGGTATCGATATTGGTATCACTTCTGCGGGTACGATCCAGGGCAAGCTGCGTCTGTACAAGGATCCTCTGTTCCCGAATTGTAAGATCCTGATGGGCTTCAAGGGTAATTCTGTGCTGGATAGCGGTTATTTCTATGCGCCGTATATTCCGCTGCTGAGTACGCCGACGGTTCTTGACCCGAATAGCTTCACGCCGAATAAGGGCATCATGACCCGTTACGGTAAGAAACTTATCGAGGATGGTGGCTTATACTACGGAACTGTCACTGTCTCTAATCTGTAATATTTTACAGGTTTTTTGGATAACGGAAACGGCCAGGACAAAATCCTGGCCGTTTTTGTATTTGGTTTTAGCTCATCTGTATTTAATTGGTCTGTCTGATGGATTAATGTCTATATAACCGGGTTAGTGATGTTGGTTTGATTGGCTAATAGAACAATTTTTACGATTCTGTGAATACTTTTATTAAATAAAAAATATGATATTGTTTGTTTTTTATTGTTTATGAATACTTTTATTAGGAACATGTTATGGACAGGAAAGAACGAAATAGACGTTATGTAAAGAAAAGTAGATCACGGCGTAATGCTTCTCAGATTTATAGGGATTCTAATAGATATAAAACTTCTTTGAATAATTATATTACTAGATGTCTTGGTACGGCTAAATTTGAGGATCGTAAGAAAGGCAGAGATTTCTCTATTAATAGAGAATATGTTCTAGAATTATTTCATAAGAATAACGGTCGGTGTTGTGTCTCTAATACCCCGCTTGTATATGATGGTTCTTTGTTTTCTGTTTCTATTGATAGGATTGATAATGATGTTGGTCATATTATTGGTAATATTCAATTAATTTGTATGGGTTTGAATTTGGCTCGTAATACGGGTTCTACTGAGGATTTATTGTTTTTGGTTGATTGTTTGATTAATTCTGATTTGTTTGTTCCTGATGATTGTGTTTCTAGAGATTTCGTTTCTTCTTTAAGAAGGAATGTTATGCGTGGTGAGGATTCTGATTTGACGACGGATTTTTTATTGGATTTGTTTGATAAACAGGGTGGACGATGTACGTTGTCTGGTATTAGGATGTGTTGTTATAGACATCCTTGTTTGTCTTTGTCTGTTGATAGGGTTGATAATGATGTTGGTCATGTTATTGGTAATGTGAGGTTGGTTCTTAGAGCCTTGAATAGGGCTAAGAAGCGTAGGTCTGATTCTGAGTTTTTGTCTTTTCTTTCTGTTATTAGGGATAATTATGAATCGAGATGATGTTATTGTTGGTTTATATAAGAAGAAGTTTTCTCAAAAGAGGATTGCTTCTGAGCTTGGCATTAGTTTATCTACGGTCAGACGTAGGATGAGGGTTTTGTCTCTTTCTGGGTCTTCTTCTGGCGTTAAGGTTGATGTAGATGATCATTATTTTGATGTTATTGATTGTGAAAGGAAGGCTTATTGGTTAGGTTTTCTGGCTTCTCGTGGTTGTTTGGCTAAGTCTGCTGGTTCTAGGAGGTCTGTTCGTTTCTTTTTACCTGTCAGGGATGAGTGTGTTATACGTGGATTCGTTTCTGATATTAAGTATAAGGGTAAGGTTCATTTTTCTAATGGTTCTTGTGGTGTTGTTTTTAATAGCGTTGTTATGTCTGATTGTCTGGTTGGTCATGGTTTGCTGAAGTGGAGGGATGGTGGTGGTTCTGGGTTGTTTGATGTTGTTCCTTCTGATTTGATTCGTCATTTTGTTCGTGGGTTATTTGATGGTGGTGGTCGTGTTTGTTTGAGATCTAAGAGCAATGGTTCTGTTTGTGCCGTTGTTGTGTTTTCTGGTGGTGCGTTGAGTGTTGTAGAGGATGTTGTTTGTTTTAATGTTGGTGTTTCTAGGAATGGGGTTAAGGTTCGTAGTTCTAGATGTTTTATCAGGTGGTGTGGGAATAGGCAGGTTAAACTGATTGGTGATTGGTTATATTCTGATTGTAGTGTTTTTTCTGTTAGAAAGAGGTCTAGGTTTGTTGTTTGTGGTTCGTTTAGGTTCCGTAATATTCAAGATTTTTCTTTCGATATGAAGTCGAATGAGATTGTGGAGGTTGAGGCTGTTCGTTCTGTGTTTTGTGGTTTCGTGGTTAAGTCCGGCTGGATTAATCCGAGATATGATATTGATGCTGAATTTGAAAAGCTCAATAAGATTGATTTGAATTCTTATTTGAGGGATGATAAGATCGTTAATAGTTTTCCTTATGGTAATAATATTGTTTTGGATTTTTGTCCTAATATTTGGTGCGTCTCTAGGAATGGTCCTGCTGTTGCTAATTTATCTAAATATCCTAAGATGGTTAGTAGGGCTTGTAAGAATTTTTTTGGAATTCCCAATAGGCGCTTGTATCCGTCTAGGTTTGTTAGGGAATTGTTATTTGCGGGTTTTAGTAGGGCTAGTTTGTTGAGTGTTCCTGTTATTTTGGCTGTTATCGAGAAGTTTGGTTTACGTGGTCGGTGGTTTGATCCTTGTGCTGGGTGGGGTAATAGGTTAATTGCTTCTTGTTTGGGTAATATTGAGTATGTTGGTACTGACCCTAATACTTATGAGAATCTTACTAATTTAGGTGAGTGGTTGTCTTCAAAGAAGAAATTTTCTTTTTCATTATTTGGATCTAGATGGGAAGATCTGGATTGGTCTGATTATGATTTTTTGTTTACTTCTCCTCCTTTTCATGACAAGGAAGATTATTTAGATGGTGTTGATTACGGAGGATTCGAGGATTGGTGTGAGAATTTTATTGGTGGTTTAATTAAACGTAATACTGGTCGTAAGATTGTTTTACATGTTGATAGACATATTCGTGATTGGATTCGTGATAGATATGATTGTGATATTGTTGAGCTTTCTCCTTTGAATCATCATAAATTGTCTACAGAATATTTTGTTGAGATATTATGACATTAACTTTTTACCATACCGTGTCATAATTAATTTACGCGATTCTATATGGCGATATAAGTGCGATCAGGAGACATGCGTTAGGAGGCATATTATGGATGTTAACATGATTAGAAAAATGGTTGAGGTTGAGGGGAAATCTTTTTCCGAGGTTTCCAGGATTTTGGGTTGTAATGTAGGCAGTGTTTCGGCTTTCGCTAAGAGGAATAATATTAAGAGTAGCCATATGTCCAAGATGGCTACTAAGAAGCTTCCTTTGAAAGAGATAAAGGCCAAATATGATTCTGGCGTTAGTTTGGATCGCCTTAAAAAAGATTATGATGTTGCTATTCCTACTTTAAAGAGGAAATTAAAGAAGACTTATCCAGATATGGAATTCAGGAATATGGACGAAGCAAAGAGACCTACTTTATTGAATGATAAAGCGGCTTTTATTAAGGAGGCTCAAAAGTTTTCTTTTAGACAGATAGCTAATAAGTTGGGTGTTCGTGCTAATACGGTATGTATGGCTGCTAAGAGATTTGGTGTTGAATCCGAATTTGCTTTTGGCAATTTCGATGTTACTTATGATGAATTGAAAGAATTGTATGTTGATAGGGGATGGCTTATTTCTAAGATCGCTGAACATTTCAATAAGTCATATAGCGCAGTCCTCAATAGGTTGAGGCATTTTGGTTTTGCTATTAGGAAACAAGGCGGGGTTATTAGGCCCTCCAAATATTATCAGCTGAACGATAAGGATTGGTTGTTTGACCAGTACGTTAACAAACAAAGGAGTATGGCCGATATCGCAGATGAAGTAGGTACTATGCTTGGTAATGTTTCTCACCATTTGAAGAAACATGGTATCAAGGCAAGATCTAAAGCCGAATATACCAAATTGTTGTTGAATAGAAGAAGCCAAAGTTTCAATTTTAAGGGTCTGCGTCTTGATACCAAATTAGAAAAGAAATTTCTTAAATCTATGAATCTTTCCCCAGATAGCGAAATTCTGCGTAATGCTGAGTTCGAGAGTGATGGTAGTGTTTGTTTTATTGATTTTCTAATCAACGGTGATTATTACGAGGTGAAGTCTAGAGAGGAATCTGAGATTCCTGGTGTCGATAGGTCTAGGCTTATTAAACAATATTTGGTTGCTTTCAAGAACGATGTCATTGTCAAAGTTTGGAATGGCAAATTTTATGATTTTGAATTAGAAGATATCGATATCTATTATTGTCCTAATTGGAAGTTGATATTTAATGATCCTGACGCTTGTTGTGACTGGTTGTTAGATTATGGTTTTAAAGGTGTTAAGTTCCGCAAAGGTGTACTGACTAGAGCTATTAAGGGATGTAAGGCTTATAAGGCGAAGAACGGGTGGAGTCTAAATGCTAATTATCCCAATAAACCGGTTGTGGATTTCATAAAACATTTCTCACAACATTTTTGGAGTTCTCATCACAAAGACTACTTGCCAGTTTCTTCAGTGTGGGAAGCTGGGAATACATCTGTTTTACGAAAAGCTTTGAATAATTTATGGAATAGAGACCGCGAGGTGAATATCCACGGTTTAGTTTCGTACATTGCGAAGTATTTTAAAGATTTTACTAGCGTATCTGTGTTCAAACCTTGGGTTGCCCGTAATATATACGAGGAGTTTTTACCTAATGGTGGAGTTATTGTTGATCCTTGTATGGGCTGGGGCGGCAGATTTTTAGCTACTATGGACAGTGATTATAGATATGTTGGATATGACCTGAATCCATTGTGTGTTGATTCTCATCGAGACATGAGGAAGTTTGTTGGTTGTAGAGTTAAGCATAATCCTGAATTTATTCACGGCGACAGTTCCAAATTGAGTCTCGTGAAAGGTGATTTGTTATTTACTAGTCCTCCTTATGATGACACCGAATTCTATTGTGGTCTTGATTCCCAGTGTGTATCTTCTGAGGGAATATATGAGAATATTATGTCCTTCGAGGGTTTGGTTGCCTTAAATGTCCCACGCAGACATTCCGATCTTTGTATGAAGATAGCCAGGAATAATAAGAGGAGACTAATCAAGACCGTGGATATGAAGACAGCTAGCTTTATGGGCCGAGAAAGGACGTTCGAACCGATCTTTATATTTGGTAAGTGATATCGTCAATTATTTTCGTTGTTCGAGTATCTGGATACGAAGGCGACAAACCCAGCTTGGAGTCACGAGATATGGTTTCCGATTAATGTTAATTAACAGTAATGAACGGGGAGAAGGATGATGGAGATAATACTTTGTAGACAGCAGACGGATACGAGATAGATCTCTAACCATATTTCGTTGCGTGAGCACCCGGATATGAAGTCCCAAAGCCAATGGTTAAGGAGACATGATTATGGGCAGAGTGAGGGAGGTTTTTACAGTAGAAGAGGATCGTTTGGTTGAACGGGGCGAGCCGTATCCGGATCCGGAGCGGGAGGGGCACATAGCGAGGCAGTTGCACAATTTGAATAAGGCTATTTCCGAGTTGCGGGAGCTGAATGAGCGTTTGTTGATATCGGCGAGGCCGGTTATGCGTGAGGATGATACGCCGGAGGATGCCAACAAGAAGACGGAGGCTTTCGAAGATGCCACGCCGTTAGCGGTGGAGTTGCGGGACAGAATAATAGATCTCAACGGCGCAATCGATACCCTAAAGATCAACGTGGCACGTATTGAGTTGTAGCGGTCATGGACGAATAAAAGGATAGAATGATGAAGAAGATTCCTAGTTTGTTCAAGCGGAATTACGATGGTGACCGACAAGTCTACGATGAGGTGGTTCCAGGATCTGAATGGGTTTTGGCTGGTGGAGGAACTCCGACGGTCAAATGGGATGGAACATCCTGCATGGTTGACGAGAGTCAGAATTACTGGAAGCGATACCAGTTGAAGAAGGGCAAGGATGCGCCTAAAGGCTTCGTCCAGGCCGGTCCTGAAGATCCTGTGACCGGCAACAAGCATGGGTGGGTGCCTGTCAGTAACGGACCAGAAAACAATGGCAGCATCTCTCAAGATCTATGGCACTGGGAAGCTTTCAACAGAACCAGTACGTGGCGTCCAGGGACATATGAGCTTGTCGGACCAAAGGTCCAAGGGAATCCGTATGGACTGAAAGACCATGTATTGTTGGGGCACGGGCAGCACATCATCCACATGGAATTCAAGCTGACGTTCGATGGCATTCGCGAGTTCTTGGAAACTGCAGGGATTGAAGGAATTGTTTGGCATCACAAAGATGGACGTATGGTCAAGATCAAATCGGGTGATTTTGGCATCGATTGGAAAGCACAGCGCAGAAAGGAAGACAGATGAAAGTGTTGGTCTGAGATGCTGCTGTAAGACGGGAGCGGGGACCATGAGTTACAAGCAGGAGCTTGTTCCGGTCCCCGGTCCTTTGTGTGGGTTCGAGTTGTCAAGCAAAGAGGAGTGTTTATGCCTAACGAAAAAGGGGACGCTGATGAAATCAAGATCCCAAGATATGCCGAGTTTCCTGTAGCGGTAGATTTCGATGGGACTATCGTTGAGCACGAGTTCCCCCGTATTGGGGCACCGGTTCCTGGGGCTTTTTATTGGCTGGAGAAGTGGTATGATGTGGGCGCTACGCTGATTTTGTGGACGATGCGGAGTAACGGGCAAGAAGGCGGGAACATGTTAGATGAGGCTTGGAAATTTATCCAAAGCATGAGTAACGTCGATTTGTTCACACATGCCAATTGTAACCCACAGGATTGGACGACGTCCCCGAAGGCGTACGCGAGGGTTTACGTGGACGATGCCGCTTTTGGTTGTCCTTTGGTGTTAAACGCGGGCAAGCGTCCTTATGTGGATTGGGGTATTGTTGGCCCAGGGGTTTTGCATCAGATTAAACACCATTACGAACCATTACGAGTCAAATGACTGATGAGGCGGCTACCGATAAAGATAAATCTAAAGGTATTTCATGCTGCGCATTCGAAAAGGAGGAGAATAATGCCTGAGTTTCTTGAACATAATAGTTCTGATTGGTGTCATGTTTGTGGCCAGAGGGGCAAGCCACAAGTTGATATTGTTTATTCTATTAATGCTGAAATGTCGTCGCGCAGATCTTCTAGTTCGCTTTCTGAATATTTTAGGATTTGCAGCGAATGTTTGGAGAAGGCCAATGCGGTTGTTAAGGACAATAAGGTTGTGGCACAATCGGAAGAGTAGGGATTATGGAGAAGTGTGTTTATACTATTGCTATTGATAATTGGTTTCCGGAGTTGTGTAATATTACTTTTCCTTTGATGAGGTCTTGGGCTGGTCGTATTGGTGCTGATTTTAAGGTTATTGATGAGGCGAAGTTCCCCGGTTTTCCTCCAAATTATGAGAAATTTCAGATTTGGGAGTTAGGTTCTGATTATGATTGGAATGTCTATATTGATGCGGATATGATCATAGACGCCTTGCCCGGCGCGTGAGGAGACGAAGCATGGGGAAGAAGACGAAGGCGGAGCTTGAGAAGGAAGAGCTGGACGAGTTCTTGGAGTTCTACGCGGACAATATCGAAGAGTTGATGTCCAGCGTGTACCGTGAGGCCAAGCGCTACTTCAAGGGCTACGAGGAGGAGTTCTCGATCGAGCACGTTAACGAAACAAGCATCATCTTTGGTTACAACCACGTGATCACGTGGACGATCTACAACGGCTTCGTGATCAACGAGGAGAACTGTGAGCCGGCGTTCTTAGAGGATGCGAGGAAGGCTAGGGCTAGGGAGATTATATCTAATCTCGGAATTGTCGATTAATTCACTTGAGATAGGATTTTTTCAAAAAAGGATGGGGATTGTGGGATGTCCTTTAGATGTGTATTGCCTTCTGAATTTTCTATGGAAGATAAATCTGGGGAACCGACTGGCGATGTGGTTCTTGTCGAGATTGATGAGCGCGAGTTGAATTGGCTTATTAATCGTGCTTTGGATAATAAGAGTAAGAAGTCTAAGGGTGGTCCTATTAGGGTTAAGGTGATTAAACATGGTACTCCCAAGGATTCGCCAGAGGAAAGGGAGAAGAAATGAGTTCTGATCCTAGGGAACAATTATGGAAGGATTGGATTGGATTCCAGGAGGAATTCGATCACCATTATAAATTTTTTATGAATAAATGTCGTGGTATTGTTCAAAATGAGATAGATATTCCGTTAGATGAGCTTGAGCGTCATATTAAGGAGGTTAATGCTCAAAAGAAATTCTTGATTGATTTTCTAAATAATAGGTCGGATTGTCTTCTAAAGAAGACTGTTGAATATTTTCTTGATAAGGATTAATTGATAGGGTTGTTACACCACTGGGGGATGTGCGAGTCCCGGATAAGAATATTGCTGTCTATGTCTGCAAGAAGTGCGGTTCTGTCTGTGGCGGTTGTTGTCCGGAGCATGCTCCGAAGGGATATGTCGAGAGTAAGGATTTATCTAGGGTTTGTTGTCCTGAGTGTGATATGGATGGGTGTTGTGAATTGATATTTCTTAGTTAATTTCTTTGTTGTTTGTTGGTTGATATCATTACGCGGGAGGTGGGTAATGATATACGAGGTCATTCCGCAAGAGGGTCCGAGTATCGATGAGCAGATTTTCGTTCGTGCCGAATGTCCGGAGGATGCTGTTGGGAAGATCAATCCTTGTATCGAGTGCAAATGGTTTAGGGTTCGTGGTGTATTATTTATTAGTGAGGATGACTTGATATTCAAGGTCAGTAACAAGACGAGTTTTAGAAAAATCAAGGTCAAGTAATGGGGGATGGACAAATGCTTTTTGCACAGATCGGTAGTAGATTATGTGATATAGAGGTTGATAAAGCTAAGACCATGTTGTCTGATTCTGAACCAGAATGGTTGGATCAGTATAATAAGCTGGTAGTTATTGGTAAGGGTAATAATGAGTATAGGTTCTGTGTTCTTTTATCTGATTTGACTTTGGGTAGGGCTAATTCTGAGTTGGTGGAGTTTTTATTACTTGCTGCTCCGTATTTTTCCTGTGCGGATTTGGCGGTTCTGCTGAGTGATGCTGGTGTTAGGACTGGTGATGGTAAAGAATTGAAAGCGAATAATGTTTCTGGATTATGTAGGTGGCTTTGATTATTCGTCGCCTATGTCGTCTAGTTCATCTTTTCTGGTTTTTGGTGTTGTGGTTATTGCATGCATTAGTGCTTGGTTTTTCTTATCTATATCTTCTTCTCTGATATCTTCTTTTCTAGTCGGTTTTGGTTTGTTTTTCTTGTCTAGATATGTTAAATATTGTGTGCTTTGTTTCCAGCGGTTGTATTGGTCGTCGTATTCTTTGTATCCCATTTTTTGTTTTAGTTTGTAGAATTTGTATTCGTCGAATTTTGGTTTTTGTTGTTTGAGTCTTGGTAGTGGTTTTATATTTGGTGTTTTGGGACTTGGCCAGAGTGGTCTTGATGCTGTGCTTGGTTGGATGCGGGTCCTTATTGGGTATCTTTTTATTTCTGGTTGGTATGTTATTCGGATTCCTCGTGCTGAGAGGTTGGTGCAGAGCAGGGGGAGCAGAATCAGGTATCTCATGTTTGTATCGTACCTGATTCTGCTCGGTGTGAAATTTATTCTCCGTATTTGCTGATTAGTCTTGCTTTGATTCCTTCTTGGGTGAGTATTTTTGGGGAGCGGGTGTTTCGTTCCCATTCGGATATTCTTGGCGTGGAGACCTCTAGGGTGTTTGCGGTTTCCTTTTGGGTCAGGTCTTTGCGTTCTCTGTATCGCTTTAGCCACTTACAGAATTTTGGTTGTTTAGGCATGATTTGCCCTCCTTATAATGGGTGATGTAACGCTCTGCGTTATTTTATCGTGCTCCAGATATTATTAAATTTATATGATAATTTGGTTATTTATGATACAAAGATAGGATGCGAAAAGACCATCAGGAAGAACAGAGAATGACCGGAGATCAGATTTCCGCAATAGAGCATCTGATAATAGGTCTCATTATATTCATTCTGTTCCTTGGCCTTTTTGTTCATAATTATGGGTTATATCGTATGGATAGTTATGGAGATGGTCGGAAGTTAGCTGATATTGGCGATGGTATGATTATTTCTGCTCTTATTATGGGTGTAGGTTATGTTGTTTTTGTAAATATATAATAGGAGGCTAGTATGGCTAAGCAACCGATTCTTCCAGAAGACAATTATGTGTGTCCAGCGATCCCGAGCGAGTCTTTGAGGTTTGGTAGGTTAAGAAAAAATTATATTTCTGCGAGTCTTAAGGTTAAGGCCATTACAATTTGTCGATTTAAGAGAGCTAGGTTGGAGAGGCGTGTTAAAAAGGTTGGGAATAAGATTGTGACGAAGCCCCCTAGTAGGGTTCGCTCTGTGCTCATTGTGCAGGACTACCGTCATCCAGCCCAATTTGATGATCACGCATTCTATGCTAATCCAGAACAAAGACCGAGTTGCTTGCCAGTGCCAGCACACAATACAGCCAGATTCGTCAGGACCGCTAGAGGAAAACATGCGCTAGACGAAGTAAAAGTTCTAGGGTAAAATATTGGGTACCCAAAGACAGAAGGCCGAGGTTGATCGCTCGGCCTTCTGTGTGTTCGGAGGAAGAATGGAATCTAAAATAGAAGGAACGTTCATACCAACCGCAGGGGCTGATGCAGAATGGTTGACTAATATAAAAACAGGTAAATCTCTAACGTTATCTGATTTACTTGGAAATATAAGATTCTCTAGTGGATGGGTTGTAATGGCCTATCAGAACCCAAACGATAAGGGTCTGAAGGATTTTCGCGAAGGTATGGATTACCCGAATCTGGTTAAATTAGAAATTTGTATAAAATCATTTCCGGTATCCGAGGAAGAGATAAAGAAATATTGGGAGGAGAAAAAAGATGCAGAGAAAAAAGGATCTGATTAAGATCTATGTCGGACAAGATAATAACTGGCATTGGTCGGTAACGAATAAAGAAGATGTTGTCATTTTACAGAGCACAAAGGGATTTGAATTAAAGACATACTGTAAAAGACAAGCTCTGTTCTTCGCTAAAAGCATAATACCGATAGCTTCGATATTGAGATCCAGGAAATTAAGCCCGGTGACCCCGTCAAGAAAAACGCCTGGGCGTTATAACTTTAAATAAAGAAACACTCAGATACAAATGCCCATCAGCCGAAATGCTAGGAGATAAGCATGTCTGAATTCGTATGTGATAAGTGTAATAGGTCGTTTAGTAAGAAGTTCGCTCTAACAAATCATCAAAAGAAATGTACTGGTGATCAGGAAGTACAGGAAGTACAGGAAGTACAGGAAGTACAGGAAGTACAGGAAGTACAAGAAGAAGTTATAACCTCCACTACGGAAAGAAACCAACTTAAATCCCTCATAAAAAGCAGAGCAGACACCATTCGAAAGGCCTTGTCAGATGAACTAGAAGGAACCAGTACACTGGAGGATCGCCTTAGGCTCCAGGCTGGGTTGACGCTGACATCGGAGCAATTAAAAGACATTATAACCAGAAAAGATTCCCAGATAGACGATTTGGTGGAGAAACACCAGGAATCAGCTACTACGCAGATAGATATTCAGCTTGCCGATGTGGATGACGAATATCGACGTAAAGAGAAGGAAATGAAAGAAAGGCACAAGGAAGAGATTAAGAGATTGTTTGAGGAAAAGACTCAGAAGAAGAAAGCTTTGCGTGAACAGAGGGCTGATGTTGTTAATTCTATAAAGAAGGATTTGGCCTCTCACTTGATCAAAGAACGATCTGATCTACAACAGCAATATGCCGCATGTAGAGAACAGGAAATGGAGATCGAAAACAAAGTCCGGATGCAGACCAGTATCCTGAAGCAAGGCAAGGATAGAGTAAAACATGTTATTAATGACGCTGAGAATAGGGCTACAGAGGAATTGGTTACAACTGGGAGGTTGACTCGCTCCAAAGCAAAGGAGATATTGGAATCGATTCCCACTGTGCAGGAAGTTCTGGAGATGATGCAGAATGAGAATGCTATTTCCACTTTGTTTAAACGTTTGAATCCTGCTATGAGTCTGCCAGCTCCGCAAAAGGTTGATGATTCTGTTCTTAAGAAGCATGTAATTATTGATGTGAATGCTAGAAAAGAAGAGAGACAAGCAAGAGCGGATGAGGAACGGCTCGAGAGTGATATTAGAAGGGCTCAACGTGATTATGTTTACGAAATGGAAGATTTAGAGGCACAATATGAAACCGAAACAATGGATGGATAGAACCTGGGATGAATTCTCAGATCAAGTTGTTAAAGTTGTACATTGTCCTGTGCCGCCATCTCCGGTCAAAAACATTATTTTCATGCCATCATCTTGGAATACGAAATTCCTTAATGGGAGTTATGACCGCCGTGTTAAGTGTGTGGCTTCTACGTTAACCCGTATGGGTCCGACGATACTGATTTACATCAGGTTATCCGAATTTCTTAATTATGATAGAGAGGGTCTTTTGAAGTTGACTATTTCCACTTGTTGTGCTGGTGTTAGCTTTAGAGAATTGTTGCGGTCTGATAACGGGCTGGTTTATGCTGATGATGTGGTGCTAGATTCTTTACAGACGGTCTCTAGGTCTTGTCATCCTGGTTCACATTATGTGGTACCGCATGCCCCATATCTGAGTGCTTTATTACAATGTGAGCATGCTCGTGGTCATTCTGGGGATGTTTCTATAGATTATCTGAGACCTGATGAGGCTGTGGATGTTTTTCCTACGTGTAAGTTTGAGACTAATGCTGTTATTGATCGTTATATTTCTAAGTGTTGTGTGGATGATAATGTGAGTTTTTATGGGGTCAATTTCGGGCTTGGGGAGTGGTCTGTTGAGTTCCTTAGAAAAATGAGGATTAACAAGTTTTTGATGAAAGGACAAGATTATGCCGAGTGGGGATTTGACGCCGAGGATGAAAGCGCTTGCTGTAAGAGCGAAGAAGATGTGTGGTCAATTGGGGGACACCCTTAATGCGGAGCAGTTGTGCGAGAGGTTCAAGAAAAAAGGTGAGAATGTGTCCTATGATGAAGGGCAAACATTAGCTAAGATAATTGAGGAACACCGTAGTGGTTTGTCCAGGCCCAAATCAGTTTCTCCTAGTCCTAAACCTAAGGTGTCGAGGTCTTTTGGATGACTTTCAAACAGGCTAAAAATTTTAGGATCCCTTTTGGTGATAATAAGGGCAAGACGATTGATGAGGTTGCTGCTTCTGATAGTGGGTTGCGGGACCTTGATAATCTGTTAGGTTGGATGGAAGATAAGGATTACAAGGGCGTGTTTAGGATCGCTCTTACGACTTATTTGTCCGATGATAGCATTAAGAGGGATTTAGATGACAACGACTAGCTATTACAATTCGATTCGCCATATTATAACTAGGGTGCAAGGGTATGTGCCACATAGTTTGGTCTTTACTGGTCCGGGTGATTTGTTATATAAGGTTGGGATACATGCTGTTGTTGGTTTACATGATGGTGAGTTTGCTACTTTTAGGTTCCAGATTTCTTCTTATAATGATTATTTAAGGCCGGGTGGTGGTAGGGATAGGGATTCTTTTGTGTTGGGCGATGAGCAGTTGTTCAATGTTGGTAATACTAGGACTAGTTTCTTTACTGTTCCTACTTATTTGTTAAGCGCATATCTTTTTGATTCGTTGACGGCAGCTGGGGAACCGAAAGATGAGCCTCCGTTAACCGATGAGGCATATGATTTTGTTAAGTGGGGTGTTTTTCATCACAGGAAGTTGGATTTGTCTTTTGTTGCTCCGAAGAATAAAGATGATGAGCGAGGAAATAGATGGATAGGCGATTTTGATAAGCATAAGGAACATATTATAGAGAGGTCGTCGCCAGATGATGGCGGTGGAAAGTTTTTATGGACGAGGTCTAAGCATTGTTTGTCTTATATGTTTTTTGCTGTTGATAATGATGAACGCCCTTTGTTAGATGAGAGGACTTTGAGTGCTAACTCGATCTGAGTCCGGATTCGATCATCCTTAGTATGTTCTGGTATGCTCGTGAGAAGTCGTTGATTTGGTCTGGTGTATTGTATTTTGATTTTTTGATTATGTTTATTATGTGCGATATTCCGATCCAAAATGCTTTGGCGATTTTGTCTGTGGTGTCTTCTAGGTCTTCTCCCATTATCGTGTCGAATTCTTGTGCAGATAATGGCAGTTTGGTTTTTCCGTAGAGTTGGTTTAGTGCTTTATTGACTTTTATTGCGAATTCTCTAAGTTCGGGTTTTATCTTCACAAGGTGCGCAAGGAAGCTGTTTAATTTTATTGTTATTTTCTTTATGGCTTCTCTTTCTTCTTGTGGTAGGATTAGTTTACTGATGTCTTGTGGTTTGTCTATGGTTTTGGGTGGCGGGATTGGTTTTGAGCTGGTTTTTCGTCTTGCGTTTGTGCGTTTGATTTTTCTGGTGAGGTCTTTTATGCTAGCTTCGTTCAGAGCATCTTCTAATTGCTTCTTGAATGGTAACATCATGTTCATCCGCCGATTTGTTTAATCTAGTTACTATTTTATCTTTGTCTTCTTCGGACAATTCCGAGAAGGATTCTATAGCTTTTTCGATATCTTCGTCTAGGTATGATAATTGGATTTCGGTTTCTATGTCCATTGTGTCTCTCCTTATTTATTTTATCACGACTGATGTATCGTGTAAGTTGTATTTCACTCTATGTGCTGTGGGATAATAACCTAAGAAAGGAGAACAACATGGGCAGTAGCACGAAGGCGATTCTTGGGCCAGTTGGTGGTGTTCCACAACCAGTTATTTTTGTTGATCCTAATGAGTATACGGACATTCGTACTTGTGATGCAGGTGGTGGTATTCCTGATGGGTATATTTTGTTGTCTGTAATTTATGAGCAGACTCAATTTAAAGATGTTGATAATTCGAATTATGAATGCCCAGTTCATAGTATCTTGACTAATATCTCTCCGAGGTTCGTTGTCGGTCTTCCGATGGATAAGAAGTACACTGATATGATATCGCACCGAGATAGGGCTGTCAAAGAGGCTAAAGAGAAGCAAATTGCTGTTGATAAGATTACCAAGGAGTTGGAGGATATGCGTGATTGTTCTAGAAAAATGATTGCTGAAAGGGATAAGAAGTTATCTTCTTTGCAGGAGTGTTTAGAGTCCAAATCTAGCGAGGTTGAGGTTTTGTCTAAGAGTGTTGCTAGTTATGAAGCGGATATATCTGCGATCAGGAAGGCTATTGGTGAGAGGGATATGAGGGAGATTCTTGGGAGGGAGTAGAGGCTCAAAGATATTTGTGAACCCTTGAGGAGGCTTTCCTAATGGCTGTTAATCACAAGAGTGCTTTTACGAGTACGTTTATTGCTAGGATTGAGGAATTAGCTAAGGTCATGGATCAGATCAATGCTATGACCGAAGAATATTTCGATAATGGCTATAATAGTGGCGGCGCGGATGAGATTGTTGATGGTGATTTGACGGATTTTGCTATTACTGCTACTGAACTTGGTAATGGTATTACGTTATTCCAGCAATTGGATAATTTTTTTGGGAATAGTGCGGTATCGACTGGTGATTATCGTGCTACGGTTAATATGTTAAGGAGAGGTCGCGGTCAGACCACGTGATTTCTCTCCCCTGGAGGAACAGGGCCGCCCCCTCGCCAGGCCTGTTCTTTCTTCCTGTTGCGGGTGGCTAGGAGAAGTCTCCTGGGCGGGCTCATAACCCGCTAATCGTGGAGCGTTACCACGGCCCGCAACCATTTATCCTAAATTTAGAACAGATAAAAGGGTTACGAATAGGTCCCGTAGCTCAGAGGTGAGAGCCGCTGACTCATAATCAGCTGGTCGCAGGTTCGAATCCTGCCGGGACCACCAACTACAAAGCAAGGGGGCAACATGTCAGAAAATAGCGAAGATAGTTTCGTTTTCAAATCAGATGAAGAAGGAGAAATACTTAAAATAACTAATAATGGCGAATTTTTTATTCGTGGTGTAAAGGTTCCACAGGATGAAAATGAAGGAAAAGCAGTCTGTCGTGCTTTAAAACATTTTTTACGAGCTGCTTTACAGGATCCTATTAGCGAGTCTCTGGCCAGCACAATTCGATTATTAAATATCAATCTTAATTCTGAACATTTTAAACTTGTTTCTACTGGTATTCGCACTCATGTTGAATTTATGGGGCATGAGGTTTGGAATAGTGATATCGTATTAAGTCAAAATGAGATACTGCCGCATATTGTGCATAAGACTAAGGAGATTATGGGCACGATTAGGGGTCTTGAAGTAGAAAAAGTTTTGGATGTTATAAAATGAGATTATATCCCGAGGAATTATACGAATTGCATGAGGCTGTGCGCCTCGTATCTTCTGGTGGGTTGTCTTTGGAGGACAAGCTGGATATTGTGGGTCAGCTCGGTCCTCTGGAGGACCTAGAGAAGAGGGCAGACGAGCTCCTCGTTGATTTCGTTAAGGAAATACCTGATAAGGTAGCTTATGTCGAGGAAATAAAAAGGAAGGCAACAGAGAACGCAAAGATCCTATATCTGCTGAGATGTTTTATTGCTAGTGATGAGTCCTCCCATAGGCCCCAGTTGGGTAATTCGATTTCGATTTCGATAGGTGGCAAGAGGGAGATGAGCACAGGTGCATTGATGAAGTATTATCCTAGGGAGAATTTGGGTTTATATGGCGATATCAAGGATGATGATCCTTATTATAGGGCGAAGATGAGTGATGATGCTAGCATGTCTTTTGTTGATCCTAAATTGATTGATTTATTACCTGAAGATTTGCATTTTGAGTTTCAGATTATGTTGTCTGATTTTGTTGGTGAGGTTGATTCTGTTTCTAAGGCTAGAGATTTGCTTGATGAATATACTGCACGTAGTGGTATTGAGGATAATATTATTTCTAGGATTTTGTATTTGATTACCAATGCTGAACATAAAGATACGGTGGATTTGCACAATGTGTTGACTGACGTAGATATGGAGAGAAGAAATGATAAGGATACAGAAAAACGAGCTTCACTCTAGCAATCATGAACTGTGGATTGATCAGGAAGATGTGCATTTCATAATTAGAGATGGTAAAAGATATACTTACGTTGGTAATAGTGATGATTGTTATTTGTTTTTAGAGGTCCCTATGGGTTCTGTTGTTGGGTGCCGTAGGGTCGATGTTTCGATTGGGGTAAATGATGGATATTAATTCGGGAGGGTTAAATTTGATAGATGTTTACAGGAGGGTTGATATCGGTCCTTTGGTTGATGCGATTAAGGCTTCTGAGACTTCTTTAATTCTTTGTTCCGTTTCTATGTCACATATTCCTTGTGTCTTGCGTTTGTTGCGTGATCAGGGTTTGTATGTTAGTAAGATTACTTCCATGATGTATAGAGTTGGCGGTGTTGTAATTAAATTCGTTTCTGATATGGAGTGTTTTGATGAGGGGCAGGTTCTACGTCTCGATGGGGGGTGATCATGTTGGCTGATAAGGTAGTTAGACAGTCTACTGCTTGTATAGAGGTTGATCTTAGGCCGGTTGGTGGTCGTAAGAATATAGAGATTAATGATAATTTTTTGAAGTTGACGCCTTTTGATGATTACGGTTGCAAATTTGCTCAGTTTATGAGACTGGTAGAAGTCTTTAGGGACTTCGAAGAGGCCGTTATTAGGGAGTATAAGAAGAATGAGGGATGCCACGATAGAGGAAGTGCAGGAGGCGATAACCAGTAGTGGTGAGAGACGTTTTTCTCTTCGTTCTTGTGGTTTGTGGTCATATGATTGGGTATATTATTTCTAATGGTGTTCCGTTTTTTTGACCCTAGCTGCAATTGCACATCGGGAAGTGGTTTAGAGGTCAGGTCTTGGGATGATATTGCTGACTTGATTAATATGCAGTCTAACGATGAAGCTAGGATTGAGCTTATGCGGCTTTTTAAGCTCAATCCTGAGAAGTATGTGTAGTCAAAATTATTGTTATTGGAGGATTCCTATGAAGATTTTGTTAAGGCTTTTGTTGTGTTTTGTTTTGGTTCTTTTGAGTGGTTGTTTAAGGCCGGATATTCCTGTGTTATAACAGGTCTTCTGGTATGTCGTCTTGATCTTCTTCTGGGGTGTATGTCCCTTTTTCCCAGTCTATGGCGTCTTGGCTGCAGCCGAGATGGTTGCTGACTTTACATAGCCATTCTTCTAGTTCTTTTTCGCATTGTATTTGGTTTTTATATTCTTTGCTGTTTGTGAATTCTTTGTCTTTTTCTCTTGATTTGTTATTTAATTCTGTTCTTGCGTCGTATTCGTTTCTTTTTACTTTTTTGTGTTCTTCTTTTTCTTCTTGTGTTAATTGGTAGTTTTCGTCGTCGATTTGTTTGATGGCTATTTTGTCTTCGAAGTCTTCTCTTTCTCTGTCTGCTTTGGTGGATTTCTGGACTAGGTCTTTTAGGCTTCCGCTGAGGTCTCTTTTCAGTTCTTCTGCGGCTAGTCCTGCTCTTCTGGCTATTCCGGATAGTAGTTTGTATTTGTTTACTAGTTTGTAGTTGATTTTTACTGCACTTTGTTCTTTAGTTTCCTGCTCTTTGCTCATTGTTGTTCTCCTGTGTTTGTTGTATTTACTTTCTATTGTACGTCTTCGGGATATTATTTAGTATGCTTGGTTGTTTTAATTTCATTTTTAGTGATGATCTTAATAATGAGAATAGTAATGTTCTTTGTGTTAATTTATGTAAGTATGATGTTACTATACCCAAGGTGAATATTTGTTTGCGTCCGGATGGTTATGTTATTAGGTGTTTTGATTCGGATGTTGCTGTTTTCTTATCTGCTCTATGTGCAGAACAATTATTGTTTTGTTGTCCATTGCCTAGCGTTTTTAATATTGTGGATACTGATTCTTGGACTTATAAATGTAATGGTAAGATGGTGTCCAGGAAAATATCTAAATTATCTGACACTCATGTGATTAACATAATTAATTATTTGAAGAACATCATAGTTCGTTTTACTGAGGGGTTACCTGGTTTCCTTGATAAAAAAGAGATCTTAGATGGTGCTTTACGTGATTTTAAGATTTACCAGAGGTTTAGAAAGGAGGCGGAACGTAGGAAGTTCAAGAAACCAGAGGTTAGGAAGATACCTTTTGAGCGTAGAATTTTGGACATGTAGGGGGAGATCTTGACATGACTGACGTTATGCGCGAGCGTAGTTTGGCTAAAGAGAATTTATTTGAGGAGGTAAGTCCAAATAAGTACAGGGACATTGTGCAGTCTAGACATTGTGGCCAGGAGGTGCACATTTGGAAGGATATTACGTCTTTGTGGAAGAAGGGTCATTTTGTTCGTGGGGAATATTTGGATGTTAAAGAATTCTCTTCGTTTGAGGATGCTTTATTTGCTTAATTCTGGTGCATAACCTTGATTTGCTATTATTTGTATGTCGTTTTGTTCTGGGCATGAGGCTTCGATGGCTGTTGCTGTTGTTTCCCATGCCCAGAATTTGTATGCTTGGTATGGGTTGATGGTTATGCTCATTCCTTCTGATAATATGTAGTCGAATATTTTGCCCCAGTCTTTTTCTTCTGTAGATAATTTGTCTTGGATGCAGGTGTAGATTTGGATGTTTAGGAATCCCGATGTTGTGTGTATTGTTCTTTGGGTTTTGTGGTGGAAGATTAGTGGGGATGTTAGGTTGTTTGGATATACTGTTAGGATTCTCAGGGAGTAGTGGGGTCCGTCTATGACGGTTTTGATTTGGCCCCATTCGTGGTTTTTGATGCCTCTATGTCTATATGGTTCTAACATTTTGGTCTCCTTATAAATATATACAGGGGATTTTCGATGTCGAATATTACTGTTGATCGTATTGATGGGAATGTTAGGCTTATTATTAGGCTTAGTGATGATTCTATTGCTAGTACTGAGAAGATTATTGGTGAGTCTCAGGCTAGACAGTTGTTGGATTTGACTGGTCGTTTGGTTGATCCTGTTTCCAGTTATATTGAGTTGGATGAGTCTGTTTTTATTGATAATGAGGAGTATAATTTTGTTTTTATTGAGGAGGATTTGTATCGTTTTACGATCAGGGCCAGTGATACGGTTTTTATTCGCTATGATTTTGATAGGTCTGGTTTGGAGGATTTTGATTCGAAGTTGAGGGATGTTATTAATATTGAGGTTGAGGAGTTGGGTGCTGAGGGTCCTCCTGTTTTTGAGGGTTTGTCTTCTGGTGTTACTGGTCCGATTGGTCCTGTTGGTGCTACTGGGCCTGCTGGTGTTTGTTCTGGTGGTTCTGTTGTGGTGACTAAGGGTTCGGATCAGGTTGTTGATGATGTTGATTTGGTTGATGATGCTGATTTGTTTATTGATGTTGGTAATGATAGTGAGTGGGTTTTGGAGTTTGTTGTTTTTGATGATGCTTCTTCTGGCACTGGTTTGAAGTTTGAGGTTTGTGCGCCGGAGGGTTCTGTTGGGTTGGGTTCGTATGTGTATTGTGAGGGGTCTTTGTGTGTTCAGTCTCAGTTTGATTTGTGTTCTGAGATGTCGGTTTCTGTTTCTAGTTCGGTTGAGGGTTTGTTGAGGATTTGTTTGCGTGTTGTGACTGGTTTGTCTGGTGTGGTTGCTTTGCGGTGGTGTAAGGGGTTTGTTGGTAGTGATGTTTTGACGTTTAAAGAGGGTAGTTATTTGGTTGCTACGAGGGTGAGATGAAGTGGAACACAGTTTTGAGAAGATATTGAGGTCTTTGGGGTATGATGATTACTATAGATTGCCTATTCGCCCCCTGACGCATGTAGCGCAATATTATAGGTCTGGAGATCTCTTTTTCAAATTTTCTTTTCCGAATAATAATATTAAATCTTTGAAAGAAGAATACGATATTATTATTTCCTTAGATTTACCGTTTATACCGAAGGTGCATTCTTATAAGAAATTCGGTGATGTTGAATTGATCATTATGGATTTCAAGTCTGGTGGTCCTATATCTGAGGATACTTATTTTGATGGTCTTGAGGATGTGGTTCTTGGTCAAATAAGGGCCGTATTTGATAGGGGATTTGTACATGGTGATATAAAATTGGATAGTTTTGTGGTATGTGGAAACGAGGTATATATGATCGATTTTAATAGATCATATAAGTTGGTTCACAATGTACCGTTTGAGTCTTCTCCGGATATGTGCGGGAATAATAATTCCAAGAGGTGGGATCCATCTAATTACAAATATTTAGTTAAGAAGATTAATTGTTTTAAGGGGAAAACGATGAAGAGAGATATTACTGATGAACCTTGGATGAAGGGCTTTGTATCTACTGGTTCCGATAAGCCTTATTACGCTTGGACTGGCAAGAATTTCACTGTTCGTGGACACAGAGCAGATCAAAGGCCTAATATTATTCGTGAAAAATTACCTGGATTTTTTAAGGATAAAGTGGTTTTCGATATTGGTTGCAATTTGGGTAGGATGTCTCATTTAGCTGCTGAACTCGGGGCTCAAAAGGTGGTAGGGTTTGAGGTATGTGGGAAAACTGCGGAGGCAGCTAGGCGAATTATCGAGTTAGAAGAATTAGACCAAATCTCGATTATTCATCGTAATCTTGGCGAAGAGGAAATCATTGATCAATGTGATATTGCGTTGTGTTTTTCTGTTATACATCATATTAACCCTAAGAATAAGATTTATGCTTTTTTAAATAACAAGGTAAGGTCCTCTATATTATTGGAGGAACATCACAAAGAACAATCTTGGGGAAGTAAACCCTTGCCTGGCCAGGAGTGGGATTTTGGGTCTGTTCAGGAAATGCTTGATCATATTTGTAATAAACATCTAACTAATTTTGTTGTTGCTGAACATTTGGGTCTAGCTACGGATACTATTAGGCCACGGAATATGTATAGATTGGACAGAAAATGATAATTGGCCTTCCTGGTGATTCTCCGGGCTTTGGAGATCTTTTCACAATTACCCCAATATGTAAAGCTGTTCCTGATTGTATCGTTAATTTGCATCATAATTCAAAGAGATTTAGTAGAATTTTCGAGGGTATATGCAAAGAAATTAGACTGGTAGAGAATCCCATAGAAACAAAAGGAGATGGTAGGGGAGATCATTGGTCTAAACAAAAACTAAGAACTTTAGGTTTACCAGATAACGATTATTACCCTTATATGAAAATCAAGGAAGAAGAGATATCTAGGGGGCAAGAATTAATAAAGGATTATGATAACCCAATTGTGTTTATATCAAATTGTTCAAAGCGTTGGGCACATTTGCGCCGAATGTCAGTTGAGGACACACAGAATCTTGTTAATCTTTTGTCTGAGAATTTCACGGTCTTGCAATTTGGCATGAGTGACAATATTATGAAATTAAATAACGTAGTAGAATTACATGACAAATCATTTGACGATCTTGTATGTTATTACGCTGCAATCGGGAAATATGTTGGTGTCAGTACTGGCGATTTCTTTCTTATGTTGGCTGCTGGTGGAGAGGTAATAGTATCCATGACCAAGAGTTGGGAACAATCGCCAATGAACCGCCTTTGGTCCTATGATTATGATAGGATAAGTTATATAACCGAAGATATCAAGGCAGTGGCAAAAGAAGCTACAAGGAGATGGGGATGAAGACAGTAGATTTCCGACCAGAGATCCTAGATGATAAATTATTCTATAAAATAATAGACTTGATTAAGACCGAAAAACCAAGAAGTATAATAGAAATAGGATCAGCGACTGGCCTGGGCAGCACTCAGGCTTTCATAAGGGGTATACGCGAAAGCGGTGCAAATTCAACCTTATGTTGTATCGAGTCTGTGTTGCCACGTTACAATGCCTTGGTTGCAAACACGTCGAAATATGGGTTTGTGCGCCAAATAAGAGCATCCTCTGTTCCGTCGACCTCACTGATGACAGAACAACAAATAGATGAATTTTGGCATCAAAATCCCAACCTGAATATACGTCAATATTCGCTAGAAATGATTAAGTCATGGCGTACAGAAGACATACAAGAGGCTGCTGATATCCCACATAATGGTATAAAAATAGCAAAAGAGATCCTGGGGTGTGATGTGCCTGAAATGGCTTTAATAGACGGATCCGCTTTTTCCGGTTATGCCGAGTTAATAGAGTTATGGGGGACAAAAATTATTATACTCGATGATGTTATGGACATTAAGAATTTATCTTCATATAAAAAATTATCTATGGATGAATCGTATGTTATGATTGAGGAAGATAGGTCGTATCGCAACGGATATGCTGTCTTCAAAACAGCCGGAGGCTAGGATGAAAATATCATAAGATAGTTTTTAAGATTTTTCTGTATGATTGTGAATCCGAATTTCTTGTAAAATTTTATAGCTGCCTTATTATCGGAATCGACACTCAATTTAATTGTTTTAATTGATAAATTATAAGCTATTTTTAACAATTCTTGCATTATTTGTGATCCAAAACCTAAACCAGAATATGACTCAGCCACACAAATGCCTAACCAAATATTCCCGTTTTCCTGATCTAGATGCCCATATGCTATTATCTTTCCAGATTTTACTCCCACAAGAGTTATTAGATGCTTCTCTATGATATTTACAGGCCTTGTTTTGAAATATCTGAATGTTTTTAATGATGCCCCAGCATTTGATATAAATTGTGAAATATCATTCGGGTTATATGCTTTTCTAATTATCATAGTAAATATATACGTCAAGAATATTTGCATCTAAATCCAGGGGATAACGATGGCTGACACATTAGGCGGTTTAGTTGACAAATTATTCACTGCAGATTCGAAAATGTGGTGTAATCAGGAATTATTGTACAAAATACGGAGGATGGATTTTGATGAATTCAAATCTCGTTATGAAAATGAGGAGAATCTGGAGAAATTATACGAAGTTTTGAAGAAATGTTGTGACCTCAATGTGCAGCGCAGCCAGCTTATAGATGAGATTGATGAAAAAATTGTCGAAATAATACGAGATGCGCTTAATGGCGCAGATCTAGACTCCGGCAAACACATCCAGAGAAAGCATAAGACATACTGATGATACCGGTTTATAAACCAGAAATACTTCCGGAGGACATAGAGCTCGTATCCGAGGCATTAGGATCTACCTGGGTGTCTTCCGGAGAATACAATAAAAGAGTATCAGCATTATTATCCGAAATATTTGGTAAATTTGTATTATTGACAAGTAATGGCACATCTGCCACGCATCTACTTGCACACGCTATAAAGCATGAAAATCCCAATATAACCAGAATTCTAGTTCCAGATAACGTATATGTTGCGGCATGGAATTCAATGATATATGGTCCAAAATTTGAATTAGTTCCGGTACAGGCTGACTTAAGAACATGGAATATAGACGTAGACAGATTAATCGATACGGCACTAAAATATGATCCTAACGACACTGCTATATTGACAGTCCATAATCTTGGCAATCCTGTTAATGTTCCGCGATTAAGGAAAGAATTACAAGATTTTATTGTTATAGAAGATAATTGTGAAGGAATATTTGGACGTTACGAAGGGAAATTAACTGGAACAGAGTGCCTAGCATCTTCGTTATCTTTCTACGGTAATAAGAGTATTACCTGTGGTGAAGGCGGAGCCGTAATAACTGGCAACGAGGAATTGTACAAGCATCTTGTTATGTTGCATGGACAAGGACAATCTGAAACTCGCTTTGTTCATAATTATATTGGTTATAATTATAGAATGACGAATATGCAAGCAGCTATATTATATGGGCAATTACGCAGATATAAAGATATAATGGCTCGCAAAGAAAGGATCTATAGACATTATCAACAATGTTTTAAAAATAAAGAAAAACTACAAATTCAATTTGTAGATGATGCTTGTAATCATTCCTATTGGATGTTCGGGGTAAGAATATTATGTAATCCTTCCTATAAAGCCGCAGAAAAATTCTTTAATAAGCGCAATATCGATATTAGGCCGATGTTTTATCCTATGTCCAAACATAATGGTTTGGCTGAATACGCGAATGAAGATTCCGAGGGAAACGCGAGACTTCTGAATCAGCAATGTGTAATACTTCCATCGTACCCATCGCTTGATGATGATGAAATATCCCAGGTAGTAAACGCAGTTTTGGAATACATAGGATAAGTAATGAAAATATTAGTGGTATCTCATGAGAGATCCGGCACACATTTCCTGATAAACAGTATATCTGCAAACTTCGGTTTTAATAATAACCAAATTGATGTCTTTGCAAGGGACGCGATTAACCCATCTCGTTCAAATCAAGAAGAATATCGATCTAAAATAATAAATTTCTGCGAATTACAAAAGGGTCTAGATAACAGAATTTACAAATCACACCACCAAGATGGTTTCTTTGATATTCATAAATTAAATGAATCTTACCATATCTTCTATATAGTAAGGGATCCTAGGGACGTTTTGGTCAGTTGCTATTATTACTTCAATAGATCCAATGTAACGGCGTTCCCACGAGTTAAGAACGTGTGTGATTTGGCCTTCAATACTAAACCATATCGGTACCCATTTGATGGTGCATATAGTTTGGTTAAATCAGAGGATTTTGTGAGTCGCTGGATAACTCATGTCAGAGGATGGCTTGATAAAGCTACTATTATAACTTATGAAGAAATGAAGACAAATTTTTCTTCTGCAATGCGTAAGGTATCCGTAGTATTAGGTAGAGATTTAACCGGATGTGTCGTTCCTACATTGGGGAATAAATCTGTATCGCCTAGAAAGGGCATTGTGGGAGATTGGACGAATCATTTTGACGCTAAATCAAACAACATAATATGTAATAGAATTAAGGAAGCTGGTCTATCTGACTTTTTGCAAAAATAATTAGGGAGATAATTATGGTAAATATAAATCAAAGAAATTATTTGCCGGTCATAAATGGTTTCGTAGAAGTTCCGGGGTTAATAGACACGGAAAATTCTAGATTAACATTAAGTGATGCTCTGTCTGTGGTGCCCGGTTCCTCTACATTGGTTAAACCGTTTGTAGACAAACAACGCAGACTTTTTGTATTACCAGATTTCCAAAGCAATTTGGGATATCCAAACGATTATTATCAGATCTTAAGAGATGCTGCTCGTTCGATATGATCCGCAGCATCCATTAAATCAGATGCCATATAATCTGGTTTCAATTTTGCGGTCCTACATCCATGGCCAGTTCTGACTCCAATACTTGTAAACCCAAAAATCGATCCAAGTTCTATATCTACTTCCTTATCACCTATAACTACACAATTTTGTAAATCTAAATTTAAATCCCTCTGGGCTCGTTCAATCAGTTCCTTTTTGGGATTTTCTTTAGTGTTAGATTCAGTTGTGAAATAAATTTTATCTACTTTAATTTCTTTTTCAGATAAGCCGCCTAATAGCACCTTGTTGACCTTGAAAAAATCTTCTTTGGTGAAATATCCCAATCCGATGCCGTTCTGACATGTTATAACAATTATTCTATAACCCATATTGTAAAACTTGATTATTCCTTCTACGGCATTCGGTAGAAATTCAAATTTTTCTGGTTCATGTAGGTATTCAACTTCTCTGTTTATTGTGCCGTCTCTATCTAGGAAGACTGCTTTTTGCTTTGGATTTCTTATTCTTTCTATTAATGAGCTAGTCGATATACCCTCGATGTCTTTTATTATGACGGCTTTACCGCCATAAGCTTCAACGACATCTCTGCTTGTTAATTGGGATATATCATAATCACCAGCTTTGATATAGAAGTCTGGTTTTAATAATTCCAGATTCTTTCTGTTTCTTCTTTCGTCAAACACGAATACTGCATCAACACACCTCAGACTGGATATTATCCCTGCTCTATGTGCAGAAGCGTTTATTGGTAAATTGGGATCTTTATATTTCTTAACAGAACCATCTGAATTAATGCCGACTACCAGTTTATCACATATTTTCGATGCTTTGGTGAGGAAATCGACATGACCATAATGTAATAAATCAAAAACTCCGCTTGTAAACCCGATCGTAAGCCCTGCTTTTTTCCAATTTTCAACAATCTCTAAAACTGAAGTTCTTTCCATCTATTGCCCCTTTCAAATATTTACTCGTAAATACCAATGAGGACGACACAATGTTTAATAAAAAACCCGATATCGTAGTCATAGGCGATTGCATGTTAGATGAGTATGTTCTTACCTCGGCTAGCGGCTTAACACCAGAAGATCCTATAGCTCCAAAATTACGTTTTATTAAAGAAGATACGAGGTTAGGCGGAGCTGCTAATGTTGCTTTAAATTTGATACAACTTGGATGCAATGTTAAATTATTATCGGTAGTTGGTCAGGATAAGTACTCGGATGTTATAAAAAACTTATGCAATTTCGATGCATTGCTTATCCCAGACGACAGAATGACAACGAGAAAGGTAAGATATTACACAGAAGAAGGAAGATATATTTGCAGGGTAGATTATGAGAATACCAACCCTGTATCGCAGAAAATTACAAGTCTGTTCCTAGATGAAATCAAGAATAAATCAGATTTTATTGTAGTATCTGATTATAATAAAGGCTCAATTACAGAGGAATTAATGAAGGAGATCCAACACAGAAGATTTATAGTAGACCCGAAAAAGGAAATATCATTCTACGGTAAAAGCTTATGTATAAAACCAAATGAACACGAAGTGGATAAAAATTTCGATATCTCACAAGTGGATGCTCAATCTGTCCTTGTGACCTTATCTAAAAAAGGAGCTGTCTTAAAATCCCAAAATAGGGACGATATGACCCTGAACGTAAGAGAAAGAAAAAAGGGGTGTGCTATCGGCTGTGGTGACAATGCGTTAGCCGGTTTGGCTTATGGTCTGTCTACGGGCTTATCCCTAAACAGATCCTGTGTGTTGGCCATGGCTTGTGGTGCGGTAGCTGCGGATTACGATGGGGTTCATGCTGTTACAAAAGAAGAACTAGAAGCAGAACTAGGTTTTGAGGAATATAAATGAAGATAACCTTTTGTTTATCTGCTAGACTTGGAGATATCTGTTGTGGCATACCTTCTTTTTATGCTTTAAGAGAGAAATATCCGAATGCGGATCTGAGATGGTTGACTTTACCGCAATATGTTCCCTTAGTGCCGTCTTGCGGGACTCCCCTGCCACATGGCTCTCCGCCATTTGGGTCATATCCCAATTGGCAGCCAAAACCACCTGATTTGCTGATCAAAGCTCAACCAATGTGGAGACATGCGGAATGGGAAGGAAAGAACGTACATCTAATAGACCTCATAGCAAAATGGAGTAACGTTACTCTTAAAGAAAGACGCATAAAATTTAATATAGACCAAAAGGTTAAACAGGAGGTAGATTCGTTGAATTTACCTAAAGATCCTATAGCCATTTGTTCTAGTCCATGTTATTCGTGTTTTGATTGGCCATCTAGACAAAGGCAGTGGTTGATTGATGCACTCGTAAAGTCTGGCAACAAAATAATTACCGTGGGTGGTAAAGACGGTCTTGATTATAAAGGAGCGCAATCCTACCACGGCAAATTATCGCTACTAGGTACTGTAGAAGCAATAAATAGATGTTCTCTTTATATAGGACCAGATACGGGATGTACTTGGTTGGCATGCGGATCTAGAAATACACCGAAATTATGTATAACGGACAGACACAGATTTAAAATAGGTCTGGTTGGATTTCAAAAATTTCTCAGCGATGATAATATTATAGATATAAATCACCAAGAAGGTGTTGAAAAAATGGCGAACGCAGCTCTTAAACTTCTTGAAAAATGGAGAAGAACATGAACACAGGATTCATGGTAATAAAAAACGGAATAAAGCTCGGATACCCATTTGTAGAATCCATAGCAAGTATGCATACTTGCTGCGATAAATTTGTGATATTTGATTGCGGAAGTGATGATGGTACAGCCGAATCGTTGGAATCTCTTTGTAATATAAACACCAAATTTTTACTGGTAAAAATTGGATGGCCAGATAAATCAGCATTAGGAAATGCCATAGCTGTAGCTACAAATAATGCGGTACGGCATCCCGTTCTTAACGGCTCTAGAAAATTATTTTATGTGCAAGCAGACGAAGTTTATCATGAGAATGATGAAAAAGAATTGAAAAAGTCTATTAACTCCGAATCTAGATCGGTATCCTTTAAATTTATACATTTCAGAAATGGGTTCCTTCAATTTATTATTAACCCAACTTACGATAGAGCCATAAGAATTATACCAGCCAATGGTGCCCAAAGTATACAGGATGGTTTTAATTTTTCGGGGAATATTAATCCTGTACTATCGTCAAATATCAGGATATACCATGTTGGTTGGTGTTTTCCCTATCATATTTGCCAAAAGCATATAAATCACGCTAAATTATATCCAGGGTGCCAAAATTATGAAAATGCAAGAAGAATCTGTCAGGAAATGTTAGCTGGAGAAATCAAGAAACATAGGTTGGATAAGGAAATAGATAACAATTATAGATTCGGGACATTTGACAAGAATAAGATGCCAAAATATCTTAAACATCTATATTCCATGAGTAAGTATGACCCGGCTGTTGGGTTAAAGACTCTTGAAAATGATTTAAAGAGGAGCTAATATGAACGAATGTAAGGTAATTGATAAATTGTGGGGCAACGAGAAAATTATAGCTTCATTTGTAGACGGGCAATCTGGGTATACTGGGAAAGTATTGACCGTAGAGCCAAATGGCAACGCATGCAGTATGCATTATCATGCAATTAAAACTGAGACTTTCTATGTCATTGAGGGCGTTTTGGAATTACAGATTTGGGATAATCCGATTTCGATGAGAAAGATCTTCGGTTCTAAAGTTAATGTAGGTGATAGCATAACAATACAAAAAAATCAGCCGCATAGGTTCTGGGCGACAAAAAACAGAGCAGTGTTTGTAGAAGTATCAACCCCAGATAATCCTGAAGATTCTATAAGAATGAAGCCATCTGGGCCTTTATCGGAGGAAGACGATGTTTGATCAATTGTCTGTATTGGCAGATAAATACGGCACAGATAAAGGGCCGAAGATTCATAATTACACACCATTTTATAATCAACATCTGTGTAGAATTAAGGAATCTGTTAAGAAAATTTTGGAGATAGGAATTCTCGAAGGTAAATCTCTGAAAATGTGGAGAGATTATTTTTGTAACTCCGTTATACACGGCCTAGATATTTATAAAATGCCAAATTTTGGTGATAGAATACGAACCCATGAGGCAAATCAGTCAAACCGTAAAGCATTATCTGATTTAATAAATAAAATTGGATCTGATTTCGATGTAATTATTGACGATGGTGGGCATGAGAATCAACAACAGCAAATAAGTTTCGGGTTCTTATTTCCTTTCGTTAAATCTGGCGGATTTTATATTATAGAAGATTTGCAATATAGCTTCATAGAAAGTCATAAACAACACAATACTTATGATTTATTAAGAAAATTACAAACTGGAAATAAGATAGCAAGTATTTACATGACAACAGAAGAAGCCGATGAGGTCTGTAGTATATGCTCTGGATGTTATTTCTATGAATGGGAATCCCCTATAATCGAAGACGGTCGGACAAGGTCCAGCCGCCTACATATTTCATGCGTTATAAAGCGACGATAATACTGTGTTCTAACCTGAGGCCAAATCATGAAATTCGGACTAACAGTAAGAGACCTATGGATCAGCGATGACCTAAAACAGGCCATGAACGAATTCGTATCCACATCCCCAGAAAGCAAACCAGGAGTTCTGCGGAAGAAAGACGACTGGTACTTCCTAACATACCTCAGAATTATCAAAGTCAAAAACTTCGACCCCGAACTATGGGACGTAACAACAAACGAAATAAACTCAATAAGAGCAGTCAAATTCAAAATAATAAACAACCGGCTCTACGTCCAAGGAACAAAAGTAGAAATTTCAGAAATAACCTACCTCCTAGACGCCCTAGCACTCAGGCTAGGAGGAAGAGAAGCCCAAGAAAACCCAGCCGACTTCCAATACACCGACTACTACAAGCTCACAGACATCGACGTAGACCTAATGGGAATACTAACCAAACTAGAAGAAAAACAAGAAATATCAGACATCAAAAAACTCAAAGTGAGGAAAGTATCAATCAACCTCGGAGAAATAAGAAACGCCTCCATAGACACCACGGACTACGGCGGAAGCAGAGAAGCCATAGAAAACCAAGGAGAAACAGGAGTAACCGGACTAGAAGCCACAATGAAAAACTTCAAAAAAGTCTCGATATATTTCGGCACTGACGCCACCATAAGAGTGACAGCCAGTGCCGAAGACGACATCAACCTAGAAAAAACAGCCCAAAATTACTCAGAATACCTATGAGCTAGTCACATCTGTGCCCGAGGAATCAGGGACATCGACCCGTCTACGGAAACTATCGGAGGTAATTAGCTTCTTGCTGCGAAGAGATCGGAGCTGGGAAATATCAAACCGATTATCCTCTGCTTCAATCGAAGCTCCAGCGCTTAGTTGTATCGTACCATGAGCACTCTGAATACTACTTCCAACCTGCTTTTTGATATTGATCGGAAGCACCTGAGTACTAATGTTTTTAACCTGAATCGTATCAATCAAAGTGTACGCCATTTCCAATCCTCCCATTTTGTACAATATTTTTGAGTGCAATCAAAAATATTCAGGAGTAATAGGAGATATCAATGAAACTCAGCAACCTGCATGCCTCAAGTAGAATCTGCCTAACCGAAGACCTCTCCCAACAAGAAGGTCTAGCCTACCTCCAGATGATGGCAGCAAAACAAGGCATAGATCCAGACCCATTCGCCAGAGAAATACGCATGCTCATGGGCGGAGAAATAGGTCAAACAGAACATGGCAAAGCAGCTTTCCAAAAATGGATAAGCGAAGCAAAACCAAGTGAAACCAAAACCGGAAAAGCATTCGGAAGAAAAGTAAAAATCACCGTTCTAGAAAGCGTCGTCCGGGACCTCATCGAAGAGAACGTATTCTCAGACATGGGCGACTTCGTAATGAAAAAGCTCCGGTCCCTACTCAAAGTAGACGACCGCCAAGAACACGAACTAGTATCCAAAGCAATAGACGAAGAACCCAAGCTCGGGGCCATCCTACGGTACGCACAAAGAACCCAACAACCCATCTACGACGATGAGAAATTCTGGAAACTAGTAGACGACGTCACCGGTCAAGGCGAACGAATTAAAGCCATAGTCCTAGGAACATACCGCAGACGAGTACAAGAAAATAAACTCTATAAAGATACTCTGACCATTACCGAAGCTAGAATGTCGGAAGTAATGTCCGATCTAGGGCTCAGTGATGACCAAATAAACGAGCTAATGGACCGTTATGGCCTACAGGATAAAGGCTACGACCTCAGTAGCTTCAAACGTTCCCTAAGTAAAGCTGGTGGACGAGTCAAGGAAGCTATATCAAGCCTTGGTGATAAAGCCAAAAATTTAGTCTCGGAAACACCCGAGATGGATGAAGAAGAGAACATGGACTTCGCAGAGTTTGTGGTTCTAGTCGCGAAGACTGTGGCTGGCGAAAGAACAAAAGAAGAGCCTGAAAGGCCAAGGGAGTATGTTCCTCCCGAACCAGAAGAGCCAATAGAATATAATCCCGAAATTGTTAATTCTCCTATTGGCTCTAGTTTTGGGGTATAAACTTATCCAAATCCATTAACGCCTCTTTGGGTAAATATTTCCTGACTAAAGATAATAACCTCATCTTAGTCAGACCCTTATTCGGACTACGATACGATATTTCCTTATCAGTAGCACCCAACTCTTTAGCCCATTGTGCTATTTCATCAGCGCTCATATTACGTACTTTATGGCAGAATACCGTTGTCGGTTTCTTTGGCCTGTTTGGTTTCTTTGGTTTTTCTGATTTCTTTTGTTTTATTGGCTTTGGTTTTGGTTTCTTTGGCTGCACAGGTTCATCTTTCAGAGCCAATGCACATATGATCTTTTTATCTTCCTTCTCTATATTCCCGTTGGGTTCTTCTCCATATATCTCCTTATAAAACTTCTTTTGAGCAATTCTACCTATACTACTTGTTAATATTTTTCTGCTCGATGTGTGGGGCCACTTACCATAATTTTCGTGTATGATAGAACGCAGCTTACCGGTTTCGAAGGACTCGAGATAGAATCTGAACTTGATAAGAGAAAGGAAACCCTTACCAAATTCTTTGGAGAATCTCTCATGCGATTCTAACAGTTCTTTAACCATAATTCTATAATATCTCGTTATTACATGAGATAAAGTTGTGGAGATGAAGATGAACGAAAGAGTCGGAACAGTTGAACCAATAAACCACATTGTAGACAAAATACCGAAACCCAACGACAAAATCAAAGTGCGTTGTAGAAATTGCGATGAAGAGTTTGAGAGAGAATACAAAAGAATAGGACAACTGCACAGGTGCCCTACACACAAGACAGACGGCATATCCAGGGTCAAATGGTGTAACATGTGCAAAATTTATAGGACAACAGACCAGTTTATAATAATGCCGGAAAGATACGACGGATTGGGAGCATGTTGCAAAAAATGTTCAGAAGATCTCTTACAACGATTCGAAAATTACCTATTAATACATAATTTGCCAACAATAACATCAGAAGATATGTTATACCAATGGCACTTACAAGGAGGAAGAAGCTACAATACTAGAAAATACCTGGATCCAAATAATATTACAATAAATAGAATAAAGCCAGAACTAGAAGTAAATCCAAGAAACATCTACCTCACCACTCCATCCTCTACTGAATACCTCAAAGACAACCTTACACCAGTTCGTTTAGAATGCAAACCCATATCCGATGAGGCTAAAGTTCCTACTCGTAAGAGGACTACGGATGCGGGATATGATGTTTATTCTATCGAGGAGGTTGTAATTGAACCCCATGGTACTAAGAATATCCATACTGGGGTTATTCTTTCCTGTCCTGAGGGTTATTATATTACTGTTGAGGGTAGGTCTTCTATGTGGGTCCAGGGGGTTACGCCGTTTCACGGTATTATTGATAGCACATATTGTGGCGAGCTTATGATTGCTCTTATGAATATTTCGGATAAGCCTTATAAGGTCAATTTTCATGATCGTATAGCTCAGGTCATTATACAGCGTTATTGTAATGTTGATATTGTTGAGGTGTGTGAGTTTGGCCCCGATTATAATCAGCGGGGTGTCGCGGGTTTTGGTTCATCGGGAAAATAGGGAGAGCATCATGGAAGCACCTTTGAATTTCTTGTCTAGACCATCGGAAATGAAGAAGTTTGCGATTTTCTATGGGTTGATTAGGGATACGGATGAGGACGGTGTGTTTTTTGATTATCCTTATTTTGGTGGTGAGACTTATGATAAGACTCATGCTGAGATTATAGCTAGTGGTATTGTGAATGATTCTTCTATGCCTGGTACAGTTGTTGTGAAGATAGTTACCTATACTTGTTATCATAATTGTGCTTTGAATTCTAGAGAGTTCGAGAATGTTCTTAGGATGGTTACTAGACAATTTTTAAATATGGCCCGTTCTCTATATGAGAGCGAGGAGATGCAGAAACGGGGTCGTCGTTCTTATAAGAAGAAGACGACAAAGAAGATGGCAGTGGGTACTTGACAAAGCGGTTTGGATGTGATACAATGTTTCTGGTTTGGCACTGACCGAAAAATGATCTTTGGGGACTGCACGTCGTTACAGGATAGCTCAATGGTAGAGCGATCGGCTGATAACCGATAAGTCGCAGGTTCAAGTCCTGCTCCACTTAAACACGACTTTGCGCCAACCCCAAACTAATCCCAAAACAAAAAAGCAAGTTCGGGGGAACTGCACGTCATTACAGATAGTCCAATGGATAGGACATCGCTCTTATAAAGCGAAGTTGAGGGTTCAATTCCCTCTCTGACGAAAACTGACCCTGCGCAAATCCCCCACTAAATCAGATGCGGACCCCAATCAGGTCCGCATCTACTTTAACTACCAGGACGAAGCTGATAAACAGCCTCATCACTGGAAAGGGCGAGATCATGACCACAGAACTAGCGATATCCAAAATAGACCATCTAAGTACAGCGCAGAAACGAAAACTGCCAGGGCTCCTGGGTAGTTTCCTTGATACCGTAGCTGCAGCAACGGACAGAGCAACACATTACAATACAAGAGAAGAACAAAAACAAGCAATATTACAACTGCACAAAGACATCTTCTCAATCGACCGTGGGATTTACGGTCTGTGTCTCTGCTTGCCTGGGATAAACGACTACTCGAAACAGCTCGGAATGGGTTTCTTCCTTGATAATCCAAGAAGTGGGGAAGCAATCCTAACTCCGGCGCAAGAAGGCAAACTAATAAGACATCTCGCAGGTTCCGTAGAACCGCAGAGAATGATCAAAGCGTTCCTGGAATTCAGAAAAAACAGAATCAACAATTCTAGAACTAGGAAACTCATTCTAAATTGCCTATTAGGTAACAAAAATCTCAAACACTGGAGCGTCAAATACCGCTACAAAATAAGACAATGCCTACAACATGCCTGGGGCCAGAACGTCTTTAAATCCGTGTATAAATGCCTGGAAGCGAAACACGGAAAAGGCGTCAAGAAAGCATGGACAGAAAAACAAAAAACAACCCTGTCCAAATACGTAGAGCCATATACAGACGCCGACGTCACGGAGCCTCTGGCCTTCATACTCGGATTTGAGAACAGGATCAAATCCGATCCTATGAAGAAGTATATCAAAGCCAAGAAGAACCTTGCCGAAGGGAAAGGATTGCCCAAAGAGCAACTCTTTTACTTAAGAAGTAGGTTCCATACTAGCGTCGGCAAGGATGTGGTTTATGAGTTAGCAAAGAGTGGGATGACCAAACGACAGAAGGCCCTTGTCCAGAAGGCTACAAAGAAAGTTGGTGTGAAAGTCGAGTTTAATCCTCATTCTCTGGATGCCGTAAGGCTTTATATCTACGCTTATGAGATGGGGATGACAGACGAGATCCGTGCAGCATTAAAGCAGAAAGCAAAGAAATCTGCTGAGGCGATGTTCTCCAAACATGGTCACATAGGTATTATTGTGGATTGTTCTAGGTCCATGATGGGTGATGATACTCAGAAGAATCGTCCGATTGCTGTTTCTTTGGCTGTAAGGGATATGTTAAAAGAGGCTAGTTCTTCTGCTGATGTGGTCCATTGTGGTGGTGCCCCTAGGGGCGGTTTGGTTTTTCCCTGTGGTCCGACCTCTTTGGCGTCTGCTTTGGTGTCTCTTTTGAAGTATGATCCTGAGATTGTTTATGTGTTGTCTGATGGTTACGAGAATGCTCCTGCGGGTAGATTTTCTGAAGTTCTGAAGATTGTTCGTGAGATGGGGATTAATACTCCGGTGGTTCAGGTCTCCCCTGTGGTGGCTGCGGAGAAGGCTGGTGCGCTCAGGACTTTGGCTCCGGAGGTTGAGGCTGTTCCGTTGTCTAAACCTGAGGGGATTGGCATGCGGGTTTTGAAGTCTCTTCTTGTTACGAATTTGGAAGAGGCTATCGAGGGTCTGGCGAGGATCGCTTTGCCTCAGTTGGAGGATATCTAGCATGGATTATACTATCAGTGAGGTTCTGCGTGGTACGAAGGTTGGCAATCTGCAGTCTGTTGGTGTTATGCAGATTATTCCTCTTATTTGTAAAGATAAGGAGTTGTATGATCTGAATATTATTTCTCCTCAGGATAAGGACGTTGAGACGAGCTTAAGTACTCACAATTATGGTGAGATGAAGTTTCGTAATCCTGATCCGGAGAAGGTCCTGCTTATTCCGTGTCATGCTGGGTATGTTACGAAACATGCTGCCCAGGATCATGCTATGAGCAGGGCTGGTTTGGTTGGTAAGGGCGATAAGTCTTTTGATGATGCGATGTGTATACAGCAATCGCAAGGTGGCTATATCCCCGAGGGCCAGCATGATATGTTGGTTCTTCCTTTTTCTTTGCGTGAGTCTGCGTTTAACAAGCGGGGTGAGCGTTCTTATTATAAGCTTTGGGATGATATTTCTCGTTTTAATGCTTCTTTTGAGGTTAGTGCGACTGGTAATTTGGATAATTTTCTTAGTGCATTTAGGGATGAGTTGGATCAGTTTGTTGCGGAGTTTGAGATAGTTCCTAAACAGATTGGGGCGATTATTCTGATCAATGGTTCTGTTACTGGCGTGGAGCGTGCTCCTAATCCTAGATATTGGTCAGAGCTTTGGAGGCCTTTAGTTCGTGAGTGTTATGGGTCATTGTCTATCGAGGTTGCTCGTAAGAATAGCCGTACCCCGACTTCTCGTTTGCGTGTTCCTCTGAAATCTCGCGGTCTCGGATCATTGGAAGATCTTGAGCGTGAGATTGAACGGGCAGAGGCAGAAGAGGATAAGCGTGTTCGTGAAATCGTCCGGGAACTGCTAGATGACCCGTTTTCCGATAAGGTTGAGGACACAATGAATGGTTATGATATTGTGTCTTTGGAGAATGATCAGTTTAATGGTCAGGTTTTGAGGAAATCTAGGTCTATTGTTTATGCTTCGATGTTTACGAAAGCTAAATGGGCTAAAGATGCTCCTTGGAACCGTGCTAGTAAGTTTGCTATTTGAGGATTGGGGAACTGCACGACGTTACAGTCTGCTAGGTTCGATTCCTAGTTTACGCGTAAGCGTAAAATGCTCCATGGTGGAGCGCACAATCGCAAATTGTGAATAAACAACACGTCCATGCGCTAATCCCCTTCCTCAAAAGTAAATAAGAATGAAGTCTGGCGAACGGTACCACGAGTGTGGCCCAAGTAACCTGACAACACAGCACCGAAAATCAAGGTGCACAGAATAAGGAGCCATAACCATGGCTAATCCTCCTGTATCTCCCCTAGAATGTAGAGTAAGCAAAGCAGCTGAAGTGATGAAAATCACAGAAGAGGCTGTATATCAAGCTTTGTCTGAGCTTGGTGTAGACAAGGAAGATGAGGATGCGATTTCTCTTCTAGAAGCAGATACGACAAGAGAAGCAGACGCCAAGGAGGCTTTTAAGAGCACTAAGGTAAAACCAGCTAGATTTTCGGCTGGTTGGCAGGTTCTTAAGGGGCGAGTCAAGAAAGAGAATATTATTCTCGAAGATAATTCCTCGTTATTAGAAGCTCTTAAGCCTGTAGGGAGGATGAGTGATAAGGAATTATTAGAGAAATACGGTCCTGAATCAAGTTCCGAGATCATAGATGAGTTATTGAAGCGTTCTAATGGCCGTCCTTTCGTCATCTATAAATCAGATAACGAGACTATTGATCTTGAGCGTACGTTGGAGCATTTGCGTATTGCCCGTCGTCGGGAGACCAGCCCGGTATGTATTGTTGATGGGGAAGAGGTTCGTGTTTATACAGTGAATCAGTTCCCTATGACGTACGTAGAGGAATGTCCGTTCCATGCCGGTACGATCTTGACTAATGGGTATTGTGATAAGTGTCATAATACTTGGGAAGGTATCTCTGATGAGGTTAGGGTTGCGGCCAATGTAGCCCTGGTAAGAGGTATGGTCTCTACTGGTAATCTTATGGATATTGCTACTCTGATTGTTAGGTTGCGTCAACATGGTATTGATGAGTTGAAGAAAGTGCCATCGTTCAGTCGCATTTATTCCGAGATGCAGGAAGATGGTACGTTGCCTAAGTTGAGAAAGCGTATATCTGTTTCTCGTAATGGTAAACTTGATCCGCTGAATCAACATAAGCGCTACTAATTTTCAACTCTAGAATTGGAGATTTCGTCATGGATTCTATGTCAGATGTTATTCGCGGAGCCAGTGTTAAGGTCATGTCTCATAAGGGATTCGAGGCTGTCCTGCGTCGTGCTGAGAAGCTAGAGGATAACGGTCACGTACATGGTTTGCCTGCTGGCCAAACGATTTCTGTTTTTCCTCTGGACTCATTACCTGGGGCTCCCGAGTCTTGGGTTCGCGAGCCTGGAAGTTTCGTGTGTCCAGTTAGGCCGAATTGGGCTTTGTGGTTCGATTGGACAATGAACGATAGTTATAACACTGCTATTATGGCTAGTGTTAAGGGGATGAATCCTATTACTGGTTTGAAGATTGATGGTATAGGGTTGCATAAGTATGATGAGAAGTGTCCTAAACATGGTTGTGATTTCAAAGGTGATCGTTTTTGTCCGGAGTGTGAGTATAAGTGGCCTCCTCAGAATTATGTGTGTTCTCCGAATACGTTATGGTGGGATGGTTTTAGACAGCCTGATGGTTCTGTGAGGCAGTTTTTCTTTAGTGAAGATGAGTCCAGGGATATTGCTTCTTTGGTGATTGGCGAGGAGAATACTGTTCCTGCTTTTGGTTTTGTTTTCTATAAAACTAAGGAAAAGGTTGTTCCTCCTCATTATTTTCTGAGGTCTACGGTTGCTTCTTTTGGGGGTTCGATTCCATATAATTCAGCGATTCCCTCTACATCTTCTCCTAGTTCCATGAGTGCTAATACCCCCATACAAGAGAAGACAAGCCCTTATGGTGCTGTTCCTCTCTCTTATGACTCAGAGGACGCAGAAATGTCTAAGGCATGGGTCTATGCACATCGTACACACGAGAGGTCGTTAAAGAGGTCTGTTTATGTTGCGGTTGGTGCTGGTGCTAAAATTAGGCAGGAACTCAAAGAAGATGATCAGGACCTGTCTAATTGGAAGGAAGAGCCTTCTTCGATGATTAGGTTGTATTTTGTGTTTGAAGAGCAGTTCACTGATATTGTTAAGGGTGGTGTTCTTGATTTAAATGGTAAACAAGAAGGGTTCCTGGATGGTCTACCTGTTGGATAAGTTTGGAACCCGTTCCGTATTACCGGAACGGGTTCTTCTTATGAGGCTGTAGATTTCTTTTGAGTAATGTGATAATTAGGAAATCTGCTGGTACACCTAATTTCTTTGCCACTTCTTTTATTTCGTTCTCATCTTCGTCGTTTAATATTAGTTTATATTTCTTTCGTTCGTCTGGACCAGGTCCTGGACGTATCCCTATTTCCCAAAGTTCGCTAGCTAATGATTGTAGATCATCTCTACACAATGCCGACATTATTTCGACATTGCTTTGGCAGGTCTCCTTTATTGCGTTCACTAGACCTATAGGGCATCTGAATGATCGTTTGGCCATGTCTTTTCTCTGCTCTTGTGATGTGGTACCATATGGTTGTATTATTCAAAGTTAGTTTGGGTCTAACTTTGGTGGTAAGTATGCGTTTCTTTGATAATTTGTCGATAATTTTTGTTATTTTGACCGTCACTCTATCGATTGTGCATCTGTATCTGCATGAGAGGTATGGCCGGGTGTTCCTGCCTTCTGAAACTGGTGGTTGCTTGTATGTCTATAGCCTTTTTGTTTTGGCCTTGGCCATGTTTTGTACTTCGGTTCTTCTTCTATTGCGATTTTTCAAATATCTCTGAATATTGTCTCTTTCTTAAGATAGGTTGACTGGTAGTAGATGTTCTTTTTCTACCACATTTGGTACACTCGAAACTAATCCTCCCTTGGTGTTCAGGCGTTCTATTGTGTTTAGTCACTATTTTACATTTCACGCAATAATGACTTGTTTGAAAATTAACCATTATTATCCTCCGCAATTATATTTGTGCACATCGTGGTGAAATCCCGATATCGACATTCGATTACCGTAGAAGCCATCAGAAAAACATTAGGGCTTAGAAACCTCAAACATAAGTAAAATCAAAATAGGAGACTAAAATGGTAGCCTGCAGAATACTCCCGGAACCCTCGAGTCTGGTAGACCGCCAATACTTCCAGGTGCCAGTAGCAGACGGGCAGCTCATCGGATTCCAATATGACGAGCAGACAAACACACTATATCAGAGAGAAAGCCAAGTAGCAATACCCAGCATGCATGGCTCGACCCACATATCCGAAGACCCAGTGCCGGACGCCACATGTGACTCACCTGGGCTGATGAGCGCAGATGACAAATGCAAATTAGATGCCGCCATCCAGACCAGGGTTGGTGTACTTGGCTATCAAGGCGCAGGAATGGCGGATGACGGAGGTTATCTGGTAGGGGATATTATCCTAGCAGCTGGTAGCGAATTTATAAGTCTCGAAAGAGTCGGAAATACTGTCCGCTTTACAGTCGATTCTCCTCTCCCCCTCAGCTGTAATTGTGAAGATTGCGCTCGAATATTCTGGATACAAGATGAGAGCGAGACTAGATCCGTACGACCACCAAGCTGCAACGGCATCATGCCAGATGTAAGCGCTTATGGTGAATTAAAGATCTACACATACCCCGAGAGCACGATCTTCGATCCAACTAATCCGGATGATTTCTTCAATCAGAAGGGTATAGTTCCTTCTTTAATATTCAAGAGGTACGATAACAGGGTTACACCATATGAGAATAGTTTTGAGGTAGTTCTTAAGAGAAATCAGAATCTTACTTCCCAGACTGGTTGGTCCTTTACTCCCGGCACTGCCGGGGTGGCTGAGTGCGTTTGGTTTGTTGGTCAGGATAAGAACGGTGCTCAGTTGAAGTATGAGTTCCATCCGGAGACTGAGCCTGGTTTGCTTGGTTCTATTTTGGCTAATGGCCATCTTATTACTAAGCAGATGGCGGTTGTGGTGGATGTCGATCCGAATGTGTTAAGTAATAATCAGTATAAGTTGAAATTGTGGGATGTGCAGGATGCTGTTCCGGTTGGCAATGAGTTTAGTGCTACGAATGTTTGGAGGTATTTGAATCCTGAGAATGCTACGACGGATCTTGCCAACCCCAAGACTTTGGTTTTGGATTCTACTGTTTCTATACTTCCTTTGGGAACTTTGGTTGATATTTGGCAGTTTGAGATAACTAGGGATGCTAACCAGAGAACGGTCAGGACTTATTTTAGTAAGGAACCTCAACTTAATCCTGAGTCTCTCTGGGCTCTGTCTGGTATGGTTCAGTTTGGTGATTTATATGAAGCTAGGGATGAGATTAATTCGGATACCGAGGGAAATCTTAGTGCTGCAGAAGTTGATGTTCCAGATTTCCGTTTGGTTGAGAGGGAGGGTGAGTGGGGCCTAACTAATTTTGAAGATAGATTATTGTTGTCGGACGATGGTGGTGAGGTCCAGGATGTTGATGGTGTTATTCGGCGGGAACCTTCTGGTGAACCTATCAATAATGATATTGTTGCCGATTCTGATCCTAGTATACCTGGTTTGAGGATTATTAGGCAGGAGCCTTCTTTGGCTGGGGATTTGAATGGTGATGGTGTTGTTGATAATGAGGATTTGAAGATTTTCTTGTGTGCTTATGGTTCTACGATTTTAGATAGTAATTATAATCCTGCGGCTGATTTTAATAAGGATGGTCGTGTCGATATTCGCGATATGTCTATTCTTGGTCAGCAGTTTGATCTTGTTGCTGAGAATGTTGCTGATCGTCCGGTTTTCTTGTGGCATCGTCAGAATCACAAGAATGCTTTGGTTCGTTTGAAGATTGGTCAACCTCGTGAGACAGAATTTACTTATCCTCCATATGATCTTCTTCTGAATGCTCCGGTGGATAGTTTCAATGATACTTATCTGAAGGTCTTGCAGCGTGGTGTGTATACGACTGGTCCGTTTGCGGGTGCTCCGTATGTGGTTGTGAAGGGGCGGATCTGGAATCAGCTTCCTCCTCGTGGTACTTTGCGTATTTTGACGGGTGCTTTTCGTAATATTCTGTGGAAGTATGATTTTAAGTTGGCTTTTTCTAATTGGGATGATGATTGTGCTGTTCTTATTAATGGTGGGGATGATGTTTTTCCGTTTGATGAGGATTATGAGATTGTTCGTCCGACTGATTGTACTGTTGATCATTCTAGCCAGGATCAGACTGGTGGTACTTGTTGTCCGACATATGATGCTACTGGTGGCACTGACGTGACTGGTATTACTGATCTTGAGGCTGTTGAGGTTCCTACGAATACAACTGTTGTTGAGTTGTTGCGTAAGGATTTTACGTGTCCTGCGGTGCGTTTCCAGTTTACTCAGAATACGTCTAGTGGTTCTGAGCAGGTACAGTTGAAGGTTCAGGTTGGTATTTTGGATATGAATACTCGGTATGATTTGAATGATGAGGATTCTGAGGATGATTTGGTGCGTGGTTTTCAGCCTGGTAGTGCTGTGAGTCAGGTGTTTTCTCAGAATGGTTTTATTGTTGATGGTGTTGGTTCTGGTGTTTCTTCTAGTCCTGAGGCTTTTCGTTGTTATTTTGGTGGTGAGCTTCCTGCTCCGATTAATGGTGAGGTTGAGAAGTGGAATGATGTTACTGTTTTGGTGAGGGATAATCAGGTTTGGATTTGGTTTAATGGGTTGCTAGTATCTCCGGATACTTTGCTTTCTGCTGATCAGACTTCTCCTGTTGCTGTGAATACTCCTTATTTCCCGATTAATATTCAGACTTTGTCTGGCAAGATGGGTTTGAGGATGTTCCCTGGGGCTGTTATTCGTTCTATGGAGGTTAGGGATCAGCTGCAATCTTATAATGAGTATTCTTTGAGGCAGATGGAGATTGTGAGTTAATTTCTATTTGGGTTGCTTATGATATTTTGAAATTGCTGTAGGAAGGGGCAGGGATCATGAGTTACGGCCTTTAGACCGTTCCGATCCCTGCCCAGTTTCCCCTGTATCGTTATGTGATAAAACATGACAGAGGAGGACGCTATGAGTAAAATGGTTATTGTCGGAATCACCGAAAGTGATGGCCATAAGAGGATTACTAAATCTTCTGATTTTGTATTGTTTGGTGGTACCAAGGAGACTCATGAACAGATGCAAGATGCTGCTATGAAGTTCACTGATCTTCGCAAGAGATCTGGGCGTGAGCTTCATGAGTGCTCCAAGAAGGAGGTTTTGGATCTTGCTCGTGAGTCTGGTATGATTTCTGATTGATAATTATTTTCTTTTTATCCAGATATTATGGTATCGAAATGCTTTTGCCTGGGATGTCTGAACATGATTACTTCTTGGTATTGACTGGTTCTACCGAGAAGGGGGTCATGAGCGTTCTTGTAGCCACGTTCGAGAAGAACGCTGAGGCGTTGGTTGGTATGTCGAAATTGGACTTCCCCGAAGGCGTGCTTGTGGAGCTGCTGTATGTTCCTACTGGTGAGGTATTGTTTAGTTTCATATCGGGAGAAGAACGATGTGCAAAGAGCTAGGTGTTTTGATCGATGGTCTCCGCGAAGAGAGATCACGTCATGTTCGGTCTGTGGATGTCATCACTGCCGCGATCTCTCATTTGTCTGCTTCCAAGAAGCTCATTGCTGAGCTTGAAGAGAAGGCAGAAAAAGAGGAGGGAGAACAGGTAGAACCAGAAATGACCGATTCTCCCAGGCTTTTTAGGGGCAGAAAGAAGGATCCTAATTCTGTAGCCAGTTTGGCTTGTAAAGCCATCGAGGAATGTGGCCCGATTAATGCTTGGGGTATTTATAGGCATATTAGAAACAAGCGGAGTGTTAGGATGAGCAGCTTGTCTTCTACGTTGTATACGCTTATTGCTCAGAATCGCATTATCAAGGATGGGAGCAAATATTTGAAGACAGAATAACTTCGAAATGGTTCTTGAACAGATTTCTAAACAGCTTAATTTGCCTGTATCGGATGGTCAGAGGATCGTGTTCACAAAAACCATTTCTCTTGTATGTCTTTGTAATGAATTTTATCTGGTGGCCAAGCCGTATCATATGACTAAATTGGTGGCGATACTCGATAGATATCATCTGCGACATACGGAGACATGTTACGCACTGGTATATATTGGTATCCAATGGCCAGATCCGGATCCCGAGTCCGACCTTATTGCGGCGCTTAAGGAGATACTCGTAAGGCGGGGGAAGAAGCCGTGGGACAATGGGATATAATCCTGCAATGCACGATTTGTGGTTGGCGTAGCAGACGCCATAGGAGTGATGGTAATCCTCCTTTTGGTAAGGAACCTCCTGCGACGGTTGAAGATGTTTGTTATAATTGCCAATCTAGGATGCATTATCCTGTACCTGAGGTTAAGACTACTCATTTTGTGGATTTTGCTAGACCGGATGAGGATACTGAGTGATTGTGGCTTCAGGCCAACAGGGAGGGTCGCGTCAGCCTGAAGCCTAGGGCGGTAGTATTCGGTCATTCTATCCTTTCTTTCTAGTCTGTCAAGTATCTCCCAAAAGGTAGCGTTTTTCCGCTGACACGATACAACGATGTATAGGAGGGAATGACATGTCTGATTTGTCTAGCGAGTTGGATGAGGTTCTTGGGATTAGCGCTGAGGATGTGAGGAAGCTCGAGGAGTCTAGGAAGCCTTCTACTGGCATTTGGTATTATGTGTATTTGAAGCCGAAGTGGGTTTTGATGACTTTTTCGGATGCCGAATATGGTGCTCTTTCGCATTATGAGGCTTGGATGAAGTATATTGTTCCTAAGCTGATTGATCATTATGATATTGAGGATAATATTGACGATTTGGAGGATGCTTATAGGGGTGTTCCTCGTGGTCGTGTTGATGTTACTACTGATCTGGAGATGGGTCTGAGGGCTGAGGGTGGTCCTAAGTTCTTTTTGTTGCATGGTGATGATTTTCCGAGTGGTACGAAGAGTGGTCAGCTTGGTAAGATTATGAGTCGGTTTAATCTTTCTCATCTTGCAGCTCGTGGTGTGGTTGTCGATAAGGCTGTTGATCATGAGAAGATGGATCCGGAGCACCAAAAGATTGTAACGAGTATTGTTGGGGAGGTTCCGTACTGAAGTTTTTGTGATTAAGATATACGGGTTGCGTATTAGACGGGGCGCGATACAAAGAGGTTAGAAAGGAGATTGATTATGCGATATTTGGTTTGTTTGTTCCTTTTGGTTGGTGTGGTGTTTGGAGAAGAGGGCAAGCTTTATGTGGATTCTTCTCCTTCGAAGGCTGCTGTTTTCTTGGTCAAGGAGGAGATGAATGCTCCTTTGGGCATGACGAAGTGTCTGGTGCGTGTTCCGGTTGGGGATCAGAAGCTTTTGTTCAAGAAGGCTGGTTACGAGGATTTTGTTCTTGCTCTGAAGGTGGAGAATAGGGGTATTAAGCGTTTGGATGTTGTTAAGCTAAAGCCGGTACAGTTGAAGGCTGATGTTTTGAGTGCTGAGGATGGTTGGCGGGTGTTTGTGGATGGTAAGCCTGTTAAGGATGTTTTTGGTAAGGATGCTGTGACTCCTTGTACTGTGGTCTATACTCCGCAGACCAGGAGCGTTTCTATTGCGAAGGAGGGGTATCGTGATCAGACTTTTCAGATTAAGGCTGGTGATGATATTGAGGAGGTTAATTTCAAGGAAGAGCCTAGGAAGGGTATGAGTGTTTTGAGTAAAAAACCAAATGTTTCGATTGGAAATAACGTTATTATTAAACACAATGGTAAAAAAGATATTGTTACGATATCTTCTAATTTTGTCTATCTAGTAGATAGGAATTATATCATAAAAGATATACCCAAGGAACTCATAGGTTTATCCTTTTTAAGATTATCTATGAACAATAGATCGTCTGTCGAATTATCTGTGCCAAAAGGAACCAGGTTATATTCGTTCATAGACCCGAGAGGTACATCCGAATATCGCGAGACCATGTTGAAATCTGGTTGGAGAAAGATAACTGAATTGAGGGTTACGGATAAGGCTCAGGGTTATTTTATCGTTTTTGGTCTTGTAGCTGATTCTGATGTTATGTTAACTTTTCCAGAATTAGGACATACTGGTGCCTGTATTGCAACAGCTAACATGATTCTAAAGTAAATCGTTTATCCATCTAGTTAAATCTGTTGTTTCTTCTGGTATTTGTCTGTGGTATACTGCTGCTAATAGACGTATTTGATCATCTTTATGGTATTTCATAGGACAATCCCCTATGGCTTCTGTTGGGATGCCCAACATGGATGTCTCGTATAATATAGTAGAGGTCAGACCTATTACCTGTTTTGATTTCAAAGCTAGCTTAATTGTTGGGGTATCTCTGATTATTTTAGCTTTTTTGGGATATAATCTGATATCTTTCCTAACAGGATGTGGGCTGATGATGATTTTGTCATATTTTGATTCCATATCCGCTATAAAATCAGATATTCTTGCATAACCAGAATAGAGATAGAATGCACTATCGAATTCCAATTGTAAAGGAATCAAGATATATTCACCAGGATTATAATATAATTTATTTTTTCGAATATAGGTTTCCTTATATTGTTCGTATTTTCTTATCATTTCGTCATCAACCCAACTGAGTTCTTTGCATAAAGAGGACTTTCCGATTATACCGTTTGGGTCGATATGCCAGTTATTCTTCTGAGGTAGAAGACCCAATTCTGCGTATAAATATTTGATGTTATGAGCTTTGCAAACAGATTTGATCCAATCACACCCCGGATCCTGCCCATTCCAGATGAAAATAATATCTGACGAAATTATATCTGTAACTACCGAAAATACGTCTTCACACCATTTACTACAAGGCTTTATTATTGAAAATTCTGAATTTCGACATTCATAATATTTCCTAAGTAATTCTGCGTGTCTTTTGCCTCCGCCATAATAACTATAAAAGCATATCTTTTTTGTTTTTTGATGTTCTGATTTTTTATTCTCTGATTTACTCCTGAATTGAAATACTAGACCTGTTTTTCTCATAAATTCGCGTCTCATAGAAGATAACCTTCGTATTGATGTAGTGAGACTCTTACTATATTGAAATCCATTGGATTCGAAAACTTCTATCCAATAATCTGAATTCTGTAAATTAACGTGATAATGTCCTTTTGATTTTGGCGGGGCCGCAGTTATAATTAAAATTGTTCCTTCTTTACTACAATTCTTTAGAGTATAAAATACGTTTCCTAATAGTTCCTCGGGTATATGTTCCAAAAATTCAGTGGACCAAATTATATCGAATTTTCTTTTGATGTCTATTTTTCCATTTTGAAAATCATGCAATATCAAATCTTCAAATTTGATATTATCATCTCCATCTATTCCTTTTGAATATAATCCTCTTGATTTAGCTATAGAAACCATGCCGCCTGGACCGCAACCGACGTCCAAAAAAGAATGTGGTCTAAATCGCCTTATTAAATAATCTAGGACAGCTTCATCTATATGTGTTATGTTCTCATGTCCTCCTAGATGATTACGGGATATAATCTTATTTGCCTTATTTCGTATCTCAATTTTATTAGTTTTCTTTGGTTTTATACGATTTATAAGTCTTTTTCTGAATTTATCCAATTGGATTTCTCCAATCATCCAATTTAGACGTATGATGGCCGAAAGAACCTTCCCATTTCTTCCTATTCTTACATCCGAATTTTGCTTGTAATTCCCTATCCGCAAATCTTAAACCAGCATCTTCAAATTGTTTCCTAAATCCAGTATTCTTTTTCTTTACAGACGAGTACGCAGCATCTTCCGGATGTTCTTTCCCCTCCGGAATAATATTCAAACCATATTCTAATAACCTTTTAGACCTAAAAGAAAAACCGCCATTCCCTCCTTTATTATCCATCCACGTAACATTCGATCCAATATAATCATATTTGTACCACTCATCATCCCATGCCTTGGGATTACAAATCCATCCATCGTGTTGTACAATGAGTAAATGGCTAGTATCGACATACTTGTATAATTCTCTAACAACAAAAAACGAATATTCTCTTTTGCTGTGAATTTTAGGTATCTCTACCCTATATCTAAAGTTCATATTTTCCGATGTTAAAAACTTGATATCTTGAAAATCGCAATAATGTAAGCATATCGCAAGACTACGTAACGCCCCAACAATATTCACACAATCAATACATATAAGTGTAACATTCCTTAGAAATAATTTATCAGAATTATGCTTATTAATTTTTCTAGGTTTAACACGATTCTTTAATCTAATCCGAAATTTATCCATAACTCAATACAGGAACCTCAGAAAGAATCCTATCGCACCTTCTCCTAAAACCATTCACCACACCACGATAAACCAACTGATCATCCACCAAAAACCTGACATCAATCCTATTTACCCTACAACCTCTGATTAATCTCTGACCCAAAACACCACCACCATAAGGCAAAAACGAAGGACGACCAGCTCTCTCATAAACATCCCTACTCAAAGCGAAAAAACCACCAACAACCCACTCACCAAACCCAGGACTCCTTAAACCAACCAACCGCTCAAACGGATCCAAACAACAAACCACCCTAATAAAATCACCAAACAACGGAACACAATAAGGACTGAAATACAATAACAAAGAAAAATCAGAACGAACTACCTCATCCAAAAAGCTCCCCTCGGAAGCACGCGTTCTGCACTGTTCTAAAGGAAGATCAAAACGCTCGAAAACCTCCCTCTGCTTCTCCACTAAAACCGGAGGGGTAAAATCAAAATACGGAGAAACAATCCTCAGACCACATCCCATATCGGCTTAACAAATCCTGGCGAATGTTCCTCAACATCAACAAACCTCTCCAAAAACCCCTTATACCTCAACCTCCACTCATCAACAACCTCATTAGAAATTTGATTGATTTCACCAAATCTTACACCCATCTCAGACAAAATACTAAATCTTCTCTCCATACTCTCATTCCTAGGCCTATCTACAAAGAACGGGATACCATACGCAATACAAACCAACGCCACATGCAAACGACATGTCGCAACAAACTTCGCCATAGAATACCTAGTAACATAACTCTGAGCCCTATTCCACTGCATACCCCACGACATCTCCCTATGGATCAAATGGTCCATCTTAATACAACCATCCAATTCCAAACTGCTTTCAACATTAATAACATCCTTACCGCACATACCGATTGTAGGGAAAGTGACTGTCGCGCATCCAACAAGTTCAGAATTTATCCCCTTCTTCAACAAATATTCATGCGTCCAAGGGTCCCTAGATCCAATAGGCCTAGAAGAATTCTCTAACCACACCAAAATATTATCATCGCCAGATGAGACATCAATATGCACACCAGCAAACAAAGCATCATGATGCGGAATAAAATCTTTCTCGCTGATATAACCATTATTCACATGTAGATAATCATTGGCAAGATAAATCTTCTCTCCACGGAAAATCCCAGCATGGACATCAATCAGCCTAGACAAAGCTAGAGTCTGTACTGCATCGCCCAGATTCCATGTCTCTCTGTAGAGGGTAACCACATTTTTCTGTTTCATCTTGTCCTCCCTTGTCCATATTATGTTTGGGAGGTCAGACTTTATTTAGAGAATCTAGATACAGCTCTCCTTACCATACTGTTTGGCTTCGTCAACTCAACTTTACCAGATTCAATCATACACTCCCCAAAAGAAACTTGATTGACCGTAATAATACCTAGCTTAGTATTATTATGCATCAATTCACTGTTTAGAGGAATAGATTCCTCAGCCTTCATATCCAGGTTAGAATCATCAGGCTTATGCTTAATCTGTTTATAAACATCCCTATTTAACCTCACGAACTCTAACCCCAGACGCCCAGCTCTGTTAACAAAATCATCATCCTCTCGACCCCATCCCCTAAATCTCTCATCATATCCCCTCAATTCCATAAAATTCTTCTTCTCTATCGCAATAAGACCACCATACCATCCCCTAACCACAGAGCCCAGCACACGTTCCTTGACCTCCTTAACGAAATTCTCATCAATAATACAATCCGCATCCAAATTGCACAAAATATCTCCATCGCCCAACTTGTGCACAACATTCTTAGCATGACTCATCCGGAAGACATCCTGTTGTGTCTTGAAATACCTGACTCTAGAAGTCATTATTAAATGATAAAACATCCCCATAAAATGATCCAAATCATCCCTGCTGCCATAATTTAAAACAACAAACTCCACATCACAATCTCTTGTGTTTACCAAATTGATCGGTAAAGTCCTAGCCAAATGACATGTTCTGTTCATACAAGTGGTGCAGAAGCTAATCATTAGAAATGCCTTAATTTATCATCCACAAATTCTAACGCTCTCATATTCATATTTGTTCCAAGATAATTAGCAATACGCTCTATTTCCTCTTCTGGCCTCCGCAACAACCTCTCATAATATACATCCAAATGTTCCCTCTTATCCATCTGGTGATTCCGTTCCGCATTCATATTATCCAGCATAGCTATAGTCTCTGATTTGCTCCCAAAATAACCCACGCTGATAGCTGACTGTTTGATCTTATCCAGCGGCCTTATCACATTAACCCATATGATATTCCCGAAGATATACTCAGCTTCCGGGAGCATCATCGTAAGAAGAGGATGCTTCATACCCACTGTCCTGTTATTATCGATACCGAATCTATAATACTTATACAATTCTAACAAGTTCTTTTTGCGGCTTTCGATACTTACTCTATATTCCAAACTTGGTTGTGCTACGCACCTATGGCAAACATTGGCCAGAACTACGCACTCGTAGAATCCTTTTTGGTTGTTTTGTTTGGGTCCATACATGCTTGGGCTGAAAGCTATACCAAGTTTTTCGATGGTCCCTGCTACGCAGCTGGTTCCGGATCTTGGTAGGCCTACAACGATTACGAACCTCATTGGGTTATTGTTTCTGAATATTGGTTTATTTTCTACTCTTGTTATTTTATTTCTTTCGTTTTGTTTAAGGATTTCTTTGTTTGCCGGATAGGAAAGGTGTTTTGGTATTATGGTGAATCTGTTTCTTACTTTGTCTTTGTGATCATGGTAGCTGGTATATTCTTTTCCTCTTAATTTTTTATGTCTTAATCCTAGATTCCTGGCTCTGTTGACTAAATCATTATCCTCTGAGCCCCATCCTATGAATCTTGTATCATATCCATTTAGTTTCTGGAAGTTTTCTCTGCTTAACGCGATAACCCCATGGCGGTCGCAATGTAATATAATGTTTATATTCTTAGTGAATTCTGTTCTTACTTTATCAATGAATTTTTTAGTGAAATATGTCTCGGAATCTATATTAATTACAATTGCATTTGATGCCTGCGCATGTGCAAAATTTTTGGCTTCGCTATGGTGGAAGTATGGTCTATCATTTATTCTATAATATTTCAGTTGTGGATATCTCTGGGCGAACTCTTTGAGGTTATCTGGGCTATCATAATCTAACAGGATATATTCTATATCTTGGTCATCTTTGATGATCTCAAGATTGCTAGGTACCGTATATCCTAGTTGTTCTTTTCTTCCCTTACATGTGCAGCATAAGGAAATGCTCAGCTGCTGTTGTACTGGTGGTATATATTCTTTTTTGGTTGGCGGAAGTGGTGCCCCCTGTTTTTTATGTTGTAATATTTGGAGTTTTCTTCTGAATTTATCCATTTAAACCCAGTAATCGTAAAGTTATTTTGCTTCTGTTCCCAACTAGTATATTCCTATCGTACCATTCCAGAGCGTTTTTTCTGATGTCGTGCAGCAAGGCCTCGTTTTTATATGTTTCCAAAAATCTTTTGGTTATTTTAGATACGATTGTGTCAGTAGCGTCCTGTTTGGCGTCAACATCTACTGAGATGTAATGGTAATTTGGTATTAGTGGGTCGTAGAATGCGGTTTTTTGTCTGGGCATTAGGACCGGGATTCCGGCCCCGAACATTTCTATTTCTCTATGACAGGTATTGGCTACTCCTGGCAGGGATAAGGCCATAATATGTTGTCTACATTCTTCTATGTATTGGTTTAGTCCTATTTTCTTTTGGCTTGGGTTTAGTATTCTTAATTTTTTGAGGACGTTTTTCCTATTTCCAAATCCCGAGGTACCACGGAAGTATAATTTTGGTACATTCCTTGGGCCTGATCTGAGGTATCCTAGGTGCTTCTGCCAAATATGTGGGTCTTTTTCAAAGTACAAGAATGGTCTGATTTTGTCCCATTGATATAAGTTATCTCGATACATGCATTTGAGCACGATCTTGATAGCTTCATTTTTTATGAAGTGTCTAACTGATAATTTCTTTGGATTGACTTGATCTTGGAATTCTATTATATAATATTCTTCGTCTTTCTGAAAAATTACAAATCTCTTGATCTTTATTATGTCTTCGCCGATCTTGAGAGTAGGCGTAATTATTTCTTTGGATGTTTCAACTAAGCCGAGTATCTCGCTGAATAATCTGACATGCCATCCGTCATTTTTAAGATTGTGGTATAATGTGATCATGAATATATGTACATGGCATGAAATATTAGGCTTGATTAAGTATTTTTTGTAGATTATTCCAGGTTTCTGATTTGGTGTCTCCATAGGATACTGGGAAGTGTAGGAATTTGATTTTTTGGCCTTTTTTGGTTCTGAATCCGTTTGGTAGGTTTTTTAGTCCGCTTTGTAGTTTATGTAGCCAGTTGTATTCTCTGGGTATTGTGTCGTTGTTTTGTAGTCCGTGTTTCCATACTGCTGCTATTAGTGCTCCTTGGTCTCTTGTTTTCCAGATGGGGTCTTGGAATGTGTCTAGGGTGAATTGGTGCCAGGTATTGAGGAATGGTATTGAGTGTTTGTCAAATAGGAATAGTCCTCCGTTCCATATTTGCCATTTTTCTGGTATATCTAGGTTGAATTTTTCTTTTATTGCTTGTGTTAGGGGTATTTTGGTGGCATATTTGGAGAATTTTTTGACTGTTTTTCCTGGGTCTTTGGCGAAGTTTATGATTCCTTTTCTGTGTGTGAATATTTCGTCTGCTTCCTGGTCTACTGCGAATATGTCTGTATCCATATAGCAGTATGTTTCTGTTAGTGATATGATTTTCTGTATTCCGGTTTTTAGGATTCTACTGGCTTGTGCATCGTCATATTTGTCCGGGATTGTATGTCGAATTATTTGGTCGTGGTTGATATGTTGGGTTGATCTTGAGGTGATTATTATGATATCGGCTGTGGTGTATTTTTTGAGTGCTTGTATACATGGGTTGATTCGTGCGGTGTGTTTTTCTCCGCATGCGGTGATTATGTATGTTTTTTGGTGGTTATGAAGTCTAGGTAGTTGTTGATTATTTTTTGGCTTGTGAATCTCTGGGAATAGATGTGGTTGTTTAGACCCATGGTTTTGCGTATTTCTGGGTTTTCTATTAAAAAGCTTATACTGTCGAACATTTGGTCTACGGTGTTGCATAGGAACCCGTTATTCCCGCTGATGACTTGGTCTCTATTGCCGGCTTTGTCTGTGGCTATTACTGGTGTGCCGCTCATCATGGCCTCTGCTACTGCCCTAGACCATGGTTCTGTTCTTCCCCAATCTATGAAAAAGAGAAAGATATCTATACCCATTAGGTATTCTTTTACAGATTTTGAGAATGCTTCACGAATTATGACGTTTGGTATTCTGGATAATTCTTTAATGCGGTCTTTTGGCACTCCCATGAAGTCCCAGATGACCTTATGACTATACTTTTCGTTTATCCTCTCGATTAATTTTTGGTGTTCTTTGTTGAATTTATATCCATGTGCTAGGGAATGTTTGCCTATTCTGATTTGTTCCGATGGGTATTTGGCTGTCGATACGCTTTGTGGGCATATGGGAGAGTCTAGTGTTGTTCTTGGTAGGTGTCTCATTCCTTTGAATTTGTCTTTGGTGCTTATTTCATCGAAGAAACGTTTGTTGGCGCATATGATTCTTACATCTGGACATTCTTGGTATAATTTTTTGAGATTTTGTGCTGGGCTTACTACGAAGTTGTATAGGAAGACCATCTGTCGGATTTTGGCTGGGTCTATGTCGAAGGTGTGGTGTGGTTTGTCTTTGTTCATGGCTTTGCCATGCCAGTATTCTGGTTTACTGAATGAGTAGCTGTCGCTGTTTACTATTAGTAGGGAGTCTACTTCGTGTAGGAGGTTTCGGTTGTGTCCGTATTCTCCTAGGACGTGGAGTGCTATGTTGACTTTGTTGTCTAGCAGGTTCTTTATTCTTTCGTTTAATTCTTTTTCGCATAATAGGGTTACGGTATGTCCTGTGTATCGTACTATCGAGTTGGCCATTTCTGCGCATCTGTGTTCCGATCCTCCAGCTGCGCCTAATTTTGAGAATATTCCGATGTGCATTATTGGTTCATTTCTTTCCAGAGTTTGTTGGCTTCTACTGCGCATCCTAAGCAGAATTGTGTTTTTTGTTCTATGACTAAGGCGAGATCTTTGGGATGTTTAGAGCAATTATTTATTGTAGGTTCCCATTGTTTGCTCTTTAGGAACTTATAGAAAGTGCCTCTCTCTATGGTCTTTTCTACTGTTGGTGGGGGTGGTGGTTGGCGTCTTTTGACGATTCTCTGTTTTTTCAATTGTATGTTGCTTGTGTCTGGTGGTTTTCGTTCAGCGATTAGCTCGGATATTTTGGTTAGTCCTCCGTCTACTTCTGCGATGAATATGTTCCTTTCTCTTATGCTGAGGTTTTTGAATTCTTCTACAGCTTTTGATTTGATTATTGGGTCATTGCTGGACAGTTTTTTGTATAATTCTTCAGTGTTGATCATATCGTAGTGCTCCTCCCTCGTAGTATGATTCTATTCTACGTATTACTTCGCCGGTGTGGATCATGTCCATACACCTTGGTATTCTGAAGTTTGGTGTTATTTGTGTGTAGTTTTCGCAGACGTTCTCGGTGTCTTTTTCGTCTTTATCGCCAATTAGTTGGCATCTTGATTTCCAGCATCCGCCTTGTTCGCAGCATGGGAGACAGCCGTTTTTGTGTATGTATTGGTGGTGTGGGTAGGCTTCCCATTGCATTGGTTCTCTTCCGCCTGCTATTACGACACAGGGTCTGTTTTTTGGTCCTGTTTTGGTCTCTACGGCGGCCGCTAGATGCATTGCGAAAGTGACTGGGCAGAGGACTCCGGAGGCGTGGTACATTAGTCGTATGAATTGTCGTATATCTGTTTGCCCTCTTAGATCTACTACGTTTTTGAGTTGTGGGTGGAAGTGGTTGTTTGTTTTGTTTCCGTTTTGGTCTAGTGGCGGTCCGTGGCTTTCTCCACATTGTATGAATGTTATTTTGTCTTTGAAATAGTTGATGATATGTTGGTGTCGTTCTGGTGGATACCATTTTGCGGTGAAGTCATATTTTCCGCCTGCTATTACGATCCAGAAGTTGTTCTCGATGCCTTTTTCTTTTGCTTGTGAGATCCAGTTCTTTTCTTCTTCGGATAGGTGGATGTCCCCTTTTGCTTCTGTTAGGGGTATTTTGATTCTGAGTTTGGTTTCGATGTATTGTGCAAATGCGTGTAGGAAGTGGTATGGTGCGGTGTTGGATTGGTCTATGAGTGGGTATTTACAGTTTATGATTTTGATATTTTCGTGTGTTTTGATTGTTTCGTTTTCTTTGGTCCAGTCCAGTTTGGTTATGTGGGGGTTGTTTTCCCAGATCTGCATTGCTGTGGTGTCTACGTCGGTTAGATATTTGTTTGGATACTTTCTATGGAGGTCTCTGATGGTAGCTGTGAGTACCAGAACGTCGCCAGGGGCTTGATAATTGGTGAATAATATTTTCTTGGGTAGTTTCATTATTATTCCCATTTTCTGTTATTTATCTATGCGATATAACAGAAAAAGGAGGAACGACATCATGAGACGCAAAAAGATACAGAAAATAGACGAAGTGGAGAAGATCATCAGAAAGCACGATGAGAAGTATAAGAACGTGAAAGTCAAGATAGCATACGTTATCCTAGGTAAGTATAAAGATCCAGAATATGTCTTTAAAGCACTAACCGATATTGGTTTTAAACCCGACTTCGCTCTGGATGTGGCACGAGAGGTAATGGACGACATAACCGTGGTTGCGGAATGTCATCTGGAGAGAGCAGAGCTTATTGCGGATCGCTTAAAGAGAGCTGGCCCTAACTTAAGGGTCGCTGTAACTGTTGCCAACCCTTAAGGTCAGTCATCTCCAAGAGTAAGTATTATAAACTCTTGGAGAATACTATGAAGATTGCTCTTATTACTGGAATTACTGGTCAAGATGGTTCTTATTTGAGTGAATATCTGCTTGAGAAGGGTTATGAAGTTCATGGCCTAAAGAGGAGAAGTTCCTCTTTTAACACTGACCGTATTGATCATATTCTTGATAAATTACAGCTGCATTATGGTGATCTAACAGACTCTAGTAGTATAATTAGTATTATTAATTCTTGTAGACCAGATGAGATTTATAATCTGGGTGCTTTATCACATGTGAGGATTTCTTTCGATCAGCCTGTGTATTGTCATGAGACTATTGCTGTTGGTACTTTGAATATTTTGGAAGCGGTTAGGCGGTTGGGTCTTAAGTCTAAGATTTATCAAGCTAGTTCTAGTGAGATGTATGGGGATATGCCTGTTCCTCAGAATGAGGATACTCCGTTTAGGCCTAGGAGTCCTTATGCTTGTGCTAAGGCCTGTGCTTTTAATCAGGTGGTCAATTATCGTGAAGCGTATGGAATGTTTGCTTGCAATGGTATTTTGTTTAATCATGAGTCGCAAAGGCGCGGTGAGACTTTTGTAACGCGTAAGATTACGCGTGCTGTTACTAGGATTAAGTATGGTTTACAGGATCATATTACTTTGGGTAATTTAGATGCTAAGAGAGACTGGGGCCATGCTGGTGATTATGTTCGTGCGATGCATTTGATGTTACAGCATGATGTTCCTGATGATTATGTTGTTGCTACTGGTACTTGTTATTCTGTTAGGGATTTTCTTACTGCTGCTTTTGAGAGGGTTGGTATTTATGATTGGCGGGATTATGTGAGATTTGATGAGCGATATTTGAGACCTACTGAGGTTCCTGAGTTGCGTGGTGATGCTTCTAAGATTAAACGGGTTCTTGGGTGGGTTCCGGAGTTTTCTTTTAATGATCTTGTTACTGAGATGATTAATGGGGATCTTAGGCTCGCTGAGAGGGAACGTATTTTGTTGAATGCTGATGTAAGAGAGAATGATGAGAGTTGATCTTCATAGGCATCTTGGTGGTTCTATAAATTATAAGATGGTTCACAATGTGCTTAAAGCACAGGGTCATGAATATTCTCTGGATGAGGTCCGGAGGTCTATGACCTATGAAGATGATGAACCTAGGACTTTTTACGGTTTTCTAGATAAGTTCAGATTATTAAGAGAGATAATTTGGGATAAGGATACTATCTGCGAGGTTATTTCCTCTATATGTTGGGGGATTATTAGAGAACAGCTTGATTATGTTGAGATTAAGCTGAGTATTGATAGGTATCTGGAGCATACTGGGTTATGTCCTGAGAGTGTTGCTGAGTTATTGTATGATGCTTTTGATGACGGTCTCGGTAGGTGGGGTATTAATTTTGGCTTGGTTTTGAGTCTTAAATATGAGAGTGATAGGGTTTTTCAGTCTGATATAGCTAGGAAGGTTTCTGAGAGGTCGTTTGCGGATTGTTTTGTTGGTATTGATTTGGTTGGGGATGAAGCTAGATTTGATGTTGGTTTTTATGAGCCTATTTTTGGCATCTGGAAGGATGCCGGAAAGGGTTTGGAAGCGCATGTTGGTGAATCACAGAGTGCAGAGAATGTTCGTTTAGCTATCGAGAGGCTTGGTGTTAATAGGATTGCACATGGTGTGTCCGCATGTATTTATCCAGATATTTTAAAATTAGCTAAGAGAAATAATGTTTGTTTTGATATTGCACCATCTTCGAATTGGTATACTGGTGTGGTTCCTAGGGATATTGTTCATCCTGCTAGGATGATTGTTGATCATGGTTGTAGAGTTACTATTGGCACTGATGATCCTGAAATTTTGTGTACTACTTTAGATGATGAGTATCGTAATATTGCTTCTTCTTGTTCTTTTGATGATTCCAGGATTATTGATATTATGACCAATTCGGTTATATGTGCATTTAAGGATTTCTCTGATGTTTTAAAATAAGAGGTGGCAAAAATACGTTGAGATCTCGTACCGGGAACGTATTATGGCCACGTCGGATAATAATAAACGTGACGGACTCCGTCGCTACGAAAGACAACTAGGCGCTGTCGGTAAAGGCGGCAAGGGCACGAAAGGCGATACAGGTCCAACTGGCCCTGTTGGCCCGACTGGCCCAACCGGACCTACTGGTCCTGCGGGTACTGCCTCTGCAACTGGCGCTACTGGTCCGACTGGCCCTACGGGACCACAAGGAACAGGACCTACGGGGCCTACTGGTGCACAAGGTGCAACCGGCCCAATTGGTCCTGGCGGAACAGGACCTACGGGATCTACTGGTGCACAAGGTGCAACCGGCCCAACAGGCCCAACCGGCATAGCTGGAACAACCGGCCCAACTGGACCCACAGGCACAGGAACCACAGGACCTACTGGCCCAACTGGCGTAACTGGCCCAACTGGCCCAGAAGGCACAGGACCTACTGGCCCAACTGGTGTAGCCGGCCCAACCGGTCCCACAGGTGCAGGGATAACTGGTCCAACCGGCCCCACAGGTGCAGGAACAACCGGACCTACTGGACCGACCGGAATAACTGGCCCAACTGGCCCCACAGGTGCAGGGACAACCGGACCAACAGGCCCAACTGGACCTGCCGGTACTGATGGTCTTGATGGTTCTCCAGGAGCAACTGGCGCACAAGGCCCAACCGGACCAACCGGACCAACCGGATCAGGTGGTACAGGAGCAACCGGTCCAACTGGACCAACCGGCCCGACTGGTTCTGGGAGTACAGGACCAACCGGTCCCACTGGACCTGGCGGTACAGGCCCAACTGGTCCTACAGGTGCAGGAACAACTGGACCAACCGGTCCCACTGGACCTGGCGGTACAGGCCCAACCGGACCAACTGGCCCAACTGGTTCTGGGAGTACAGGGCCAACCGGACCAACTGGACCTGGGGGTACAGGCCCAACTGGCCCAACTGGACCGACCGGACCCGGCAGTACAGGAGCAACCGGCCCAACTGGCCCAACCGGCCCAACTGGTTCTGGGAGTACAGGTCCAACCGGGCCAACTGGACCTGCCGGTACTGATGGTCTTGATGGTTCTCCAGGAGCAACTGGCGCACAAGGCCCAACCGGACCAACCGGACCAGGTGGTACAGGCCCAACCGGACCAACTGGACCTGGGAATACAGGGCCAACCGGACCAACTGGCCCAACTGGACCTAGTGGTACAGGCCCAACCGGACCGACCGGACCAGGTGGCACAGGCCCAACCGGACCAACTGGACCTGGCGGCACAGGCCCAACCGGACCAACCGGCCCAACTGGTTCTGGGAGTACAGGCCCAACTGGCCCAACCGGACCAACTGGCTCCGGGAGTACAGGGCCAACCGGACCAACCGGCCCAACTGGTTCTGGGAGTACAGGGCCAACCGGACCAACAGGCGTAGGAGCAACTGGCCCAACTGGACCTGCCGGTACTGATGGTCTTGATGGTTCTCCAGGAGCAACTGGCGCACAAGGCCCAACCGGACCAACCGGACCAGGTGGTACAGGCCCAACCGGACCAACTGGACCAGGTGGTACAGGGCCAACCGGACCAACTGGCCCAACTGGACCTAGTGGTACAGGCCCAACCGGACCGACCGGACCAGGTGGCACAGGCCCAACCGGACCTACTGGACCTACTGGACCTACTGGACCGACTGGCCCGACTGGAGCTACTGGTCCGACTGGCCCGACTGGAGCTACCGGTCCGACTGGGCCGACTGGACCTACTGGTCCGACCGGAGCGACTGGCGTTACTGGTCCTACTGGTCCGACTGGAGCTACTGGTCCGACTGGAACTGGTGCTTCTGGTCCGACTGGACCTACTGGACCTACTGGTCCGACTGGACCTACTGGTGCTCAGGGTGATCAGGGTCCTGCCGGTGCTGATGGCGCTGATGGTGCTGATGGTGCTACTGGTCCTCAAGGCCCAATTGGCGATACAGGGCCTACTGGCCCAACTGGACCTAGTAACACGATACAGGAGATTAGTCAAGCTAATTCTTTCTCGGCTGGGGATGTAGTCTATAGAGATGTTGGTGGTACTTGGGAATTAGCTCAGGCCGATGATGTTGACACTGCTGAGGCTGCTGGTGTTATCCAGGATGCTGATGCTTCTTCGTTCACAGTAGTTTATGCTGGAGAGATCACTGGTCTTTCCGGTCTAACTGATGGCGTTAGATATTACTTATCTGATTCTATTGCTGGGCTTCTGACGTCTACTGCTCCTACTGCTGTCGGGACATTCCGGAAGCCGGTCTTGATAGCTACTAGTGCTACGACTGGTATTGTGCAGATCTTGCTTGGTGTTGGTGCCTCTACAGGATCTACCGGTTCTGGGACTGGCCCGACTGGACCGACTGGGCCTACTGGCGCTACTGGTGCTACTGGCCCGACTGGCCCGACTGGCCCGACTGGCCCGACTGGGCCTACTGGGTCTACTGGGCCTACTGGGCCTACTGGGCCGACTGGGCCTACTGGGCCGACTGGGCCTACTGGCCCGACTGGCCCGACTGGAGCTACTGGAGATACTGGGTCAACCGGAGATATTGGCCCGACTGGCGCTACTGGGGATACTGGACCGACTGGACCGACTGGCCCAACTGGGCCTACTGGCTCGACTGGACCGACTGGACCGACTGGCGCTACTGGCGCTACTGGACCGACTGGCCCGACTGGACCGACTGGACCGACTGGCCCGACTGGACCGACTGGCCCGACTGGCCCGACTGGACCGACTGGCCCGACTGGAGCTACTGGCGCTACTGGCGCTACTGGACCGACTGGCCCGACTGGCCCGACTGGCCCGACTGGAGCTACTGGAGATACTGGGTCAACCGGAGATATTGGCCCGACTGGGGATACTGGCCCAACTGGCCCAACTGGCTCGACTGGACCGACTGGCTCGACTGGCTCGACCGGACCGACTGGCGCTACTGGGCCTACTGGCCCGACTGGACCGACTGGCGCTACTGGTGCTACTGGTGCTGCTGGCCCAACTGGCCCGACTGGAGCTACTGGAGATACTGGGTCAACCGGAGATATTGGCCCGACTGGGGATACTGGCCCAACTGGCCCAACTGGCTCGACTGGACCGACTGGACCGACTGGACCGACTGGACCGACTGGTCCTACTGGTCCGATTGGTCCGACTGGGCCGACTGGTGCTACTGGACCGACTGGCTCGACTGGCGCTACTGGCCCGACTGGACCGACTGGACCGACTGGCCCAACTGGTGCTACTGGCTCTACTGGCTCTACTGGCGCTATTGGGCCGACTGGTGCTACTGGGCCGACTGGGCCGACTGGTGCTACTGGACCAACTGGCGCTACTGGCGCTACTGGGCCGACTGGCGCTACTGGACTTTCTGTAACTGGGCCGACTGGTCCACAGGGTCCTGCTGGCGCTGATGGTGCTGATGGTGCTGATGGCGCTACTGGCCCTCAAGGCCCGACTGGTCCCACTGGTCCTACTGGCGCGCAAGGTGCCACAGGCGTAGCTAGTATATTAACTCAACAGGATAAAGATAAGGCATCTGCTACTGTAACCTCTGATGGGGATAGTACCGGAGTAACAATCTCCGAAACACCTATTGATGATGGATATATCATTGTCAAAGTAAATGGTATTAGTTATACGCTTGGTGATGGATCTACCACAGACGAGTTTTACTTCTCTGATGATGGTGGGACTACAGCTAAGACAATAAGTGAAATAGAATCCGGCGACACTCTATATGCTAATCCTACCAAATTAGGATTTACATTAGATTCCTCGGATAGGATAGATCTAGAATACAATATACTGGGATATTCGAATATAGGTCCTACTGGCCCAACCGGCCCAACTATTACTGGTCCAACTGGTCCAACTGGTCCTGCTGGAAGTGCTTCTGCAACTGGTGCAACCGGACCTACTGGTCCGACTGGATCTCAAGGACCCGCTGGAGATGCTGGACCTGCTGGTGCTACCGGACCTGCTGGCGATACTGGCCCGACTGGCCCGACTGGCCCGACTGGCGTAACTGGCCCGACTGGAGCTACTGGACCTACTGGACCTACTGGCCCGACTGGAGCTACTGGCCCGACTGGAGCTACTGGACCTACTGGCCCGACTGGAGCTACTGGCCCAACTGGTGCTACTGGAGCTACTGGACCTACTGGCCCGACTGGAGCTACTGGCCCGACTGGCCCGACTGGAGCTACTGGCCCAACTGGCCCAACTGGAGCTACTGGCCCAACTGGCCCGACTGGAGCTACTGGCCCAACTGGCCCGACTGGAGCTACGGGTCCGACTGGCCCGACTGGAGCTACGGGTCCGACTGGCCCGACTGGAGCTACTGGCCCAACTGGTCCGACTGGACCTACTGGACCTACTGGCCCGACTGGAGCTACTGGACCTACTGGCCCTACTGGAGCTACTGGCCCTACTGGACCGACTGGCCCGACTGGCCCGACTGGACCGACTGGAGCTACTGGTCCAACTGGCCCGACTGGTGTTACTGGACCGACTGGTGCTTCTGTAACTGGCGCTACTGGCGCTACTGGTCCGACTGGGCCTACTGGTCCGACTGGTGCTCAGGGTGATCAGGGTCCTGCTGGTGCTGATGGTGCTGATGGTGCTGATGGCGCTGATGGCGCTACTGGTCCTCAAGGCCCAATTGGCGATACAGGGCCTACTGGTCCAACTGGACCTACTGGCCCGACTGGTCCTAGTAACACGATACAGGAGATTAGTCAAGCTAATTCATTCACGGCTGGTGATGTAGTCTATAGAGATTCTGGAGGTACTTGGGAATTAGCTCAGGCTGATGACGTTACGACATCTGAGGCTGCTGGTGTTATCCAGGAGGCTGATGCTTCTTCGTTCACAGTAGTTTATGCTGGAGAGATCACTGGTCTTTCTGGCCTGACTGATGGTACTAGGTATTACTTATCTGATTCTACTGCTGGACTTTTGACGTCTACTGCTCCTACTGCTGTCGGGACATTCCGGAAGCCGGTCTTGATAGCTACTAGTGCTACGACTGGTATTGTGCAGATCTTGCTTGGTGTTGGTGCCTCTACAGGATCTACCGGTTCTGGGACTGGTCCGACTGGACCGACTGGGCCGACTGGTGCTACTGGAGCTACTGGGCCTACTGGCGCTACTGGCCCGACTGGTGCTACTGGCCCGACTGGCCCGACTGGCCCGACTGGCCCGACTGGAGCTACTGGACCGACTGGGCCTACTGGGCCTACTGGGCCGACTGGTGCTACTGGACCGACTGGTCCGACTGGTGCCACTGGACCGACTGGACCTACTGGTGCTACTGGTGCCACTGGCCCGACTGGTGCTACTGGAGCTACTGGACCGACTGGCCCGACTGGACCGACTGGCCCGACTGGTGCGACTGGCCCGACTGGTGCGACTGGCCCGACTGGCCCAACTGGTGCTACTGGCCCGACTGGCCCGACTGGACCGACTGGACCGACTGGAGCTACTGGAGCTACTGGAGATACTGGGTCAACTGGAGATACTGGGTCAACTGGAGATATTGGCCCGACTGGCGCTACTGGGGATACTGGCCCGACCGGCCCAACTGGATTGACTGGCCCAACTGGCCCGACTGGTCCGACTGGCTCGACTGGACCGACTGGCCCGACTGGTGCTACTGGCCCGACTGGTGCTACTGGACCGACTGGACCGACTGGTGCTACTGGCCCGACTGGCCCCACTGGTGCTACTGGCCCAACTGGCCCGACTGGTACTACTGGCTCGACTGGCCCGACTGGCCCGACTGGCCCGACTGGCCCGACTGGTGTTACTGGTGCGACTGGGCCGACTGGTCCGACTGGTGCTACTGGCCCGACTGGAGCTACTGGCCCGACTGGAGCTACTGGCCCGACTGGAGCTACTGGCCCGACTGGAGTTACTGGTCCGACTGGACCTACTGGTGCTACTGGCCCGACTGGTCCAACTGGTGCTACTGGGCCGACTGGTGCTACTGGCCCGACTGGCCCGACTGGTCCTACTGGCCCGACTGGTGCTACTGGCCCGACTGGACCTACTGGTGCTACTGGACCTACTGGTGCTACTGGTGCTACTGGCCCGACTGGTGCTACTGGACCTACTGGACCTACTGGTGCTACTGGCCCGACTGGCCCGACTGGGCCGACTGGTGCTACTGGGCCGACTGGTGCTACTGGCGACACAGGGCCTACTGGAGCTACTGGTGCTACTGGTCCGACTGGGCCGACTGGTGCTACTGGTCCTACTGGTCCGACTGGACCTACTGGGCCTACTGGTGCTACTGGTGCTACTGGCGCGACTGGACCTACTGGCCCGACTGGACCGACTGGACCGACTGGCCCGACTGGCCCGACTGGTGCAACCGGAGCTACTGGCCCGACTGGTCCGACTGGACCTTCGATAACTGGCGCTACTGGTCCGACTGGACCAATAGGTGCTACTGGTGCTCAGGGTATCCAGGGTCCTGCCGGTGCTGATGGCGCTGATGGTGCTGATGGCGCTACTGGCCCTCAAGGCCCAATTGGCGATACAGGGCCTACTGGCCCAACTGGACCTACTGGACCTACTGGCCCGACTGGTCCTGGGAATACGATACAGGAGATTAGTCAAGCTAATTCTTTCTCGGCTGGGGATGTAGTCTATAGAGATGTTGGTGGTACTTGGGAATTAGCTCAGGCTGATGACGTTACGACATCTGAGGCTGTAGGCATTGTTAGTGAGGCTGATGCTTCTTCGTTCACAGTAGTTTATGCTGGAGAGATCACTGGTCTTTCTGGCCTGACCGATGGTACTAGGTACTATCTATCTGATTCTATTGCTGGGCTTCTGACGTCTACTGCTCCTACTGCTGTCGGGACATTCCGGAAGCCGGTCTTGATAGCTACTAGTGCTACGACTGGTATTGTGCAGATCTTGCTTGGTGTTGGTGCCTCTACTGGTGCTGGTCCGACTGGTCCGACTGGGCCTACTGGCGCTACTGGTGCTACTGGCCCGACTGGTGCTACTGGACCGACTGGTCCTTCTGTGACTGGACCTACTGGACCTACTGGTCCGACTGGCCCGACTGGCCCGACTGGCCCGACTGGTCCGACTGGTCCGACTGGCCCAACTGGAGCTACTGGACCGACTGGCCCGACTGGAGCTACTGGACCGACTGGCCCGACTGGACCGACTGGCGCTACTGGGCCGACTGGTGCTACTGGACCGACTGGCCCGACTGGAGCTACTGGAGCTACTGGTCCGACTGGCCCGACTGGAGCTACTGGAGCTACTGGTCCGACTGGCCCGACTGGCGCTACTGGGCCGACTGGGTTGACTGGTCCGACTGGCCCGACTGGCGCTACTGGGCCGACTGGGCCGACTGGTCCGACTGGACCTACTGGTCCGACTGGTCCGACTGGTCCGACTGGCCCGACTGGCCCAACTGGGTCTACTGGGCCGACTGGGCCTACTGGCGATACTGGTCCGACTGGCGCTACTGGTCCGACTGGCGCTACTGGCCCGACTGGAGCTACTGGCCCGACTGGAGCTACTGGAGCTACTGGACCTACTGGACCTACTGGGCCGACTGGTCCGACTGGCCCGACTGGTGTTACTGGACCGACTGGCCCGACTGGCCCGACTGGAGCTACTGGTGCTACTGGACCTACTGGGGATACTGGCTCGACTGGACCTACTGGTCCGACTGGTCCGACTGGTCCGACTGGCGCTACTGGGCCGACTGGACCGACTGGACCTACTGGCCCAACTGGCCCGACTGGAGCTACTGGAGCTACTGGAGCTACTGGTCCGACTGGCCCAACTGGGCCTACTGGCGCTACTGGTCCGACTGGTGCTACTGGTCCGACTGGTCCAACTGGTGCTACTGGCCCGACTGGCGCTACTGGCCCGACTGGGCCGACTGGTGCTACTGGGCCTATTGGTGCTACTGGCCCGACTGGTGCTACTGGGCCGACTGGTCCGACTGGCCCGACTGGTGCTACTGGGCCGACTGGTGCTACTGGACCGACTGGACCTTCGATAACTGGTGCTACTGGTCCTACTGGTCCTACTGGCGCTATTGGTGCTACTGGTGCTCAGGGTATCCAGGGTCCTGCTGGTGTTGATGGTGTTGATGGTGCTACTGGTCCTGCTGGCCCTGTTGGTGATACTGGGCCGACTGGGCCGACTGGCCCGACTGGACCTAGTAACACGATCCAGACAATAAGCCAGGCTAATTCTTTCTCGCCAGGAGATGTAGTCTATCGTGACTCTGGTGGGACTTATGAGTTAGCTCAGGCTGACGATGTTACTACATCAGAGGCTGTTGGAATAATTAGTGAGGCTGATGCTTCTTCGTTTACTGTGGTCTATGCTGGTGAGATAACTGGTCTTTCTGGCTTAACTGATGGTGAAAGGTATTATCTATCTGATTCTACTGCTGGATTGTTGACGTCTACAGCTCCGACAGCGCTTGGGTCATATCGAAAACCTATCCTTATAGCTACAAGCAGCACTACTGGGGTTGTACAGATCTTATTGGGTGTTGGTGCTTCTACGGGTGCTGGTCCTACTGGGCCTACTGGGCCTACTGGAGCAACTGGACCGACCGGGCCTACCGGAGCAACTGGCCCGACTGGTGCAACTGGACCGTCTGTGACTGGTCCGACTGGTCCGACTGGTCCGACTGGCCCGACTGGCCCGACTGGCGCTACTGGGGATACTGGACCTACTGGTGCTACTGGTGCTACTGGTGCTACTGGGGATACTGGCCCGACTGGTCCGACTGGCCCGACTGGCGCTACTGGGGATACTGGGGATACTGGACCTACTGGTGCTACTGGGGATACTGGCGTTACAGGAGCGACTGGCCCGACTGGTCCGACTGGTGCTACTGGCCCGACTGGATCGACTGGACCGACTGGTGCTACTGGCCCGACTGGTGCTACTGGACCTACTGGTCCGACTGGCGCTACTGGCCTGACTGGCGCTACTGGACCGACTGGATTTACTGGGCCTACTGGTCCGACTGGTGCTACTGGTCCAACTGGCCCAACTGGGTTTACTGGGCCTACTGGCGCTACTGGCCCGACTGGCGCAACTGGCCCGACTGGGCCGACTGGTGCTACTGGGCCGACTGGCGCAACTGGGCCGACTGGTGCTACTGGCTCGACTGGCTCGACTGGCTCGACTGGCTCGACTGGCTCGACTGGACCGACTGGCCCGACTGGAGCTACTGGAGCTACTGGACCGACTGGACCGACTGGACCGACTGGACCGACTGGACCGACTGGACCGACTGGTGCTACTGGACCGACTGGGCCGACTGGTGCTACTGGGCCGACTGGTGCTACTGGGCCGACTGGACCGACTGGTGCTACTGGGCCGACTGGTGCTACTGGACCGACTGGTGCTACTGGGCCGACTGGTGCTACTGGACCGACTGGTGCTACTGGGCCGACTGGGGCTACTGGCCCGACTGGTCCGACTGGCCCGACTGGCCCAACTGGTGCTACTGGACCGATTGGCCCGACTGGAGCTACTGGACCGACTGGACCGACTGGGCCGACTGGTGCTACTGGCCCGACTGGTGCTACTGGCCCGACTGGTGCTACTGGACCTACTGGTCCGACTGGCCCTACTGGTGCGACTGGTGCGACTGGCCCGACTGGTGCGTCGGTGACTGGTGCTACTGGGCCTGCTGGTGTTATTGGTCCGACTGGCCCGACTGGTGCTCAGGGTATCCAGGGTGTTGATGGTGCTGATGGTGCTACTGGCCCTGCTGGTCCTGCTGGTGATACTGGGCCTACTGGCCCGACTGGTCCTACTGGTCCTGGTAATACTATAGAGTCTGTTGCTCAGGCTAATTCTTTCTCGCCTGGGGATGTGGTTTACCGGGATGCTGGTGGTACTTGGGAGTTGGCTCAGGCTGATGATGTTGGTACTGCTGAGGCTTTGGGTGTTGTTAGTGAGGCTGATGCTTCTTCGTTTACTGTGGTCTATACCGGTAAGGTAACTGGTCTTTCTGGTTTGACTGATGGTACGAGGTATTTTGTTTCTGATTCTACGCCTGGATTGTTGACTCCGACTGCACCTTCGGCTTTCGGTAGCGTGATTAAGCCTGTGTTGGTGGCTACTAGTAGTACTGAGGCTGTTGTTCAAATTCTGATTGGCACTGAGAATAGTACGGGTGCTGCTGCTAGTGGTACTGGGCCTACTGGTCCAACTGGCCCGACTGGCCCGACCGGGCCGACTGGTCCAAGTAATACGGTTTCTACGATTACTCAGGCTAATTCGTTCTCGGCTGGGGATGTGGTTTACCGTACTACTGGCGGTGTTTGGGAGTTAGCTCAGGCTGACGAGATTACTAGTACTGAGGCTTTGGGTGTTGTTCAGAGTGCTTCTGGTTCAGAGTTTACGGTTGTCTTTACTGGGGAGATTACTGGTCTTTCTGGTTTGACTGATGGTACTCGGTATTATCTGTCTGAGTCTGTTGCTGGTGAGTTGACGTCTACTGCGCCTTCGTCGGTGGATTCGTTCGTTAAGCCGATTCTGGTGGCTACTAGCGCGACTACTGGTGTTGTGCAGATTTTGATTGGTGTACAGGTTAGTACTGGCGCTGCTGGGGGTACTGGTCCGACTGGTCCGACTGGGCCGACTGGGCCGACTGGTCCAAGCAATGTCATTGTTACTGTTACGCAGGCTAATTCTTTCGCGGTCGGTGATGCTGCTTACCTTAATTCTGGCTCGGGCCTGTATGAGAAGGCTTTGGCTAATGCTGCGTCTTCGGCTGAAGCGGTTGGCGTCATTGAGAGTGCTAGTGGTACTGAGTTCACGATTGTCTTTGCCGGTGAGGTTACTGGTCTTTCCGGGTTGACGACGGGTTCTCCTTATTACGTTTCTGATTCTGTTGCTGGTTTGCTTACTTCTTCACCACCCACGGCCCTTGGTTCGTTTAGGAAGCCGGTGATGATTGCTAGCAGTGCAACGACTGGGATAGTTAACGTAATGATTGGCGTCGAAAATACTGAGAGTTCGGTTACTTCCTCGCAGTTGCAGGAGGCGTTCCAGAGGTCTTGGTTTGGACTCTAATCATGGAGAGAAGTTATGGCCTTTGAAGAATTTGGTGATAGGGGTGTACTAAACGGTAGTACACCTGTGACGATTGTCCCTTCTCCTACGGGGACTGGTACTTCACGAAGTGCCGTGAGGTACATGGGTGTCTATAACAAGGATACAGCTACCGTTACTTTAACAGTTAGAGTGGCTTCTGGTTCTTCCTCGTACATAATATGGTCTGGAACTCTTAATGCAGGTAGCACTTTCATATTTGGTGAAGCTGGGGAGGTTCTGGTTTTAAATGAGGGCGAATATGTGGAGGCACTGTTATCCTCAGCCCCAACAACCAACAACCCAGATTTCAATACGTCTTGGGCGGAAATTACCACATGAAGTTAACATTATTGCACGAGGCTGAAATATTGCCCATCACCGAAGGGTATGGTCGAACAAATGAATTCGATTATACGCACTTTAATGTGGACCCTAAACCTAAAGTACTAAAACTTGGTACTTGGATCCACCCTAATACCAGAAATGTACTAGTGGCTGGTATAAATCTAAATTATTTGAACGATAATCAGATTAAGAAACTGCGTTATTATCTACCTGAGATCCTGAAGGATAGAAATCTCAGGAGGAGGTATTGGACTGGACGTAGATTATTACCGGATGTTTTTGGGGAACCTCCTGGTAAGGGCGCTTATAGGACCTACAGACTGGATAGAATTCAGGCTATAAGCCCAGGTACTTTACGTACTATGACTCCGAAGGAATTGCGTGATATTGGGGACACAGAGAGAGCTGATCGTTTGGATCAGAGAAGGACTGAGCTTAAGAAGAAACCCAAGGCACCTAGCGGTATTTCGCCGAGAGAGAAACCACCTACGGAATTAGAGCCAGAAGCTGAGTTGGAATTCCCGGAGCCTGAGCAGGAGCCTGAACAGGAGCCTTCTATAGAGGGTCCGGCTGACCAGCCCGATACTACTGCTGAGAAGGCGAAGGATGAGGTTGATCAGAAGCGTGTTGAGAAAGAGATCGCAGATTTGGGAGATGAGGAGCGTGCTGATCTCGCTTCTGGTGCTGAACCGGGACCGGAAGAAGAACCGGAAGAACCAGAGGAGATGGACTTAGAACCTGAGCAGCCTGAGGAACTTGAGGAACCAGAGGGCGAAGAGGAGGAGCCGAGATGATCCCGTTGCCACAACCATCAGATCCTAGAAGCCTTAAAAAATTTTTTAAGGAATATGAAAATTTGACGACTATGGAACAGGCTCAGCTTGTTGGTCGCAGTGCCTGGACGATTAGGAAATGGAAAAGAATTGCTGGGATACCTCGTCCCTGTAAGGGGTGGTCTGTTGGCCTTGAAGAGTGCCCATTTAAGAAACGTCCTAAAAACCCGCCGAAGCCTATTATACATGAGGAAGATAGGAGCGTATGGCATACGCGGGAATGGCTTTATCAGAAATATGTTGTGGAGGGTATTAGTAGGAATATGATTGCTCGTATTATCAAGAGATCTTGTTGGCGTGTGGATTATTATCTCAAGCAGTTCAATATCCCGAAGAGGGGTCCCGAGGTAACTAAATCTAGGAACCCTTGTTGTAATAAGGAATGGATCGTAGATCATTATGTTACCATGGGACTCTCTATTATCGAGTGTGCTAAATTGGCTAACATTAGTCATATCGGATTCTATTATTGGTTGGTGCGTTTCCAGATACCTATACGAGAAAGACATGAAAACTGGGGCGTAGATGACATTGGAGCAACCAAGACTCCTAAGACTGCTGAGAAGAAGAAACAATACGCGTCGCCTATTGTCATGTCTGCGTGAACATCCACTTGTAAGAAACATCAGATTACGCCATAGGTACTGGTCGGTGATCTTTACGACTGGTGTCTATGAGATCTGGCATGATTGCGATATCTCTGATCATATTATGCCCATCGTTAGGCATTATTTGCCGGATGATCCTTATGATGGTGAGGATCTTATATTAAGGAATGAATTCCCATATGATCCTCTGGGTGGAAATGCTGAGACATACGAGGAATTTTTCCTGGTATCTGGTTCTGATTATAAACGTTCTAATTTTGCATCTCAGAGGATAATTTGTAATGAATTAGTTCATAATATTAAGGAGAACTGGAGGCACTTAGAATATCCCCATGATATCCTAGTAGAAGATTATAAAAGAATATTGGAATTCGATATAGATAAGCATCTTTATAGGAATTATTTGGGGATTTTAACTTGTTATGATAATCGTGGTGTTCCAGGAAAGTATGTTATGGCTTCATTGACCAATTGGGTCAGTAGGTTCGATAAAAGAATGAGTGGCGGCATGAGGATTATGACTGCCATTAATAAGCTATTGAGAAGGGGTAAGGATGTCACTAGGGGGTCGTTGCTTTCAGCCTTGTCTGTACATATAAATTACATTAGTCCGACTGTATACCGGAAGATTATTAGGGAATTCGGTCTGAGCGGTAAATCTATAGCCGACCCTAGGACTGATTATGGAAGCAAAATGATTGGTTGTATATTAGAAGGTTGCACTTATCATTGTTCTAAACAACATTCTAGACTGGCTGAATTTCTAAATGCGGATGTACATCCGCTTGATGAAGATTATTATGATGCTGTATTTCTGGATTATAGTTTCAAGCCTTCCGAAAGTATTTGGAAAGATTTAGAGGTCTGGAAGGAGAAAACAGATTTCTTGCTGGTATATATTCCGAAGAGCATCTTTGGTGATATTAGGTCGTTCTGGAAACCGGAAATAAGCATCCCAGTTGAAGGCGGTTGCATGATACCGGTGATGGGTTTTTTCTGTTTACTTATGCCTTAGGGAGGTTATTATGCATCTAGTTATCGAAGGCCCGGATGGTTCCGGTAAGACTACAGTCTGTTCTAATCTTATGTCGTTGCTTAAAAAGCAGGGGATACCGGCTAGATATTATATTCATCCAGGTGCGACTTCGTTGGGCATGAAAGTTAGAGAGATAGTTAAGGACCCTAGCATAAAAGCGAATGGTTTTACTAGACAGATTCTGATGGCTGCTGATTATAATGAGTTTGTTCATTCTGAGTTGAATGTTAATATCTCGGAGGGTGTTTGGAGTATTAGTGATAGGTGTAATATTGTTTCTGGATTGATTTATGGTGTTTGTGGTGGTTGTGATCGTGAGACGTTATGGAATATGCAGAATTTGTCTAATTCCAAGTTTCATCTTGTCGTTTTGTGTACTGATTTGATTACGGCCTTAAAGAGAAGAGGTTCTAATAATGTTCGTGATTATTTTGAAGAGAATGATGTAGAGTATCAGAGGAATGTTTTGGATTTGTATAATAGGCTCGCTTCTGGGGATACTAGCGGTTGTTTTTCTAATATGTCTAGATTCTTAGAGAGTCTACATTCTGTGGATGCTAATGATGATCCTGGTGTGGTTGCTGAGAATGTTTTTAGGATTTTTCAGGGGATTTCTTAGTTCTTTTTAGTACTTCGTAGAATTCGTCTATTACCGAAGTAGAAAAATCTGCGATTTTTCTGTGCAATTCACTATATGATTTTCTTTGGGGATTTTTCTGGTCTTCTGTTAATTTGTGGGAATGGTAGTTCTGGCTTTGACTTACCAAGAAAGGAACATATTTTATCCCATGCATCTTCTATTGTGATATTTACGACTAGGAGATCCTTACGTCCATAGAAGTAATTTACTACTTCTATGTTGTGACGTCTATAAGCCTCTAGATATTTCTTTCTGTCAAAAAAGAAAGACCCATACAACAAAAAACACTCGAAATAAGGTTTATCGACACCAATTCTTTTATGATGTAATTCTTGGCTTCTTATCCAGTCTTTTTCATCTCTTATGGTCAAGATGAATTTGCTGCCGGGGTACGCCCTATCTAATTCTCTGTAGATAGACGGTATCGGTAGATCAGCAGCACCGTCGTAAGTATTTAGAAATTCATGCTTGAGTTTGTTTTTGACTAAGTTCTGGCATATTTGTTCATGATGATCCCAATGAGATATATTGTATCCTAACTTTCTTAATGCTTCTGCTAAACTCCCTGTTCCTGTCCTATTTGCGCCTATACCAAATATCTTCATTTCTTCCTAGAGCCTTTCTGGCTTTTCAATTTTCTGCGTTCATCTTGTATGATTTGTTCATTCTTGATTTGTCGTTCTCGTAATGTTATTATAACCTTGAGATTTTTCCTAAGATTGTTATATAATATGGTTCTCTTCTTATCTGCAGGCAGATTATCTAAGCCGTCGTATAATAGCTTGGCGCTCTCTAAGTTCAATGTGATTGTGTAGTCTGCCATTATCGTGCTTTCTTTATGCTTCGAGGGTTCTTGCTTTTGACTAGTAATCTGTTTTCTTCTCTAGATGTCTCAAGAAACTTCTTTTTTCCTCTTGCGTTTTGTAATTTCTTAAGGAATGCTTTGCTCTTAACAGCTAAAGAATAAGCATCCTTGACTAATTTTTCTGCTTTTTTGACTGCTTCCCCACTGGTTATATAATATTCATTTGGATTTACTGCTTTTAGTTCTTTTAAAGCGGAGGTAATGTCCCAAACGTCCTTTGGTTGTCGGGGTAATGGTTCTTCCCCCAGAAGGGCGTAGGGTTCTTTATCGAGTAGGCTCACCAGGGCGTCTTTGCTTATGAAGACGCATTTTTTGCCTCTTTTGAGTTCTATTACTTCGTCTCTTCTGACGTGCATTCTCATGTGCGATGTATAAGCAGCTCCGGCTTTGCTTATTTCCTCTCCACATATTGTGCATCTCATTCTCTTAAAAGAATATTCTTTGCTCATCTCGTACCTCCAATAATATGTACATATAAAAAACGGAGTAAAATATGCGTTATAACGGTAGAATAGAACTAGGCAAAGAACTAACATTTAGCCAAGCCAAAGCAATACAAGACCATATCCAAAAACACCAAATAAACCTAGAAATCAGCAAAGACGGCAGAGCAATACAATGGGACGGTACAGAATGTACCTGTCTGGAGAACCCCATAGCAGATTTAATGCACAGGTTCATAAATCCAATGAATTTCAAAGCACAAGGTGTGATAATAGCAGCCTCTAAAAACAAACATTACGAAATCGTAGTATTAAAGAAAATGGTTAAAGTGCATATTGATGGAGATATCGTAGACGTGCTCCCATCCCCAAAAACTAACCAAAAATAAGAAGTAAGGGGACTTATATGCCAGCAGCGACACCTCCAGATAGAAATAACCCTAGCTTCTACAGATTTCCCATAAACAACAATAGAACCGGGTTTAAACCGGTCTATCTGCCCATGATCCTAATCGTTCCCAGAAGAAGGAACGCAAACGGAACCACCTTAGGCAAAACCGAAGTATTTGACGTAAAATTCTTCATAGCAGACGCCCCAGAACAAGCCAAAGTAGCAGGACCCTTCAACACCGGATTACTCGTACCAACAACAGACATATACACAATACCAGTCAATACCCTGCAACTACAAGACGTCAAAATAGACCCAGAAGGAAGAATATTCAAAAGCCCAACCGGAGAACTAAGAACCTACGAAGACGTCCAAGAAGGAGATACCTTCGAATACACCACAATACGCGGGAACATAACCAGCGAACTGCCCTACTACCCAGACGCTGATTATCACGACATGTCCCTGTTTATAATAGACGTCGAAGACCTACCCAGGCCAGAAAGATATTACTTCGTATGGGAAGCCAAATACTACAGCCGAGTAATATTCAACCCGCAAGTAGCATCCGCCCAAGGCCCAGGATGCATCGACGAATCTGAAATAAAGACCACCCAAAGCAAATTCCTCATAGCGCACCCCGGCGAAGTGCACCATGAGATGTTCAGAAAAACACCACCGCTATACTTCGAGCAGGAATCAGAAAGACGAGCAGACGACAGAGTACTGGAATTCTACAGACCATTCGCAGACATCCTGCAAGATGCCTTCGATGAACAAACCTTCATCAACGGCATAAACCACATAAACAAAATACCAGCCCAGCTAATACCATATCTAGCGTTCTTGATCGGATGGGACTTACCAAACTTCCCAGGTGTAACCGATAATGTAAGAAGATCCATCCTAAGACAAGCTGTCTATCTACAGAAATTAAAAGGCTCTAAAAGAGTATTAGTAGAATTGTTCGATATATTCGGGTTCGCCATCGAATTAGTAAATTTGTGGTACTCGACAGATGGCACTATGCTCGTAGCTCCAAACGAGAAACTGCCAGATACAATACTCGATGAGCAAATAGAAGTACAGACCGTCTGCCAAAACGAACCGATGGTCTCCGACTATTCAGAGCCTGGTTTTGGACAGCTTGAGATACCGCTAGTTTATACCCCAACATCAGACATAACAATAACAGCTTTCTTCGTAGAAGCAGGACCTACGAAAGATGCTCTAGATGGCCTTGTGGAGCAAATAACTGCGGACCCAGATGCTTTACAAGAGCAATGTATTTTGCCAGGTGGGGCTATTTCTGCTTCTAAATTATATGACAGTCTTCCGACTGGTGATTCTACACTCATTAGCACTACTGAGATAACTTTAGATAACGAGACAGGGGTTCCGACCAGTGTAGTTAATTCTGATTCTCCTATATTGATAAATCAGAACGGAATCTCGTATAATAATATTAGGAATACTGTCTCTATTGTTTTTGATAGGTATTTTGATTTCTCTCAGGCTTCTTTATACGTATTTGCAACTTATCCTCGTGAGAAGTTGATTATTCCGGATAGTTTGGAGAATCTTCGTTCTAATCGTTTTGATGTTAGGATATTATTAAAGACTGGTCAAGAGATACCTTCTGAATTATTAGAATTTCTTATGCAGTTTATTTTCAAATTGAAGGCGTTCCATTCTTTGTTAAGGAAGATTGTTTATGATCTTAATAATTATGAAGTTTATAACGTAATTGATTATTGTATAACGAATCCTGGTGTTCAAGTTCCTCCTCCTGTTGATGAAAGCAAAGGAGATGTATGTTCCCCAGATTTATCCGATTCTAATCTCAAAGACGAAGATATTTTCCTTAGAGATGCTATCTATAATGGTTTATTGCGTGAGTTCGGTGATTGGAAGCAGCTGGATGGCACTCACAAGAGTTCCTCTGAGACAGAGAAATATCTAAACGTACCGGTTAATAAACCAATAGGATCAGAATGCCAATTTACCTCTTATGGTCAGGAGAGGGTAAGGTTTCAACCGGATGCGGACTTTGACCATAATCCGGATCTTAGACCCAAATATTGCTCGACAACTACTGAGACTGCTGAGAATTGCTTCAAGGGCAGAGTAGAACAAGAATTAGATGTAACTCCAGATGTGGTCTTAGAAGAATGTGTTAAATGTAAGCCTTGTGTTCTTGGGATGGGTATCGGCACGTACTGGACCCACCCTGCCGATGCTATTAGCAATTTGCGGAATGGTTTTGGGTCTTACAAGGGTCAGAACAAGACTAGCTATCTTGGACGTAGGATTTTCTGGTATAATCACCCAGAGCCTAAGAGTTTACATTTTAGCAATAGACCTAATTTTGAGTCTTTTATGAGCCGTAGTGATAGGATGTTGGCTTATGAGAGGCCTTCTTTGTGTATTGAGAAGGATAATCTTAATTTCCCATCACATCGCCTTCCTTCTATGAGTAATTTACTTGAAGATTATACGAGTGGAGAGTATAGGGCTAGACCTTGGGATTATTCAGATAATGATCTTAATGCTAGGCTAGGGGTGAATTCCGCTGGTGATGAATATCTTGTTTTTGATGATGAGGATCTGGTTTATTATGGTAATGGTCTTCTTTCTGACATTTCTAGTTTAGGTGGTCATGATGATAGGGATTTCTTGGTTACGCATAAGATTTGGATGGTGTCTGAGGAGGGCCATCCGGCGATAGAGGAAGATTCTAGAATTGTTATTACGCAGGAAGAGGTTTTAACTTTTGGTTCTTCTTTGCCATATGGTCCTATTTTCAGATCTGCTAATGAGGATTGTAGTCAGGATTATAGGTCTGGTTATCCTGCACAGTATGGCAGATATATTGTGGATCTTACTGAATATGATTATGTTCGTGATGATCAGACAGACAGCCTGTATGAGCTTCTAGGTCTTCCTGCCTCGGATGTTACGAGTGTTACATCCGGAACTGAATTGTTGTATACTTTGGGTTCTCAGATTCTTGTGACTGAGGATGAGGCTCAATACCGTTATTATGTTCCGTATCGTCTAGATTGTGATTGTTTGAAGTATGAGTGCGAGACTACTGATGTCACTCAGAGGGTTGATTTAGAATCTTATTTGAATGTCAATACTTGTCCTACAAATGAGTATCTTCTTCCTTCTGGAAATTATGATTTTAATTGTGACCAGCTATTGTATACTCCAAGGGTTATTTTGGAGGAGAGATTTGGATCTTGTTCTTATGTCCTCGACGGTACGATACCGAATATGTTGTGTATTTTGGATGAGGGCGAGTTTCCGGATGAATTTGGTATTTTGCCTAATGGCTCTTATTATTACAAGGACCAGTATGGTGTTATCTATGAGGGTATATGGAATTACAAGTTAGATATCTCTGGATTATATCGCACTTTGGATATTTCGTATAGTATTAAGTCTCCTGGGGTTTGGGGTGAAGATCCGGATGGTTATTTGGATGGTTTGGCTGTATTTCGTAAGGGTATTATCACTAATACTCGTAAGGTGATTAGGGTTTATTTGGATGGTAGTTATGAGGTTACTTATGAGGTTTGTGAACAGAAGATTGGGTTCTTCCAAACTAATTTGTTGTGTGGCGAGGATAGGTATGTTGATAATTTCTGTTTCCATTTAGATTGTAATATTACTGATGAGGTTGATTCTTTTGTTCTTTGTGGCACGCGCTGGACTGAAGTTGGGGATACGCAGGTAGAATGGCCTGAGCTTTCTTTGGATTCTAGTGGTGTTAATGGTTATTTGTCTAATCCTGGTAAGGTTCAGCCGTTTATTTTTATGGATGTTTGGAATAATGATGAGGCTCCGCTTCCGACGATACGTTGTGTTGAGGCTGATTCTACGTCTGGTGATATTCCTTTGGGGCAGCTCCCTTATACTGTGATAGATGCTAGCCGGACGCCTCCTGTTCGGGCTAGTACTGCTGTGAATGGTGTTAATTGGGAGAGGTATACGGGATTTTTCTTTACTTTACCTGATTTTGATTCGTTGGTTCCTGATGCTTCTGGTGTGTCTAACAATTTTGATCAGATAGGTGCTCCTTCTGATTTCTATGCTTTCAGGTGGACTTGCTATATTAATATTTCTAAGTCTGGTACGTATACTTTCTATACGGAATCTGATGATGGTAGTCAGTTGTTTGTTGATGGTGCTTTGGTTGTTGATAATGATGGTACGCATGGTTTAATTGAGAAGTCTGGTTCTGTAGATCTTTCTCCTGGTTTTCATGAGTTGGTTGTTACTTATTTTCAGCTTGTTGGTCCTAAGGGTTTATCTGTCAGTTTTGATGGCCCAGATATCTTTAAGACAGAAATTCCGGATATTGTGTTGTATCAGACTCCTAATGAGTGGACTTCGGAGGGTACTACTGATTGTGGTCGCGAGGTGCTTGTTAAAGAGAATGTTAATATTGTTTTTGAGAGAAAGTTTATTGATCCTGCTCCACAGACTAGCGTTCGGGTTTTGAATAATAGCAATACGGCTATGCAGGTTAGAGCGAAGTTCTCTGTTACTGGCGGGCGTTGTGTTGTGTCTGGTGATGTTCTTAGTGCCGAGTATTATTCTTTAGATGCTGGTTGTGAGGATCTTTTGGATTTCTCTTTCCCGTTTGTGGGTGAATTTCCTTGTTGTGATATTGTTGGGGATATTTCTCTTGAAATTGAATGTTGTCAGGGTGAGGATTTCTTGAAGTCTTGTGATTCTGATCCTGATGAGATTTATGATATCTTCATAGATTCTTCAGATTTGACTGTGTCTCCTGAGGGTACTGATTACACGACTAGGTTGGAACAGATTTCTGTTAGTCCAACTACTGGGCGTCAGTGTCTTGATGGTACTGACGGTCCTAATAAGAGTTCTAAGATTATTAAATATAATTTCATTAATCTGACTAGTAAGTGTGTTCAGGTTTTGATGCGGCATGTTGAGCCTGGTACGGATACGGTTGGTGCTGATGTTAATGGTGATTGTCCTTTGCTTAGGGATAGTCCTTCTGATGGTGGTACGGAGTTGGGTTGTGGTGATTTGACTTTGTCTCCGTCTGGTTATGGTGGCGCTACGAATTTTATTTGTTTGTGTCCTAATAATAAGATTGTTTCTTCTACGATACAGTATCATATGGACTCTATTTCGGGGTGTTGTGATAATCCTAAAGCTTCTTTTGATATCCAGGTTGAGGCCCGTAGTGTGACCCTTCTTGATGGTACTGTTTGTGGTGATTCTGGTATTCTTGATCCATGTGTTTCTCCCTGCACATAGACAAAGATACCACAAAGGAGATTTCAGATGAAGTATATCCAGTGGACGGAAGTGGATGATGGTGTGTTTCTTCCTGCTGGCCAGGTGGTCAAACAACTTCCTCCTGGTTATTATGATGTTGAGAGAAATATGCAGGGAACATATTTTGTTGATAAGAAAATCAAGACGGAAGCTTTGTATCGTTTTCCGGATACTGCCTCAGATAAGGTACTCAATGAAATCAAGAGTTTTTGGGCTTTAGAAGATAGGTTCAAAAGAGCCGAGGTCCCCTATAGACGCGGGATTATGATGATGGGTCCTCCTGGAAGTGGCAAGTCTTGCTGTATTAGACTCGCTGTTGAGGATCTTATCAAAAATCGTAGTGGTGTAGTATTAGATTGGCCAGGTGTACATCTTGTTAAGGAAAGTTATACCTTAATACGTAAGATACATCCGAATATGCCTCTGATTTATCTTATGGAGGATGTTGATTCCATTTTAGCAAGAAGTTGTGAATCTGAGATATTGAATATGCTAGATGGGATGTTCGATCTTAATAAAGTTGTTTTCTTGGCAACTACGAATTATCCTGAGAAAATAAGATCCAATATTATGTCTAGGCCGAGTAGGTTCGATCGAGTTATCGAAATCGGTATGCCCTGTGCAGAGTCCCGAAGGATCTATATTAGATCGAAATTGCCTGAGGCAGATGGCACAATGATAGAAAGGTGGGTTAAGGATACTAACGGTCTTAGTATTGCACATATCAAGGAATTATATATTGCTACCCAAATACTGGAAAATTCTTACGAAGCCACTTTACAGGCTCTAAAGGGTATGAACAGACGTAAACATTCTAGTTCGTTTGACCCTTATATGAAGGAATCGGTTGGAAACGCAGTGAAGTCCCATAAGAGGTTTCTGGAGGAGAAGGAAGCTTTTTATGAGATGTTTGGTACGGGTAAGGCTTATCGTAATTTTGTTCCTTCTTCTCGTCAGGTTATGCCAGATGAGGATGAGATCTCCAGGCTGATATCTGAGTCTCTCTAACTTCCAAACAATTCACAATGTGATACAACAGGACGGTTAAACCGTCCTGTTTCTGTATTCGGAGGTCGTATGGCAAGGTGGGCTTTCTGCACAAATATGGCAGGAGAGTTCGTTTCTTTAACTCCCGATGGCAAGGAAGTGTCTTTTGGAGGCGCATCACTATATCTGGGGGTCAAGGAAGGGGAAACAAAGGAAAAGGCCTTCGCTAGCCTTCTCTCTACACAGAGTTTAGACCGTTATCTGCCTGGGCTCAAAGAAATCGGAGTTTTTGCTTTCCAGGTTCCGGATAAACCTACAGACGTTAATCTCAAGAGGGTTTTTGATGCTGTGAAGAAAGACGTCGAAAGCCCTCTAGAGACAGGTGATAGGTGCGAGTGGTGTGGCGAGAAATCACCTCCGAATGGTGCTGCTAAGTTTGCTCATTTGCGTAAGCATCTAAATGAGCTTGTAAGGAAGAAAAAGTTAACTGAGGAGCAAATGCGTGGTGTCAGGAAACTAGATCTTCCTTCGGACATTCGTAGAATTCTAATGGAATACTATAGGAAGTAATTACGGGTTTTTTGCTTAATGATAAAACATAAGTTGGTTCGGGCTTCTTACCTACCGAAGGACAATCCTCCCTGTCTGGCACCAGGGAAATCCCCGCAGGGTTCCCCACAAAAGTCAAATAATTCTCTCCGAAGCCCGACCGTAAGGTTACCAATATGTCTTGATTGTAGGGCCTATCTAAGGGAGACAGCTAGGGTTGATGTCTATATCTGCCCCAAGTGCAAAGAGTACCATTATCTTAATTTTCACGGCAAATATGTGAGAAAATGATTACTACTAAACTCCTAATTTATAACCAAACATAAATAGAGATAAATTAGGGGACAGATTATGCCTACGATTAACCCGGCTTTGATACCGACTGTATCGCCAGGAAACCTTTTCACAACTTTGACTGAAGAAGACTCTCTGAATATCAGATGGTTTATCCCTAGCGACCCTGTTCAAGCAGACGTCCTGAACCGTCCATCAGCCGACATAACCGTGCGGCAGCTCATCATCGCCAAAGCCCTAGACAACCTACAGCTCAGACTAAGTCACCAGAACCTATTCCCATTCCTAATAACAGCCAAAGTAGAAACCGGAACAAACACCTACAGCCTCCCAGGAAGCTGGGTATGGGACATGCATGTCTCTATGCCAGGAAAATGGGAGAAAATCCGGCTAGCCAAAATAAAAAGAATAAGTGGGACCAACACAGGCGGATCAGATAGCGACGAAATAACTGGCAAACTAAGACTCATATTCACAGCCAACCAACAAGGTTCAGCAATCGAAGTCGCATTATTCTACGTAGATTACCAAATAGACAATACATTCACATATCAATATAAAAGAATACAGGTTATTACCAGCACCGAAGAAACTGTAGTTGTAGACCCAGCCGAAGCAAATACCATAGATGGGTATTTAACTTTCCGCACTCTAGATACTAGTTTACCAGAATACAGAACATTCTTGGAGGCATTAGCGCCACCAGCAGATGCTACGGATAGCGATTCTGATGGTGAGTTCGATAGTCCTGCCGTTTACGAGATTGCATCTTCTACGTCCAGCAGTGATTATCAGGGTAGTACAGGAAGTCATGGTACTGGTTTGTTGACTAATAGTGCTAGTAATGCTGTTCCTGACCAGGATTCGAATTTTGAGAGCTGGATTCAATCTTCGAATTATCCGTTTAGAGTTGGTGCTACGAGAACTTCTACTAATAATGTTGAGATTCCTTCTGGTATCTTCAGAGAGTTTGATATTGTAGCTCCGTCTCCAGATGAGGAGTCTGGGGATACTTCCAGAGAAAATTCTCCGGTGTGGGTGAGTTCTATTGAGCGTCAGGATGATCTAGCTAATAATATCAAGTTTATTTTTTCTACACATAGTATTAAGATGGATGGGGAGACCCCGGATGTTGTTGAGTTTGCTAGTTTGTTATTGAATAGAAGTATGACTGCTGGGCAGGTTGTTAATATAGTTCCGATTGATGATCTGCAGAAAAATGAGGAATCAGATCAGGAGAATTTTCAGCAGGGATTCGGTAATGGTCATGTTGTTCTGAGTAGTCTGTGGGGTGGTACTTCGGACGAGATTGCTGATTTCTTTGATTCTTTCTTGTCTATTACGGATGTTCCTGCTTCGGCTCCGTTTGTTAAGGTCAGTTCTGTTATTAGCAGCTTTGCTCTTAGTCGCAATCCTCGATATCAGCCTACGAAGGGTCAGTTTGAGGCTTTGGCTGGGACTACCTCCAGTCGTTCTACGCCTGTTCCTCCTTCAGTTAGCAATAGGTTTGTTACTGAGGGTGATCAGGGTTTGGGCGATGAGGTTGATTTCCGTACTTTGGGTTATACGGATCATTCTGCTATTGATCCTATTGGCAATGTAGGCGGGTTGGTCCATAGGGCTGTGCGTTTGTGTGTTGATGCTAGTGATGATTCTTTGGATTATGAGGATGATATTCTGCCTAGGTTGCGTTGTCTTTTAGGCAGGGATCCTGTTTTTGGCGATACTTGGTTTGACGGCGTTGTATTCAAGCGATACACGGGCGATACCTGGGTAAGTTAACCTCAATATCCTAATTGTCTAGATGGTATTCAGGGGATATTGTGTATTTATGAATAAGGAACAGAAAAAACAAAGAAAGAGAAAGAAAAGAGAAGAGAGAAAGAAAAAACAAAACCAAAAAATATCCTACCCAGATTTTGAATTCAATACTTCGATGCCAGAGTATATGCCTGATAAGAACGATAGAAAGGCATGGTCCAGACTCAGTAAAATGAGAGATGCGAAAGCCATCATCAAAAGGGCTTTCGAATTATACCCAAAAGAGAAGATCCTCCGAGAATTCAGAAAATATGGCTTTGGTTGCGTTCAGACCAAAAAAGAGATGTATAATCTGAATGATGTCTTCACGGCTGCAGCCCAGAGTCTGTATTCGGATCCTCCTTTTTATATTCCGATAGTGAGTGTTAGTTCCCATGGCATGCGCATTGAGCATGTTACTCCGAAGAAACGGAATGGCAAGGCAGGTTCGATCTATTGCAATATTTATGAGGAAGATATTGTTGTTGATGGTATTACGTACCGCTTTGGTTTTTCTACGCATGCTATGGAGAGGTTGTATGAGAGGATGTCTCCATGTTTGGGTATTACTCGGTTGACGGTCTTTAGCTTTTTGCTTAGGTTTATTGGTTTGGGTGAGCCTACATCTTCTGGGGATGTGCACAGGGTGCCTTTGCTTTTGGGTGATAAGATTTTTGGGTATTGTCCTTGCATGATAGAAGATGATAATTTGGTTGCTAAGACGTTTTTGCTTCCGGGGATGCAATTCGCTCCTGAGTTGGATATTTATGCTGAGGTGGAAATTAAAGATGCTATGGATTTGGTTGAGAAGTGTCCTCAGATATTAGAAGATGACAGATACTTCGATTACACGAATTCATATAGGGAGTTGGTGAATGCCTGTAAGAAGACCATTAGCAAGTATGATGAGACCGAAGAAACTTGATGAGTTTTTCGGCCAGGAGCATATTATAAATCGCCTCAGGAAGGCTATTGAGGAAGATAATCTGTCTTCGATGCTTTTCTACGGGCCTGCTGGCACCGGCAAGACCACCTTGGCTAATATCATAGGCAGTATGAGTGATATTGAGGTTGTATCTCTGAATGCTACTAGCGCTACTGTGTCTGCTGTACGTAAGGTTGGGGAATCTGCCAAGAAGAATGGCACGATCATTCTGTTTGTGGATGAGGTTCATCGTTGGGCTAAGAATCAGCAAGATGTTCTTCTTCCTTATGTGGAGGATGGGCATCTGATATTGATTGGTGCTACTACTGAGAATCCCTATTTGAATCTTCAGTCTGCTTTGGTTTCTAGATGTACGGTTTATGAGTTTGAGTCTTTGTCTATTAGGGATCTTTTGGAGATTTTCAGTTCTGGTTTGGATAGTATCAGGTCTTCTGGGAGGGATTTGTCTTTCGATGATGATGCTGTCCTGCATATCGTGCATATGGCTTGTGGGGATGGTCGTAAGGTCTTGACAATTTTGGAGTCTCTTGCGAATTTCACGGAGGGCCTTGGTGATAATATTGATTTGGATACTGCTAAGGTCGTATGTCCTTTTAAGTATGTTATTCATAATAAGGATATGAAGTATGATTTGGCTTCTGCTTTCCAGGGGAGTATCCAGGCTAGTGATGCTGATTCTGCTATTTATTGGTTGGCTAAATGGTTGGAGAGCGGAGAGGATCCGAGGTATATTGCTAGGCGCTTGATGGTTTCTGCTGCTGAGGATGCTTTTTCTAATCCTATTTGTACTGCGGTTGCGCATGCGGCTTATGTTTCTGCCAAGGAAATCGGAAGGCCTGAGTGTGATATTATTATGGCCCAGGCTGTGATATTGATTGCGGAGAGCAGAAGGGATAAGACGGCTTGCGTTGCTGTTCATAGTGCGGTGAATGCTATACGCAAGGGATTGGATGTTGTAGTTCCTAAGATGATGAGGGATTGTCATTATAGGGGCGCTGGTGAGCTTGGCCATGGCGCTTATGCTGATGGTTCTAATCAGGATGCTTATGTTGGGGTTGATATGAGGTTTGTTGATCATGAGAGGTGGGATAATGAGCAAGATTCTTGAGTGTTTTAAATGTAAGACTGGCGTCGAGACTGTTGAGACTGACGAGTATGTTGCTGTTAGGTGTTTTGATTGTGGTGAAGAAGTCAAGGAACCAATTTGCGGGAATAGGAATAAGGCGATACGATCCGTGGTGAATCTGTGGAATGAGATGCAGGAGCAGTCTAGTTTGATTGCTGAGTTTAGGGGTTTACGACGTGACAAAGACCGAAAGCATTAGGTTTTTGAGGGATGCTACTAGCAAGTTCTGTGATTGTGGCGATGTTTACTCGTATGGTCTTTATAATGGTTTAGAGATGGCTTTGGCTATTCTTGAGGAGAGAGAACCCGAATTTAAATCTGTACCGGGCGCAGGAGATGTTCCTGCGGTTAGTAAGATTAAGGACTGTATGAGGAAGGCCGGATTGATTCGTTAATCGTTATTTTGTTCATCAGCATATATTCTCTGACTATTTTGTTTTTAAGTCTTTCTACATCTGATGATAATAGTTGTGGTAGATTATCTATTTGGGGTTTGATGGCTAATTGGATATCTAGCTTGGGTCCGAATCTTTCTATGCATTGTCCTATAGCTTGGGCTAACCCGGTCATTATTTTATTGAATGCTTCTTCTTTTGTTAGTTCTCCTTCTGGTTCTGTGTTTTCTCCTAGTCCGGCTCTTTTCTTTACGATTCCCATCATGTAGGCGTATTTGTTTTTTACGCCTTTTTTCTTAGCTTGTTTTTTGGCTTGTCCCCAGTATCGTTCTAGGTCTTTGCTGCTTTTGTTGCTTTTCTTGGCCATTGATTTTAGGGTTTTTGTTGGCATCTGCTTGTCCTATTGGTTTTGCTATTTCCCCGGAATATTCTAAGCAATCTTTACAGATTCTCATTATTCCGACTTTGATTATTTCTGCTGTTTGTTCTTTACAGCATTCACATCTTCCCATTTATATTTCCTCTGTGATCTCTATGCTGTAGTCTGGCCTCATATATCCTACGGGTTTGTCTTTGTGGTATAGGGTTTTGTTTCCTTGTTTGTCTTTGGGTCCTATAACCAGGATTTTGTCTCTATATCTTATCATTTCTTCTTTGAGTGTTTGTTTGATGAGTTTGTCTATGTTCATTTTTTGGCCTTTATGAGGGATACCCATCTGGGTTTCATGTTGCCTTTCTTTTTATATTCTCTTATCCAACCCATGTCGGATTGGAGTACTAATTTATATCCGTTCCATATCAGTTTTGATATTTCTATACATGTGAGATAGCCGCTCCAGATATTTCTTCTTTCACGTTTTAGTTTTTGTTCTATTTCGTGGACTTTAGCCATCGAGTATCTCGATTTTGTTATCTGGCATTGCTGGGGCATGTCCTTTGTTGACTTCTGTGGGCCGTACCCAGATGGTTTTGATTGTTCCGTCTTCATTTCTTTTATATCTTTCGTGTTTGAGTATTCTCCAGTGTCCTTTTCTTAGATGCCATGAGCATTCTGTTTCTTTTTTGCCTAGCATAAAGATTTGTGGTCTATTTGGTCCGATAGCTGCTCTGCTGTGGTCTTTGTGTTTCTGCATATCGGGCTCTGGCAGGTTTATATAGCAGATTAGACCGAATATTATTCTAGCTAGGTATTTCTGTGTTTCTACTTCTTCTGGGCTCAGTTTTGCTGTGTCGCAAATAACTCCCAATGATTCTATGATTTCTGTAATGTTTTTACCTGTAAAATTGTCATCATCGAGGGGTATTACACAATGGTATAGGGCGTCGGTTCCTAGTGAGTAATCTATTTTGAATCTGTCTGATGTTATTTTCGGTGGCGTATATGGTACGGATTTCATTCCTATTTCTTTGCGGCTTCTGTTTAGTTCTTCGTTTATTATTGCGGTGTTTCTTTCTATGAATTCGTTCATCATGTTTCTATATGTGTCGTCTAGTCCGGCTGTTACGAGAGCTGATGGTATTTTGTGTCCGTTGATCTTTAGGTCGTTGAAGCAAACTTCGAATACTCTACTTGGTAGGTGCATTTGTTTAAATGCTTCTATATCTAATTCTACATCGGTTTCAGCTAATTTTCTTGCTAGATTGCTGCTGACGTAGTATGTTCTGTGGTCTAGTAGATAGTGTATGCTTTCTAATATTATTGTTATTGATGCTGTTGAGATTATTCCTGGTTTAGACATGCACGATGTGATGAATAATCCATCTAGGGCTGTTGCTAGTTCGTCTCTTTTCATTTTTTGTCTGCTTAGTTTGGCTTCTAGGCGCATGCTTTGTGCTACACCGAAATAAGGTTCGTACATGTTTGTCTCCTTTGTATCATTGTATCGCGTAGATATTTTACGTAAAATGGTAGGTTAGAGAAAATATCAAAAATACCATAAAGTGGGGAATTTTCATGAATAAGTGTCCACTACCGCCTGGCATGTTCGATGGTCAGGAATTTATAGATGCATTTAGAATCAAATGGGTCTATAGCGCAGAAACAGGATTCTGGGTTAGGACAGGAAGAATCGACTCTATTCCTCTGGCAGACCAGGTAACGACTGGTCTTCTTGATAGGGGATTGAAGTCAGCTCTAGACCAGATCCCAAATAAAGCTGGCGGCTATGCGATCATAACCAGACCCTTTCTGTCTTTGCGGAGCCAGAGCAACCCGGATGGTTTGTTGTTTGGTGATGTTACGCTCCGTAGTGATAGTCTTGATATTAAGTGTGTGTTTTCTGATGGCCGTCCGGTAAGCACAGAGTGCAGTGATCTGAATATGTTGGCGTTCTGTGAGACAGATGATGATCCCCCTGGGTTTGATTTGTCTTTTAAGGAAAGTTTATTAAATACTCTTTGTGTGGAGGTTCCCGGTGGGCCTGGTTTGCCTGGCAGAAAGGGTGAGAAAGGCGATCCGGGTGAGGATGGTTATGGTGACGGTCCGCAGGGTGAGCAGGGTGATCCTGGCGAGGATGCTTTGGAGCATCATACTTTGTCTGGTGTTAGGGTTGTTGATGTTGATGATATTTTCGATACAGCTATTGTGAAATTGGAGTTGGATCAGGATGCTGGTAAGTTGTTTGTTACTAAGGCTCGTATGAATTTACCTGATGACGAGGATGCGGCTGCTCAGCAGTTAATTGCTCAACAGATTTCTAGGGATGTTAGTTTTACTGTTGATGATTGTTTTGAATATGAGCTTTTGGCCCCTCCTTGTAATGAGGATGATCCTGGTTTCGATGAGGTGAATCCTGTTATTGCCTATTATCCGGAACATTATGATCCGAGTAATTTGGATAAGAGAGAGGGTCCTAGGAAGTATATTCTTCTTCAGCGAAGATTAAGTGATCTTGTTAATGATATTACTGGGTATTATAAGGATAAGTTGGATGAGATTGCTGAGAGTTATGATAAGCAGATTCGTGAGTTTTTGATTGAGAAGGATGCTGAGGCTAGGAAGCAGCTTGATGTTCTTGGGGATAGGTTAGCTGAATGTGAGAATATTACGTATTTGGAGTATTGTTTGGCTCCTACGGATTGCCGTGGTGAGTCTACTTTGCCAGGGCAGCCTTCTGAGCCTCCTGTGGTGGATGTTCCTTCTGATCGTCCTGAGTGTGAGTCGGTTGCTATTGTTGCCGGCTGTCCTGGTGGTAGTTGTCAGGTGTTGTCTACTCCTGTTCTGAAGGCTGATGTTGCTCCTATTTTCTCTTTTGATAGTCCTGGGCCTCCTGATTTCGGTGGTGGTGCTGGTGGTTCTCTACCTCCTGGTGTGAGTACTAGGACCATTCGGGTTTGTGATGATGATGCTGGTTGTCCTATTAATATTGGTGGTGGTTCGGGATTTGTTCCGAAGGGTGGTCGTATCCCAACTACTGCTTCTCTTACGAGTAATCGTAAGATTAGGACTGAAACTATTTGTGTTGATCGTCGAAATCAGGAGATTCGCTGTCCATCTGGTGTTGGCGGCGGTGGTGGTAATACCCAGTTGGAGGCTATTTCGGAGTGGGCTTCGGAGTTTCGTTCTGCGATTAGCCGTGCTGGGTTGATTTATCACAAGACACAACTGAAGTCAGGTCCGAACCAGACTAGTTTTCCGGCTGGTACGTACGCTTTCTTGTATACTGGTGGTGCTGTTCGTCAACAACGTTCTCCGTCTATTCCGAATGATCTAGATGAGTCTAGGCTTATTAATGGTGGTTTTCAGCAGTATTATGTTGGCAATGAGGGTGGTATAGCTTATTCTGGTCCTTATTACATTATTAATGGTGAATCTCAGTATGGTGGTAGTGTTGTGCCGTTTAGGTCTCTTGTTGCTCAGAGTATTATGGGTTTACAGGTTGGTTTTGCTCCTGCTAGTTACAGGAATCTTTTGCCGGATTCTTTGTTTGAGCGATATAAGTTTGATCCTCTGAGGTTTTCTGGGAATGCTTTTGTTGAGCGTCCTTTGTCGACTACGGATTTTAGTGGTACTACTCCGAGTAGCGAGGCTGCTGCGGAGGAGCGTAAGATTACTTGGAAGGCTTTTGATGGTGTTGATGATAATGCTGATAAGAATGATGCTAGTTCTGTAGAGCAGGCTTATTTGTCTGGTCCTATTCAGAATAGGATGGTTTATTTCACTACTTCTGAGCCCGGTTTCTTTTTTGCTAGGATTAGGACTGCTTATTCGATTGTGAATTATTTGGGTGATGTTGTTATGCCTCCTGAGAAGACTGGGGGTACTAGACCCATATCTACAAACATAGCTGGTCTTGGTTTTGTTAGTGAGGCGAATAGACCTTCTCCTCTTATTCCTATGGTGAATGCTTTTCCTGTAGCGGATGGTCAGATTAATATTAAGGTGATGAGGATTAGTTGTCCTACTGAGCAATCTGTTCCGGAGGTTGATGGTACTGCTCCGGCTGTGGACCAGATCACAGGAGCCGAAGCATGAGCGTGTCGTTCCCAAAGAATCCTAGTGATGGGATGTTATTTGAGAGAACACAAGGTGATTATTACCAGTATGATGGTAGGACTAAGTCTTGGGTGCACGTTCCCGGCTTAGATAAGCAGTTTGAGTTGGCTACTCCTCTTAAGAGCGGTTTGATGTCGTCTGGTGATTTCGAAAAATTACAGGGTTTGTTGATACCTCCTCCTAGGACTAGTCTAACTACAGATGATTGTAAGATCAAATTCGAGCGTGGCATTTATGGGTTTAGGTCTAGCACTGGGGATCTTGATATTCAGTATGAGAGGACTTTGGTTGATAAGGATGAGCAAGGTTTTCCTGTTGAGAGGAGGGCTGTTTGGAAGATCCATGAGAATACTTATGGTATTGATTTTAGGGTGAATGTTGATGATTTGATTGAACAATTGGAAGGTCTCGGACAGCTTACTTATCGGAAGTCTATTGGTCCGCAGGGTGAGCGTGGTGATGATGGCGAAGATGGTGAAGATCGCATTGAGAGTGGTCCCAAGGGTGAGATTGGGGAGAGTGGTGTTAATGCGCCTTTCCCTGGTTCCTTATCTCGTGAGCCTCGTGATTTTGTGACTGCTGAGGATAATCGTGGTGTGGTGGATCTTCGTATTCAGAGGATTAGCCCGTCTGAGAATTATTTAGTTGCTACTCGTGGTAATCTTGGTGATCCTGATTTTTGTCCGAAGTTCGTTGAGTCTGAGAATTTGTCTTCTAAATGGGTTGTTGCTATTGATGATACTCCGGCTTCTAGACAGATTTTAACTGAGTGTGAGAAAGAGATTTGCGGGGTTAGGAATTGTACTAGGGATATTACTACTACTAGGATTAGTCAGGTTTTTTGTTCTTCTCGTCTGTTTTATATTGATATGACGGTTATAGAGGATCGTATTTTTAATAGGTTTATGGAATTACTTTTGCAGATGAAGGAGACTAAGGAGGCTGTTGTTAATGAGTATTTGGGTACTTTGATTCGTGTGTATAATGAGCAGAAGCAGTCTTTGTGTTGTGCTATTGAGAATTGTGAGTCCAAGAGGGAGAATGCTAGGGAGCGTAGGCGTATTGAGGATATTAATGTTCATGCTGCTAGGGATGGTCTTGGTATTCGTATTGATGGTCAGAATGCTCGGCAGAATGTGGAGACGAATGTTGATAAGGATTGTCCAGAAGAGGATAATCAGGCTGATATTCCGCAGGATGGTACGGGCGGTACCGGGGGTACGGGAAGTGGTGGTACAGCCCCTGTAGAGTATGTTCTGACTATTAATTGTCGTTATAACGATTCTGAGGAGAATGCTGCTAACATTGAGGTTCCTGCTGGTACTTATCGGATTACGTATACGAATTGTTGTTGTTATGAGATTCCTAGGCAGCCTTTGTTGCGGGCTCCTAATGATAAGATTGCTTTGAGTAGGTATGCTTGGGGTGAACTTGAGGATAAAGTTGATTCTGGGGATCTGAGTAATTTTGGCCCAGATCTGAAGAAGGCTGCTTTGGATAATCGGCCTTATTCTGGCGAGGTTACTTTCAAATTTTCTGATCAGAGTGATCCTAGTAAGTTTAATGATAAGAAGGTCAGTTCAATACCCAGTGCCTTTAGGACATCGGCGGATTCTGAGGAGTATTTTATAGGTCTCGATGAACAGACTGAGCGAATAATTGGCGAAGGTGACGTAACTACGAATCCATTAGATTTCACTACGAGCGGCGAGGTTAGGGCTTGGTATTCTGGTTTGTTTAATTCTAATCCATTTAATGAGTCTTTGGATCCTCCCTCGGCTCGTGAGGGTGAGATTGTTATCACACTCATCCCACAAGAATCCGAGGAACCTCCTGTAACGGATATTACGGACGAGGCTGAGCCCTGTACTCCTGGTGCTGCTGCTGAGATTGAGGTGACTGGCGAGGAGAATACTTTACAGTTTACGCCGTTCCCCAAAGACCCTAATAATCCTAACAAGGTTCTTAATCCCTTTGAAATAGATTCTACAGATCCTTTACAGCCGATTATTTTAGAGCTTGGTTCTGGGAAGCATCTTATTGAGATTACCGATGCTTGTTGTATATTCGATAATTTTGCTACTCTAAATAATACGGGCAGTGGTGGTGCGCTTATAATAACCCAGGCTATGCATTCTGCTGCGGTTGCTGGCAACGAGGATGAGTTCGTAGAGAGATGGCGTACAAGCAAGATTGAAACTCAGCATCTCCTAGATGTTTATCCATTTACGTACGATGCTAGGTCGGGTAAAGCCGAAGGGTATCTGAATGATCTTGGTGAAATAGAGAGACAGGCTATTGCTGGCCAGTTGCCAGGTTTCGTTTTAGATACAACAAGCTTATTTCTGAAAGCTGGTGGGTCGTTCCGTCCTTATTCTGGTGTCGTTACTATCGTCTATAGGGGTGTTGAGCCTCAGTTGGGTTTTGCTGGTTCTTCTTGGGTTGCTATTAAGACCCTTAAGGATGATGATACAAAAAATTATTATATTATAAATGATGACTGGGAAGCTAGAGAAGAACCTATTTTACCTGTTGAAGGTTTCAAGACTAATGATGAAGCTAGAGCAGCCTATATTGGTAGGCAATTCCAGATCAATGCCGTTGGTGGACAAGTCGCTATATTCTTTGATGATGTTGATAGTTCGCAGGCCTTCACTGACGGTATTCAGACCGTACCAACTCTTAATACGGGCAATATATCTGTCAAGGTGTCTTGTATCGATGATACCCCAGATTGTGTAAATGGGGTTATGGATATTGAGGTGGATTGTTTTCAGACTGGCGGAGGTACAGTACAAGCTAGGGCAGAATTGGAAGTTGGATCTTATGTAGCTCAGCTTGTTGATTGTTGCTGTGGCTATAGGTCCTACCGGTTGGGCCAGGAGGATCTGATTCCTTATGGGTATACTGGCTTTTTCCATATGCAATATAATAGATTCCAGAATTTGCCGACAGGTACACCATTATCATCTATAGGAACTAAAACCAATGTAGATCTAGGACAATTTGAGACTATCGAGGAAGCTTTCTCGGTATATGAGAAATCTACCATAGGTTTCTCTCATGCGGGTGGTGAGATCAGGTTATGGGTCGATTATGGTTCTACAGACTTAAGCAAATACAATCAGAGAAATGGAAAACTGACTGTTAGGATATTCAGATCTGAATGTTTCAATACGCAGGAACCAGAAGATCCGAATATACCAGTTGATACTGGTGATGATACAATAGGTTCGGCCCCGATAGATCCTTATAATCCGTTGGCTGATTTCTCTTGTGATCTTGGCCCGGCGTTTATTCGTAGTTTGAATCAGTTCTTTAAGAATAATTCCATGTGTTATTTTATAGCGGAGTCAGAAGGATTGAAGTATGTGGTTGTGCGTGGGAGCGTTAGTGATGATGGTAGGAATATTATTTCGGATGAGTTCGAGTGTAAAGCTTCTTTCTCTAGAGATACGGAATGTATTAGGGAGAGTCTAGATCAGGTAGGTTTGGTTACGGCTTGGGGTTTCCCCACTTTAGATGGAAAGAATTTTGCTGGATTTAGTGGGACTACGACTACTAGAATGATAAGCGATCCGGATTTACAGGATATTCTTTTGAGTAAGTTGGCTGCTTTGGATGTGGATGCGTATTTTACTGCTAGACCATCTTCGGTAGTGCGGAGTCAGACTGGTGTTGTTTCTAGGACAATTATTGATGCCTTGAGGGAGTCTAGTCCTGATGCATATGAACAATTATTAGAAGAAGCTAGAACCTTCTCCAATGAATTCGAGATGATTGTTTTTCCATATATAGAAGCATGAACATAAGAACTAGTCAATTTTGTGCATTATCCCATGAGAAAGCCTTTCATGATTGGCTGTTGAAACGTGAGAAGGATCTTCATAGGGATTTGATGAATCATCTTGCTAAGAATGAGACCTGTAGTAAAAACCGTGATAAGATGATTCAGATTGAGAAAGCACTTTTTAAGAAGGGGCTTAGGGATGATCTTGTAGAGTTCTTGAAATTGGTTTTTCCACATGTGCTTCAGGATGTAAAGAGGGTCCATAAGCAGATATCTAGTAATGCTACTAAGAAGTTGTTTAGGCCTTTGCCTGATTTTGTAATGTTTAAGACTTATAATCCTAATAGGTTGACGTTTCCACATAGGATGGTTTTGTATAATAAGGATTATAAGGTATTGCGTAGGGATGCTCTTCGTTTTTGTAGGGACAAGGTGGGTTGTGATTATATTATAGTTGGACATTTCGCTTATATAGAGTATTTTCATCAGCGATACAAGGAGGAGATGGAGAAAGTGCCGGATAAGATGAGGGAAATCGTGATGTATAGAAGACGTAAAGGAATTAATATTAACAGCAAAAATATCTAGGGAGGAATTATGAATATTTCAAGAAAGAGACTAAATAGCGCTATCCGATGCCTGAGAGAGGGTCTTCTGCATCTCCAGAAAGGCAATCTTAATACTACTGCGGCTAGAATTAGTTCCGCTAAGAACCTATTAGAGAATAAAATTAGATGTCCAAAATGTGATTCCGAAGATGTTCTTCTTGGGAATAAAGAAGAACCGAATCACTGTGCAGATTGTAATCATGAATGGTCGAGGAACAAGGATAATTGTAACGAGCAAGTTCTTAGTATTAAAGATCAGAAACCGTTAGCGACTATTAATTATAAACCCCAAAGTCTAGATGATAGGTTGGACTCTGCTCTTAGACAGTTATAATTCCTGATGTTATTGGCTCATGATATATAGGTATGAACCTTGGAGAGCCAATAATGAGCATACCGCAAGCAAGAATCCTAATATCGCACTTATCAGGAGCAAGAATTCTAATCACAGGCGGAACTGGCTTTTTGGGATCCCGTCTGACCTCACTAATTGGAACCTACCCCGTAGAAGCAATCATAGTACCATCTAGAACTCATGGTAATTATTCACCAGATAGGACGCAATATGTTGGTCCTTATGATCTGACTATTGTAGAAGATATTAGACAATTATTGAGAATCCATAGACCAGATGTGGTTATTCATTTAGCTGCGAATGTTGGTGGTATTGGAGCGAATAGGGATATGCCTGGTGATTTTTTCTATAATAATATGGCTATGGGTCTGAATCTTATTCATGAGAGTATGAAAGCAGGTGTAGAGAAATTTATACAGATAGGCACAGTGTGCAGTTTTCCAAAATTCACAAAATGCCCATTCCAAATTGAGGACCTCTGGAATGGCTTTCCAGAAGAAACCAATGCACCCTACGGTATCGCCAAAAAAGCACTTCTGACTATGCTCATGGCGTATCAACAACAATACTCATTCAGATCCGTATATCTGATCCCCACTAATCTATATGGTCCTAGAGATAATTTCGACCTCAATACTAGCCACGTTATACCAGCTCTAATTCGAAAATGTTTCGAAGCCAAAGCCTTGAACAAAGATTCAGTCGAGATTTGGGGCACTGGTGAGGCCACCAGAGAATTTCTATATGTTGATGATTGTGCCAATGCTATAATCAAGTCAATAGGCTTACCGGATATAGGTCCATTTTGTATTGGTTCTGGTGAGGAGATTAAAATTAGGGATTTGGTTGATCTCATAGCTAATCTTATTGGTTATGAGGGTGATTTTGTCTATAATAATCTTAAACCCGATGGTCAGCCTAGGCGGAATGTCGATTCTTCGAATTTTCGTGAGGTTGCGGGTTGGTCTAGTGAGGTTTCTCTTGAACAGGGTCTTAGGGATACGATTTCTTGGTACGAGACTGCGGGGGATGACAGATGAGGGTGCTGTATACTTCTTGGAGTCCGTTAGAGGCCGAGTTTGAGTTGTCTAAACTGGCTGGTCTTCCTTTTCAGAATACTTGGTTAAATGGCCATAAGAATATGCCAAGAAAGGGCGATTTGTGGCTTACGACCAATGGATATAATTGGAGAGGTGGTAATTTTCACAAGGCTAGCTTGTTCTGGGAGAGTTATACTTATCTTAGAAATGAGTATGTGAATTGGAAGAAAAATTTCACTAAATGGAGCCATAGGTTTCATTTTAATGACAAATATGCTAATGATAAAAATTGCACTAAGATTCAGATTGGTACTCACTGGAATTGTGAATATAATGATTATGAGGAGATTAAGAAGAGCAAGAAAATAGATCATACTTTTGGTATGGTTTTGGGTAATAAGGGTGATAAGAAACCGGGTAATGAGGAGTGTAATGTAGGTTATCTTAGAAAGAGAATTGTGAATGCTGGTAGGGGACGTTCTTTTAGGTATTTTGGTACGGCCTGGCCTAAGGATGATCCGAATTATGGTGGCGAGGCTTATATACAGGGTCATAGGGGTTCTCCTGTTAAGTTTAATGATGCTAGGAAGTTGATGGCTGGTGCTAAGTTTGTTTTTGCTGTTGAGAATACTTATCATCCTGTATATAGTATCAATTATTTGACTGAGAAGATTTGGCATGCTTTCTTTTCTTATTCTGTGCCGATTTATTTTGGGTGTTATAATGTTGAGAGTTTGCTTCCCCCAGGCACCTTTATAGATCTCAGGAAGTATATTTCTGATTTTAGCAGAGCTTTTGATTTTTGCGAGAAGATGCCGGATAGCGAATATCAGGGCTATCTAGATCGCATCGAGGAATGGTTGGGTGGTCCTGGTCGTCAGTATAGTTGCGAGAGTAGGTTCTCCCAACTAGATAATGCGATTAAGAGGGTGTTCGGATGACAGCATCTGTGATTTTCAGATTCTCTAATAGATCACATAGAAGAGCGGAAAATCTTAAGATAGTATTGAGGCATGCTTTGAAGAGGAGTAATTTGGAATGTATTGTGGTTGCTATGGAGAAGGATATAAATTTAGCTGATATTAAGGGTGTTCGTAAAAAATTTGTCCCTGAGCCGTTTGAGTCGGCTAAGGCTAATAATATTGGTGCTTCTATGGCTAAGACCAATATTTTCATTTTCCAAGATGCTGATATCGTATTTAGACTTGCATATTATGATATGATAATCGAAGCTATCAAACAGGGCAATGAGTCTGTTAGGGTCGGTGAGAATTGTGTGAATCTTGGTATGAACCATATTCGGCGTATTGGTATCGACCCTGGACATGTACAGAAGGTTGTTAATACTGATTTTAAATCTTGTCTTCGCGATGCTCCTGGTGCTTGTATTGCTCTTACTAGAGAGGCTTTTGTTCGTATTGGTGGTCATTGTGAATTGTTTAAGGTTTATGGTTGGGAAGATTGTTATATGCGTACTAAGGTGAAAAAATTGACTAAACAGAAAAACCTGAAGAAACTTACTATGCACCTTCCTCATGAAACTAATTATCAGATGGGCCGGCAGGCTCAGAATGGTCCTTTATATCAGGAATTATTGACTAACTTTGACGCTTGTGTGAAGAGGGACAAAGAGTTCTTAATGGCTAATTATAAATTCTAGTTGGAGGATTCTAATGAGGGAAATAATTTTCCTATGGCCAACAGTACGTCCAGAAGTTATGAAAGAAACATATAAACACTGGATAACTAATAAGACCTCAAAAGCTAAGATAAGAACTATTGTAGCTGTCAACACCCAAGAACAGAGAGATAGGTTACCTAATTTCAAGGATGTTTTTGTTGTTGGGGACCAAAAGAAAGGTCCTGTACATGCTACCAATGTGTTATCGAAGCGTGTGATTGCTAATGATGGTGATGTTGTTATTCTGATTTCTGATGATTTTTATGCTCCGAAGGGTTGGGATGAGTATCTCCTTAAGGAGTTCGAGAATTTTGATGGTTGTTTGATGGTTAAGGATGGTTATCAGCAGGGTGGTTGTGTTACTATTCCTATTATGACCTATTCTTGTCTACTTAAATTGAATAGGTTCATTTATCATCCTGCGTATGTTTGGCAGTTTTCGGATGCTGAATTGTATCATAATCTACAAGATCTTGGATTATTAAGGAATGTCAGGAAATCTTCTCCTCTTTTTGAGCACCGTCATTGGGCATGTGGTAAACGAAATACGGATGCTCATGATAAGCCAGGGATGGCAGCTGGTGGCAAGGACGATAAGACGTTCAAGAGACGTATGAAACTACCAGTTAAGGAGAGGATTAAGAGGTGATTATTTCTGAGGGTTTGGAAGAGATTATTGATCATAACTTTGATGTTCTTGATAATGGTTTCGTTCGCGTTGTGGATTATATGGGCAATGATGCTTCTATTGTTCAGGCTGCTCGTGTTTCTTACGGCAGTGGAACCAAGAAGATTAGTGAAGATCGTGGTTTGATTCGATATTTGATGAGGCATAGGCATACTACGCCCTTTGAGATGTGCGAGATCAAATTGCATGTTCGTGTGCCTATGGATTGTTGGAGACAGTGGATTCGGCATCGGACTGCTTCTGTTAACGAATATTCTACGAGGTATTCGTTCGCCATTGGTTCTGCCTATGCTACGGAAGTCTGTCAGTGGCGTTTCCAGAACAAGGACAATAAGCAGGGGAGTGGCGATTATCTTGATGCTCGGGTTGGCACTATTTTGTCTGAGCAGGAGAAGAAGTTGTTGGAGGAGGCTGGGTCTGTTTATAAGTATAGGATTGAGCAGGGTGTAGCACGTGAGCAGGCTAGGAAGGATTTGCCCCTCTCGACTTATACTGAGGCGTATTGGAAAATTGATCTGCATAATTTGTTGCATTTTCTTAGGTTGCGCATGGATAGCCATGCACAATGTGAAATCAGGGCCTATGCTAATGTTATTGGTAAGATTGTCCAGAAATGGTGTCCGTTGGCTTGGGAAGCTTTCGAAGATTATTCTTTAAATAGTATAACATTATCCTCCCTGGAATCCAGGATTATTAATAGTCTTGCTGTCGGAGATATTGATGGGGTATATTCTATAGCTATCGGAGCTAAGCTTATTGATCCAGATCATAAACCACGCAAGAATAGAGAACGTGTTGAGATTGAGGAGAAGCTTGAAGCATTAGGTATGAGAGCCCCATGGAAGTGACTGATATGTTCCTTACGGATCGCGCTGATGGTGTCGAGGGCCATTTTTGTATAACTCGTAAGATAGGTTCGTCAATTTTTGTGGAATATTGGGATGGGCGTAGATGGTCTGGCTTTGGTAGGCTTTATTCTAAGTCTGATGCTCTAGATGAGATGCGTAGGTTGGGGCAGGGGGATGTTAGGACCGAGGAGAAGACGCCAAAGGTTGAACCTCGTAGGTTTGGGCAATATGATATTCGTATTCTGGATCTCTAGGTGGTGCTCCTGAAAAGATAAAGAAACGGGAGCGTGTAAATGGAAAATCTAGAGAAAATACTCGATAAGCGACTTGAAATAGATAATCTTGAAGATTTAGACCCGAGGTTGTCTTCGGACACCAGGATGTCTAAGGCCAGTTCTAGGTTACAGAGAATGGAACCATTGCCTGACCAGCCTGTTGCCGTACAGCAGGTCAATACCAACCTACAAAGAGATAAGGTCAGATTAAGTGATGGTATTATAAGAGAAGAAGAGGAAATCGACGTAAGCATCAAAGATCCTGATCAGTCCAAAGAAGCTGAGAATTATGGTGGTTCTACCCCAGGAGGTAGTGGTTATACCCTTGAGAATGCTAAGAATCAGTTGGATGGTATTGTTGATAAGTGGATGGAGCTTGCTGGATATTATCCTGATGGTGAGAAACGCCATGATTTCCTTGAGATTGGGGAGCGCCTCAGAGAGATTTCTGGTGTATTACAGAGGGATTTCTTGGGTATTAGGGAGGCTATAGAGGGCCTTCCGTCTTCTTCTGATCCTTATTCTTCTCCGGATCGTTGGGGCAAGGGAGAGGATCTGCCTAGTGCTGGTGATCCTCCTCCTTCGCAGGACCCTACAGAGGCCGATGATGAGGAATTAGGTATGGATGATGAATTGGATGATGAATTGGATGATGATCTAGGTGATTTGGAGGATGATCTGGGTGGTCTGGAGGATGATCTGGGTGGTCTGGGTGATGAAGAGACTGGTCCGGAGATTCCTTCTTGGTCGTCTTTGGAATTGCCGAACAAGAAGGATATTGGTTTCGAGAGGTCAGATGGTTTTAAGTTGAGATTTCGTCCGGTCAATATGGTTCCGGGGCGTTATATGGCGCAGTTGTGGAGGGATGACAAGATTTTGGACAAAGGTCGTCTAGATGTGCCAGAAGGCGAAGATGCAGCTAGTTTCATCCAGAAAATGGCAGATTATATGCTCGATGGTAATTCGAATAGGTATAAACAACAAGAACCTATCGAGGAACCTGCTCAGGACTACGGTACTCAGCCTGAGGATGAGATAGAAGATACAGATATTGACGTTGATGATGAATTTCCAGATGATGAAGAGATTGAGGATGCTGCTGGGTCCGAGGTTGAGGATATGGATGTCAGCGATATTGCTCTAGATCTCGGTGAGGGTATTTACCATTCGGATGATTCGTTTAGGCCGATATCTGAGGAGTGTGTTCATAATGTCATATCGAAACGTCGTAAAGGTCGTTCTTTATCACTCTGGGATCGTTGTGGTTCGCGATAACAAAGGCCGGCAGATACCATCATTCCAGGGTTTCTTCAAGAATGTCCACGAGAGGGTCTGTGGAACATTTAGTGAAGTGGAGTGGATATTTCTAGACGAGAACCGTGTGGAGTCCATACTTGAGAAAGACGAGTGGATAGAGAAAGGCCAGTCTCTTGGTAATGAGAGACTGGCCGAAAAAGAGCCTGATATTTTAGAGTTGCAGCGTCGTTCTGTCGAGTTTGATGATGAGGTTTCCTCCGAGGAAACTTAGACGATGTCGTTGTAATCTCCGGAGACGATTGCTTTTATCAGGTGTTGTCTGCAGATGTCTTCTATTTCTAAGAGGTTTTTGATTTCTTGCTCGTCTATTCCTTCTAGGATGTGCTTTGATCTTTCGTCTATTTCTTCTATGGCTGCTTTACGTATTTTCCTTGTTGCTTTAAGGAATGTACGGTACATGATGTTGGCTTCGTATACTGCTTGGCTTTCTGTTACTTTGCTTTTTATGGCTCCACATTTTTCGCAGGTCGATTTATCTCCTCTGAGGGAGTGTCTTGTAGTTTCCCCACATCGTGCGCAATAATAGTTTGTTGCTTTGATGTTTGGTACTTCTTTTCGCCCAAATCGCTCGTCCAGTTGATCTAGTTCCCCATCGAAGATTCTGTCTAAGCTATCATCTAATTTTCCTGCGCTACGTAATGCTTGCATCATTATTGCGGCTTGTTCTGGCGGGAAGCCGTGTTTTTGAGCCCAGTCTAGCGTTTCTTGGTCGTATTGCCCTGGCGCTGCAGCCGGTACTGTTGCGGGCTTTGGTTTCCTTGCGGCTTTCTTTGTTGGCTTCCCTACTGGTTCTTCTGCTTTTTTCTTCCCAAAGGCTTTGTTCATGAAGGGTCGCAGATGCGGGTATTGTTTGTATAGTTCGTCTCTTGCTTTGTACAGCTTCTTACTACCGGATTGGAAATTTCGTTTTACGGTGCTACGCGGCATTCCCAGGATATCGGATATTTCTACTGGCCCTCTTGCTTCGGGTTCTCCTTCGAGTTCGCCTGCATGGCGTCTGAGGAGCTTGCCTTGGGCAGTTGGCGAGGGTATGCCCCATTGTTCTCCCGGTTTTCTTTCTTTTTCACCTGATTCGGGTGGACCGAAGACGCCTTGGTCTCTTCCGCTGTAGGAGGGGCCTCTAAGTCCTGCTTCTGGTACATCGAGTCCATAGGCCATTCTCATTACTTCTTTTTCTTTATCATTCAATTCTGCTTTATCCATAAGCATATTGAATAATTCTTGCTGTTGGGTTATGAATTCTGGGGATGCTACTTTGGTTGCTTTGACTGTATCGCCAAGTTCGGTTTGTCCTTCTGATCCTTTTAGTTTGGATGCCATTGACGCCAGTCTTTGTCGTTCTGGTCGGATGGCTGAGATGATACCTCTTTCGCGGAGTCGGTCTTGCATCTGTTTTGCTTTTTCTAGACCGGGGTCGGATCTTCCGCCTTTTCCCGCTTCTGCTCTAGCTGTTCCCCCATATTGAGCTCCGGTCATTTCTTTACTGCCGAAGTGAATTGATCTAGGTTCTTCGTCTGGGTTGTCTTCTGGTTCTCGCCAGAGTATGGTATATCCGGAGATTGGTCCTTTTTGCCGGAATGTTCTTTCTCCTCCGGACACTACGCCACCACGTAGGGCGGTGTTCATGATTGCCCCTTTGACATGCGGATAGGCGTGCCATGCGAATGGCGCTATGCCTTTGTCTGTTTCTATAGCGTTGTGTACGGCTAATGCGCCTGTCTGAGTTAGGTCGTCGAAGTCTGCTTTTTCATTTCTGAATTTCCATGATAAACTTCTGATATAAGGCATGAGCGCTTTGACTACTTCGTCCATAGTCCAACCATTCTGTAGTGGTTTAACGATTTTACTTAGTGCTTTTAGTGATTTGGGGTTTTCAATTCTTTTAGGTGTGTACTGGTCCGGGTCTGGGAACATATCGACTTCGCCGTCGATTAGGGCTTGGGCGTCGTCTTCTGTTTCTGCGGTTATGGCGTGGCCTTGGTCGTCTTTGGCATATTCTCCGGTGTCTACATCCATGATTGCCCAACGATAATCGTCTGGTCTTTCTCTGTCTGGTTTTTCTCGTGCTTGGGCCAGGTCCACCAGTTTGGATTCTGGGGATTTCTCTATACCAGCTGCTGGCGCTTCTGCTTCTCTTCTGCGTAAGACTTTGCCGCGTCTGGTGGGGTCTATGGCAGCTCTTTTGTTGGCTTCTTTGCGTGCTTCTTTGCGTGCTTGCTTGTATAGCTCATAAGCTAGATTTCTTGAATTTGGATTTTCTGAGTCATATTTTTTGATTGTGTTTAATAGGTCGTATTCGCCTAGATCGCGTAAGATTCTCAGGAGCGCGTTCATTCGTGCTCCTGTGCTTTTAGAGAAAGCTAATTTGTTTAGGTGGTCTGGGTCTGCTGCTTGCCATTTGTTGGCGTCTAATACTTGATTTTCTTCAACGAATACTTGCTTTAGACCAAACACGCGATCTAGTTTTTCACTCAGTTCCATCAGTATTGTCTCCTTGTCTTATGGTATCTTTGATGGATAGCTTTACGCAGGCGATATCGAAGATATATGTTTTTGGCGCTCTACTTCCTAATCGCATATGGAGCGATAGGACGGGGAAAAGGGAGAACACAAAGTGCAGATACACAAGAGCAACGAAGTAAGAGCAATATCATGCCTTAGCTTTAAAGGTGATGTCGGTTGGGAACCAGCACCGGATCTACACATCAGAGACGGCAGTATCGTCGTAACACAATTCGATGATTACGAGCATGACCGAATTCTGGACATTTGTGACGGCCTAGAGGAAAGTCTAAAGGGGCTTAGAGCGAATCTGCTGATCAGCAACAGAAAGAATGACGATAGGAAATTCATCAATCTGACGATACCACCGACCAGAGGGGACATCATCCGGGACCAGGACAGGTACTACCGAATCGACTTCGTTTTGCAGAGCACAAGCTACAGCCTGTCGGTCTTTTGTACACGTGTGGAATACGGTTCTGTTGGTTTTGATGGGTGGTCATGATGAGATGCCCCTGGTGCGGTAGGTGGTCCCCAGATAGGGAGGTTGGTAGCATTTTGTCGATGTCGGAGATAGTTGGTGTTGTTGCTTCTAGATATAATATCGACAGGGATGTCGTTCGTTCGCATCGGAGGCATGTTACGGCTGTTAGGGCTAGGCATTTTGCGATTTATTTATGTAGGGAGTTGACTGATCATAGTTTGTCTGAGATTGGTCAGTTTTTTTGTGATCGTGATCATTCTTCGGTCCATTATGTTGTTCGCAGGATGGGCCATGCTGTTGAGACGGATCAGCGGATTAGACAGGAGGTCGAGTATTTGAGTGAAAGGATTAGAAACGGTTAGTTTTTCTTCTTTTGCGTAGGTCCTTTCCGAAGATTGAGAATTCTTCTTTCTTCCTGGATTTTACTTTGTAATCGACGTCGATTTTATAATTGAATGTTGATTCGTTTATATTGACAGTGATGGGCAGTGTCATTGTTCCTTTCTTTTGTTTCTTTGATCTGTAGTCTAGGTTGTCTTCAAAGTTTCCTCTCACGCATTTGAACATTAGCATGTTGCTTGAGGTCACTTTGGCTCTTATATTGTTGTCTTTGTGTGCGTTTCCTTTCCCTAGTTCGATTGTCCAGGTGTTTTTGCCTACGGTTATTGTTATTTGGTCTCCGTTCTGTCCGTCGAAGTCTATCATTTTAAGCATGAATTGGTCTTGATTGTCTTTATCCCAGACTGTTCTGTATTTTAGCTGCTTAAATCCTGGTTTTCTGGCTTCTGGTGTGGGTTCTGGTGTGGGTTCTGGTGTGGGTTCTGGTGTGGGTTCTGGTGTGGGTTCTGGTGTGGGTTCTGGTGTGGGTTCTGGTTCCCCGAGGGAGATTAGGACAACGAGGTCTTGGTAATCGGCTGCGGCGCTGTGTGGGTCGGTTGTACCCAGTTCGAAAAGGAAAATCGCTTCGTTCTCGTTCAGTGTGATGGTATTCGTCTCTAGATCCAGAAAGCCTTGTATGAAATCCTCTATATTGCTCTGGTTGTTCCAGGGCAAGAGATTTGGGATTGTGTCTCCATTCTTGAGTATTTTGACCATTTGAGGTTTTGTTTCTGAGTCTACTGTTATAAAGGGTCTCCAGCTCTGTCCGTACTTCTTCCAGGATTTCCCCTGTGCGGAGATTGGGAGCATGTCGAATTCTCTATCGGATGTCCAGGTATGCACTTGATGGTCGTTCACGTTGGATTCGGTCGCATTGTTCCAGTCTCCCCAGCATTCGAAGATTTCGTCCCCGATCTTGATTCTGGTTGTGACCATGAGTTCGTATTGTCCTGGTATCTCGATGGCTGCTCCAAGTACTTTGGCTGTGACGATATATGTGTCTTTTGGTGTTATTTTGCCGTCGTCGATATCGAATTTATCGTTGCCTTCTTCTGTTTTTTCTACTATAATAATGATTGTATCGTTATCGGTTAGTCCTTCGTTGTCTGTTACTGTGAGTGTGACTTCATAATTGCCTGGGTTGTTATACTTGTGAGTTAGTATCTCACCTACCATGATGGTTCCATCTCCGAAATCCCACAGGTGTTCTATAATTTCCCCGTCGATATCTTCTGAATGGCTACCATCGAATCCTACATCATCACCGACCTGGATATTCCAGAGGCTGGCTTGTATTATGGCGGTTGGTATTATGGCGTTGATGGGCTGTACGGTGATGTGCGCTGTGGCTTCGTTGGATATTCTTATCCCGTCTGTGGCGGTGTATGTGAAGGTGTCTTGTCCATTGTATCCGGTGTCTGGCTGGTATGTGAATGTTCCGTCGGCATGGAAGTCTAGTGTTCCATGTGAGGGTGGCGAGTTTAGTGTGGCGTTTAGGGTGGTTCGTTTTGCGACTAATGATCTTGATGATATTTCTGGGTTGTCGTTGGTTAGTACGCTGTTGTGTATGCTTTGGTCTTCTTGTGTTGTGTATTGGTCGTCTTGTGCGATTAGGGGTGCTGGTGGTGTGGTGTTCCAGTTTTGTCCGTCTGTGCTGACGGTGTAGAAGAGGTCTCTGTCTGCTTCGCAGTTGTCTCTGTTGTCTTCGGAGGTCCAGGCAATTAGCCAGCCAGTTCCGTCTGTGAAGATGTTTGGTGCTTCGTCGTCGACCCAGGTTGGATCTGTGTAGGTGTTTGATTTGAGGGCTTGCCTTGGCCCCCAGTTTTGTCCGTCTGTGCTTGTGGCGTAGTAGACGTCCATGTCGTTGATGTCTACGTTATTGGAGCCGGACCATACTGCTGTCCAAATTCCTTGGTTGTAGACGATTTGCTGGTCTTCGTCTGATCTGTTGTCTGTTGTGCCGTTGCTGTTGACAACGGTTGGTGTTGTCCAGTTTTGTAGGTCTGTGCTGGTTGTGCTGATGATGTCGTAGTCTGTTCCGGCGTTGTTGAGTGTGTTTTTGCCGTTCCAGATGACTACCCACTTGTTTCCGTTTGTTTCGATTTTTGGGTAGATGTCGTAGCTTTGTTGTCCTGTTTTGCCGTTGTTGATTTTTTGTGGTGTTGTCCAGTTTTGTAGGTCTGTGCTGTGGGTTAGGAAGATGTCTGATTGTTTGTATGATCCGATTGTGTAGGTTTTGCTCCAGGTTATGGCCCAGGTGCTGTTGTGTGCTTCTATGTTGACGTTGCTGTCGTCTCCGTCGTGGTTGAAGATTGTTGTGTTGCTCCAGGTGCTTCCGTTTGTGCTGGTTCTATATGCGATGTTGGTTTTGTTGCCGTCCCAGTAGTCCCAGGCTATTAGTATTGTTCCGTTGTGTATTTTGATGTCTGGGTCTTTGCAGGAGTTTGTTCCGATGATTTTGGTTTTGGTCCAGGTTTCTCCGTTGTTTGTGCTTGTGCGTATGGCTATGTTGTAGGAGGTTTTGCGTCCTTGTTGGTTGTCGTTTGTCATCCAGGTGGCTACCCAGAGGCCTTGTTTGTCTGTGGCTATTTTGGGTGATGTGTGTTTGGCGTCTGCGATGCTGTTTTGGCTTAGGACTGTTGGTGTGTTCCAGGTGTATCCGTTGTCGGTGCTTTTGGCTTTTAGGATGCTGATTGTGTTGTCTGGTTTGGTGCGATACCAGATGGCGTGCCAGAGGCCTTGTTGGTTGGTGTCTGCGTGGATGCGCCAGTCGTGTTTGTCTGTGTCTGTGGTGGCGTCTGTGTTGAGTAGGGCTTCTTCTGTGCCAAAACATAGAACGGGTGCAAAAAAGAGGAGTGCATAGGTGCAGCGCATGGTGTTTCTCCTTGTATCGACGCAGCGCATGGTGTTTCTCCTTGTATCGACCTCACAATGTGCATAGTACCTCTTTTTTATGGTGTTGAAAGTTGTGTGCTGGAGGCTCTTTTATGACTTCTGGATTACTTATTTCTGCGGTGATAATTATACTCGTGATAATTATCGGCGCAATCCTTAGTGTTTTCAAATCAGATGATGATACTATTGATGATTAAATTTATGTGTTTTCCTGCTTCGATACAAGCGGTCCGCAGTGGTTCTTTGACAATTCAGTCCTGTGGGTTTTCAGGCTATACGGTCGCCTAGAGGCTATCCAGAAGTGATAGTCGAAGACGAACTATGGAGTTCCGCCCAGCACGCTTTGCCCACAGGAATCGTTACGGAGTTCCGCGTGTGTACGGGCGCGTGGAGCAACAGCGTCAACGCGAGCAGGCACGCCGAGTTCCGCGTGCGTACGGGCGCGTGGGGTAGTGCCGACCCTGGACAGAACGTCTGTTCCGCGTGCGTACGGGCGCGTGGTTTGGGCAAATGACGTAGGCAACGGCGGTAGGGTCTGTTCCGCGTGCGTACGGGCGCGTGGAACGTGCAATGGCCAAAAGTGGACGTCAACGGGCGCGTGGGCTGTTCACTTCATCCCTGTTGTGGACGTTGGGTTTGTTCTGCGTGCGTACGGGCGCGTGGTAAGGCAAACCTGACTGGCCTACTGCCGGAGGGTTTGTTCCGCGTGCGTACGGGCGCGTGGTACAGCGAGCTGTACTCCTAGTGGCCAAATCGTTCCGCGTGCGTACGGGCGCGTGGTAAGCCAACGCTCTATCGTTCAGTCCGGTGATCTGTTCAACGCGGAACGGACGGCAAAAGGAAGACCGCGACGGTTGTCTTGGTGGGGGACATATGTCCATAATAACAATAATATCTAACTATAATCCTAGAAACAAGAAATGCAGAGACTGTATATTTTGGGGCGAAGCAGACGAAGAATTCAATCACTCCAAGATGTGCGAATGCATTGACTCCAAAGTGAAAGACAAGAGGAGAGCACATAATGACAGAGCCTGCTCATGCTTCGGATTGCGTAGGCCACAATCGGATTGTGAAAGTTGATCTAACTAAGGATCAACAGATTAGTTTATTCTGTGAATTGGGTGTTCTGTCTTCCGAAATCAGTCGTTTACAGAACTTGTTGGGTCCGAATAGCGATCTTTCTCTTACTGAGGAGGATTGGCATAAAATTATTGGTCTGAGGGACTTCGTCGATGATGATATCGCCGAGATTATGGATATTATCGAGAATCATTTGACTGAATAATTATCGCGACGTAAATATCTATAAACCGGAGACAACTATGAGGTACTTCATAGACACCGAATTTCACGAAATGCCAGACGCAACCGGAGGAAGAATAGAACTAATAAGCATAGGGATCGTCTGTGAAACCGGCAAAAAGAAATATTACGCAGTTAGCAAAGAATTCGATTACGAAGCAGCTAAAAAACACAACTTCCTAATGAGAGAAGTCCTACCCAAACTACCACCAAAAGACCAATGGAAAACCAGAACACAAATAAGAGACGAAATACTCGACTTCATAGGCAAAGACGAAAACCCACTATTCTGGGGATACTTCGCAGATTATGACTGGGTAAACTTCTGTTGGTTATTCGGACCCATGTACAAACTACCAAAACACTTCCCAAAATTATGCCTGGACCTCATGCAATCACTAAACGCCTACGGAATAACCAGAGACAAACTACCAAAACAAGAAGAAGGCGCGCATGACGCACTCAAAGACGCCGAATGGATCAAAGACGGATACTTCTGGCTTTGTTCATACCTGTCTGGAATAGCTAGAAGAAACCAATCTAAGTCTTGAACTTTACAGTATCCGTCTCTAGCGGAACAACAATAATCTTAGTCCTATCTGCATCACACTGGGGATTCTCCCCAACGCTATGGACAGGACTGAACTCGATACTCACCTTATGATTTTCGATATGCTTTTTGTGGGCCTCTAATATTTCTGCTCTGATTTGTCTAGCTTCCCTTAGGCTCATTATCCCCCTTAGACCCTTCTGTCTCAGAGCTTTCCGTAGCAATTTGTTTAGCTGATCTGCGTGCATTACTCTGTTCCTTCAATGGCTCGTAAAGTCTGACAAACAATCTAGAATCAAACGAATAGATATTAGCAGGTAGATCCGAATCAACCTCAGCTTTGACCGCGAATATTACGAATCTTTGATTAGTCTCTATCACCGTGCAGAATTCTGGATAATCCAATTTGTCTTTCTTGCATTTCCATTCCGAGCCGATCATCATCTTATTTGGTTCGGAACTGATCACACGAGCACCAATCTCGTGTTCCCCACGTTGTTGGATAACGGTCGTATCTGGCCTAGCTACCTGAGTGTTGTGCCCGTTCACTTTACGATTCACTCTGCCGCGTAGACTGTTGGTATTGACTACGCGAATGTCTTTCATCGACATAATAAATCTCCTTTTTAGGATATTTACTTAGTCGATTTTCTGGTAGGCCTCAGGAATTTTCACGTTCTCGTCCCATTGCATATCGTATGGACTAATGATTTCCCCAGGTTTGAGTCTACCTTCTTTATCTGGTAGAATAATTCTCAGAACTGTACGTCCAGTTTCTGTGGCTTCTACGAACAGTACGTCCAGTCCCTCTAGAACGCTGCTGGTTATATCTCCAGCTTTATACTTCCTTCCTTTTTTGATATTGCCCACCACGGTGTGCATGATCCCGCCGACTAGATTGTCGGGTAAAGGATAGACTAATTGGATGTCCTTGTGTCCAAGGTAGCTTTCTAGATAATGGCTATGGAAGTTTGGTTTGTCACCATCTCTGATGAGATCCACTATCCAGCCATGCTCGTCTAGCATTTTTTGAACGTGTTTTTCGCAGCGAAGGCACCGACAGTCTTTGTGTTTTTCTTTTGGTGCTACCATAATGTTCTCCTTTTGTTATATAATATCTTTCTTATATGCTCTTAAAAGGTGCTTCTGGTTCAAAAATAAGGTGAGGAGACAATTATGAAATTATATGAACTTCATACGCAGGGTCTTGTTTCTCTTTCTGAGGAAGAGGACGGGAAAAGCGTGAAAGACACCAAGAGAAAAGTGCGAGATGATGAAATATCCAAGATCAAACGTGCTTATGTCAATTCTGGGGAAACTCAGCAAGATATAGCCCAGAAGGCTGGGCTGCATCCGAGCACGGTTTCACGATATAAGAGCAAGAAGGACGATGTGCATCGAGATCCTTCGGTAGATTCTCTTAGGAAGATCGTGAAAGCCACAGGAGCATCTGCCGGGGACATTGTTCCTGGGCTTTAAGATGGGCAAGAATGAGAAAATATCAAAAGGAACATCAAGACACCCCTGGTGGCGTATACCAGAATATGACAAAGATGGAAGTCTAAAACAAGAATATTATTACAAATTCCTAAAAACAGGAGTCTGGAAAGCAACCAGAGAACAACTACCCAAAAAAGCTATTGTAAGGGAGTAAAAGATGCCAGACCTAACCGGTTGTCCGATACTTCCCGAAAGAAGACCCACCAAAGCACTCATTGGCGGCACTAACAAACAAAATTATGATCTGCTTCTAAGCAAGTACATACAAGCTGGCTCTAGGGTATGTGAACAGTATGCCCTCGTTACTGGCTGCGGTTGTGATGTCGCTAATGAGGCTGGTTTTGTGACCGAGCCTATTGTCCCGAATCGCGTCAGTGCTGCCTCGGGTAATTGCCCAAGGAAAGGGAATGCGAAGCCGAGCGATCTGAAGTGCAATTAATTTGTTCTCTGTGCAGACACGATACCAAGGGTCTGGAGGAGCAACAATGAAGATATATTGTAAACACTGCGACGAAATAAAGGAAACAGTAGGCTTTGAAAAGGACGACCCGGTCCTTGAATGTGGCCATATCTGCCGTCCTCTCACGGACGAGGAGACCAACCGCATTATAGAAGAGGAGATGTCTTCAGCTGTTGAGATCCTTATGCATGAGCATGGTTTGTCGTACGAGGAAGCCGTGGACCTGTATGTCGATATGGGGTATGCCGAGGTGGTGCAGTATAATCCGAATAGCGATTATGTTCCTAGGTCTAAATATGATCCTTCTTTTCATTCTAAGCCAAGGTGGGTTGTGAAGCCTAGTGCTTATATGCCTAAGTGTGTGGATTTAGATGTTTTGGTTGGTATTTTTGGTAATCCTCATTTTGGTAGGATGTAGGGTATTTTTCTTTTATTCAATTCTCGGAATAAGCTTCCGATTATTCCTTCGTCTGATATGTGGTCTGTTATTAGGGATTGTAGTTCTTCGTCAGACCAGTCCATTCCTTCTTGTTGAGCTTTGAGGACGTTTTCTATTGCTTTGCGCATGTCTATGGCGGTGATTGGTTTCTTGAATACGTTGTATCTTGTTAGGAGGTAGGCTAGGTATCTTTTGAATAATCTTCCTTCGGTTATTATTCTTTTGGTTGATTCTAGCAGTTTGAGTTTTGGATATAATCTTTCTGTTGCTTCTAGTATTTTGTTTTCGTTATGGATTTCGATTAGCATTTCGTCGATTATGTCGCGCATGTTTGTCTCCTCTTTGTATCTTTGAGGAGCATATCCCCGCCAGGACTCGAACCTTCGACTGTCATCAAGGTTCTGATTGTTATTTTAGTAAATTGTGTCTTTATAATTTTATAACAAATTTAATCTTGCCAGATTCTTTAATTTTATCTAATCTAGCTGGCGATATACACAATATCTTTTGTATTTGTCGAGATGATAAGCCGTCTTCCTGCAATCTTTTTATTTCGTCTAGCATATATTAAATTTGATTCGAACTGGCATCCCCGGAAGGATTCGAACCTTCGACATTCTGTTTAGAAGACAGATGCTCTATCCTGGCTGAGCTACGGGGACTTGGTGAATCATCTGGAAGATATAGTCCACGCAAAGCAACTGGCTCCCAATTATACAAGTCAGCTGCCTTGTCCTTTAGGCCACGGGGACTTTCCTTCCAGGAAATATTATGCTGTGACTGCTAGATCTGCTTCTTTGTAGCCTTTCTTTTTATAGCTGATCATGATTTCTTCGGCGGTCTTGGTACCACGTGAGGATATTGTTTCTTTTTCGCCGGTTTTCTTGCAGATTTTGACTTTGTTCATTTTCTTACCCTTCAGGGGGTAGGCCATTGGTTTGGCTTTACTCCCTAGGGTTACTACGCCATTGGATTTGGTGTATGTGTTGAAACAATAAAATACTTTTTTGCTGGTATCGATTACACAGTGGCTGTGCACTTTGTATTTCTTATGGTCGAAGTTACATCTTTTGCTGAATAATACTCCACCGTTTTCTACTGCGAATTGTTTGAGATCGAAGGGTTCTGGTTCTGGTTTTGCTTCTGGTTTTGCTTTGGCTTTCTTGGTCTTCTTTTTTGCTTTCTTTGGACTTGTTTTGGCTTCTGGCTCCGCCTGGATTTCTGGCGTTTGTTCTTGCTTTGTGGCTTCTGTGGCTTCTGCGGTTTCTTCCGGCATTTCTTCTTCCTTTCCTGGCTGGTTGGCTATGCTATCTACTCTGCTTTTGTGAATGCGTATTATTGTTCCATGTGGGGTCTTAACTCGCAAAGCGTGCTTGCTTGGTTTCCCATCGTCCATTGGGATACCCAGTACCTCGTAAACGCCCTCTAGCCGAGTGTCGTCTTGCCCCTTTAGAGTGACGTATTGACCTTCTCGTATCGCGTCTGGCATGTCCGGTATCTCCTGTGGGGGCTACTGTTATCCTCTTATTCTGTCCTGTAAAGGTGTAGTTAATTCTTATTACACTTATAGAAATACCCGAAGTAAGAATACCCATATCAAGACGTAAGGACGCCGTACCGAGCCGCCCGCCATGACACGACCAGCGAAGAAAAGCAAAATCTTGTTCTCGGGTCAAGAGAAATGGGAGGCTTTGGCTAGTAGCAGAAGGCGTTTGGATATCTGGCATTCCCGTACGGCAGAGGACGCCGGACGAAGCTGCGCGCCACGACACGATCGGAGCAGGATGGTGCGGTTTGCGCACGGGATGAGTTTAATCGCAATGGCTTACGGAGGGGTAGAGATGTAGATTATTCTTGATTTTTCTCTGGCGGTATCGAGAGGCGCGTGGTTTGGCGCGTGTGTTTTCTAATTGGGCATTGTGGTTTGTGGAGGTGGTTAAGATGAGGATCTAGTGAGAATACCCCCTGGCGGCACCGTAGGATGACGATACAACCTCGTCGGCGAGGCGACGAGATTCTTTTTCACTCTTTTTTGGAGGATGTACCATGAAGCAGCAATACGCCTATCTCGCAGACAAGAATATCTTTGTCCGTGTCATCGAGGACAAGGGTGAGCAAGTGAAGGTGCTGTTGCCGGGTCGAAAACGACCGACCACGGTGAGCAAAACCCAATTAGCCGACACGCCCCAGAGGATAATCGCCTACCGCAACGCCAACTTCGACCAGAAGTGCGGCTGTAAGGCCGTAGCCGAACTCGAGGACGGTATCGTGCGGACCTTCAATCTTTACGGTTCCATCTCGAAGTATGTCAAGGCTCCTGCCGAATTGCGCGAGCCCCTGGATACCACTCCCCACCACCGCCGCGTCTTCTTGAAGAAGAACGGCTTTTCCTGCGCCAAGGGAAACGCCCCGCGTCAGGTCGGCGAGGAAAAAGGACAGATCCAGGACGTGGGCGAATACTTCTACAAGAAGCTCGCCAAGTCCACCGACAAAGCCCCGGCCTACAAGCTGGTCTCGGTCGGAGACTAAAACGCACTCCTGTACACGATCCGCAACGGAGATACGAGAGACAGCCTGTCTGTGATGGGCTGTCTCTTATGCATGCAAGGAGCGCACAATGAGCAAAAACCGAATATGCTTTGGTGGCACACCAGATAACTGGGCTAGAATTACACAAATCATCCCGCCAGAGCAACCAACTAAGAAAGAAATCGAAGAAGCACTGCAGACGATGATCGAGGATGCGCCGGAGTTGGCCAACTACGCTGATGACCTCATGGCTGCATTCGAGAAGTTGCTGGCCGACCAGAAGTACCTGAAGAAAGAAACAAGACTACAGGTTCGGAACTATCATTCCGAGCTCAACGCGATATGGCAAAGAACCAAACGCCTGATGGCTCTCATGCAGGAGGACTACGAGAAGGCCACAACAGCCGAGGAGGATACAGATGGCGAGAGTCTTGGAGGATAGACCATACCAGAAGCGTATAGTCGAAAAAGCATTTGACTGTATCGCCTCCGGCGACAGCAAGTCTATCCTCATAGAGAGCCCAACTGGGTCCGGCAAGACAATAATGGCTCTAAAGATCCTGTACAAACTCAAGCAACACGATCCCTCTATGCGCTTTGTTTGGGTCGCCATGCGCAGGAAGCTGCTAGCTCAAGCAAGGGAAGAGAACGAGTCTATCGGCGTTAGAGATATCTCGTTCGTAAGCATGTTCGACAAGAATCCACCGAAGGCAGATCTGGTGCTAACAGACGAAGCACAGCACGACGCTGCTTCTTCTTGCGCCAATATACACGAGCTGGCTGGCTCCACCTATTCTATAGGTCTTACGGCGACTCCTTTTAGGACGGACCGTGTGAAGCTTGGCTATAACAAAATCATCAAGGACTGCGGTGTACGTTTCCTCATCGACCAGGGTTATCTGAGCCAATTCGACCAGTATGTTCTACCGGAGTGGACTCCTCGGTCCACAGCTGATGCTTTGCTTATGGATCCGGAGAAATGGGGAAGCTCGGTTATTTATTTCCAGAATGAGGCTCTTTGTCGAGAATATATCTCTATACTCGAGAAGGGTGGCGTGAGTTGTGCGTTTATGCATGGTAAATTGTCGGAGAGTGAGCGTGATGACCTGTTCGAGGCCCACGAGACGTGGTCGAGGGAATATCGGATGGGTCGACCTCATTGCTCTGATTCGGTGCAGGTTCTGGCTAATATCCATCTGTTGACTGAGGGGTTTGATGCGCCGTATTTGCAGACCTCATGGGTTAGGGACAGTTGTAAGCTCCCTACGACGCAGATGGCTGGTCGGGTTCTCCGGAAGGATCCGGAGAACCCTGACAAAGTTGCTATGATGGTGCAATCTTCGCAGACCCGGTTCACCTATACGAAGGTAGCCAACCCTCGTTGTCAGTTTCTTCTTCAGGACGGGGAATGGCGCTGTATCGGTGAGGGTGCTGATGTTCTTCGTCTGAATAGGTTGGTGGCTGAGAATTTGTTTGATAAGCCTGTGGAGTTACCCCTGTATCTGCAGGGGTTTAAGAAAGGAGCATTGAAGCTCAATAAGGATGGGGAACTATCTAAGCAGAGTACGGAGCTGAAGCAGAGGAAATCTGCTCTGAGCGAACTTGCTGATATGTTCGATGAGGAATAGGTTGTGTTCACAGGAGGAGATACAAAATGGCCCTGTCCGAAGCTGAGCAGCTAAAGAAGGTCCGGAGTTGGCATTCCAAATCCGATGTCATAACAGAAATTAAGAATCCGTCAGAAGCTGTCAAATTAGCAGCAGTAAATCGACATGGTGACGCTATACAGTATATCGAGAATCCTTCGGAAGATGTCAAATTAGCAGCGGTAAAGCAAAACGGTGACGTTATACGACATATTGAGAATCCTTCGGAAGCTGTCAAATTAGCAGCGGTAAATCGACACGGTGACGTTATACGACATATTGAGAATCCTTCGGAAGATGTCAAAATAGCAGCAGTAAAGCAATGTGTTGACGCTCTACAGCGTATCGAGAATCCGTCGGAAGCTGTCAAATTAGCAGCAGTAAAGCAAAACGGCACTGCTCTACAGTATATCGAGAATCCGTCGGAAGCTGTCAAATTAGCGGCAGTAAAGCAAGATGGCACTGCTATACGGTGTATCGAGAGTCTTTCGGAAGATGTCAAATTAGCGGCAGTAAAGCAAAATGGTTATGCTATACAGCATATCAGGAATCCGCCAGAGGCAATCAAGCTTGCTGCGATTAAACAGAATTACAACGCGCTGCAGCGGATCAGGAAAGAGAACCGCACAGACGAACTTGAACAGGCTGCTCTAAAGAAGTCTGGATTAGCAATACGGTATTTTAGGAATCCGACCTTTGAAGATTGCAGAGTTGCTGTCAAGAAGTCTGTAGGTGCATTACAGTTCATGGATCACTTCGAGGAAGAGGGCAGGATCACTGAGGACCAGCTGGTGGAGTTGTGCAAGCTGGTAAAGAACCCGCTTAAGTATATTCGCAACGAGAAGATTAAACCCAGGCTAGGCAAGTCGATGACAGTTGAGGAAGGTGCGTCTGATCTGGCTAGGGCGGTTGGGAACAAGCTGCTCTCGGAATACGGTCTGGCAACCGAAATTCTTGGATCAACTAAACATTATGGGCAGTTTACTGGGAAATTTACGCGAATGACCTTGGATTATGGTCCTGTTCACTTCAAGGTAGAAGCTTATGAGAAGGGCACGATTGCGCTGGTGCAGTGGCCGAGGTCCCTTAGTGGAGATCAAAGCCAGAAGATCTTGGATCTATGCTTTGCTTTAAGCCACCGTTCTGGGACCAGCTTCAAGATAGACAATATCAAGACTAAGGCCGTTTTGGAGATTGGTGCTTCGACCGAGATCCTTTCTGACCCGGAGTGTGAGTTTCCGGTGGTCATTGATCTGGTTTGTCAGTGGTTAGGTTCTGTAAACAAATGAGATTAAGCACTTGGGGACGTTGTGGACGTCTCTCGGCTGGAGCCGGGGTTTGAAAATTAGGAGGATGGTTGATGAAAATCAAGGAAATCAAAAAACGAATATCTGCTGCTAAATTCGAGATCTACAAAGAAAGAAAACATGATATATTCCTTGATAGTGCTAGTCTCGAGCTTGGGCGATATGCTACAGAAGCTCTGGGGGATATGATTCATAAGCTTAAAAATATGCCAAAAAGGGGCACTTATAGGCTCGTCAGAGTCGTCTCCCTAGAGGTTCTACTGGGTTCTAAGAAGCACCGATCTAAGATTGCTATATCAGACGAAGAGATTGCCGAGATCGACGAAATTACCGAGAACGGCTCACTCTCGGAGAGCGAGATTGAGGAATACGATAATCTGAGGATTATAGTACCGTTCTCATTTCGTTCTGCAGTGGAAGAATATGGCAGATCTTATTGCCTAATTTTTAGCAAATGACGGCAGATAGGGCAAGATGCTAGTACCTCTCCCTATCCCGAGGAACAGAAAGGAACATCATGAAGATAGGTATCGACTACGACGGAACAATCACCGACGCACCAGAACTCTTCTCGATATTATCCGAAGCCATAATCAAATCAGGCGGAGAAGTCTACGTAATCACATACAGGACCGACAGCAAAGAAGAAATACAAAAATTATTGGCTGAACACAAAATATCCTACACAGACATAGTCCTGCCCGAAGAAGACGACGACTTCGCCACATGGAAAGCCAAACAAGCACAGAACCTAGGCATAGACTGCATGTTCGAAGACTCCCCAGAGGTCCTCATGAACATGCCAGAACACATCAAAAGGTTCTGGATCTGTAACCCCGAAGTAATAAATCTAAAATCGGCCATCCTGGGAATTCGATCAGATCTTAGAATGGGCACCATCAGATAACTGGGATGTTGACTTCTGGCGAATCCGAGATGCCCAGATCGAAGAGTTTCAAATGGCCGTCAGCGTCAACCCCAACATTGCCCTTGACATCGAAGAATTTGATATGATGTCTGGCATAGAGGTCCGAGATGCTCTGCAATAGCTCCAATATATACTTGTCTACTTCTGGACTCATTGCGGATTCGTGTTTTTTCCTGAACCAGTAATTATGCACAGGGCGCAGCAGTGCCCTGGGATCGAAAGGCCATGGTATTTTTCTAAGATGGTCGATAAGAAATTCATCAACTAATTCAGATGCTTTGGACTGGGCTCTACTGATCTTGGTATTAAGGTAATCTTGTATAATGAGGTAATATTGAGTATCGATTGGTTCTTCGTCACCTTCTTCTTGGTATGGTATCTCCTTGGCGAAGCGAGAGACATGGTAGACTTTGTTCACTCCTGGCACATCTACACCCATGATATTCGCTGAGGCTCTTGCTTCTCTTTCGTCTTCTGTTATTTTTACTATCTTATTACCGTCATAGAATGCCGTTCCTTTGTCTCCGCGTCCTACCATTTGGAGGTTTGGTACGTCTATGCCTAGTTTGGCTAGTATTTTTGGCAGATTTGGGAAATGCTCCGTTAGGGCGTCGACCAGATCAGCTCCCTCTAGGACGAGGGATTCTTTGATAATCTGGCCGATGTTTCCCGAGATTATACTGTTGGCTCTGTTGTAGTTTAGTGTTAGTGTTGAGAGTTTCATAATCTTATTTTTGAGGCGGCGTGGCAACTTGCACAATCTGGTGAAGCGTTAACTTTGTCCATACTAGGTGTGTGGTATTCCCTAGGAGGATCTTCCTGGGGAATGTCCCAACAGAGAGGAGGCGGTTTTGACGTACGATTCAGGCAGTAGTCAACTGATAGACCTACCCACATTCGATTACCCGCAAGCAGCGGTGTCGGATCTCAAAGCACTGGGGCATCGAGACCCCAAGACAGGGTCCATGGTCGCAGATAAGATCGTCCTTCCAGACGGACGAGAAGCTAGACCGACATCCCGATTCTGGATCAGTCTAGGATCACGCTTCCAATTTGGTCCAAGCGTGTTCCGTCTCTTCGACCACTACGAAGTCTTCCAAAGAATCGGAGACACAGGTCGATTCACCGATGACCAAGTACAGCTCTGTGTAGAAAGAGGTGACAACCCAAGACTATGGGGCGTCACCAAACCAGGACGCAAGATGCTGTATGATGAACAAGCAATAGCGGTCTACAACCACCTTGGAGTGGAAAGAGCATCCTTTTGCGATGGCAAATACCAAACCATTCATACACCTCTGAATCTCCTAGGAATTAATAGGAAGATCGGTCCAGATGACTTCGCAATGAAGATTGCCCTCGAAACACCAATCGACGGCTATGGCGACCCGGCTGTCTTCCTTAGCCTCTGGCGTCAGGTTTGTACCAACGGTGTTATTGCGCATAGCAAGATCTTCAGGTCTGCAATCCAAGTGGGTTCTGAAGACCCGGTGGGGACCGCGATTCGGATTCTTGAGAGCTTCCAGAACGAAGAGGGGTATGCAGCCCTTCTGCAGAGGATGGATGCTTCCCAGAGGACGCATGCTAGCGTCGCGGAGTGCGTCAGGGTGGGCAAGCTCGTCGCAAATTTAGCTCCTGAGGATTTCGATGAGTCATTCTCGGCTCAGATGGCCGAGAAGACTGGTCAGACCGATACAGGGACTATTGGTAAGACTCTGAGGTCTGATCTGTTCAAGCACTTCCGCAACCTCACGGGTGACCTCAGGGCGCTTTATGGGGTCGCGGATCTCAACAGTATCTCGGAGAAGCGACAGCGGATGACGCCGACGCCCTGCCATATGTATCGTTTGCTGAATTTCGTTACTGAGGTTGCTACGCATCAGCTGACCCCAGATGCGGCTAGGAAGTTTACTGGTGTGTTTGGGGATCTGATCGCCAAGGAGTATGATCTGGAGAATTCGGTGGTGGAGTTAGGTGAATTCGAGGATTTCATCGACCCAAATAGTAAGACAGCGCGGGATCATTGGGCATCTGGCGCAATTCTCAACTAGTGCTTTAGTAAGGATAGAAGAATATGGAAGATACCTTCGTCAAGACGATAGTGGACCGGATGTCTGGTTGTGCACGTGAGCACGGTTTGGAGCTTACTCTCTATAGCGAAAGTCGCCGGTCGTTTGTGATCAAGGTGGCTGATGACGATGTGGTGTCGAGACACGAGTTCACCAGAGTGGGTCGTTTCTCGACAGATGATGATTGCCATGAGATGGTCCGGCTCGAGGGCGAGGGATGGGTTATGTCTGCTGTTCCGGCTTTGATGTTCGTTGCGATCTATCAGAGACGGATTTAAGCTGTAAGGTCGTCGTACCAAGATAGGCGCTACAACAAACACACAGGCGCGGCACAGGGGCCGCGCCACGCTCACAAAGGAGAGAAACATGGGTATTGGTAATCTGCTGAAGAAGGCTGCGAGCAAGAATGCGGACACGAAAGCAAAGAAGAGCAGTATGCCGGTCATCGAATTGCCGGATACTGAGGAACTCAGGGAGGCTGTGAACGAATACCGAGAGGCCAAAGAGAAAGAAAAGAACGCCAAAGCGAAAGCTGAGACCAACGCCGCGACGCTCCGCGAGGAGTCAAGCAAGGAGATGAAGGCCTTCTGCCTCAAAGAAGGAAAGGCTTTCTCTTCAGTTAAGGTCCAAGTCGGCAAACTCACGCCCCTTACTTTCGTGGTACAGAACAAATACAGCAAAATCGACCCGAAACAAGCCAAAGAGCTAGAAAAACTCTTTGGGGACAAATTCGAGAAGTACTTCACCCAGAAAACAGAAATCTCGCTAAGTGATGCGGCGATGGCCAAAATGGACGAAATCCTGCCCATGGTAGTGAGTGCGTTTGGCGGGAAGCGTTTGCCTGTGGCTGAATACCTTCTGGAGGAAGCAAAGAAGGAATTGAAGAAGGCAAAGACCAAAGCGCCGATCGAAAAGAAGATCGCACATCTCGAGGCCGAGATCGCTACGCTACAGGAGAAAGCCGAGGAAACATTCCTCGAATACATGGCGGTTAAGCAGTACCACGAGGTCAAGGATGCTTTGCACAATGACCGAATGACCGACGCCGCAGTACAAGCCCTGGCCGACAAGGCCATCGGGAAGACCTGGATTAAGCCACAAACCCCGTCTTTGCGTGTCTGAACAACAAGCCTGTAATCAGAGAGGAGGAGTGATGGTAGAAACGACAATCAAGCTTAGCTCGTTTGAAGTGCCCAACGTGGTTTTGATAGATACGCCTTCGAAGGTGCCCAACACAGGCAAAGGGCCGGAACAGATACGGCCCAGGATAAGGCTCCGCGATCTCGGGGCAGGTACGTTGTCTGATCTGTGTGATGAGTTCAGAGATACGGCATTCAAACTTGCGGGCAAGGAGGATCCCTCCTTGTTGTGGAAAGCGAAGTCCGTAGCTAGGGCTCTGGTGGAGGTGCTGGACGGCAAGACTACAGACGATCTGATGAACTCAGGCATGTCCTTGAAACGCGCAGAAGAGATCATAGAACTGCGCGCTCGTATTCTGAAAGCGGATGGTTTAGAAGCGGATGATTTAGCCACGCCCTGGCCCACTTCGGCTTCTTGAAGACCTGATGGGGGTGATGAAATGCCGACCAAAGGCAAATGACCGTTTTTGGTCGGCATTTCGTCTACAGTGGGATTCTTACGTTTCTTTTCTTCATTACATATCTTACTAGTTCGTAGTCGTCTGCGCGTAGTTCCTTCAGCAGTTTGATGTCTGTGGGGCTTGGTCTTAATTTCTTTTTGTAGACGTTGCTAGAATTTACCACGGCTCTGTTGTATCGTAGGGGGACGCCCAAAATATCCCGGAGGAAGATGTTCATGTCCTCGTCGAACCGTTCTGTGAACCCTACGAAGGTGATTTTGTCTATATTCCTTTTTGCTCTCTCTAATCTTTCTTTTGGTGTTTTTGCACCCCTGCCTAGGAAGCCGCAGAACCTGTCTAGGGGCTGTCCTTCTCTGAGTATTTGGGTGAAGCTCTTGCGGAGCATTTCGTTATGTAGCTTATGTGTTTTGTGCTCACGGATATAATGGTAGCTTGAGAACGAGTGCATAGCTGGGTTCCTTAGGAATATGAAGCTTGGAATATTGTAATCCTGATATGGCGTATGACCGTTATTCGGCATTTGGATGCCGAATTTTCTTATTCTGGGATAGAACTTGTAAACGCTATGTCCACCGGTCCTTGGTATATGGTAGAAGTGGATTCTTTTGATTTTTGGCATCGTATCCCCCAGGGTAGTTTTGCACATTGAGAGAAGGAGAAACAATGCACATAATCCATAGAGAAGTTAAAGACCCCTCAGACCATGGAGACGTCTTCGAGGAATTGATCGAGAAAATGGAGATCAACTTCGTAGAAATTAATCCTGGCGACCTAGACGGCTGGGCACACTCCATCTATAATCTTCTAAAAACCTTCGATGCAGATCTCAAGATCGGAGATACAGGCGTAGAGGCCAAGAAGGGCCTCCCGCCAAGTATCTGCTTTAAGGTAATGAATATTAGGGGTGTTTGTTATGTGGATGTTTACCCGCATTGTGAGACGTTCTCGATCATCAAGGATCTAGGCCATCATGATGGTCTTCACCATGACGAGGGTATGGCCTGCTTTTATGTTCACAAGTATCCCCACCTCAACATCCAGGTTGCTCGGGATGAGAGTGGGCTAGTGTGATTAGGGTAAATGATGTGGTTTGTGTGGATAGGCGCACGACTGCCGATAGGGATAGAGACGCAAGGGAAAGAGGGGAGAAACTCGCTGCAGAGAGCGACAAGGAGGCAGACATTGGATTGGACTGATGCGGTAGATTGGGTTGTGCGAAATAAGCAATATGCACTTGTTGACCCGGTAACTGGTAAACGATTAGAACAGGAAGAGGAGGAAGGAGCTGTTCTTCTAGATTTCTTTAGTGCGCAGATCTTACAACAAGTCTGCAAAGCACTGAAGCCAGAAAACCTTGCAAAATTTGTCAAGCTTCCGTTACCAGAAGCCCATGAACTCGCATTTAAAGTAGTCGAAAGGAGTAAAAAATGAACTGGAGGTACGCAGATAAACCGATCGAGATTTTTGGTGCAGAAGAACAACTCCCAGAGTACGAGCAAAAATCGACATACTTCGCACAACAGAAGCTAGACGGCTGGTGTTGTTACCTCGTTGTCGATGACGATATCTCCTCTCTTGGTGTCGGTGATCCTGCCTGGGATAGGAGCAACGGGCTATATTTCCTTTCTAGAAGAGATATGAAGAAGGGTGGTCCGACGGAAATCCCGGTTTCTGGCGATATGGTGTCCGATGTGCGGTCTCTGGGTCTGCCGAATAAGACTATCCTCGTTTGCGAATGGATGAAGCGCCGTACGGATGATCTTGGTTTTCCCGAGTGCCTCTATTTGATTGATTCGATTTATATTGCTGACCAGTATGTTGGCGATCGTGGCGCTTCTGAGCGGTTTGCGGTTCTTCCGTGTATTGATGGTCTTTCGAATTTGAGGACTCCGGAAACTGTAGATTCTGGGTTTTTGGATTTCTATAATGCGCAGAAGGAATTGCCGTACACGGAGGGCATTGTTCTGAAGCGCTCCACGGGGCGTCTTTTGGGCGATCCTGCTGGTGCCAAGAAGAGCGGCCACATGCTGAAACTGAAGTGGCGCTCAGGTTTTGATGGTCGGGATATTGTTTAGGAGAGAACATGAGGATTTCACTGCCGAGGTTTGGTCTTGTTGATGTGTGTATTGGGGTTGGTTCTCCTACTGGACACGACAAGTGGTCGTGTTTGTTTGGTGGCAGGTGGCACGAGTGCACTGAAGAGGAGAATGAGATCTGCAATGCTGAAGCTAAACGACGAGGTTTAGTCATCAAACCTCGTAGTTGTCCAGTTTGTGGCGAGTTGATCTGAGATAGGAGAATTTTATGGGGAATTACTCGAAGTTCAAGGTCTGCTTGGAAATCGAAGTGCCTGGAGATCATGATAATATGGATCTCTATAGGTACATCAAGACAAGGAATGGGGCGGCTGTCGGTATCGATCAGATTTCGCTTCTTAGCAAGAGAAAGACCAAACCCCAGAAGCTCCCTAAATCCAAAGCTAGGGACAATATGGGGCTTGTCCGAAAGTTCCTGAAGGATATATTCGGTAGTGCTTTCAAGATTAAGTTAAGCAGTAATGGGAGTAACGGTGAGTTGGAAGTAGTTCTGCACCGGCATCCCCATGGCGTTTGCCGCTGGGAGTTCCCGTCCAGCAGGTTTGTTTACAAGGATGCTTGTTTCCGGCATAAGGGTATCAGCTATGAGTTAGCTGATCCTAATTCTGAGTCTCTGAGAGAGTCCGTTATTGCGGATATTCTTGGTGCTAGTTATTATGGCGATAGTCGTGGGAGGGTAGAGGAAATCCTTAGAACTCTGTTGAAAGAGGGGAATTTTCCTAAATCTAAATTTATGGAGAGGGCGTTGCTTCTGTATGAGTTGCTTTTCAATGAGGTTATATTTAGGCATCTTAGCGAGAGTTATGTTGCTGCTGATTACACCGGCATCAAGCGTGAGGGGGATGTAGCTGTGGCGAAAGTAGATGTCGGTGGGCGTATGGCCACGCTGAGGTGGGGCGAGGATGTAAGTATGGTGGTTGCTGGTAAACGTCTCAAAACTGCCGATAAGATCATTGCTTATCTTAATGATTCTATTGGTCCAATAAGTAGCGAATACGAGGAAATTCGGCGAAGTAGGGAGCCGATTCTCCTTGGTAAGAGTTAGATTGGGGTTTGTCATGGATGTAATTGAAGAGATCGGGAAGATTAACCCGGTCATTGGTGAAGAATTGGATTTGATATTTTGCAATGCGCAGCCTTCTTTCAGGAGGGCTGAGAGGTGGCTTCTTGATTTTGTTACTAGGAAGAAGGTTGGTGAGGGTTTTACTTTGCCTGAGGCCGTTAAGGTTGTAGCTGGTGCGGCTTCTAGTCTGCCTGATGTTTATGAGTGTGGTTGTAGGTCTTTTACCAAGAGCGAGATAGTGCGGTCTCGTTTTTCTTATCTTGGTTTGCTTCGTTTCATTGACAAGTCTGACATTTCGTAGTTTTCAAAGAAGCACCTTTCTTTCTTTAATCAAGCTGATACGGACGCCGGACAAAGCCACATGCCACGATGGTGGTATGGGCGGCGCGTGCGTGTCTGCCCAATTTGCCACAGGAGGATGAACATGTCGTCATCGCTTATACCCTACGTACGGGCTGGATTTCCCGTCATCTATCTGCACTGCCTCGAGGAGTTCCGAGCAGAACTGGCATGTCATGAAATCGCCAGTTACTACAACCTCACGGGCGAACAATTCCAGGTCTGGAGTTGCTCAGAGGGTCTTCATCCAGTAGACAAAGTCACCGACTGGATCTCGGACAAGCAAGCAAAACAGACGATGCTGGCTGCGAATGCTCTCGGGAAGATCTATTCCGAGGCAAAGAATGTTGTCGTCGACAAGAACATGGATGTGAAGCGCAAGCTTTTCATCTTCCGTGATCTTCATCTGCACTTCAATAACCCGGTGGTTCTGCGGTTGCTACGGGATATCTCGAGGTGCTTCAAGAGTGTGAAGCATTCGCTGATTCTCGTTAGTCCAGTGCGCAAAATCCCGCCGGAGATCGAACGTGATCTGCATTTGGTGGAATATAGCCTTCCCCGACAGGAGCAGCTCAAAACCCAGTGGAAGGAGGAGATCTACAATCAGCAGCCCGATAGTTTCTCTGATCTAAAGGAAGACGATCATGACAAGATTGGTGAGGCTGCGGTTGGTTTGACTCTGATGGAGGCGTCCAATGCCTTTGCCAAGGCGGCGATCGTCCGGTCCACTCTGCTGAAGGAGCTGAAGGAGGCTAAAACGGATGACCAGGAGGCGGTTCCGACCATCGCTGAGCTGGTTATGAAGGAGAAAGCCAAGACTATCAAGAAGTCTGGTATCTTGGAATTCTGGGATATCAAGCAGTTGTCCCGGGATATTGGTGGTTTGGATGTCCTTAAGGCTTGGCTCAATCGTCGGAGGCTCTGCTACAGTAAAGAGGCTGCAGCTTTTGGCGTGGACAAACCCAAAGGTATTGTCCTTGTGGGTCTTCCGGGCTGTGGAAAGAGCTTGTCGGCAAAGGCTGCAGCAACGGAGATGCAGGTTCCTTTGGTCCGATTCGATATTGCCAAGGTATTCCAGGGTCTTGTGGGGGCATCTGAGGACAATATGCGGAATGCGCTGAGCACTATCGACGCTATTGGCGACTCGGTGGTTTGGCTGGATGAGGTCGAGAAGGTGCTTGGTGGTGTCGGCCAGAGTTCTGGTGATTCTGGCGTCTCTCAGAGGGTGTTTGGTACGTTGCTGACCTGGATGCAGGAGCGTAGCGGCAGTTCCTTCATCATCGCTACGGTCAATAACATTGAAGGTCTTCCCCCTGAGCTTACCCGAAAGGGTCGGTTCGATGAGATCTTCTTCGTGGATCAGCCGGATGATGCGGCGCGTGAGGAGATCTTGGAGATCCATATCAGGAAGAAGGGGCGTGACCCCGAGGTACTCAAGAAGAAAGACCCCACTGGGTGGAAAGAACTGGTTTCCTCGACTAAAGGTTTCTCTGGTTCGGAGATCGAGGAGGCTGTTAAGTCTGCTTTGCTTTCCGCCTATAATCAGAAGATCGAGTCCGGAAAGGATGTGGATCTGGATGTTTTGCACATTATGCACGCGGTGCAGAACACGACGCCCCTGAGTAAGTCCCAAGCCGATAATCTCAAGAAAATGGCTGAATGGGCTAAGACCCATGCAGTCCCAGCATCGACTGTCAAGAAGACAGTGGCTAGGAATTACGCTCGGATTTTGGATCTGTAGCGGACGATTTGGGAAGGAGGGCAAGAAGTCCTTGCCCTCCTATTGACCAAAGGAGAAGCCATGAAACTTGTGATCGTAGTCGACAATGTGAAGGAACATGAGACTCCGGAGCAATCCGAGAGAAGAACAAGTTCCTGTGAAGGTTATGCTGAAGCAGTCCGCAAGGTGATGAAAATCGCTAAGGGCGGGTGGGGCTGGTGTACAGCCACGGTTACTGCTCAGCTTAAGGACCGTAACAGGGTCGTTGATGAGGAGACGTCTTATCTGGGCAATTGCTCGTATATCTCCTCCTATGATTTCGTTGCCAATTCTGGGTATTTTAACCAGATGGTTTCTGATGCTCTGAGGGATTTGGCAAAAAGACATCCCGAGCATTTGCCGGTTTCTCCGCCCAATAGCGTGATCAAATAGGGATTTTCAGGTTCGGCTTCTAGCCAAAGGAGGATTTATGACAGAAACGCAAGTAGCTCAGAATCTTTTGATGGGTCAGTTCGTTGAGGGTGATCAAGACTTCCAGATCCTTGGTTATATGATCTGGTGGAATGTCCGGAACGTGAACATCACCCAAGAGGAGTTCAAACAGGCTCTTGTGAGTTGTGGTTTTGATGAGAAATACGCTCGGGAACACAATTATAGGAGTGCCCTTACTCGTTCTCTTCGTGCTATGGAGGAACAGCGTATTATCCGTTTGGCAGATGAGGATGATCGCTTTATGAATTATCAGTTCACAGCGGAACTGAAGAACGGTACTGGCGCTGAGGCGGAGTTGTCTTATAGTCGGGAAGCCAGTTTCTTGGTGGATAAGCAGCGTTATCGTGAGACGAAGGATTTCTCGGCTGCTGTCACTTGCTCGGTTTCCGAGATCAAAGATCGGGTCGTTGAGGAATTTGGTGCTCAGAAAGTTACGTATTCTTCTTCTGATGTGACGCGATATATCAAATCGATTCTTCGAGAGAACGCGGATATCGTGTCCTTGCGGGATCAAGGCTGTGTGTATTTCGTGCCTGCTGCTTACGAGCAGACTGTGCGGAATTTGGCCGAATTCTTGGGCACTTTGGGTGGGGGCAATTATCTGTCTTTCTTCCCGATGCCGAATGTGGCCCACGCTCAGGAAGTTGTAGGCAATGCAGCTTCTACGGAATTCCAGTCCTCTTTGGAGAACTTGGAGAAGAAGATCTCGGAAGTCACTTCCGGGAATAAAGATGTTGGTGATAAATGGCTCAAGAATAAGCTAGAGGAGATCGCCAAGATCAAAGCCCGTATTGGCTCTTATGAGCACCTGATTGCAGGGGGTGTTGATGATCTCAGGTCCAGTTTGGACAAGGCCCGCGAGAGTATCTTGGGTCATGGCAGGAAGCTTGATTTAGACTGAGGAGTTCCGAATCAGCAGAGGTAATCTCTGCTGAATTAACCCCGAGTAGGAGGTAGCAAATGGATATAGGGAAAGAGATTCGGTACATCAGCAAGGACTCTAACAGCAATAAGCTGTGGAGTTACAAGTTCATAGACGATACGACTGTCGAGATTAAATGGGGCAGAATTGGTTCTAATATTTCTGAACAGACCAAGAGATTCGGTACTCATGATGCTGCTGCGCGCTTTATACAGAAGAAAATTGCAGATAAGACGAAAGACAAAGCTGGGAAGAGGTATCAGCTTGTAGACGATAAGCAATATAAGGAGGAGAAGCAGACGGCTGATGATATCGGCCATCAGAACAAGATTGTGCGGACTTTGTTTGTACGTCTTGAGGATAATAGGCTTGTTGAGCTTCCTGGTTATAATCCCACAGATCATATCTATGTGGAGATAATGAATTCTTGGACTAGAGAAAGAACTCATCTTGTTTTATCCAAGAATGAGACTAGGACGTTGTCTGATCTCGATTCTGATCTCGGTTTCTCTTCCTCTTATCAGACCAGTTCGGGTTTTGCTGCTGGTGTGCGTAATTTTGTTAAGAGATTGGCTGAGTCCGTTCGCCAGGTCATTGCGATCGATACTTTTGCGAAGAGTGCTCGTGTTCTCGATCTGGATTCCGGACCTAATAGGGTTTCGGCTGTGAATATTCAGCATCCGAAGCGGATTTTGGATTTTGATGAGAAGAAAAGTGATGATTTGGTAGAGGAAGTCGAAAAGAAGATGGGTAAATCTTCTGTCAGTAGGCAGGTTGTGGGTGCTTTTGCTTCGATCGGTTCGCGAATCTTGGATCTCTAAAGGAGTTATGTCGATGAAAGACCAACTTAAGGAAGTTACGTCTAAGCTCATGGAAGCTGACAGAGCTTATTACAATACCGGCAGTAGTATCATGTCTGATGCCGAGTATGATGAGCTTAAGGATTACGTTCGTGAGAAGTGTCCGGATCATCCCATTTTGTCGTCTGTGGGCGCTCCGGTAGCTGATCACCTGACGAAGGCTGAACATAAGATCCCTATGGGCAGTTTGAATAATTGCTCAAGAGATGGGGATAATGCCACGCCTTCGTTCAGGGAGTGGCATGCTAGGCGGATTAAGGATGTTGGTATTGAATCTGAAATGGCTGAGCTGTTGGTTATGCATAAGCTCGATGGTTCTTCGGTAGAGCTTATTTATAAGGATGGGATTTTGGTCCAGGCTATAACTCGTGGTGATGGCCATTTCGGTGAGGATATTACGCGAAATGCCCGAAAGTTCAAGAATGTTCCTGTGAGGATTCCTATTCGTTCGGATCTTCATGTTCGTGGTGAGGCTATTCTTCTTAAGGAGGATTTTGAGAAGCATTTTGGTGATGCTGCGAACGCGAGGAATGCGGCGAATGGCACGGTCAGAAGGAGTGATGGCGATCGTGCGCAGTGTATTTCGTTTATCGCGTTTGATGTGATTGGGGATGATGAATTCGTTTCTCATTCTGAGAAGTTGGTTTTTCTTCAATCGCTTGGTTTTGAGGTGGTATGGTTTGTTCTCCACCATACTGTGGATGATGTCTATGCTACTCACCAGCAGGTTGCTTCTGATAGGGCTGGTTTGGATGTTGAGATTGATGGTCTTGTTGTGTTTTTTAATGATTCTGATGTTTTTTCGGATCTTGGTGTTCGCGATAATCGTCCGAAGGGTGGTATTGCGTTTAAGTTTAAGGCTATGGAGGCGACTACGAAGCTTCTTGGTGTTAAGCTTACGGTTGGGCATACTGGGGCGATTATTCCTACTGCGGATTTGGCTCCTGTGCATATTGGGGGAGTTACGGTTACGAGTGCTCTTCTGAACAATTTTGAGGAGATCGAGCGCCTGAGGGTGGCTGTTGGGGACGAGGTCAAGGTCATCCGTTCTGGTGATGTTATTCCGAAGGTTATTGGTGTGGCGAATGAAGCTGCGGATAGGGAGCAGATTTTTACTCCTACGAATTGCCCTGTTTGCTTTTCTGAGCTAGTGAAGGATGGGGCGCATATCAAGTGTATGTCTGATTCCTGTGAGGGTAAGCAGTTTCGTCTTCTTAAGACGTGGATCACCAAGAGGAATATTTTGCATATTGGTGATACGTTGTTGGAGACCTTGTATGACAATTATGGTATTAGGACTCCGGCTGATCTGTATGGTTTGACTGAGGATGTTTTGGCTGCGATCCCTCGTGGGAATGGTGTGGTTGGTTCTAATGCTAAGAGGATTATGGCCGAATTGGAGAAGTCTAAGTCTTGCTCCCTTCAGGAGTTTTGGGGTTCGCTTGGTATCCAGTTCTTGGGTCGTCGTCAGATGGAGATTATGATTTCTCAGGGTATTGGGCAGGTTGATATGTTGTCGTTGGATCCGGAGAGGCTTTCTGCTTTAGAGGGTTTCAGTGAGCGTAAGGCTACTGCGGTTTGTGAGGGTATTTGTGGTGTTATTGGCCGTGGTCTTTATCAGGGTCTTTTGGATGCTGGTGTTCGGATTGTGGAGGAGGAGTCTCCTGAGGCACCGGTTGTTTCTGGTGGTTCTCTTGCTGGTAAGTGTTTTGTGTTTACGGGTGCTATTGAGAAGGTGGGTGAGGATGGGAAGCGTTTTACTCGGAAGATGATGTGGGATGTGGTTGTGCGGAATGGTGGAACCACGTCTGATAAGGTTGCTTCTGGGGTTGATTTCCTTGTCCAGGCTGATCCTTCTAAGGAGTCGTCTAAGACTAAGAAGGCTAGGAAGCTTGGTGTGGAGATTATTAGTGAGTCTGATTTTTGGGGGATGATATGAGCAAGAGGATTGGGGACGTTTTTGTGATTGGGAGAGAAAAGCCGCAACAGTGTGATTATTGCGGCAAAATTGCGGAGTTGCGCCCATATGGGCGCAACGGAGCTTATATCTGCTATGCTTGTGGAGTCAAGGACAAGGAAGAGACCGAGAAGAATATGAGAGAACACCTAAGTGGTGTCAGGTTCGCAATTCCCGAGAGCTTTCTGGATGATGGTGCTACGCTTGGCGATCCTAAGGAGGTGACTGAATGAGTCATGTTGTTACGATGAAGGTTCGTGTGACTGATTTGGATTGTTTGGAGCGTGCTGCGGACAGGCTTGGTTTGGAGCTTGTCCGTGGCCAAAAGACGTATAGGTGGTTTGGTAAGTGGGTGAATGATTATCATGCTGAGGATGCTGCGTATCGTGATGGTGTTGATCCTAGTCAGTATGGTAAGTGTGATCATGTGTTGAGGGTTAGGGGTGTTTCTGGTGCTTATGAGGTTGGTCTTGTTGATGATGGGGAGGGTGGTTTTCGGGTTATCTATGATTTTTATAATGGTGGTTTTGGTTTGATGGGTCACATTGGGGATGGTGAGAAGGATTGCAATAAGTTGATGCGTGAGTATTCTAAGCAGGTTGCTATTGATCAGCTTGAGGAACAGGGTTTTGTTTTTGATTCGGAGGAGGTCTCGGAGGATGGTTCTGTTGAGCTTCTTTTTGAGTCGTGATGTGGCAAATTTATTGTGATGATTGTTAAGAGATATTGTAATGTTGTTGATCCGGATGGTTTGTGTGTCTGGTATGATAGGGCTCTGAATTTTTCTCCTAGGAGTCGGAGTTGGCGTTGGCCGTTGGGGGTTTGTTTATCGGCTGTTTTGGCTGGTGAGAAGCCTCTTTTGTATCGTTTTGCTCCGTCTTCTTTGGAGGGTTGTGGTTTGGTGGTGAGGGATATTGGTACGGGTGTTGCTTTTTTACCCGAGAATGAGGATATTGCGGATTTATTGTGCTGGGCTTATAAGGACCAGTATCTTCCTAAGCAGTTGAGGGATTTTGTTATTGGTGTTTGTTGTGGTTACCCGGTTCGTAGTGTTCTTTCTTTTTGTAGGTTGCGTTGTGTTCCGGGTTGTTCCTCTTTGTTGTTGAGGAGGTTATAATGGAGGCTCTTGTTAGATTGACTAAGCAGGAGTATGGTAAGATTTATGATGAGGTCTTGTCTAGGTACAAGATTATTTCTGTGATTTATGATGAGGATGATTGTGATAAGGATTGGTCTACTAGGATTAGACGCGAGATGAAGGATTTGGATTTTCTGCGTTTGTATTGTTATCGTGGTTCTAGGAGGGATTCTGGTTGTGTTGTTCTGGGTTTGATGGAGTTGACTGAGGTTGAAAGTGATGCTGTTTTTGATTTGTTCCTTACTGAGGTCGATAAGGATGAGCGGTCTTTGGTTGGTTTTTCTGCTTTGACGACCTTGGGGTATTATTCGTAATTATCTGGTTGTTTTTTGCGTGATAAAAGGTCCTGTAAGAGCTGCAACAGCTGCAACGTGCTGTTGTGTTGGTCTCAGGTGCTGCACTAAAAGATAATTTGGGATAGGAGGTATTATCGCACATGTGCTGCTCGATGGGGGTTTCAGCGCTGCTCATGTGCGATATGAAACAAACAGGGATTTGACTGCTCAATGTGCATACCTACGGAGCCAATCGATGATCATCGATCTCAACCACACAATCCCAAGCAAGACCCCAACTCCCCCGCCCTGGACAATCCGTTATGACAATAGCGAAACAACCCCAGTGGCCTACACGAAAGGACTGCTAAGATTTGGCGAAAAAGAACTGGAAATACGCCAAACACCACCAAAAGCAGCAGCTACTCTGTTGGACAGACTAGCCATTTGGCTGGTCTACGAACAAAATAAAGCAAGAAAAAACCAGCTATTCACCAAAGATGGCTACACCTTTGCACTCTGTCGTGGTGGCGACAGGAACGTCATTGGCTTCAGAACAGCAAGGTCTTTCGACCCCGAGGGCTACCCCAAGGTGACCGAGAGACGAAAAACACGCATAAGCAGCCGTCTTGCTCGTCCGTAAGCAACACGACTGAACACGCCGGTGGCGGTACCAGCATACCGCGCCCGTCCGGGAGGCGCGTCCGCTTGCTCGTCTGCAAGCGACGGGTATACGCCGTAGCGGCACCGCCACCACCCGCCATATTTCCCGGTGTCTTTAACCCGATAAACACACTGCGTATACAGCCCCTTAATGCGTTGTCCACATGATGTGGCCGCCAAAAAGAGCTGGACGCCAGTAGGCAAATGAGCTGGGTAGCACCTGTGCACCCCGTTCATTGCACGGGAGATATCTTCCTTGCAGGTCTGTACTTGACAAGGAGATCGCTTTGTGTTACAATGTGCCAGCTACGTCGGCACCCTAGCCAGGGAGGAACGCCATGACAAAGCAAGAAAGCCTCTACGAGAGGCTAAGAGGCCTGTGTCTGCCTGAAGGAGCACTACAGAACTGGGCGGCACTAGAGCCGCCAGACAGTACACTCCAAAAGTTCCAAGTACCAACGCAAGACGAAATAGACAGTTGGATCGAAGAAACAAACAAAATCCGTGAAAAAGGCTCACTATCACAACACGGACTTGAAGCCCTAATCCATATCAAACTACCACTGCTCGTAGGCTGGACAACAGAAGAAGTCATCCTAGCAATGACACCCTTTATAAGGACCCACTGCAGCAAATACTGCACCAAACGCTTCGTCGACGAAGACGCATTCCAAGAAGCCGCAATCGGCATAATAGCAGCACTCCGCACAGACGCCGGAAAAAGCCCATTCGCAGGACACGCCTACACACACATCAGAACCAAAGTGCGAAGAGGCTCCGTAGGCAGTGGACTAATCTCCCGAAGGCAAGACGGAGAACGATTGCCGAGCACAATCGAAGTCAGAAAACTAGTCACCTCGTGGCTGACCAAAGACTGGGTAACACGCCACGCCGACGACATCGTCCAAAAGCAGAAACTCGCAAATTACGCAACAGTACTCGGTAGCCTCGTACGCAGACACTACCAGCAACACAACCCAAAAGAACACTGCAAAATCAGCAGCAGAATATCCGGATCTCTGCGTGAATGGGAAAACCAAAAGAAATTCCTAACAGCTCTAACCGCACATCTCAAGAAACACGACAAGAGATCCTACGATAAAATAAAGAAAGAAGCAGACAAGATCCAAAGCGAAGCCATAAAAGAAGCCAAACAAATAGCATCAGGCTTCGTAACTAAAGCACGAAAAGCAAAAGTGCCCATGGCAAAGACCAGGCTCGCCAAAGCCTCAGATCTGCGAATGGTCAATATCCAGAAACTAGGCAACAAGCTAGCTTATTGTAACCTCATCCGGTTGGATTTCCCGCTAGAGGAATTGGGGATCGAAACAGTCTGGGAACTCTTCAGCTTCCTGGAGTGGCGGTATAATTACTTAGTCGATGACGACAAATCCAGCATCCTCGGGTTCTACAACCAAGATAGGCACCGCACAATTGGTGATGTTATCTCGGTTGTAGCTCCTAACCCGGACTTCCACGGCAATCCTCTGACTATAGAGAAGACCTCTGACTCGGAAGAACGCGAATTCGATGTCATGGATAAGAAGACGCCGGATCCGAGGGAAATATCCGACAAGAACGAAGAAGAAGATCACAAACGCCGATTGATCGAGATGGTCCGTAATGATCTGGACCTCACCTATGAGCAGGAGGTCGTTCTTTGCTTCTATTACGGCTTCCCGCTGGAACAACCAGAAGGCGAATGTCTCAGGCTTGCTGAAGTTACGCAAGGTTCCGTCTATGAGGAAAATGGCAAGTGGTACTTTAGGCCAGTTCCTACTTCCGGGTCGTGGCTTGCGGAGAATTTTGGCAAGGTGATTCAGAAGTGCGTTTCCGATACTCCGTCTGGTCCTTGTGGGGCCTATCGTTCTGAACATAAGGGTGGTTGTTGTGCTCGGACTGGCTGTACGGGCTATTCGGCTAGGCGGTCGGTCAGTCGTCAGAGGATCACGCAGTATCATGAGCGTGTGGAGGATCGGGTTCGCGCTTCGTTGTTTAAGGTGATTTTCCAGAATAAGCAGATTGTGCGTAGGCATCTTGAGCAGATGATGGACGATGCTGGCTTGTCTCCGGAAGAGAAGAGTATTGCACAGTTTGTGATGGATGTCTTCCCGTATGGCCCGAATGAGAGGGTGGAGATCGGGGAGGTTGATTTCGATATTGATTATCTAAGTACGAATTATGAGCCGATTACGGGCAGGGATGTTGAGTCTTTGTCTCTTAGTGCTCGTCGTTCTTTGTGTAAGGAGCATGTCACTAGGATTCAGCATAAGCTTATTAAAGCAGAGTTGAAGTGAGGTGACTTGGGTGCCCAGGTGGCCGGGGCCGTCCCTGGCTAAGGCTCCATATGGTGGCCACCTGGGGACCTTTCCAAGAAGGAAAGGTCATGTGCAAAGACCGGCTTCTGAAGCTTCTAGTTCTAGTTCTAATAATTTTCTGCGCCAATTCAGACGATTTTTTGTCCCTATTACGGCGTCATAGATTGCTCTTGTCTCTTGGAGTTCTTGTTCTAGTGATTTTCGTCTGTCCAGCTCGTTGACGCGTTTTGAGTAATGTTTGTGTTTTTCTCTTTCTGTGTCGATATCACCTGATCTGTACCATTCGTTGTAATGCCTTCTGCACCAGCCTCTTGCTAGTTGTTGTGCTTCGCAGCCTTCGATTATGCATTTTCTCTTTTTTCTCATGATCTACACCATTGTCGGAATTCTTGTATCTCGATGAACTGACGCCGTATTTCGCTAAAGAGTGTGACCCCGAAATGTTCTCTTAGTTGGACGTATAACCGGAAGAAGTCTTTTTCGTCTGCTGTGCTGGATACGTCTATGCTGTATACGAGTCGTTCGTCTTTGTCTAATAGTGGCGATATTTCTGGTTTGATTCTGAGCGTTATTTTGAAGTCGCCTTCTTTTCCCCATAGTAGTCTTACGATTGGGAGACTGACCAGTTTCTTGTGTTTGCCGGGTCCTGCTGTCCAGTGGTATATCTCGGGAAGTGATCCAATTCTCTTTAATACTTCCGGTGTTGTGCCTAGCGGTAGTGCATCCGGTAGTTCGTTGTGATCTGATGGTGTTCCTAGTTTCCAGAAGGAGTAAGTATCGAGTTCACAGATATCCATATGGTGTCCTCCACCCTATTTTTGCACATCGAGCATGAGTTCCTTAAGGAACAAGTACTCCTTGGGTAGATTGTATCATCCGGATACTCATCAAAAATATAGGAAAGGGAGACAAATATGGAATACATAGACCTGAACACACTGGACAACGATATTAAAGAATCGGTCTCTAACGTACTCTCCGAAAGAGACATGGATGGAAAACCAGATGGCAATCTAGATGACGTAGGCAAACTAGCCAAATGGTGTATACTCAATGGTAGGCAATTATTGCAGAATGCCAAAACAGGCGATATACAGAGAATCCGACACGCTCTTTTGGATCTGAAGGGAGCTACGGAAGAGGCAGCTAAGGAAGTCGAAATAGCTGCCCAGAAAATAGGGCTTCCGCCGGTCGGCTCACTCTAGTTCGCTAGGCGAAACATGAAATGTATAGCGGATCTGGATATCATCCAGATCGAAATAACGAACAATTGCTTGTATAGGTGTTCAAACTGCACGAGGCTAGTCGGGCATCACAAACATCCATTCGTGATGGACCTAGATCAATTCGCAGATGCGCTAGATAGCGTCATAGAAGCACCAAACAGAATAGGGATAACCGGAGGAGAACCACTCCTTCATCCCAAATTCGGAGAAATATGCGAGCATATACGATCTAAGGTGGACCGATCTAGGATGGGTCTCTGGACCACCCTCCCCAAAGGAAAAGAACATTACAGAGAGATTATCGTCCAGACCTTTAACGCGATCTATCTGAATGACCATAGTAAACCTGGTATCATGCATGCTCCTCTTTTGGTAGCCTCCGACGAGGTTGCCAAAGATAAGGACCTAATGTGGTATTGGATAGATCATTGTTGGGTTCAGAATACTTGGAGTGCGTCTATCACACCGAATGGTGCTTATTTTTGTGAAGTAGCGGCCGCTTTTGGCGCTCTAATGGGTGTTAGGGGGTGGCCGATAGAACCCGGCTGGTGGAAACGCACTCCCAAGGATTATGTAGAGCAGATGGAATGTTTTTGCACGAAGTGTGGAGCTGCTATGCCTTTGGATCGTCGCGATTCGACTGATGGTAGGGACGATGTTAGCCCCGGTAATCTTGATATGTTGAAGGAGCTTGGCTCTCCGAAATCCGGGAATGTTGTGGTGCATGATGGCCGATTGGTTCAGGAACCGAAGAAGATGTTCCAATTCTCCGATCTTGAATATAGGAGATCGGTTGCTGCGAAGTATGGCATTGGCCTGATCGGTTATGTTACTCCGTATCTTGATCCGAATTGGCTTGGCTCGAATAATTTTACTACGCCGTCTTGATGACGACCGAGTGCGCCGGTGCCGGTACCGGCATACCGTGCCCGTCCGGGAGGCGCGTCCGCTTGCTCGTCTGCAAGCGACGGGGGCGGCGGTGGTGCGGCAGACGCGCCGGTGGCGGTCGGCCTTCATTTCGGTACCAAGATGTCTTTCTCTGGCCCCTTGATGACGACCGAGCGCGGCGGTGGCGGTACCGGCATACCGTGCCGGTGCAGGAGTGCCGTCCGTTTGCTCGTCTGCAAGCGACGGGGGTGGTGGCGGCGCGTGCTGGTGGTGGCGCGGTTGTGTTCTGGTTTGTGGGTGATAGTAAATAACCCAAAGGAGAAAAAATGAACAAAACGATCAATCCAATCATGAAATACTTCGAGTACGAACACCTGCCAGAAAAACTACAGAAAACAAGCAAACCAATCTGCGAATTAGCCACAAAAATGGACGAAGAACTACCAGACTGCGCAGAAAAAAACGCAGGTCTAAGAAAACTCCTAGAGGCAAAAGACTGTTTCGTAAGAGCGCTACTGTAAACATATGTTCACTATGGGCGTAGAGAACAAAATTTCACGCGCTCTGTGGCAGGCCTACAGGACGGATGTTCGCCCTTTCTTTGGTATTAAGTCTGATATTGTCTGTCGAAAACTGCCTGGGGGTAGTGTTATCAGTTGTGATGGGCATTCGTCGTTCGTTATAGGATGTACGATAGACGCTGTTTACGAAGCTAGACTGGATTCTAATTTGGTTTTTTATGCAGATGGTGATGTTGTTACTGTTGGTGGTGTTGAGCTGGATTCTCTAGATCCTGGGTTTATTTATTCTTTTAGGGATTGTGTTCGTGAATATTTGCCTGAGGTTCTTAGTGATCGTGTTGATGTCTTTAATATGGTTGAGAAGTTGATTAATGAATCTACTGGTATGGAGGTTGTGTCCGATCTGAATTGTAATCTTGATTTACAGGTTTGGTTACGTGTAGGTGATTTTAACTTTTGTTTGTTATACAAAGATGGTATGGTTAGGGTTCCCTCGCACAAGACACCTGTTAGGCCCAGTACTTTAGATATATTCTTGCCGATATGTGATCCTGAGTTTGGTAAGAATTGTAGGGCGAAGGTTTTTGATTTTATTGCGAAGTTTAGACCTGGGTTGCTTGTTCCAAGTGAGTCTGAACCTGGGTTGTTTGTTCCAGTCGAAACCTTCTTTCCGCCCGAACCTTCTTTCCACAGTAAATATTGTCAATAACCACCAGCCTTGCGCAATTCTTCAGGAAGATTCTTAGAAAGCCCGCAATTATCACAATCCAATTCCCGCACATTTTTCGTTATGGTGGTGGGGTCGTCTGTTATGTGCCCTATGGCGGCGCAGGAGGGTGCTTCTCCGGCTACGATTGTTCCGTTGATGTTTATGCTTGGGGTGCAGAATTTCATTTTGGACATCAGGGTGATTTTGGCTTGGTCGAAGCTGTATCCGTGTTTTATTAACGTCCTAAGGTTGTAGCATTCTGGTGCTGTTCGGTTTGTTGGTTTTCCTTTTTGTCTGCCGTGTGGTGATAGCTGGAGCAGTTTTCTTACGATTGTGACTTTTGGGTGGTCGTAGTCTGGCACGTGTTCTGGGTAGTATCTCGGGTCGTTTGTTACCTGTACGCTGTGTACTAGGGACAGTATTTTTTCTCTTAGTTCTGGGTTTTGGTGTAGGAATTGACCGTTGCTTAATAGTAGTGGTGTTAGTTGTGCTTTTTTGGTCTGTTCTAGAAATTCTGTTATCTGCGGGTGTTGTGTTGGTTCTCCGCCGCTGATCAGGACTATTGGGGTTGGTCCTTTCTGGATGAAGAGGAGGGTTTGTATGAATGTTTCTTCTGTCATGTGTTTGCCTTGTGGTGTTGCTTCTACCATGCAGTGTCCGCATTGCATGTTGCATTGGTTGGTGATTCTTACGAGCATTTTTTGTTCCTGTTAATTTATGTCTGGATACTTTTGGGGCCAGTAGGTTTTAGCAACGACAAAGAAAAAGGGTTATTGGTCCTTTTCCCTTTGTCGTTTTCGCCTGTCAGCGCTCATGTCTTTTCTCCTTTCGTGGTTTGTTCAGCAGAGACGTGCTCTGCTGATTCGTTTCTCTTCAGTTCTCGGATTCGCCTAGTCCGTTGTTGTTGAGCCAGTTTATCTCGGCTTCCAGTGCTCCAGTTCTCGTGTTGTATGGACCTAGGATTGGTCCTTTTACTGGGCTGAGGTCTGCTGTCCATTTGTTGTCTGGGGTTGGCTCGACGTGCGAGGCTCTGGTTATCTTGGCTTCGCCGTGTTTCATCATTCCGGTTAGTCTGTCGTCGTGGACGTAGGAGATATTCTTCCCGTCCGGGCTGATTTTGATGATCTTTTTCATTGTTCCTCCTGACGTGTCCTATCTAGGAATCAGAGTGATGCAAAGTGTTATGACGGCAGTAGAAACCTACCGGTGAATTTTGGGTTATGCTGAGAGAATGCCTCTTTGGCTTTCTCGATGTCTTCGGGGCTAGCGAGACTCATTTCTCTGTCGTCTAGAACCTCTCGGAGTTTCTGCCCGAATTTGATGAGAAACGAGATGTAGAAGCGGTCCTTTTGCTCCTTTGGCAAGGAGGCGATTAGGTAGATCGCTTCTGTTCTGTTGCCGCCCCAGGTCCCATTGTCGCTAAATTCCTGGGTGAGCATGTGTTTTACCAGGGCTGTGGTTAGCCGTTTGTCTGTCATCTTATCTCCTTTTTGGGTGCAGCCGGTCATCACACCTCCTGAACAGGTCAGATCCGACCATGTTGTCTCCTTTCCGGGTTAGGCAGGAAGTATGATTTCCTTCGCTTTTCCTGAGAATCGGTGGTTCCCGTTTTTGTACTTGAAATAATATCCCTCCCAGCGAACAATCCCTTCTTTCTTAAGGATTTTGGGGAGGAATTCTTGCAGGTCGCTATAGAACCATGGCGATGAAGGCAGTCCGGGGAATTTGCATTCGATACAGGCTGTGTAGCCAAAGCACCCCAGGGCAGCTACTATTGTGCCGTGATATTTCCTTCTCTCTTCGGGCGCAAGGTGCCCGAAGGTGTCGTTCATTACTATTTTTCGGGTGTGTCCCGAGCTTACGGAGTATATCACAGACCTAATTCTTGTGTTTCGGTCGCTTGGTCGAGGTACATATCTTCTGTTTCTTGATCCTCTTCGACCATGCCCAGTCGATCCTCTAGGGCTTTGGTCAGGTCCTGACAACCGCTTCCGTAGACTCCCTCCACTTTGGCGGTTGTCTTGGTTCCTTCTTTATTGATCTTGACGATTATTTTGGCCATGCTTTCTCTCCTTTTTGGTTGTTCTACCTGTCTAGCATTCTTGTTTAAGTTGTTTTCTCCTTTCTGGCTGTTCTGATGTAGTTCAACAAAATCTCGACGGGGTCAACTTCGGGGTTGGGCTCGTTTAGGTCAACTTGGACCATGGTCCCGGTCACGAGCATATTAAGACCGGTGTCTTTCAGGTCTAGGGCGATTTTTGCGCTGTCTACTCCTATTCTGGCTAAGACAGTCCAGCAACAGGGGTCGTAATGGTCTTGATATGCCATGATATAGCGTTCTATAGCTTCCATCTGTTTGTCTGTTGGATTCCCCATCCGGGGGAGCATTTGCTTTATGTAGTCTCTTATATGATAGAGACTCTGGCCCGAACTTCTAGACAGGGCAATCGAGAGAACAACACGGGCTTTGTCGGTCAATTTGCCCTGGATGTATGGTTGTCGTTCTAGGATGAATTCGAGGACTTTCAGTCTGTGTTCTGTTGGTATATGCTCGTTCAACGGCAACGTCAGGTATGCTTTGCGTGAGGCGATATAACACATATCGAGAGTTCTTTGTTCCGGGGGGACCAGCTTTAGGCTTGCTCCGTTCGATATTGCCTCTCTGATTATTTCTGGGTCGAGGTCTTTGATCCATTTTAGAGCGCCTTTGGATCTGGCTACTGCGGTTAGTTTCATTGCTTTGGTTGGTTCTTTTACGTGTTTGATTGCTGATCCGTTTTTTCTTAGCGCTGTGAAGATTCTGCGCTCGGATTGTCTCATGACTAGATCTTGTCCCTGGTCTTCTGTATATTGTGGGATGAATTTGAGCACATCTCCGTTTGTGGAGAGCCCCAGGGCCAGCTCAATGAGATCTTCCGAAATGTCTTTGATGAAGCGAATCGCCATAGAGTTTGATAGTATCGCTTGTCTTTTTTGTTCTTCTGTTGGGTTCAACACGTATTTGATGTAGTTCCCGTCGCACCAGAGTGCTCTGTGTATTGTCGTTAGTTGTAATTCCATTTTGTCCGGGTATGGGTTGGATTTTATGAAGAGGTCTCCGTAGGTTATTGCTCCTGTTCCGCTTTGTTTTTTGATGCCGAGTTCTTTGGCCAGTATGTTGAGGGCTTTTAGCATGTCCTTGTCTCCTTTTGTGCTGGTCGTGCCCGTATTGTGGCGCGTAGCTTGGCCCGGTGTCCTTGGTGGTGCCCTGCCGGTGGCGGGTGCCGGTGGCGGGTGCCGGTGGCGGGTGCCGGTGGCGGGCGGCGCGTCGCTTACGGGGCGGCAAGCAGCGCCCGTGGGCGGGTGCGGATACGCCCCGCCCGCGCTCAATCGTGGCGCTTACCGCCTAGAAAGATTATACTGGTGGCTTAACCAAAGGCGGCAGGTGTAGGTATTTTCCGGTGCGTGCTCTGATGTGGTTTGCGACTTCTAAGATCAGTTCGTCTCCGGTTTTGCCTTGTCCTACTTGATTGATTAATTCTTTATCTCTTTTGATAATTCGTTCCGCTGCTTTCCAGAGATTTCGTCGAGTTGCTTTGGCCATGTTTCCTCCGTTATTGGGTTTGCTTACGTATTTTTCTTGCGTTCTCTACCGCTAGGGCGTACATCCCGTTGGGTCTCACTGCAGCAATAGCGTCCTGTACTTTCTCTCGCGCTTCTAGAAACGCCTTTTCTGCTTGTGGCGTGAGGACCAATTTCCCACCCTGTTTATCGCAGATTGCGATACAGGCGAATGCTGTATCTGCTTCGTGTAGGGCTTCCCATAGGTCGTTGATGTGTTTGGGGTCGATGATTTTGCCCCGTTCGTGTTCGAAGTATACTGTTGTGTGTGAGGGTAGGGTTTCTTCCTTCACTGTTCTGCCATCTCCGCAGAGCGCCCTCTGTTTTGCCTGCTCAGGGTTATCTGCTTCGATTAGTTTAAGTTCTTCGTGCGGTCGTACCGATCTTTTGAGTATCTTGAATTGCATTTGTTTCTCCTAGAGGTCCAGTATGCGGCTGTTGATGATAGCTGCTCTTGATTTATCGAGGCTATCTTTTTGTCCTTTGTTTTCTAGAGCGGCTGTAACCACAGCCTCGTCTAATTGTTCTAGAACAAGATGCAGATTGCGAGATTTCAAGACGATTTCGCGTACCTGTCCTTTGTGTACGAGATAAATTGCCCAGTTATCGAGATCCTTCCCCCATAAGTCCTTGACCAGATCATTGATATTTTGACAGATCCAGGTGCGATCATCGTCTTTGTTGCTAATGATGAAAGTGCTCACGTCGGCTTATGGTCCCTTCAGGACAAGTAGCGGGCCAGCATTTTTGGTATTGCTGGCATTACGAAGGATTGTTCGTTGTTGATAATCACGTAGACATATTTCTTTTCCCCATCCATATAATAGGGGCTGATTTCAACGTCTTTGTTCCCTATTTTGATCCGCTGGTGCCCGGTCAAAGTTTCTTCGATTTCTTCCGGATAGATTCCTTCTTCCAGAAGTTGTATCTCTAGAAGTTCTGCCATGTTTCTTGTTAGGTCTGGGCCTTTCGATTCGAGTTGATGGAAGCCGAGGAGGTGAGCGACTTTTGTTCCTGCAATTTCGTTTGATTTGCTTGCTGTCTCTATGGTCTGCAGGATGTGCTTGTGTTTCAGTATGCCAGATTGGATTAGGATTTTGGTTATTTCTTGTGCTTGGTCCATGTCATCTCCTCTGACTGGCGGTTTTTCGTAGTTCGTGGTATCCGCTTTCGTCGGTGATGATCAGTACTCCTGCTGTTTTGTGGCCGTATTCCATCACGCCGTATGCTTTGGTTTGGTTGGTGCAGTTGCTGCAGTGCGTGAGGCCGTATTCTAGTCGTTCGTCTGGCATTTCTTTACCGCATGTAGCACATTTGGCCATGTCATCTCCTTTTGATCTTCTTGGCGTGGTCGATGAATGTTTCGGTGCAGTAACTCATGTCCACTACGAACCCGTTATGGATTGACCAGATCAACCGGTTTGTACTTCCGAACACGATGCTGGTTTCTCCGATGTGCTGTACACAAAAGTCCCCTGGGCATTCTTTGAAGTGTTCTCGGGCTTTTGTGTACACTTCGTACAGGATTTGCTCGAGTCCTGTTTCGTACTGTTCCTTGAATTGCTCGAAGGTCATAAATTCCCAGTCCTTTATTTTGGCGAGTATGGTTTCTTTCTGGCTTTCTGTTATGAAGCCGTCTTCGTGAGCGTCATTGGCCATCTTGATACATTGCTCGACGGCTTTCTTTCTGTCAAGGCTCTCCCTATAGTGGTGGAGGATATTGCGCCATATGGTTTTACAGAAGACGAAGTTTTCGAATTCTGGGCTTCCTATGTCCATTAGTCCTCCTTTGGTTGGACCATAATGGTCCTATCGTGAAGTTCTTCTTTCACCACAAACCCCTCCCTGATCAACATATCGACGAGGTGTTTGTTGACTACCTCTAATCTCATATGCATACCGGCTTCTTCGTAGGCTTCTTTGTATTCTTGGATTGCTGTTTTGGATAGCTTCGAGCAGATTCCCTGTCTGCGGTGTTGGTCCTGGACGCAGATCACGAATTCGTAGTCGTTGCCGGATGTGCCGATCCATAGTGCTGCTATTACGTTGTTTTGTTCCAAGACCACAGTGTGCAGGCCGAAATAACTCAGCACGTAGAGATCGCAGTCTCTGGCCAGTTTATCTGCTTGTTTATGTGCTTCAAAGTCAAAGTCTTCTGGGGTGATTGTCTTGTATTGCATTATGCCTCCAAATATAAATGGGAGAATGAAAAATGAAGAAATTAACTGAAGAACAGAAGAACGTCGCTTCCGACATAGCTCTCACATGTAACGAGGATATTAATGATTCGTTGCATGAGGATTGGCCTAAAGAATTGGAGAAGGGCCGGTTTACGGAGTATTGTAAGAGAAATGGTTTTAAGGGACCGTGTCTTGCTTGTGCGAAGAAAGCTATGGATAGTGGTGATGCTTCCGTAAGGGGTATGGCTTCTTTTTATATGAATACGGTCAAGCCGAAAGGTAAAGATGCTAGTGATGTCTCTTGAGGGTGTTGATTGCTTTTGTTAGGCCTTCTGATAGTTTGTCTATTTTCTTTTTGATTTCTTCGGCTTCTAACTCGAATGTGAAGGATGGGTTTGCGATATCGTATTGGTGGAAGAGTATTCTCTCGGAAGGTTGACCGAGATCTAGTTCTCCGCAGACTTCGGTTTTGGTGAAGTAAATTCTGAATGAGATCGGAAAATCCCTGTATAAGATTCCTGGGCATTTGATGTTGCCCATACGGGGAGGGTAGATGTGGTTTTTATTACCTCCTGTCAGTTTGTGCACTGCGTCGCGTAGTGCGGCTGGGTATTTTCCGGTTTTGATTTGCTTGGCTTGTTTGAGTCTGTCTGTCATTTTCAGCTCCTTTTGTCGGTTTTGTTCTTAGGCATCGAATGCCCATCCCTTAACTGGCGAGAGCCAGTTATTCGCTACCTCGTCAGGGCAAAGCCGGCATGCGCCCAAGGGAGACAGGAGCTTGTCGCATGCTGCACACGTTATTCTCGCGACCTTGTGCTGCGCGGGTTGTGTCAGCTGCCAAAGATGGATTCATGTTTGCGTCCCTTGATGACATGCTCATCATATAAAGCAAAGACCCAGAATACGCGCCTTATTGTTTTCTCTGCTTCTGGCCAGCGTCCTTTAATAACCTCACATGCGTATAAATACGCGTATTCTGGGTCTTTGCTTATTGTTTTTTCTGCTTCTGGCCAGCGTCCTTCGATAATATCACGGGCGTAATGGTACGCGTGTTCTGGGTCTTGGGCTATTGTTTTTTCTGCTTCTGGCCAGCGTCCTCTAATAATCTCGCTGGCGTATAAATATGCGTATTCTGGGTCTTTGCTTATTGTTTTTTCTGCTTCTGGCCAGCGCCCCTCAATGACCTCACAGACGTAATTATATGCTAATCTTGGATCGCTGAATATTGCTTTTTTCCAACTACTTGGAGTGTGGTGCCTCAGATAACCAGCCTGTATCAGCTCCAGTAACTTTTGAGCATTTGGTGGGGGCAAATCCTCGGGAGGCAAGATGTCTTTGGAGTGGAGATAATCGATTATCTCGTCTAGGTCGGTGCAGTAGTGCTCGGAACCCGTTCTTCCATTGAATTTGATCTTCTTGAAGGATAATCTGATTATAGCTGTCTTTGCGTTTGGTTCTTGTGGACAGTAGATTACACGACAACAAGGCCAATCTTTCCTATGTGCTTCTTCGCAGAGATCACAGGGGGCGTCGGCACAGCCATGTGCGACTTTACGTTCTAGGTAGGCTAATTTTTCTCCGAGGTCCATTATGTGCTGCTTGAGAGCAGTTTTCGTTGTTCTCTTGATTCTCTTGGCTAATTCTTCTTGGTTCATTTTCCCTCCTTCCTTAGGCGAGATAGGTCTTGTCAGGTTCGTTCAGAGACGAACTCTACTGATCCATAGCTTCCCGTATTGATTCGTGGAATTCAGCTTTATCGAACCCAAAGCCACAAACCAGCACGACATCTACATCCAGATCCGAGGAGATGCCTGTAGAATTGCCGTTGGTTGTGATTATGTCGTTTGCTGTGTTGGCGTCTGACACACCCAGGAGCTGTTTGGCGTGGCTGTCATCCAGCTCGAAGTAACTGGTGTGGTCATCATAGACGCATTCTATGATCATGCTTTGATCTCCCTGCTCATTGGATTAGCCGCATATTTCTTCTTCAAATGTCTAGCGATTTTCAGGCATTGTCTCGCTCTGATCCGGAACTTCTTGGATCGGTGGCGCTCATGAAAGGTCCTCATCGCCAAGACATAATCTTCCTGTAGTCTTGTTCCATTTAGCATTTTGTTGCTCCCCTTGGTTCCCGCACAAAACCCCACTACATCAATAGACTTCTGGAGTAAGATGCTTTTTGATTAACTCGTCATCGCCCCAACGTGGCTCAGTCTTTAGAGTTACGGACTTTCCGTAAACCGAAACCAGAATCTCGCCATCCGTAGCATAGACGTCCACCATTCCCGCAGAAACAACCTCTCCGTGGCCCTTCGCAAGGTCGGCATGAGAAACGATATCGGAACAGAGGAGAACATGCTTGATTCCCTGCGTCTGCGTGATCACGTACTTCATGAACAATCTCCTCCAAAAATGAACTCGTCCTCTAAGCGCATCTGACTAATATGCGTCTCGTCTAGATCCGAAATCTTGTGCCTGTCGTGAATCATCAGATCTAGCATTTCTCTTTTCTCCAGCTCGGATTCCTCCAATTCGCCCAGTTCTTGGGCCAGGACATCCAGGATTTCTTCTGTTGTCATGTTGATCTCCTTTCTGAGGCAGAAAGCACGAAGCCTTCTGCTTCGTGCTCATCAGTCTAGAAGCAAACCGGGAACCTGAGCTGAGCTAATCTTGATGCCAAGATCATCGAAAGTCCCATCTTCGGTGACTTTGCCTTTTGGCAAGCCCAAATCGTCGTAAACCTTTATTGTTCCGTCCACCTCGGTAACGATTTTGCCAATTGGTCTTCCGCTTGCATCCTTTATCACCTCGGACATATTTCCCTCCTTCTGCGGTTTCTTCCGCTATTGTGACTGCCTCCGTCGAGGTTAGGCTGTGCCCCATTCCTTCTTATGGGCCTCATCGCATTCACGACAAGGCGCATCGATACAACGATGAGAGACTTTACGCCGCTCGTAATCCAGATTTTCCTCAGCTTGGAGGCAGCGAGCAATAAGTTCAGCCCTGGTAAGCTGACCTAACTGCCTCCTAGCTTCAGTTTTCTTTTTCACGTCTCCTCCAATCATGGTTCAACCTTGATGTATTGGCCCCATGGGGGGACCACACCTCCATCGATCGCCCAAAGCACTGGGTAGGGACGCTCGTCCCCGAAACAAGCTTCGCCATCCGTCAAGACGATATGGAACTTGCCCACGAGGTTACGTTCCTCTAGACCCTCGAAGAGGTTAATGAAGCAGGTGCCCCCACGGCCATGGGCTTTAATCTTCTTCCAGTCGCCTTTCCGGTATGTGCCCACGGACTGTATTTCGTGATCAAACTGCACCAACATAATCCTGAAGCGCTGAGATACTGCCTCAACCTCGCTGAAGAATTGGTGCAGCATTTTATCATCTACGGAGCCTGAAGTGTCCACAGCTACGACCAGTAGGTCGCTGCCGTGCGTACTGACGCCCCTGGTTCCGAATGCTTTTGTTCTTCGGTTGGTGCGGCTGTAGGTCTTGCGTTTTGCTCCGCATTTCCGACCGATGATTTTCCTGAGCAAGGCTTGCCAGTTGACTTTGCTCTCTAATAACTCTCCGATGGCTTGCACAAGATGCCCCGGAGTGTATCCGGCTTGATTTGAGGAGTTTGTTGCAGCCGTGGCGACCATCTGTCTGGCTTGGTCCTCGCTGACTGTCGTGCCGCCCCAGCAGTCGTGGTCGTCGGTCAATCTGCTGCCATCAGAGGATGGGCTTCTGCCGGAGCCACAGACCGGGCACCCTTGGCCGTCCTGTCCTCCTCCTTGGCCGTCCTGGTCTTCTTGGCCGTCCTGTCCTCCTCCTTGGCCGTCCTGGGCTTCTTGGCCGTCCTGTCCTCCTCCTCCTCCTCCTCCTCCTCCTTGGCCGTCTTGGTTCTGGTTCTTTCGGCCTACCGGATCACCACAACAGGGGCAGAAAACGAGTGTTTCCTTCAGCCACTTGTAATATTCCTCTGTGGTGAGGTTATCCTCTTCGTGCTCATACCAGATACAATTTTCGGGAAGGCCGTCCTTGTTTTTCCTTCCGGTGATGTTCGGTCTGTTCTTTCTGCCGTTCACGATAGCGTCTGCTGCGATGTTCCAGGCCGTTCTCTGTCTGGTGTAGGACCGGACGCAGTGAAGACGGACTACGTGATCGATTTCGTGCTGGATGATACAGATAATCTGGTCTATATTGTATTGATCCAGCAGTTCTGGATTCCAGTAGCAGTTGATTCCCTTATGGCCGATGTTTACGCCCATTGGGGCCGGTAAATGTTTGCTCTCTTTGAAGAGCATCTGGGATGCGAAGATCCCATACCAGGGGAAGCGAGCTAGAAGCCTCCCCCTTGCCCCCATGAGCAGATCATGTGTAAGCTCTTTTGTCATTTTATTGCCCCCAGGCTGCTTTGCTTACTAGCGCGGTCAACTCCTTGTCAGCCACGATTGCGGGTACCCAGCCAGATTTCTTTCCGCTGGCCAGGAGCTTTGCTACGTTCGGATTTGATAAGACTGCACCGACGGCGCTTTGGTCCTTAACCTCGTCCCGGATGAGCTGGATGCCGAACACCGCAGCCAGATCCCTCTCTTTGTTCTTCGCCAGATGGCGCATGAAATCGAGGACGTTGTTGCGCTGTTTTGGTGAGATTTTGGAATTTGACAGGTGGCTCAGGATGCCGAACATCAGACCCTGAGTCTCTGTTCGGTCCAGATTATGCTTCTGGAGTTGCCCTGTTCCGTTGTTGATAACGTCCTTGGGATCGACCTTACACGAGAATTGCTTATAATGCTGTGCAAGGGCAGCTCCGATGAGCCCCACACGCACCTGGTGCACGACCTCTGGGCTGTGGTCACCGGAGTGTTCTTCGACTTTGGCCAGCATTTCCCAGCTTCTCGGGCTGGGTTGTATTGTGAAGTTGAGGTTGCCTTTGACATCGCCGCAGAGGTGGTTCGTGTTCGAACCGATGAACTGCATGATCCTGGCCGAGGAGCCGTAATTCCGCATATATGACGCCCACTCGGCGATGTATTCGTCACCGATTGTGAGCTCCAGGTGACAGAAACGATCCAAAAAGGCTGGGTCGTCGAAGTTGTTTGTGGTGTATCCCTCTGGGTAATTGCCTGCGACCACCACACTCCAGCCGTCTGGGAGTTCATAGTTTCCGATTCTGCGGTCGAGCACGAGCTGGAAGCTGGCCTGGATCACGTCATCTTCTGCTCGGTTCAGCTCATCAAGCAGGATGATGCCGTTGTTGTTTTCCCTGACCATCTTCCTAGCTTGTTCGGCTATCTCCTCGTCCGGGGGGTTTTTGTGCTGTGCCCCGAGTCTGCGTAGTGCTTCGTCTTTGTCGATCTCCCTGGGGAGTTCGTCTGGTGGGAAGTATTTCGTTACTCCCTCGCTGCGGTCTGGTAGGCCGCGCAGGTCGCTGTGTTCGATTTGGCTGCAACGGAAGTCTCGGAAGCCGATTCCGTATGATTGGGCGATTTGTTTGACCAGGCTGCTTTTGCCTAGTCCTCTGTGGCCCCAGACCCAGGGTGTGATTCCGGCTTCTCGGCATAACAGAATAGCCTCTTTCAACTGCGAAATATGCATGTGTGTCTCCTTTCTTAGGGTGTATCGCTTTGGGCGCAATGCCCAAGTGCGTGGGGACGCATCCTCCCCGTATGCGCGTGTCGTGGCGCGTATCTTGCCACGACGACCCTGCTGCTCGCTGTGCGTGGAACTTCGGATTGACTTTAAGGAAAGATCGGAGGTATCAGACGTTGATAACAGAAACACCATGGCGCAAGAGTGGCCAAGCATTTTCCGGATCATCCAAACATCCGGCCTTACCTCTCTTAAGAGAGGCCGAGACTGCGTACTCCGTGTCTATTGTGATACCAAAATAAGCTTCGCTCGGTTCTGGCCATGTTGGGTCTATGGCCAGACCCTCCTTGTCCACCAGCCAAGCGTGGGCGAGGGGAATCTGATTCATAGCGTAACCCTCGGCGTATCTGTATTGAGGCATGGCCGAGGCAAGCAATAGACAATTCTTAAAGCATTCTCTTGGTTTTTGTAGGGTTATTGTTTGTGGTAATTTCCCTGGTTTGAATGCTTTTCCTTGTTTATACAATAGTTCATCCACTGAGCAGTATTTGAAGTGTTTTTTGTTGAATTTGTGGTATTTTGATCCTATGTCAGATATTGTCTTGAGGAAGCTTTTGATTCCGGATAGTTTTTCTCTGAAGGAGATTTCTTTGTAGATCTCTCCGAGTTGTTCTTCTTTGTTGCCTATACCGCCGTAAAGTGTCTCGCGTATAACGCATGTCCAGTATTTCTTTCCGAGGCTACGGGCCATGTGGGCGATGCGCTGTCGGTTTGCGAATAGTTGGTCTCTTCCGTCTATGCTGACCCATCCTTTGGTCTTCAGTTCTTGGATGTTCATTCTTCCCAGTCCCTCTTCATGTCTTTTATCTTATCGAGCGGCACTGGGTGCTTCGAGTTATAGTACAGGAATTCTGCGTCTTTATCATTTAATGGCGAGGTGAGGTATACGATCTCGGCATTTTCCGCCATTTCTTCGTATGGTTGCATGTGTGCCCTGAGGACATTGCAGTTGTCGATGATGACTGTTTTTCCTTCTTTCAGGGCTTTTCTGGCTTTGTTTTGGCACCATTCGTGTGCTTCTTTGAGTCTGTCGGATTCGAAGCGATATTCGCCGTCGTTGCAGAGCCAGAAGTCGTCTGTAGAGCAGATTATTGCGTTTTTCTGTCCTGCTATTTTCTCTGCGAGGGTGCTCTTTCCCGATCCTGGCAACCCTCGCAAGATGATCAGTTGTTGCATGTCTTCTCCTAGCCTTCGTAGATTAGGGTCAGGCTTCCGTCGGCTTCGACTTCTGTTTCCTGGAGGTACATCCCCTGGGCATTGAGTTCTTGCTCGGCTACTTCCTTGCAGTATTCTTGATTGAATTTGTGTAGTTGTTGGGGTTTGCCCCAGGATCCGTTGTAGTTGTCGAATTCGACCCCTTCTTCGGTCAGTGCGCAGGGGTATTTCCATCCTTCGAGTTGGAAGCTGAACTCGGTATTCACGGTCTGCGAATAGAAACGCACGCTGTGCTTTCCTTCTTGGTAGGAGACCCCAAGTCGTTCACAGACTGTTTTGAGGCAGTCTCGGTCTTCCATCTTGACTTTCATCGAAACTTTGTGACTCATCTTTTTCTCCTTTAGGGTTTGTGTTTAGGTATCGACCAGACTTCTAGGTATGGATCGACCAGCCATCTTCCCTGCCGATACAGACGGACAAGGGATCTTTGGTTTTGTGTGGGCCATGGTAGACCAGACCACCATTGAACCAGTATTCGTATTCGCCTATCTCGTTTTTCTTGTGCATAGCGAAGGAAAATGATAGGTCTGCGAAGTCGGTGTGGATGTCGCAGCGTGTTTTGTGTGGGTTTTCCTTGTCACAGGCGTATGTGCCTAGGTAGTCGAGTTTTTCTTGGAAGTTTGTGAGGAGTTTTTTGCCTTCTTCCTCGGGCAGTGTGCTTATGAATTCCCTTACTTCGTCGTATGCTTTTTTCGATGCTTCGTTGAATTGTAGCATTATTCCTCCTTGAGCTGTGTTCCGTTTTTGGTGAGGACGTCTTTGTCGGATTCTGTGAGTGCGTACCACAGGGTTCCGTCTGCGTAGAGGTTGGTTTTGCTTCCGGGTTTTTCTTCTTTTAGCCGACGAAGTTTGGTTTCGGCCAAACTTCGTCTTGTTCCTTCTAGGGCTTTACCGAGAGCTATTTCTTCGTCGGTTACCCTGGCTAGGTATTCTGGGTATCCGTCTTCCGTCGGTATGCTCTTCATGCCGTCGGTTTGTAGGATTCTGTTTATGATGTTGCATGCGGTTTGGCTTGCTCCGCTGTTTTCGGGCGTCACTCTGTGCATTCTGCCTCCTCCTGTTTGTGGTATCTGGCGAGGTATGAAATTTAACTTGGGGTATCTGGTCCTATTTTGATCATCTCGCTGACACAGAAGTCGTTTAATAAGCTTATTTGGTTGTTTATTTTCTGACGGAGTTCGGTTATTTGTTCTGCGAGTATTTCTGCTGCGTCGTAGATGTCGAATTTCGGGTCTGTGATATCTATTTTGTAGATCTGTGTGGTTCCTATTGTGTATCTGTTGTCACGACTGCCCAAGGACAGCTCAAGATATACGTCCTTTTTTCTGAAGGTTAGCAAAAAGCGATAGCCTTGTCTTACGTGAATTTTGAGGGTGTTATTGATTCGTTCCTCTGCGTTGATCCCCCTATACACGTTCCCGCGATATAGCCTGTTTTGGACCATTCTCAGGAGAAGCGCGTCCCACCACCCATAGTCTCTGGCTTTGTTTAGGTGGGTCTCTAAGGTCTTTAGTTCGTCTTCTTTGGCTCGTTTGATTGCTTTGTGTTCGACGATGCCCAGCAGTGCTCTGCCTGTTTTATTGGTCCGTAGTAGCGTTTTTCCGTCTGCTGCGAGGACCCAAGGCGAGTTTGCGCGTTGTGGTATCATAAGTTCGAAGGATGTGAGGAGTATTTTGAATTCTATGACTTTCCTGGAGATGGTTGCGTTGTGATATTTGTCGCCCCACAGGGCTATTGTCTCCTGTATTTCTTCGGTTGTTTGCACCGGTCGTCCTCCTTTCTGCTCGTATTGTGGCGGTCATCTTTGCGTGATGTCCTCACTTCTTTATCGAGGATTATTTTGACGGATTGTCCGATCAGATTTTTCCACACGAATGCTTCGGGCCACCTTATTTTGAGTCTGATGGTTCTTTTGGTTTTTCTGAGTTTAACAGGTTTTTTCTGTTCCCAGGAAGTTACTCGGTATCTGAAGTGGCCGGATTCCAGTGTGAAAGGGAGTGTCAATTCGCCTTCGTATCTTGCTTTGAGCATTATAGATGCTCTTCTGATTTTCGTGCGGGATCTTGATGTGTGTACTGTTAGTTCTCCGTAGTTCGATGTTGGGAATTCGGCTAGCATCTTGTCTGCATCGAGCAGCCTTCTGAGCAGTTTGCCATCATTTAGGAATTCGCTTCTTGCTGTCGCGAAGATTATGTTTTGTACTTTGTCTGGGCTTGGTGTTGTTCCGTAGTTCTTGCGATATGCTTCGATGTATCTTGCGCAAGCTCCTGTGACTACGGGAGCGGCCATAGATGAGCCGTCTCTTCGGATGGCTGACCAGGGGGCTTCGTGGCTTGCTGCTAGGATGTTGCCGGGTGCGAAAATCGAACTATAACTGAACGAGGAGATGGTGTTTCCTTTGTCGTACCCAGCCACAGATACCACTGACGGGTCGTATGCTGGGTAAGCCATACTGTCGATTGGTTTGTTACCGCTTGAACAGATAATTAAGATGCCTAGTTTTTTTAATCTTTCTAGTGTTAAGGATAACATTCCGGGTTTTTTGGTGGTCTCATAGGGGGTTTCCCGGAATGCGGAACTGAAGTTTATTATGTCGATACTAAAGTTTTCTTTGTTGTCAGCGATCCAATTTAGGGCTTTCAGGATGTTCTCTGTGCTTGGATCTCCATAGATTACGACTGATATGATTTTGGAGTCTGGGGCTATTCCGTAATGGACACCGTTGCTGGCTATGATTGATGCCACATGGGTTTCGTGGTCTGATCTTTCTGTGTCTGCTATCAGTTCTGTGTGTATTATTCTGTTTTGAAAGTTGGTGCCGTCATCGGTTATTCGCGTGCCGATGACAGCTATCGTGACTTCTTTCCCTGTGTAATCTTTCCTTACGATGTTGGCTTCTTCTTTGGCGTCCCATAACCTTGATGAGGCTAGGAGCAAAGATGGTGTTAACAGAAATACGAGCATATATTTACGCATTTGTTCTCCCCTTTCGCGCCCTACTTCGAATTCCCCTAACTCCTGTTCATCCGTTCCAGTTCGTTTTTGATGTGTTGTATGTAGTATCCGTCGAGGCTGATCTCGATGTCGTCTATTGTGTAATAGGTCATCTTTTCTGGGTGTTGTGGGTCGAATGTGCTTTTCTCAACGAATGCTACGCTTAATTTCTTCTTTTTCTCGATTTCTTTTACGACCATTGGGAATTGTCCCGGCTTGGGACTTAGGAACAACCAGGGTACGAACAGGAATACATATTCTGTATCGTCCGGCAGATCTTTCATGTGCAGTATTTTGTAAGCTAATCGGTTTCTTTCTTTGGAGGCTTCGAGGTTTGGGAACAGTCCTATGGCGTAGTTTTCTTGGTCATGGTAGTAGGAGACATAGAAATATTCTTTTGGTTTGTTTTCTGACCATCTGGTTATGTGGTTTCGTACTTCTTCGGCTTTTTCTATTATAAAGCCGGGCATTATTCCTTGTTCTTCGGTTCCAAACCAGACGCAGCCTTCGATGTTCGCGTCTGGCATTTCTGGTAGGTGTTTCTTGATTTCTTCTGGTTTTGCGTTGAGGAATTTGGGTTCATCCAGGTCTAAACCGGGTACGTAGCTGACGACTAGCAATTTGGACATCTTTATCTCCTTTGTTGGTCAGGTTCTGTTTGTATCCAAACAACCTATGGCCATGTTATCGACGGCGAACTTGATGAGTTCTAGGTCTAGTTCGTTGATTTCGTTTAGGTCCACAGAGTCCTTTGGTGAGGTATCAGCTGTTAGCATTCTCTCGGTGCAGGGTATGACGTAGGATTTGGCATCTGTTACGAATTTGAATTTCGCACCAAGATTGTTTACGCATTCGATCTGATAGAGGACTGTGGTGTTTGGAACTTTCGGATCTACGAAGTGTTTGGAGCCTTCTTTATATCCTACAACTGTTATCCGAAGGATCTGCGAGATTTGTTGTTCTGGTATGAAGGCAAAGCCTTGGATGAGTCTGCATTTGCCGGCGGGTTTGATGAGGATCTTCTGTATTTTTCTGGGGGTGTAGGTGTGTTCCCTGAATCTTGATATGAGATTTTGGACGTTCGGTGATCCGAAGATGACTGTTTTTGCCGGTTTGTTTTTAAACAGTTTTGTTTCTAGTACGATTGTCTTGTCTACACGATAGCCGCCTTTGTCGGTTCTAAACATTAGTCTGACCAAGCAATTGTTGTTACTTTCACTGATTTCGAGGATCGTTCCGGGTCGTTTGATGCGGATTTCGTATTCTCTGACAGTTTTGATTCCTCCAGAAAGTCTGACTTTGTACTCGCGGTTCTTTACAGCTATTTTGGTGTCTTGGTCGGCGCTGAAGAGGTTTTTGGCCTCGTTTATGATTTCTCGACTGATGATCTTCATTTCGGTCTCCTTTATCAGGTTCTGTTTGTATCCAAACAACCTATGGCCATGTTATCGATGGCGAACCTGATCAGTTCTAGGTCCAGTTCGTTGATCTGGTGAAGATCCGCTGATGGCTTTGGGCGGTCTAACGTGGAGAACATCTTGTCGGTGCAGGGCATGACATAGGATTTGGCGTCTGTTACGAACGTGAACAAAGCGTTTTCTTCGTTCGCACAGTGTATCTGGTAGAGGATCTCTGTTCCCGGCACTTTCGGGTCGACGAAGTACTTTGAGCCTTTTTTGTGACCGACCAGCCTGATCTCGTATATTGCGAGGACATGTCTTTTTGGGGCGTACACGAAACCATTGCGCAGTTCGTATGAGGTGGCTGGTTTTATTAGGATCTTCGGTATTTCTTTTTTCTCCGTGTAGGTGTGTTCCTTAAAGCTTGATATCATGTCTTGCACGGGCGGATCATCGCAGATAAGAGCTGCTGCTTCGACCGCAGATAGGTTTCTTAGGTCGTGTTCGATATACCTCGATCTGTCTTCTCTATAGGCAGTTCCTCTGCCTCTAAATAGGAGCCTGATGTAGCCATCTGCTCTGTAGTCAAGGATCGTACCTGGTCTTTTGACACAGATCCTCTCTTCTCCTATGACTATTTTGACGTCTGGCGTTGTTGCGAAGATTTCCCTGAGCTTTGCAACAAGCTCCTTACTTAGATCCATGTTAGTCTCCTTTGTATCGTTGTACCGGCTGCTACCCGTGGCGGAACTGGTTGTGGCTCCTGGCTTTGTATGGCGTCCTGTCCAAAAATAGGAAAAACAACGGGATAAAACAATGCAGACACCAAAGCAAATCGCTAATTTACTCGACGAAGAGCTTAGACCCGGAGAATTAGGCATATTCAATGAGGAGTTAGATACGACCCTGGACGAATACGAGCTCGATATTCCGGACGGTTATCTTGAGACCAAAGACGGTAATTTCATCAATGTTGATCATGTCGTGGTCTACCTGGAGGCCGAGGAACAATATGCCACGCATGACCCAAACGAGACCCCCAGGTACGTTCCGAATATCTATCATGTCATAGCGTATGATGAAAATCAAGACAATGTCAGGATCACGGACAAGGACGGCAATACTGTTGGTTCTGTGTCCGATGGTGAGGATATTAAAGAGTTGTTGTCGGATAAGGAGTTGGCCAATATAGAGGGTCTTTTGCGAAGAGCCTAATTTGATTCTCTGGTTATGTTTATCAGTTCTTCTATATATCCTCTGAAGAACTGTGATAATAAGTTTGTTTGACATTTCGTGTTGTCGTCGTAAAGGGTGATGTTTTCTTCGCCCAGTTGGTCTGGGTTTCTTTTTATTTCGATACTGGCCATATTCGATCGTAGGTCGATCGTGCATCCAAACACAGAGAGTATTTCTTTCCGATCTGGGGCTTTGCTGGGTGGTAGGCTCGTTGATGGAGATGTCCAGGCTTCGCTTATCATGAAAATCGCTATTGGTCGTGTTTTGTCTTGGTAGAATTTCGCTCCGATTGAGTGAAGTGCGTTGTAGCGGTCCTGCAGGGCTTCGTCGCTTAGTAGGATTAGGTATTTTGATTTCCCGTCTTCCTCGTCGCAGATTACGCATAATTTGGCTGGTGTTCCGTCGCTGTCGAAGTCGCTTTTTGCTATGGACACGAGGTCTGTCAGTTCTTGGTTAAATTCGGAGTCGCTGAGATAACTTTGTCCTAGTGCTGCGATTAGTCCTCTAAGGTCTTGTTTTGCGTTTTTCATGTGTTATCCTTTTTGTGTCATGTTGTATCGTGTCTGCGTGTCGGCGAAAGTTAGGCAGATCTCACGATAGAGATCTGCCATTCCCTGTCTTTGCTTCTGATGACAAGACCTTCGTTTCCAGAAAGAATGCCTTCTGATTCGAATGTTGTGATCTCAATGTCGAGGTCATTGGCCATTATGTGTTCGGTAGTGGCCTCTTCAAGGAAGTCTCGTACTTCCTCGACAGATTTCAAGATTGTCTTCATAAGATTCTACCTCACTACAGGGGTTACGAGGTAACGCGACCTTGACGGGTCTTGTGCCAAGGCGATACGAATCGCCCCACAAGGTTACCCCCATGAAAGAACAACGGCGAATGTCTCTGGGGCACACGGTCCGCACGACACCATCTTCGCACAACACCAAATCCCCACACCTAACCAAATCGATGTGTTTGTCCACGAACACCAAATTCATTTCTCCCTCCTGTTCTTGTCAGATGTCCAGTGCGCGACCACCACCAGCCAATACACTTCTGGATCTGATCAGACTGTCCCTGAGTTTTTCTCGGTCGTTTTTACTCATGTCTTCGTATAGGGTTTTGGCTGTTCTGTGCACTATGTCGTAATCGCCATTGAGCCTGAGCATTAGGGATAAGATTGTTATTTCTTCGGATGGTTCTTTTATGTGTCGGATTGCTATGCAGTCTTGTTTTACGGCTTCTAGTTGTACTTCTTTGGTTGGGTTCTTGATATACTTGATAATTTCGCCAGCTTGTTTTACGGCCGCTAGTTGTGCTTCTCTGGCTGGTTTTTCGATGTACTCGATAGCGTAGCCGTCTTGCTTTACGGCTGCCATCTGGATTTCTTCTGTTGGGTTTTTGATGTACCCGATGGCTTCTCCGTCTTGTTTTACGGCTGCCAGTTGTACTTCTATGGATGGGTTCTCGATATGCTTGATAGCATAGCCGTTTTGTTTTACGGCTGCTAGCTTCATTTCTTCTGTTGGGTTCTTGATATAGTCGATAGCGTAGCTGTTTTGTTTTACGGCTTCTAGCTTCACTTCTTCTGTTGGGTTTTTGATGTACCTGATGGCTCGTCCGTTTTGTTTTACTGCTGTTAGTTTCATTTCTTCTGTTGGGTTCTTGATATACTCGATGGCTTCTCCGTCTTGTTTTACGGCTTCTAGCTGTACTTCTTCTGTTGGGTTCTTGATATGCTTGATGGCTTCTTCGTCTTGTTTTACTGCTGCCATCTGGATTTCTTCTGTTGGGTTCTTGATGTACTTGATAGTGAGTCCGTTTTCTCGTACTGCTGCCAATTGTACTTCCATAGAAGGGTTCTTGATATACTTGATAGCGTAGCCGTTTTGTTTTACGGCTGCTAGCTTCATTTCTTCTGTTGGGTTTTTGATGTACCTGATGGCTCGTCCGTTTTGTTTTACTGCTGCTAGTTTCATTTCTTCTGTTGGGTTCCTGATGTGCTCGATAGCGTAGCCGTTTTGTTTTACGGCTGCCAATTGTACTTCCATAGAAGGGTTCTCGATATATCGGATAACATAACCAGATCTGTTTTGTTTTACAGCTTCTAGTTGGATTTCTTCTGTTGGGTTCTCGATGTGCTCGATAGCGTAGCCGTTTTGTTTTACGGCTGCCAATTGTACTTCCATAGAAGGGTTCTCGATATATCGGATAACATAACCAGATCTGTTAATTACAGCCAGCTGGAATTCCTCACTCCATACCTTTACTAACCCGTACTTATCTTCCTTTACTACATATCTGGCTAGTTTTTCCATTTGTTTTTGGGTTAGTTTGCCGGTTTTATTGAGCTTCTCTAGTAGTTGTGTGTTGTTCATGTTTTCTCCTTTGTGGTTTGGAAAGTTCCAGCTACCGTAGCGGGTCTGTCTAGCGTCAGATGTCCAGTGTGCGGCCACCGCCAGCCAATGCGCTTCTGGATCTGGTTAGGCTGTCCTTGAGTTTTTCTCGGTCGTCTTTGCTCATGTCTTCGTATAGGGTTTTGGCTGTTCTGTGTGCCATGTCGTAATCGCCATTAAGCCTGAGCATTAGGGATAATACTTCCAGATCTCCTGTGGGGCTCCTAATATGCCGGATTGCTGCGCAGTTTTGTTTTACGGCTTCTAGCTGTACTTCTTTGGTTGGGTTTTCGATATACCGGATAACATTTCCGTCTTGTTTTACGGCTGCTAGTTTTATTTCTTCTGTTGGGTTTTCGATATGCTCGATGGCCATTCCAGTTTGTTTTACTGCTGTTAGTTGTATTTCTTGTGTTGGGTTCTTGATGAACCTGACAGCTCCGCCGTTTTGTTTTACTGCTTCTAGTTGTATTTCTTCTGTTGGGTTTTTGATATGTCTGATGGTTGTGCCAGCTTTCTTTACTGCTTCTAGTTGTATTTCTTCTGTTGGGTTCTCAAGGTATCGGATAGCACCTCCGGCTTGTTTTATTGCCGCTAGCTGTACTTCCCTAGATGGGATAGTGATATGTTGGAGAGCGTAGCCATTTTGTTTTACGGCTTCTAGCTGGACTTCTCTGGATGGGTTATCGATATACTGGATAGCGAATCCGTTTTGTTTTACGGCTTCTAGCTGCACTTCCTTGGATGGGCTTTCGATACGTCTGATGGCTTCTCCGTTTTGCTTTACTGCCTCTAACTGGACAGTCTCGGATGGGTTGTCAATAAACTTGACAGCTCCGCCGTTTTGTTTTACGGCTTCTAGTTGTACTTCTTCTGTTGGGTTCTTGATATAGTCGATAGCGTAGCCGTTTTGTTTTACGGCTTCTAGTTCTATTTCTTCTGTTGGGTTTTCGATAAAGCAGAGAGCGTATCCACATTGCCTTATGGCTTCTAGCTGCCTTTCCCTGGATGCCCTTGTCATGTGTCTGGCTAGTTTTTCCATTTGTTTTTGGGTTAGTTTGCCGGTTTTATTGAGCTTCTCTAGTAGTTGTGTGTTGTTCATGTTTTCTCCTTTGTGGTATGGAAGTTCCGTCTAGCCAGTGTTGTGTCTGGCATGGAATCAGGTAATGCAGGAATAACAGAGAAGTGTAATTCTCGGTTTCGGCAGGAGCCTCTTCAGAATAGAACTAGCTTTCACCATTTAGCGAACGTTTCACGGCACCAGCAAGGTCCACATTGGGGTCAGGACAGGCTAGACCGTTAAAGATCTTTAAGTCGCTCATGCTGTCCTCCTTGACGGACCAAAAGACTCACCCAACAAGCAACGTCGGATGTACTCCTGTCAACCCCAAATCGACACCAGATAGCAACTCCTGAACACGAGGCAAACAAGACTTCAATTTTGCATCTGTGAGTTGTATCTCTTGTAGTGGCTTGTGGCTGATCTCGTAGCCAATGACGAGAGCTGTTATGCTGCCGTCCTTTTCCTGGTGGATGTGGACATCGGGGTCATCGGCTGGGGCGTGCGGGGCCGTTGTTGGTCTGGTGCGATACTGGCGCAGCTTACTTCGGATCGCTTCTGCCAGGTCATAGGGCGTCTCGCACCAGATGCCGTCTAGAAAATAGAAATCTCCCCCGTGTACGTCGATGACCTTTACTTCCCTCTTCTCGCCGGTCTTTGGGTCGTAGCGGGGCTCCATATGGCTCTTCTCTTCCCGGATCTTCTTTAGAGACCCAAGGTCTTCAACATCTAGCCAAAAACCGTGAACTGCAGAAGACTCATAATCTGTAGACATGAACAGCTCCTTTCGCAAGAATCATTGGAAAACAGTAATCCTTCCTGGCAATGCCCTCCACGACCCGTCAACAAATCTTTTGATATTCCTCGTAAGTCGAGTACAGCCTTACTGACTCGAACCCTATCGGATCCCATCCGGCTCTTTCCCACTGCGTGTATTTGCTGTCCCAGTCACCGGGAGTGCATCGTTCGAATCTGAGTGTGTTTTGGTTCTCCAAAAGAACTACATCGCTTTCTTCGATTTGTCCGAGTGTGACCCCGTCCCCAAATTCCAACAGGACTGAAGTAAATCCGGGAACCGAATCTTCCGGAATCAAGATGGCATCATCTCGTTCAACCACAAGAAAACTTGCTTTATAGTCACCACTCTTCTCACTCATCACTAACCCTCCTTAAAGAAAAACAGACAACACAAACAGAGAAGAACATCTCTCTGTTTCGGCCAGCCTCACCAGATAACCCGAGCTTCCTCAGGCCAGTTCTTTGCGTTCTTTCTCAAGTTGTTCAAGATAGGTAGAGATTTCGCATCGAGCTGATGACCAATTTTCTTCTCTGTCCCATTGCAGAACAGCACGACAGTCATCGAAACCATGGTGGTTATTTCCTTTGCCGAATTTAGTTGCGCGAAACTATCTGCATTCGTAGTCCGGAACCGTGATAAGAACACCGTTAGGCAATTTCACGGTAAGCATATCCCATTTACGTCCTAGGTTCACGCCGACTACGGTGCCTTTCAAAATCCTTTTTCCGTGACAAATGGACCAACTAACCTGCATTCCAATCCTGATATCTTTTTTCATGGCGCGAATTCCTTTCCTGGGATTAGTTTAATGCTTGACAAATGCAACGTGTTTCATGTGCACGCACAAGATGGTTGGGTTGGTGGGTCAAAACACTTCTTGAGGCACTTGCTTATATCGTCCAGATCCAACTCCTCATCCGGCCATTCGGTAACGACTTCCTCATCTGCAATGAGGCGGATGAGGCGGGCAAACTCATTCCACTTAGTCCAATTCTCCTTGGAATTCGGACCCACAAACAACAAAACCGTCGTTCGTGAATCAGACGTCTCACAACTGTCCACAATTAAGACGCCATTATCCTCACCCAGAGACCGGTAAAACCGATCTTCCTCGATCGGTGTAGGTTGATCATTCTCACTTTCGCTATCCCAAATAAGCATAATGCTCCTCCGTATCCTCTCGTTCGACCGTTTCCGCCTCCGCATCAAACCACAGTACTCAGCCACATCCTCCTCTCTAGAGGTCCAGCAGACGCTTGCCCAAAATGAGGTCTCTGCTGGCTATCTTCTGCACCTTCTGCCTCTTTTTCGGATTTGCTGTCATAACAGGATCAAAGCACTCTAACATCGGATAAAGGGACCGGATCTCCCTTGCGAAATGCGTTAATGACCGCACTCCCTGCCGCAGTCTTCTCGGCGACCTTCCGTTGTGCGTAGATGCACTTAGGAGAGAACCGCTCCACCCATTTCGGATGGCCACTGCTGCAGGCCCCAGTCCACTTCCGCCAATACCAAGTCTTGCCAGAACCATCTCGACCAGTAATCACAAACATCACAACCTCCTCAGCAAGGTTTCCAGTCAAAAAACACCCAGTGCAGTCGTATCCCCCTGCCCCCACACAAATACTTGTCAGCCTAAAGAAACCCCTTGTCAAACAACTCCCTCAATCAAGAATATAAGAACAAATACAAACCCCCCACACAAAGCATATAAAAACAAACACCAACCACCCACACCAAACAGAAAAACACAAATAAAAACCCCTAAATCACCGCCAAACCTCAAGAATAGCAAACTTGGCCCTAGCCCCCTTCACACCAGACTTAATCGCATTGGTCCAATACTCAACATTAGGACCAACAACAGGAACCTCAGCGCCATGCTGCAAGACACCGAAACTAACATAGTGCTCAGGACCATCTTCATTTGCAGACTCAACCACATGATCTTCACATGCCAAACAAGGATCTCCGTCCTTGCTCAGCGGCAGGACGGCACGAAGGTCCCTGTAAGTGCAGCCCTGGATCAAAATCCCAAACTCGACGCTCTTGGTGTTCATCGCCTCTCCTTTCAAAACGGGTTCTTCATTTCTCGGTAATCTTCCCGAGGGTTAACAAAACCAGCCAATTTCCAACAAGGAAAACACTTCCTCCTCCATTTAGGAGAAGGATTCGAACTCGTCAGGATTCAGTCCTCATCGTCCTCATCGTCCTCATCGTCTTTGTTAGGGTAACTTCCCGCCATCTTGATTCCTACTCTCATCACCAATACCATCGAAGTCCAAAGGACAACAGTCGTTGAACTTGCCCCAGACATTATTCAACTGACTCACAGAGGAATTCCCTGCGTAGTTGTCCCCGACGTACGACTCCAGATAGTGGATCAGCGCATTAACCTTCTCGCTAAACTTCTTCCTGATCGACTTCCTTTTATTTCGGGGCAGCATCTTCCATCGCATCATCAATGTCCTCCTTTGTTAGGGTAACTTCCCCCTCCACGAAGGAAAAGGATTCGAAACTCATCAGAGGAACGTGAACAAATATCAGAGCTTGCCGGCCTTTTCCTTTTCCACCAATTGTCGTGCCGTGTAAATGAGCAAATGGATCACGGTGGTCTCAAGCTCCTCGGCCTTTGCTTTGATAGTCTCAAGTTCAGATCGCTCAAAATCGAACCGATGACTAACGGCCCGAATAGGTTTAGGAGGAACCGAATCAAGTTCGGCAATCGCTGCGGTGAGACGAGCGATCATCTGGCTACACTTCTCACCCTTCCGGCGCAAAGCCACCAAAATCTCCTTCTCCTCCTCCGTCACTCTGTAGATCCTGGTCATACCAAATCCTCCCGAGGTTAACAAACCAACCAATTTCCAACAAGGAAAACACTTCCCCCTCCAGTCAGGAGAAGGATTCGAAACTCATCAGGATTCCTCACCAGCACCTTTCGTGGCGGAGGGTTTCGATCGTCTGATGACAAATACACGGCCCCTCGCAAACGAAAAAATGCTCCATGACACCCCCTAGGATTTTGGTTGGTTATTGGTAAAGTCTATATCGGAAACTTTTATCTTGTCAATAGCTCCGAGAATACCCTCGAAGATTTTTCTGGATCCTTCGGAATCGGACACAGTAACACTTGACATCTGTTCGCCATTGCAACAGATGTGAAGGAGCCCTTGCTCATATCTGCCCTCAATTGTTTTTCCTAAGAACTGTTTTATCCTTTGGATCGCCACTCTTCTCATCGCCACGACCCAGCTCATCATGCTCGGACTCTCTGAACGACAAAACAACATCAAAATCGCCCAGAACGCCGAGACCTATCGACCAAACACCCCCAGAAGAAGACAACCTCACCTTATCCAAAGAACCAATCAACAAACCAACACACGCCAACTCCTTGTCTCCACTGTTCATCAACAATCCAAGAAGAGCATTCTTCTCTTCGTCCTCGAGAATCCTCCCCTCGCCATCCTGAATTTTATCAAGCAATTCACAAAACTCATCGTAAGCACGCAAGAGACTGTCCTTCTTGTTCTCTTCACCCTTCGCCATCACCACCTCCTTTGTTAAGGTTAACATCCCCCTCCACGAAGGAAAAGGATTCGAAACTCATCAGAGAGTGTAATTCCGCCCATAAAAAAGCAAACCCTCACCATAATCCTCCTCAAGAACAACCGGAACCCCCTCCCCATCGACAACATCGAGAAGACGCCAGAAACGAACATGGCCCATATCCGCATCCACCGAGCACGCATCCACCCAGCACTCAACACGCCCAACACCCTCAACCTTCTGCTTCTGAATCTTCGACGTCTTGAGGCTAGCAGGATCCATCAACTCCAACTTCTCCAGCGCCTCCGCCCCAAACTCATCCTTAAGATCACTCCAGCGCCTCCGCCCCAAACTCATCCTTAAGATCACCAATCTCGAAACCATCCTCCAGAACCCGCCCAGCCATACCCACCTCCTTTCCACAAACAACTCAGAAACACAAACAGAGAGAAAAACATCCCTCTATTTCGGCCAAAGCCTCAACATTTCCTCCCAGGAAAAGCAAACCGCAGCGCCCGCGCCAAGCACAACCTACACATCTCAGCACGCTCCTGACCACCCAAGCGGCGAATAGCCCGCCTGGCCTGGTTTTTACCAGCAGGACGCATATTGCCATCCCGCCCCAACCGAAGCACAGCCCCAGTCTGCTGAATCCACGTCCTTCCATCAAAGCTCGTCATAATCCCACCTCCGAATCGAGAACCACGTACAAACCAAACAGAGAAACACCCTCCTCTGTTTCGGCCAAAGCCTCATAACAATCACCAAGAACATCACCACTCCCCTTCCTAACAACCTGTAGACATGAAAACCTCCTTCCACAAAACAAAAACAACACAAACAACACAAACAACACAAACAGAGAAAAACCCTCCTCTGTTTCGGCCAAAGCCTCATCAGCACAACCCCTCACCTAGACCTCAAGCAAACACGCGCCTCCCCATCATCAGCCATCAAATTATACGAAGCCAACCACTCCTCAGTCACCAAACCAGGATCATGCCCGCAATCACCAACAGTAAGACCAAACACCTCACGCATCTCATTAAAATAAACCAAAGCCTCCCCCAAACCACCAAACTCCCTAGCATCCAAATCACCTTCCTGATCAGAAATCACCACAAACACAACCGACCTGTCCAAAATCTTCCTGGCAACACCCTCCACAACCGTCATCCGGTCAAAACACCAAATCAACACAACCCCCTCACTAAAATCCGGCTCAGACCCACTAAGATTATGCCGCTCCTCGGGATTAGATGGCTTCGACCAAGCCCCACAATAACGATTCAGCCTACACGAATCATCACCCTGGTGCCGCCTCATCAACTCATTATGAGCCGCAAGAATCGCCGTTTCCAAATCCTTATCCCGACGAGTCACCGCAGCCTCAATACTGCTCTCAAACATCGTAACCTCATACATCATTATTTCCTCCAAAACACTTCCCGTTCCCAAGAAAACACAAACAGAGAAACACCCTCCTCTGTTTCGGCCAAAGCCTCATCAGCCTACCCAACTCAGACAGGACGCTCCACAATCCGCACAGCAGCATGAGCAATACCCGTCTTCAGACCACAATTCGCCGCATACACAGCACCATCATCATCAAGATCATCAGGACAAACACCAAGCATCGTCTCCAGCTTATCCCGCTCCAACACCCAAAAACCAGCCACCTCCTCAGGAGTAAGCGGAACACCATCGCCCTGCAAATACGCAGGAACAGCAAGCATCTCCTCAAAACTCATCCCCTCACGATACACCGAACCAAGATCCTCCGAAGAAGGAAAAAACCCCGAATCCCCAGCCACCCCATCCCTACCAAAAGGCACAAACACCAAACACTTAGGCTCAAACAACACAGCCACAAAAGTCCGATCATACAACACATCACCTTCCTCAACAACCCAAAAACCCGCATCCAACCGAGCACGCAACTCCGCACTCATCTCCCCATCAAACTCCGGAACAGCCAACCCCACCACCCGAAACGTACCAAAACCACAAGCCACAGCCCTCGTGAGCTGCTCCCTAACCTCAAAAGACCCCACATCCGCATCCAACCGCACCAGCTGATCCTTCGGCACAAAACGATATCGAACATCAAAATCAGCAATCGACATCACAAACCCCCTTCCTCACAGGAAAACACAAACAGAGAAACACCCTCCTCTGTTTCGGCCAAAGCCTCATCAGTCGCATTCCCCCTATTGATTCGCAACATCACGGCTCACACATCACAACCCCCCTCCCAAAATACCAAGAAGCCAAAAGAACACACAAAAAACACCAAAAACCCCACAACTAAGGCTCACACATCACAACCCCCTCCCAAAACAACCAAAGCACCAAAACGAAACCAACACAACCCCTCCACAAAAGAAGAAACCCGAAACTCATCAAGGAACCGGAATAACCTCTACCCTAAAAAAGAGATTATCACTATCAAACACACCCCCGAACCGAACGGTAAGCCCGAGCAACACGCCCCCAAGTTCCCCAACATACTTCTTGGCAAGTTCCCTGGCTCTGGCGAAAGCCTCCTCCTCATCCTTAAACCCAAACGCCGTATCGTCCGTGTAGATAACACAACGACTCACACCATTCACAGCCACAACCTTAACCACATAATCATAAGGATACGGCCTTGGCTTCAACTCACCCAACACAACATCACCCGTCTTCCCGTCATCCCACCTGACAATCGCCACAGGCGCATCCCCAGGCACACCCGAACGGAAACCACCAGGCGCGTCCGTACGGAAACCCTCGAGCGTCCCCGGACAGCCCTTATGGCTCACACGCTGACCTATCTCGAATTTACTCTCTTCCGGCATGTTCCTTCCTCCCTCCCAGAACGGTTACCTGTCCAACACAAACAGAGAAACACCCTCCTCTGTTTCGGCCAAAGCCTCATCAGAAAACAACCACACCACCCTACCCCGCCAAAGAAAAAAAACGTAAGTAACCACACCCACACTCAAGACTTCTTCCCCCGCCAAGCCCGCTCAACCTGACACTCCTTACGCTCCCTCTGACAAGCCTCCCTCCAAGCCCTCCTCAACTCAGGATTATCCCACAAAAAAACCCTAACACCCTCCCTAGTCCGTTTCGCCGGCGTAACCGAACCCCTCATCTTCTTCTACCTCTCTTTCTATTCTGACGCTGCCGCTTCCTAACCCTCCGAAGCTTCTTAGACGCCCGATGACGCACCCCCGCAACCAACGGCTGACGCACAGGAGGCAACGCCAAAGACGCAAGCAAAAAAGCCAAACTCACACACACACTCCTCTCCAATCGAATTCCCCATAAACACACACCACCCCACCCCTGACACACAGAAGCAGTAAAAGAAAAAGAAAAAGAAAAAGAAAAAGAAAAAAGCGGAAAAAACAAAAGGAAGAACTACAAACGAATAAAAATCCTCTGACTCACCCGACCAGTCCCTCTAGTAAACAGCCGGTGCCCACAAACAGTACAGGCTCTCTCTTTAGCCGTCTTAATATCATGCCTTGTGCAAGTTTTGCACTTTGGGCAAAAAAGATTTACAGTCCTTATTATCCCAGGGCCGTCTATTTGGTATGCGGAACCGCCGGACTCCACATCTTTCGCAAGTGTAGATGATCCCGGACACACTGTGTCTGGTCGTCCGACCACACTGACTGCAGTAATTGTTGTCATTCATCAGTTCTCCTTTCCGTGCACAATGTGTGCCCCAAAATAGATTTGGAGTAACATCCCTTTCCACCCAGGAAAAGGATTCGACACTCATCAGGAACCTAATCTGAATGTTTTGCTGGACAAATTCACAGGGTCGAGTCTTACTAAAATGATCTCTGTCTTGGGGCAGTCTTACAAGTCCCGATTGAATACCGCACTCAAAACGCTCCTTTCAGATCCCGAACCCGAGATTAACAAAACCAACAACCTCCAACAAGAAAAACATCCCTTTCCACCCAGGAAAGGATTCGACACTCATCAGGAAAACACACTCAAAACAAATAATTCTCAACCACTTTCCAAGCCTCCCCCATATTCTTCGGAAACCTATTAAACAAAAACCAATGACGGTTCCCCGGATAAACCGTCGACACCTCACCCTCCCCCACAACAGCCCACGACTCCCCCTCACCCAAACCCGGAATCGATAGGGCAGGAACACAACACTCATCATCAAAACAATCAACAAGCGGCACAGTATCCACATCCTCCACATCATCCGAACACAAATAAACAACCACCTCCAACTCCACATCATCACCCACAACCTTCCGCTGAGGAACCAACCCAACATCAACAGAAACAACAGACATACCCACCCCCTCACTAAAGCTAACAACAGAAAAACACCAAACACAAACAGAGAAAAACACCCCTCTGTTTCGGCCAAAGCCTCATCAGAACCCACAACCTAACCCTGCCCGAAATGATCCCTAAGACTACTAACAACCTCCTCCTCATAACTATCAAAATCCGACTCATCCTCATCCCAAACCTCACGATTCGACTCAACCCAACGCTTCACATACCCATCAGTAATCGCTTCATAACCCCTCAGCCTGCAACTTATCCACAATCTCCGTATTCGACTGAATCCAAGAAACAATATCAAAACTCGGCATTGCTCACTCCCCCAATCACAGACCCCAAATAACAACAGAAAAACACAAAGAAAAACATCCCTCCACTCGAGAGGATCCGAAACTCACCACCCCCTTTCCACTCAAGAAAACACATCCCCCTCCACCCAGGAAAAGGATTCGAAACTCATCAGGCCCCACGACTAACAATAACCAAGCTCCTCCGCCGTAGCCACCGCAGAATCAAGATCATACCTCGAAGGAGCAAAAGGATCAAACCCTCTCCTTTTGCTCCCATCAACCTCCAGCTGATAATCACCCAACAACGAATTAATGACCTCTGTCTTGATACCCTCCCGCCGTTACACCCCCAACAGCCTCCGGAGGTAACGTCGATAACGCTCATCCAAAGAAACATTCACCCCATCGATCGCATACGGCGAAAATAAACCGCCCCTGCTAAACTCACCCGCATCAAAATCCCTAACATCTAGAAACCCAACCCTCACTCCCCCCTGTTCTTCGATCTCCCCATAAGTATTCGCAAACACAAAAGACGTCAGCCCATGCCCCATATCCCGGCCCAAGAAAACCAAGGGCCGAAAGAGCAAAGTACCGACGTCCTCCGGCAGGTTGGGGAAGAGACCAATAGCATATCTTCCTTTTCCTTTCTGCACCAAGTAGGAGAGATAAAACCACCCCGCCGGTTTCTGTTCGCCCAAAACTTAGGAAATGTTCACACACTCCCCTAGCGTCCTCGACGACGAAGACAGGGAAAATCCCCTTTTCGTCTCCTTCCCAGACACAAGCCACTACACCTGTATCTGTTGCTTTTGTTTCGCCCATCACCACCTCCTCTAAACAGGAAAACAGAAAAACATCCCCCTCCACACAGGAAAAGGATTCGACACCTCATCAGAGAACAAGAAAAACACAGATCAAACCCCAAACAACACAAACAAAGAAAAACCCCTCTGTTTCAACCAAAGCCTCATCATTTCCTGTGTGGAAATGGGCCGCACCTGCTAAACAGAAACACGTTCCACGTAGAACAAAAACAGAAAAACATCTCTCGGTCAACTCTTGATCCACAACTCGAGAACACTACCCCATCAACAACACCCCTCCAAACACAAAAGAAGAGGGGGACCGATTTATACTTCGTTGCCCTCGCGCATATATTGACTGGCCACAAAAATACCTCGAAGGGGGTATCGAACTTATATCCCCTTGACATATACGATACAATTAAACAACAAGCCAAACATCGCGCACACTGTGTAGAAATACACACAGCGTAATATCAACAAAATAGGAATAATTCCTCCCTCCAAACACCAGGTAAGAATTACCCAAGAACCCCTCTAAAGAACATCCCTTTCCACTCAGGAAAGAGATTCGAAACTCATCAGAATTCGCCCTGTCCTTCGGACCAAACTCAAACACCCCTCAAGCTCTTCTCCAAAGCCTCAACCCACCAATCCATAGACTCACCCTTGAGCTTAAAATAAGCAGACACCAACTTGTTCTCCCTCACTCCACGAATGACCTCCTCAACCGTCTGCTTAACAATCCGAACATCATCATGAGCCTCAATCCAGACAACAGAAGTAACATCACTATCCAGAAAATAATCCTGGACCACTTCCAGCTCCTCATCAGTCAATTTTTCCATGTTACCTCCCTTGTTTGGTTTCTTCCCTTTCCCTAGTGGAAAGGGGATTCGTACCTCGTCAGGTCTCATTTGGCAGCTCTTGCTGTATTGAAATATTCTAACCCGGTTCCCGAAGGATCTCATTTGGCAGCTCTTGCTATTGAGGATTCGGTTAGAATGGAACCTCGTTATCGTTGCCTTCATTGCACCATGTGAGGTAAGCCCTCTCGAAATCCTCTTTGTTGTAAACATCCCAACCTGGATAGTTCTTGCCGTACTTCTCTCGAGCGCGTTCCATGTACGGCCCTTCCTCGTCATCTCGAACGCCTATCTCCCCGTCGGTTAGGATGCCTTCTCTTCCGACTTGGAAGAGGACGTTCTCGCAGCGTTTGAGTGGGTGTCCGTGTTCGTTGACGAATTCCAGGTCGCAGATGATGATGTTTTCTTCGTCGACGTGGAATTTGACGTTGGTGAATTTGTATTCGACCATTTTTGTTCTCCTTGTTTGGTTTCTTCCCTTTCCACTAGGGAAAGGGATTCGTACCTCGTCAGGTTTAGTCCTTCAGGCTTGCGCGGTAGGCTTCGAGGGCTGCCTTGGTTTCGGCTGCCTTCTGCTTGGCCTTCTCGGCCTTGGCCTTCTTGCCACACTCTGTGCAGTGACGAACTTGGAAGAGGTCCGAGGTGTAGACCCAGCGTGTGGTGTCGCCGCACTCGACGCACTCGATCTGCACTTTGTTCTTTTTGGCCACTGGGTCGTGGGTGAGGGTGTTGATGATGGCGTGTGGGTATTTGCTCACCTTTTCCAGGGCCTTCTGGGCTTTCTTGGCCTGGGTCTCTTCAGCCTTGGCGACGATTGTTGCTTGCTCCTGGCTCAGGCCGTTGTTCTCGACGAGTTCTGTGATTCGTTCTTGCATGGTCTGTCTCCTTTGGGCTTTTGCCCGTATGTGTTTGGGCGGGGGACATCCCTGCCCGTGTGTTTGGACGGGGATGTCCCCGTCCTGCGTATTCGTGTTGTGGCGTGTGGCTTTGTGTGACGTGTTTCCTGTGAGGAAGGTTAGTTGAAGACTGTTCGCCATTCTTTGCCGCCTAGCCAGTAGGCGTGGTGGCCTTGGTTGTCTTCAACTCTGCACAGAGTGTGGTGTGTCTCTGTGATTTTGTAGCCTAGTTGCTCTACTGTTTGTGGTGTTGCTTGTATTTGGTTGAGCAGTTTGGCTAGTTTGTCTCTGTCTTTTTTGTCTGCGAGCATGTTTTTCTCCTTTAGCGCATGTGTTTTCCTCCTGGTTTGTCCCTAACCACCCTGTTTTGGGTGGTTTTCTCGTCGTCAGGGGCATAGCTCGGAGATTTCGAAGTCGCCTAGGAAGCGTTCGTTATCGAAGTAGTTCTCTGGGAGTATGCGGAGTTGGACGTTTTGTATCCAGTTTCTTGCTATTCTGGTGTTTGGGAAGCTGAGTTCTTGGGTGAGGGTGTGTCCTGCGAAGTGTCCGGTGAAGAATCTGATTTTGTATTTTACTGTTGCCATGTGTTCCTCCTTGTTTGGGTTCTTCCCTTTCCAGTTGGGAAAGGGATTCGTTTCTCGTCAGATGTTGGATTTGGTTTTCTTCAGTTCTGCTTTGATGTCGTCGAGGGCTGTGGTGCTCATTTCGACGACGTAGTAGACGGGGCGGTTTTGTTTTTGATTGCATAACCCGCGCCGTTTGCCTTTTATTCCGAGGTCGGTGTAGCTGAGACGTCGGTAGAGTTTGTTCTCGATGAGGAAGTACCAGGTACTGGTTCGTCCGAGGGCTTTTAGCCCTTGGAATTGATGGGCTACTTGGATGTTTGGGTCTGCCAGGTGTTTTCCTGGATCTTCTCGGAAGTCGTAGAAATTTGTTGTTAGTTCTAATTCCAGGACATCTTTGCGAGAGATGAGGATGTCTTGGAGTGGTCTTTTTCTTCCGTCTTGTCTTTTGATGGGTTTGAGGCTGTGGACTCCTACGATCATCGTTCTGTCTTTCGAGACGTATTTGGCCATGTTTTCTCCTTTTTCTGTGTCCCTACCCTTTCCAGAGAGGAAAGGGTTTCTTTTCTCGTCAGGGCTTGTCTTCTCTTGTATGGGGGTATTAACAGCAACATAGCAAGAGCTGCCAAATCGAGTTCTGAATCATATGGGTCAAAATATTTTGAGATAGCAAGAGCTGCCAAATTGCATATAGCAAGGATTGATAAGGTGTTTCAGGTGTTCATTTCAAGAGCGGTTGTAGTGTATACGTCGAATGTCTCGGAGAAGTATTGGATGACGGCTTTCTTGTCTGGGACTTGCTCCAGATTTTCTTCCAGTTCATCGAAGTAGGCTTCTCCAGTAGGTGAAGGTTCCTTTGGCGTCGAGGTGATCCCGCTCGATATCAGCATGAAAGCTCTCTCGTTCTCCTTTCTGGATGAAGAACCCAAGGACTGATAGTTTCATTTGTCCATAGTTCTTCTCTTTGACGTTTACGATCAAATCGTAAGCTGGGACGTCCCCAGGGACGTATTTGACTGCGACTGCTTCCCCCTGCTGGATGTCGTACTCGGGTTTAACGATCTCCGTAAGCAGGTTCGTGATGAATTGTTCTTCGTTCATGTTTTCTCCTTTCTGTGTCCCTACCCTCTCCGGTGGGAGAGGGTTTCGAAAACTCATCAGGAACTAACGACTTGCATGTTTTCTCCTTTCTGTTGCCCCGGCCCTTTCCAGTGAGGAAAGGGCTTCGTTCTTTTCAAGTGCTCGGGGAAACCCCGTACCGGTTTCCGGTCGGTGCCGATGTGAGTCCCCCATCTCATGGGGCCTTGGCAGGCGCTCCATGCGGGTTTTTCGAGCACAGATTTATCGCTTGATGAAGATACCGATAGGCTCGGCATCTTTAGCGTCTTCGAGGTCGAACCCATCCTGGATGAGTTCTTCTTTGTCAACCCGGTGGAGGGCCTCCACCGAGGTTGTCATTGTGTCTTCGTCCACTATCGTGAGCAGGGCTTCCTGCTCGGGCGGCTGCTTCTGGAGCAGCTCGATGAGTTCTGCGTTTGTCATCCTTCTCCTTTCTCCTTCTGTGTCCCTGCCCTTTCCAGAGAGGAAAGGGCTTCGCTTGGTTCAGGCCAAGCTGTTCACTGGGATTTTCTTCGGCTTGAGGTGGGTGTATCGGAGGACGCTGAAGCGGTCATCCGGCGAAATGTTGGCTTGCCTGCAGGCTCTTCGATATCTCTTGAGAGCCTGTGAGAGGCGCTTCTGGAGGTTGGGCTCGCAGGCCCCATAGGCCGTGAGGAATTTTTGCTCAATGTTGTCTTCCTCAAGGAATGAAGAGGTCTTCCAGGATTTCGCGAGTTCCGTCGCAAGCAAGAAAGCCCTTGCGGGCCTTTCCACCTGGGAAAGCAGCCTCCGCTGCACGTGTCCGGGGAGGTTGCTTGGGATCTGGTTTGGCATTTCTGCCTCCTTTCAATGTGGTTTCCCAAGACACCCGAGGGTGTTTCGGCCAGGGACCGCCTGGCCTCTTCAGTTGGGTTCACGCAGATATGGTCTAGAGACTATACAAAGGTCGATCTTTGTGTTTGTAATCAAAGACACTTGCATAGCATCGTCAGTCCACTTAAGGTGGAACTCGATGTGCAAGCGCTTAAGCTTGGTGACAAGCAAGGCGAAAGATTGAAGATGCATAAGTTCTCTGGCTCTGAAGACGAATTCCACGATGGTCTCCTTGTGTTCTGTGGTTGTCCTCGCTGGAAAGACTGTGGTTTCCCAAGACACCCGAGGGTGTTTCGGCCAGGGACCGCCTGGCCTCTTCAGTTGGGTGCCCTCCGGGGAAAGCTTGAGCTTTCCCCGGAGGAAAGTCTCCTTATTTCAGGAGGCTCTGCCTGTAAGCCTCGAGGGCCGCTTTGGTTTCGGCTGCCTTCTGCTTGGCCTTCTCGGCCCGAGCTTTCTTTCCGCACTCTGTGCAGTGCTTGACCTGGAAGAGGTCTGAGGTGTAGACCCAGCGTGTGGTGTCGCCGCACTCGACGCAGCGAATTTGGACCTGATTCTTCTTCGCAACGGGATCGTGGCGAAGGGTCTCAGTGATGGCGTGTGGGTATTTGCTCACCTTTTCCAGGGCCTTCTGGTTTTTCTTGGCCTGGACCTCTTGAGCTTTGATGACGATTGTGGCTTGCTCTTCGGTGAGGCCGTTGTTCTTCACCAATTCTGCGATTGCCTTGTCCATGTTCTGTCTCCTTGCCCTTTTGGGCTCTGGGGTTTGTGGGCGGTTGCCTCCAGTGGCTTCCGTCCTGTTCGGTTTGTGGCGGGCAGCTTTGTCTGGCGACCGGCTTGTCCGGTGGCCTGCTGTGCCGGTGTTGCGTCCCCTCTGTGGGGTTTGTGGCGGGCAGCTTTGTCTGGCGACCGGCTTGTCCGGTGGCCTGCTGTCCCCGTTCTGCTGGTGTTGTGGCGGGCAGCTTTGTCTGGCGACCGCCCTTCCAGCGTGTCTTTGTTTTCTGCGCTGTGGGGTTTGTGGCGGGCAGCTTTGTCTGGCGACCGTGGCCGCTGAACGGGGCTGTCCGCCATAAGGGGGGATTATCTACCGAATTATGGCGCACATGTGGTGGATATTCTTGGTGAGGGGGTCAGGCCCTTTTTTAGCGAGCGTGTGGTTTCCGTGCGTTGGGTTTTGTATCGTTTTTTAGCGAGTGTTGGTTTTTATGTAGGACCCGGTTTGTTTTTTTGCGAGTGTGTGGTTTCCGTGCGTTGGGTTTTGTATCGTTTTTTAGCGAGTGTTGGTTTTTATGTAGGACCCGGTTTGTTTTTTTGCGAGTGTGTGGTTTCCGTGCGTTGGTTTTTATGTGTTATGTAGGACCCGGTTTGTTTTTTTGCGAGTGTGTGGTTTCCGTGCGTTGGTTTTTATGTGTTATGTAGGACCCGGTTTGTTTTTTTGCGAGTGTGTGGTTTTTGTGTGTTGGGTTTGTGGTGGGTTTTGGGGGTTTTATGTGGGTTGGTGTTGGTTTGTGGTTGGGTTTTGTGTTTGTGGTGGTGGGGTTGTTTGTTGTGTGTTTTGGGTTTGTTGTTGGGTTTTGTGTTTTTGTAGGGTTTTGGTTATGAATTGTGTGAGTTTGTGTGGTGTTGTCCAGTTTGGGTTTGTTTGTTGTTGTGGTGTGGTGTGTATTGGGGTGTTGATGTTGTTTAGGTTGGTGTGGGTTGTGGTTCCTAGGTTTAGGCGGTTTGTTGCGTTGGTGTAGAGGTTCCATTGGATGGTGGTTGTGTTGGTTTGGGGGTTGATGTTTTGGATTGTGGGTTGTATTTCGGTGTTGTGTGTGAGTGTGGGTATTTGTTGGGGTAGGTCTTGTATGGTTTGTGGGTTGATGGGTTGGTGTGGGTTGGTGTGGCCTTTTTTGGTTAGGTATTGTTGTAGTTGTTGTTTGGTTAGTTGGGTTTGGAGTGTTTGTTGTAGTTTGGTTTGGAGTTTGTGGTTCATGTTTTTTCTGCTCTGTGTTTTGTGTTGTATTTTTGTGTTTTGGTGTTAGTGTCCTAGTTGTAGTAGTTGTGCGTGATTTTGAGGTGTATGGCTATCATTTTGGTGTTTTTTCCTTGTATTTGGGTTATCAGGCCTTGGTCGTGTAATAAGATTGGTTTTAGATGTCTTGCTAGTATTTGGTTTTCGGCTAGATCGATCCAGGTGTTGTATTCGTCTTCTAGTTGCTGGGGGGTTTTGAGGCCCTCGGGGGTGATGTTTCCTTCTAGGGTTAGCATGAAGTTCATGCTTAGGTATGCTGTTTTATCTGGGTGTTGGTTGCAGGCGTATGCTGCGATGGATGCTAGGTGTTGTATGATGTGTCGGTTGTTTGGTGTTAGTGCTTGTGTGCTGTCGTAGGCGAGTATTCTGGGTGGGTGTTGCCACCATCTTATGTCTAGGAAGTCTTGGTTTGGGTGTGCTTTGGTGTGGGGGTCGTTCAGTGGGTCGATTGATCCTATATTAATGTTGTGGTAGGTTTCTATTCCGAATTTGATGCCGTATTGTACTAGGTAGTGGTATTCGTGCCATTCTTTTCCGCCTAGGGTGTGTATATGGTATTGTGTTAGGTCGATTTGTTCGTCTAGGATAATTTTAAGGAGGTGTTGTCTCCAGGGGTTATGTTGTTTGTAGTGGTGTTTTTTGTTGTTTCTGTTTTCTTTTTTGGTTTTGTTTAAAGGTGGCGAGATTGCGTTCTTCTTTGTTTCTTGACCTTTTGGAGGGTTTTCGCCTTTCTTTTTTGACAAATTCGTCATATTCTTTGTTTCTTTCTTGATTCGTTTTTCTTTGGATTTTGTTTAGCCAGTTGATGGTGTTTGGGTGGATTTTGGCCATTTCATCTAGGAACCATGGTGGTTTTTCTGGACATCTGTTTCTTATGTGGCTAAGGTATTGAGCCAATTTGCTTTCAAGCGTGTTTCTTGGGTATGCTTTCGTTGGTTTTCTTCCGTCTGGGTTTTTCTTTATCCATTCTTTTGTTAATTCTAGGCATTTTGTGAATACTTGCTCATATCTGTGGTCGGATTGTGGTGATAATATTTCTTGTAGTATGGGATTCTGATTAATAGCGTCGTTTATTTTTGGTGTTGTTTCTTTTCTTTTGATTTTGCTCCTAAGTTTTACTGTTTTATCGAATAGAGGGTGTCCTTTTTCTGGTCTTTTCCCTAATTTTAGCAATTCTTGGCATAATTTTTTGTCTAATTCTTCTGCGTTTGGTTTTGGTGTAAACCAATCTGCTAGTCCTCTTGCGTGCATGCTTCGGGGATCGTTTTTATCCCAGAACCATTTTGGTGGTTTGTAGATACCAGTTATTGTGCGGGTGATGTATTGTGCTAGGCTTCTTTCTTCTGGGATATCGTGGGATGGTTTTCGGTTGTGTTTTCTTTTGAATTCTTCACATTGGTCTAGTCTTTCTAGATGTGAGGATTGCTCTAGTATTTTCTTTACTTCGTGGGTTGTGTTGGATGTTATTATACCATAAGTTTCGAGAAGAGTTTTCTTAGGTTTTAACCTGTTAAATATTTCTTGTATTTCTGGTTGTTCTATGAATTCTTTGAAATCTTTTTCATTTATGATTTTATTTCTAGAGAATTCTTCTAATTTGTCCTTGAATTCTTTTTTAGTGTCGTCTAACGTACTATATGTTAGTTCGGTTGCTTTGTATTGCGTTATTTCCAGTTCTTCTTGGAGTTGTTGTATTGTTTGTGTGTTGGTCGATCTCTCTTGGTGGATGTCCATTATTGCTTCTGTTAAAGCTTGTTGTTTTTGTTGTGTGGTTTGTTGTTGGTCTTTTTGGGTTTTTTGCCTTAATTTTTCGTCTATTTCTAAGCCACGAAATGGTTGATTGAATTCTTCACCGAGTATGAATGCTGCTAGTCTTGCCAATAGCTTGAATAATGGCCAGTTTAGTTCCTGTTTGTTTTCTGGTGTGTCTCTGATAGGTTCGAAGAAGTATATGTCTGATGTTTTCTCTTTTGGTCTGAGGGTTCTACCGATGCATTGGATTAGGGTGTTCATTGAGTTTGGTACTTTTGGTAGGAAGACTTGGTTACATGGTGGCCAATCTATTCCTTCCTTTAGTACGTTGATGTTGATTACTACGTCGTAGTTGCTGTTTTTTAATTTGCGGTATTGCTTTTTGGCCTGGGATGTTTCGGAGACGAGTTTCTTTCCGTCTGTTGATCCAAGGTTGAGTATTCTGATATTTGGAATTTCTGCTTTTAGTCGTTTTTCTAGTTCGTAGGCGAATGTTCTGTAGTCTGTCTGTGTTTCTTCTGTGCAGGCGTATATGATTGTTTTGTTTTTGATTCCTTTTTTGTGTTGTGATTTCAATTCTCTTACGATTGCGTCTATTAATTGTTCTTGGTCTTGTCTTAGTCTGAAGTGGATGTTGATGTTTGGGCAGTAGCCTTCTATATGATGTTGGTGTATTGTTCTTTTTATTATGTGGTATTTATTTCTATCGCAGATGTCGTAGTTGTCTGTTCTGAAGTCTGTGGCTGTCAATAGGTGTGTTGGGTGTTGTCTTGATATTTGGTGTATGAGTTGGCCTAATTTGGTTTTTCCTCCGAGGTAGTGTGCTTCATCGATAATGAGGCAAAGTCTTGTATTTTGTGGTTCTTCTAATACTTCTGTTGTGCTGTCATGGCATGCGCAGTAGATATCCACTGGGTGTGGTTTGTGTAGTGCTTTCTTTAATTCTTCTATTCTTGAATGTTCGAATATTATTGGTCGAGGTATGTGGTGTCCATCTATTTTGGGTGGGTTTTCGAAGTTTGTTAGGATTATCCGTTTAGGTGTCGCTATGAGTACTTTGTATTGCTTATCTAGGTAGTGCTTGGCTAGGGCCTGAGCAATTAGTGTTTTTCCGGCACCGCACGGGTGCACAATGAGCGTGTGGTCGTGGTTTTTCTGTGCTGCTTGTAGTGGTTCTTTTTGATAGGGTCTGAGCTGTATGTTTTCGGCTTTTGTTTGGCGTCTAGTTGGCCGTCTGGCGTCGGTGTTTGTTTCGAAGGCGGATGTGTCGATTATGTTTGGGATGGTGTGTTTTCTGCGCATGTGACTGTGGTATCGTGCGCAGAAAACACACTAAATTGTTTAAGCGATTTTTCTTTGTTCTTCCTGATCTCCGTAGATTCTGATTTTCACGACTCTGCCTGTGATAGAATATATCTGCCCAGACACAGTTGCGCCGTTTATTTTGATTTCTTGTTCAATTTTATCCAATGGTACTTTCGATAATTCTGCTGAAGATGTTATGAGATCTAGTGATATGCTACTTCCTGAAACTTTCTTGATTATCTTTCCGTTAGTTTTTGTTCCGTTTACTAACATTTTCTTTCTCCTTTTGGTTTTTCTTTGTTCTATTATCTACACCTAGGTTAGTTAGGTAGGGGGTGTTAGTGTCCTAGTTGTAGTAGTTGTGCGTGGTGTTGGATTGTTTTTTTGAGTTTTTTGATTTGTTTGGGTGTGGTGTTTAGGTATTTTGCTAGGTGTGTGTTTTTGGGTGTGGTGTTTCCGTATTGTTGTGTGTAGTTGTGTGGTCTTGTGTCGGGGTTGAGTATGTGTAGTAGTGTTTGTGCGTTTTTTGGTAGTCTTTGTTGTAGTGTTTGGTAGGTGTCTTGGGTTGTGGGGTTTGGTGGTGGGTTGTGGTGCATGGTTTTTCCTTTTTGGGTTTGTTATCGTGTTTTGTTTTGGGGGGAATTGGGGGTTGTTGTTTTGTTGTGGGGTGGTATTTTTTGTTTTTTGGGTTTTTGTTTGGGGGTTTTGTTATGGGTTTTTATGTTGATTCGGTGGAGTTGGAGGAGTGGTGGGGTGGTTGGTTGGAGACGGGTTGTGTTGTGGCTTGGGAGCGTGTTGGTGTGTTGGTGTTTAGGATTTGTGAGGGTGTGGCTAGGCGGTTTCATCCTAGGGATGAGGATGAGTTTTGTGAGCATGTGCAGGATGCGTTTGTGGTGGTGTTGGATAAGATTGGTTCGGGTAGGTTGTGTTTTGAGCCTGGTCGTGCTCCGGTGTTTAATTTGGTTACGACTACTGTGTTTAGGGTGTTGTTTAGTAAGATGAATAAGTTGAGGAGGGGTAGGGAGCATTTTGGGTGTTTTTGTGGTTTGGTGTTGGAGGATGTTCGGCGGTTGTTTCCTGAGAATTTTGTGTGAGGGTGTTGGTGTTGCAAAGATATTGTGGTTTGTTGGGTTTTTGTGGGGGGTTTGGAGCGGGTTTTGGAGCGGGTTTTTGGTGATGTTTGATTGGGGTTGGGGGTGTTTATGGGTGTTGGTGTGAGGGTTCGTCGTTTGTGTCCTGGTGATTTTGGTAGGTTTGGTGTGGCTGCTTGTAATGTGGGTGCGGGTAGGCGTGTGGGTGTGCCTGTGTATTCTAGGGGTGGGGTGTCTGGGTCTGCTGTGGTGGTGAGGCCTAGGTCTGTGAGGCCTAGGTCTGTTAGGTCTGTGGTTGGGCCTGTGAGGCTTGTTAAGTCTAGGGTTAGGGTTGTTGAGCCTAGGTCTAGGGAGCCTGTGAGGGTTGTTGAGTCTAAGGGGGTTGTGGAGTCTAAGTCTAAGCCTAGGGTTGAGTCTAAGGGGGTTGTGGAGTCTAAGTCTAAGTCTAAGCCTAGGGTTGAGTCTAAGGGGGTTGTGGAGTCTAGGTCTAGGGTTAGGTCTGGGGTTGGGGCTGTGGTGGAGCGGCGTCGTAGGTTGTTGGGTGGGGGTGGTGTTGTGAGGGGTGGTGTTGTGAGGGGTGGTGGTAGGGTTCGTGGTGGTGGGGGTGGTGTTACTTGTGCTGCTCGTGTGCGTGAGTGTTTGTTGGGTAGGGGTCGTGGTAGGTTTTTGGTTGTGGTGGCTTGTGGTCCTAGTGTTGGTGAGGTTGATTTTTCTGGTGTTGGTGGGTGTGGTTTGGTTGATGTGATGTGTGTGAATAAGCCGTTTTTGCCGTTGTGGCCTTGTGAGTTTTGGATGTTTTGTGATAATTCTCAGTATCGTAGGAATGTTGAGGCGTTTGATGGTTTTGGTGGTGTTGTGTTGAATAGTACGAATGTTAGGGTGAGGCGTGGTAATCAGTTTGTGTTTAGGGCTAGGGCGGGTCGTGGTTTTTGTTTGGATGTTGCTGAGGGTTTTCATATTGGTAGGTCGAGTACGTATGCGGCTATGCAGGTGATTGCTTATATGGGTTATGAGAGGGTGTTTTTGTTTGGTGTGGATATGTGTGCTGTGGGTGGTAGGTTGCATCATTATGGTAGGAATCCTGATGTTAGTGATGAGAATAGGCGGAGGCGGTTTGCTGCGGAGGCTGAGAGTTATGATTGGGCTGGTAGGAATTTGTGTGAGTCTTTGAGGCGGAGGTTTTTCTTTTGTAGTTCTTATAATCCTTGGCCGTTTACGGGGTTTTTTAATAGGTGGGATCATCGGGATGCGGTGCCGAGGATTTTGGATTTGGTTGGTGGGTTGGGGTAGGGTCGGAAAATCAACTCTTCTGAATATAAATGCGAGAAACCTTCCGACCGCCAATAACGCGACTCAAGACAATCTCATTAGGTAGCCCTGATTTACCCACATCAATTTCAATCCGAGAGCCAGATGGAATCTTCCTATTTTGAGAATCCGTGCCCACTTGTGATGGGGCTTTTCTATAGGGGCAACGAGAATCCCGACATGAGGTGCATTTATTATTTTATTATTAATTTCTCCTGAGTTGGTTAGCCGTACATTTGTTTTTTGTAGTATTTGTAGACTTGGTCTAGTTGTTTTTCTGGTATTTTGTTTTGTTTTCTTAGGTTGAATAGTCTGAAGGCTTTTGCTAGTGGTTTTGGGTGGTATGTTCGTGGGTGGTATAGTGGTCGGTTGTATGGTTGTAGGTATATTACGTTTTTGTTGTGTTCCCAGTCTGATAGTTGATGTTCGGGGAATGGTTTGTAGTAGGGGTTTTGTATTAGCTGTATTATTCTTTTGATGTGTTTTGTCATTGTTTTTATTTAGATTGTTTAGAGGTCGATTGCTGTTGTATCTGGGGATGGTTTTTTGGCAATTGTGGGTGTTGTATTTCTCTTAGTGCTGTTATGAGGTTTGCTTTGGGGTTGGGTCTGGCCAGGTTATGTGGAAGGTTATTTCTTCCCATTCGTTGGTGTGTGTTGCGTGTTCTATTCTGTGGGGTATGTGGTGTTTGTTGAGTGTTTGTGTTATTTTCTGTTTGTGTTCTTTTTCTGTTTTTATTTCGTATTGGTTGGTTGTTAGTTCGTTGATGAGTTGTGTGTTTGGTGATAGTTTGATGTAGACTAGCACGTATTCTTTGTCGAGATATTTGCAGTGTTTGATGTCGTAGAATGCGGTTAGTCCGAGTGTTTGTGTTATTTGTTCAACCATTTTTGTGTATTTCTTGTAGTGCTGCGATGAGGTTTGCTTTTGGGTTTGGGTCTGGCCAGACTATGGCTATTTTGGTTGTATGTCTTGTATTCTCGTGCCATTTGGCGTATTGGACGTTGTGTTTTTCTAGGATTTTCGTTATTTGTTCTGTGTGTTCTGGTGTTTCTGGGTTGATTGTTAGGAGTAGTTCTGGGCCGTTGTATTTGGTTTGTGTTCCGTCGTGGTTTATTCGTATTCGTTCTGGGGCGTTGTGTAGGGTTGTGTGTGGTGTTAGTCGGATTTGTTGGTCTTCTAGGGTGATTATTGGTAGTTGGTCTTCTAGGGTGATTATTGGTAGCTGGAGTTGTTGTGCTATTTGTTGGAACATTGTATTTCTTTCAGTGCTGCGATGAGGTTTGCTTTGGGGTTTGGGTCTGGCCAGTATATTTCTGTGGTTTGGGTGTTGGTTGGTATTGTCCAGCTTTTTCCTGTGGTTCTTATGTGGTGTTTTTTGAGTATTTTGGTTGTTGTGTTGTTGTGGTCGTTTTGTGTTGTTATGGTTAGGGTTTGGTTTGGTTGGGTTAGTTGTGTGTTTTGTGTTAGTTGGATGTGTGGGTGGTTGTTCTGGGTTGCTTGTGTTGATAGGTTTAGTTGTTGTGCTATTTGTTGGAGCATGTTTGGTTGAGCCCGAGGGTGTCCGATCATGTTATCTTATGCGGTTGGTGGTAAAAGATATTGGGTAATGTTTAGGGATCTGGTAAAAGATATTTTGGTTGTTATTTTGGGAGGGTGTGTTTATGTTGGGTGATCTTGATGTTAGGTTGGATGAGGCTTTGGGGTTGGTTTGTGAGGGTGATTCTCCTGAGTCTTTTAAGGCTGATGGTGAGAAGAGGAGGTCTTCTTCTGGTGCTCATCGTTTTGATGCGTCTGTGGAGTTTGTGCAGATGGGTCATGATGATAAGTTTATGAATGGTAGTTTGTCTGGTTTGACTCCGTAGTTTGGTATTGTTGGGTGTTGTTTGTTTGATATTTTAGTGTTGTTGTTTTTCTTTTTAAAATTTTGTGTTGTTTGTGGGGGACCTGTTATGGGTTTTCTTGGTGGTTCTGTGTGTTATTTGTCTGGGCCTATTGAGTTCGAGGGTGATGCGTCTTCTTGGCGTGATGAGTGTTCTGGGTTTTTGGGTTCTTTGGATGTTGGTGTTTGGGATCCTCTTAAGAAGCCTGATTTTGTTCCTGATGTGGATGGTGTTAGGCAGCGTGAGGATCGTAGGCGTGTTGCTTGTTTTGAGGATGGTGAGTTTGTTCGTTTGGAGCGTGAGTGGTCTGGGGTTCGTGATTTGAGGTTGGCTGGTTTGACTTGGGCTGCACAGTGTGATTGGATGATTGTTAATTTGTGTGGTGCTAAGACGTATGGTACGTTGGAGGAGATTACGTTTGGTAGGTATAAGCCTGTTTTTATTGTGTGTGAGGGTATGCCGTCGATGTGGTTGTTGGAGCAGTTGGGTATGAGTGCTGTTTGGCCTAAGTATTGTGTTGAGAGTTTGGTTGATTTGTTTGGTTTGTTGCAGTTTTGGGATGATGGTAGGTGTGATGATGATGTGTGGGGTCCGGATGGTTATGAGGAGATGTTGCGTTGGCATAGGTTTTTGAGGAGGTAGAAAAATATATTTTGGGTCTTATGTGAGGGTTTATTATGGTTTCTCCTACTAGTTTGAGTAATGTTGCTTTTCGTGGTGATTCTGGTCCGCAGGGTCCTGCTGGTGCACAGGGTGCGATTGGGCCTACTGGTCCTAGCGTTACTGGTCCTACTGGTGCTGCTGGTGTCCAGGGCGCTACTGGTCCTGCTGGTTCGCAGGGTGCCCAGGGTGCTACTGGTCCGGCTGGTGCTGCTGGGAATATGGAGTTTGTTGAGAATAAGAATGTTTCTGGTTCTGCGAATGTTACGTTTGATAATTTAGATGCTGGTTTTAGTTATTGTCTCATTTTGAATAATATTACGATTAGTATTGATGTGTCTCTTTTTTATGTGTCGTTGAAAAGGACTTTGGGTGGTACTACCACATACTCTAATATTCAACGTTTTAGATGGCAATCTGGTACTGGTAGTGGTTCTAATACTCTTAATTCTTATATGACGGAGGCTGTTGATAATTCTGCTCCTATTAATGGTATTATTTGGGTTCATATTGGCACGGTTAGTAGTACTCCTTCTTCTGTTATTGGTAATTTGCATTATGTTCCTGATGGTGGTCTTTATAGTGTGGCGATGGTTAGTGCTTATAGGGCTGCTGATGCTAATGCTTTGAATGGTATTACTGTTGGTGTAATTAAGCAGGCTGCTTCGCCTACTTTTAGTGGTCAGTTGACTTTGTATAAGGCTTTGACTTCGTAGGTTTAGGTTCCCGGTGGTATATAGTTTTATTTTGGGGGCCTTGTTATGTTGAATTTGCTTAGTCGTCTTGAGGTGAATGTTGGTCTTGGTTCGGATGTTTCTAGGCTTTCTTCTTTTGCTATTAAAAATCGCATTCCCGCGATTGTTGTTCCTCCTGAGTTGGTTACTTCTGCTATCATGTTGCGCCAGGGGTATTTGAATAAGTTTAGGGTTATTTGTACTGTTGATTTTCCTGAGGGTAGGTGTTTTGCTGGTGAGAAGGTTGGTGTTTTGCCTTCTGGTGCTTTGAATGCGGATGGTTTTGAGATTTTGTTGAGTAGTGGTCGTACTGATAAAGAATGTGAGAATGAGTTATCTGAGTTGTATCGTTTTTTTCGTAAGGATTTGGCTGGTAAGGAGTTGAGGTATTGTTTGAATTTGCATGGTAGGAAGTTTGAGGATATTATTAAGTTTTTTAAGCATTTTAAGAAGTTTCCGCCTGATTTTTTGCGTACGAATGTTGATTTGCGGTTGCAGAGGTTTAAGGATAAGGATCATGCGGATGCTATTCGTATGATTCGTGAGCGTTCTGGTGTTCCTATTAAATTGTGTGGTAATGTTAGTCCTGATACTGTTATTAATTTTCAGGGTAAGGTTGCTAGGTATGATGTTGGTTTTGATGCTGCTCAGAGGGTTGTTTCTGTTTTGGGCAAGAGGTCTAGGGAGATTAGAGAGAATGCTTCATCCGGCGCAGTGGATTCTAAAGCACGGTCCTAGTATTATTACGCCTTTTAATTCTAATATGGTTAATCCTGCTAGTTATGATGTGACGCTTAATAGGAATGTTTTGGTTAAGGGTGATGAGGATGCTTTGTTGCCTATTAAGCTTATGCCTCATGAGTTTATTATTGCTACTACGAATGAGTTTTTTGTTTTTCCTTTGGATCTTGCTGGTGAACTTCGTTTGAAGAGTACGATTGGTCGTATGGGGGTTAGTCATTGTTTGAGTGTGTTTTTTGATCCTGGATTTCGGGGCCAGGGCACTTTAGAGTTGTATAATGCTAGTAATACGCCGGTTGTTTTGAATCCTGATATTAAGATTGCGCAGATGTTGTTTATTCCTCTGAGCGAGAGTACTGAACTTTCGTATGCTGATACGGGCAGATACTGTGGTCAGATAGGACCGACGCCGGCCCGTTCGGAGAGGATAGATAAGAAGGTATTGTCATGATCTATGAGGCTTTGGAATTTGCCAAGCAGGTGCACAATGGGCAGAAGCGCAAGGATAACGGTAAGCCGTACTTGACGCACCTGACTCGTGTGGCTGGGGCGGTGATGTCCCATCCGATGTGTACGAAGTACATGGTTGTCGCTGCTCTTTTGCATGATTCTTTGGAGGATCATCCGGATAAGGTGACTCCTGAGATTATTACTGCTAGGTTTGGTGGTGGTGTGACTGCTCTTGTCCAGGAGCTGACGAATGTTTCTAAGGATAGTAAGGAGCCTAGGGCTAAGCGTAAGGCTATGGATAGGTCTCGTCTTGCTAAGGTTAGTAACGAGGCTAAGGTTATTAAGTTGTGTGATCGTATTGATAATCTTTCTGAGGTGATTTCTGATTTTAAGTCTGCTTCTGAGGATCGTAGGAAGTTTTTTATGATATATGCTAAGGAGTCTGAGTTGTTGAATGATGCTATTGGTGATGTTGATGATTTGTTGCGTATTAGGTTGTGTGATTTGATTCAGCAGATTAGGTTCTTATGTAAATGATTTGTTCTGTTTGTGGTTCTTCTACTATTCGTGTTAAGTGGGATGAGGCTTTGCCTTGTGCTGAGTATTGTTCTGGATGTGATAGGTTTTTTATGGGTGATGGTGATGAGGTTGTTGAGGTTGTTTCTCCTGGGGTTGATCGTCAGTTGAGTATTGAGCCTGATATTCCTCCGATGGAGGAGGGTACTAGGGTTTATGTTAATAATGATCGTCATCCTTATTTTTTGAGTTTTGGTGTTGTTGCTGCTAGGGATCATGTTCATTATCGTGTGAAGTTTGGTGATAAGCTTATTTGGGTTCCTGAGCATTGGGTTAGTAGGGTTCCGCCTGAGCTTGTTAGGGGTTCCTGAGTTGGATTGTTCTGAGATTATTGCTTGTTTGTCTTATTGTGGTTATCGTCAGGTTGGTCTTTCTCGTGATCCTAGGTATTCTGTTGGTCCTTGCATTTCTTTTGAGAAGCAGGATTTGGTGTTTTTTGTATATCCGGTGACTTGTGTTTTGGCGTATTGTGTTGTTGATTCTTTGTCTTATTCTTGTTTTCCTAGGGAGGGTTTTGTTGGTAGGGTGGATTATGGTGATTTTGCTTTTTCGGTTAGTTCTTTGGTGTCTGGGTTTATTGAGGAGCGTGAGAGGTCTGATATTGTTAGGGAGTTTGTTGGTGGTTTTCCTGTTCTTTTTTGTTTTTTGGTTAATAGGAGGTTGTTGGATTGTGGTTTGACGTATTCTGTTTATACGTCTGGTGGTCCTGGCGATTGTGCTTCTTTACATAGGTGTCATGTGTCTTCTGAGGATATTATTTTGAAGGTTGATGGTTATCGTGTTAGTTTGTTGAGTGATGGTCCTGGGGTTAAGCTTGGGGTTTATAGTGATTGGGTTTTGGATGTTTTTGATCCTGGTTTTGATCCTTTTAGTGTTGTTGGTTTGGCGGATAATATGAGTGATCGGATTGTTGCGTCTGATCGTAGGTTGTCTAATTTTGATAGTTATTATAGTTTGTATTGTCAGGGTTGTATATAGTCGTTGTCTCCGTAGATGTCTGCGTTGTATCGTTGTTTTTGTGCTGGTGTCATTTGGTGTTTGTGTTGGGCTATTAGGTCTTGTATTTCTTGGTAGCAGTTGTCGCAGTAGTATTCGTTGTCTATGTCTTTTCTTGGGTGGGCGTTTTCGTCTCCGCATTCTGCGCAGGGTATGATGCAGTCTGAGCAGAGGTCTTTTCCTGGTTCTACTTGGTGTGTTTTGCAGTGTTTGCAGAGTTGTTGGTCCATTTGTTGTGCTATTTGTTGTGGGTTCATTTTAGTATTCCGTGAGTAGGGTTGTGTATCGGCTGTTTTCTGGTGTTGGGTTTTGTAGGTTGATTGTGCATTCTGTGATTTGGCCTGTTTGCCATAGTAGGCCGTTTACCCATATGGTATATTTCCATCCGGTTGTTTGTTGGAGTTTTTCGGGTATTGGTATTGTGGTGGTTTGTTGTGTGGTTTTTCCGCTGTAGTGTGCTTTTTGTGGTGGTTGTGTTATTGTTGGTAGGTTTAGTATTGTTGTTAGTGGGTGCCATTGGTCTGTTAGGTTGATTTTGATTTGTTGTAGGTTGTACCAGAGTGTTCCTTCTCGGTATTCTGTTGGTTGTTCTGTTCCGCTTTGGTGGGTTAGTAGGCCTATGAGGTAGCTTTTCATTAGGTCGTAGCGGGGTGGGTCTTCTGCGTTTGGGTATGTGTCGGATAATTGTCCTTTGGTGGTGGTTGTTGTTGGTTCGTTGGTTAGTTGTATTCTGTTGTCCATTGTTGTTTTCCTATGGAAACACCCCAGGGTTTCTGGGGTGTTTGTTTCTTTAGGTTTGTTTGTTTAGGATCTGATTATGGTAGGATGGTGTCTCTCAATCTGATTATGGTATCTTCTGTGTGTGGTCCTGTTCCGAGAAGTGCTAGTCTGTGTTTTTGTGGGAAGTTGTTGTCTATCCATTCTTGTGTTTTTGATGTTGTTTTGTCGATGCCGTTTTTTCCTGCTAATTTTGAGTCTATGTAGTCTATGAAGTTTAGGCTGCAGTAGACTTCTCCGTTTGCTCTGTTTGCTCGTATGGCGTCTTCTACGTTTTGTTTGCTGAATGTGAATACGCGTCTGGGTAGTTTGGTGACGCTGGTCATTTCTAGGATTGGTTCTTTTGATCCGGATGTTTCTGTTACGTGTTCCCAGGTTGTTTCTTCTTGGTCTGGGTACCCGTGTCCGCTTGGGCTGTTTATGATTTTGTAGTCTGTTCCTTCTGTTCCGTTTTGGATTTCTTGCCAGGTGAGGTGGTGTCCGTCTTTTAGTGATATGTATTTTTTGCTGTTGATTCGTATTGGGTAACTTCTGAAGTTTATCATTACGTTCCCGGCTAGGTGGACTGGGAGCATGGAGTCGTCCATGGCTGCTGCGACTGTGCAGTTTCGGCTTGTGCAGTATGGGTAGAATTGGGATAGCATGTAGGATAGTTGGTATCCTTGTGCGATTTCCATGAATCCGGCTTGTCCTGATTCTAGTCTGTCCATTATTTCTTTGCTGGTGTCGCAGATAAATTCGTTTAGTTCTGGTATATCTCTGGCGAATTTTGCTTCTTTTCTTCTGAGTATTCGTCTTGCTCGGCATGCTCCTACGCCGTGTGCTGTGGTTCCTGCGCGCATCGTTCCGTCGTGGATGTTTTCTAGTTCATTTCCGTCGAGGTCTACTTGTCCTCGTTCGAATTTGGCGTCTATGTCTTGTAGGATTTGTGTTAGTGGGTGGATGCCTAGTTTGTGTGGTTTTATGTTGTTTTCTTCCAGTTCTCGCCATAATGCCGGTAGTTCTATCATCGCGCCGGGGGCGAGGTACATTTTTTCATAGTGTTCTTGGTATGCGCAGCTGTTTAGGGTTTGGTAGAAGTATTGTTTTCCGTTTTGGAGTTTGACCCAGTGTCCGGCTTGCGGTGCGAAGGTGTTTGTGCAGAATTGCCAATTTTGTGAGTTTTCTGTTATCCAGGAGCCTGTTCTGCCTTTTCCGGAGCTTCCTGCTGAGCCGTCTAGTAGTATTGAGAGTTTTCTTTGTTTGAAGAAGAAGTCTGCTAACACGTTTGTAGCTCCTTTTGGGTGTGTTCTTGTTTTTATGTACGTGCTTTCATATCATGGAAATTTGACATTAATAATTTTAACGATAAAATATAATATTTATTACGGAGGCACATAATGACAAATGATGATTGGGCTTATATTGCTGGCGTTGTAGATGCTGAAGGTTCTTTTCAGATGAATTATCAAAAAGCTAAGAGAGGAAAATATGATGTAACGATTAGAAGAGTCAGAGCCAGAATTAAAACCACTGACAAAATAATTGTCCCATATATCGCTAGTTTATTGGATGCCAAATATTCCGGTAAGTCTTATTATGAGATTACCTTTTATGGAAATAAACTCAGGTTTTTGATTCAAGGTATATTACCTTATTTGTATGTTAAGAGAAGACAGGCTAAAATTTGTCTTCAAGCTATAAATATAAAAGATTCTGACGATTTTACGCCATATACTGAGGATCAAAAGAAAGAATGGGATGATTTATTACTGAAATTGTCAGACATCAATAAACGTGGCAAGGAGGCTGATATTGGCGAGCGAGTTTCGGATCATGTTTTCTCTTTATCGTGGTTAGCTGGACTTATTGATGGTGATGGAACTGTAACCACTGGGAGATTTAATAGTAAGAATAAGAAGCCATATATTAAGATTTCACTTACTGATCATTTTTGTGTAGAATACTTAGCCAAGATACTTAGTCTGAAGGTTGGTTCATGTAGGGGCGTAGGCAACAGGAGAGATACAAAACAGATCCGAATGATGTCCAGGGCTATATTGAGGTGGGTTCCTAAGTTGTTGCCGTATATTAAGTTCAAGCATGACAGGGTATCTCTTGCTTTAGAAATCGCAACAATTCGTTCTTCTGATTATGGAAACCAAATTGATAGTAGAATACCTGAATTATTGGGGTGGATTACAAGATTAAACAATCATTGTTTTCATGAACTGGTTTATAGCGAGGGCATTTTGTATGAAATTTATGATGTTTCTTGTCCTTATGCATTGAATGTTAGACCAGATATATTAATTTATAGTGATGAATTCAATTCATCACGAGAACTATTTAATAAGATAATTAGTAATAAAATTGGATCTATTGAAACTAGGAGTATTAGGCCGAAGGATTGTGAATTAAGAATCTGTTCCAACAGAGATGTTAGACCATTTTACGAAAAATTTCATTATCAAGGGCATGTTAATTCGGTTTATCATGTTGGTGTTTTTTACGATCTTGAATTAATTGCTTGTTTATCCATAAAGAGGCCTACCAGACAGAAGTCCGGAGATTGGGAAATATCTAGAATGGCCTGTAATTATGACTTTAGAGTCCATGGTATTTGGTCGTATATCATGAAATGGATCAAGAAGAAGGGAATAATATCTGGTAAATTGATTACTTTCTCTGATAATCGTCTTATGGTTGGGAATGTTTATAAGATAATGGGGATGACCTACGTCTCAGATGTTAAACCCGATTATTATTGGGTCAAGAATTCTACAAGGTTTCATAAATCTGCCTTAAGGAAGAGTAAGGCGGAAAAGGATTTGGGCAAGACAGAAGTAGAACTTAGATCTTCACAAGGTTTTCACAAGGTCTTTGATCTAGGTAAAAAGAAATGGCAGATAATCATATAAGCTCCTAAGAAAGAAACCAGTTCAATGTTTAATTCTCGCTGTAGATTCACTGATCATTTTTGTGGTGATTTTGGCGTGATATTATGTCTTGGAGCCCGGATGGCGGAATTGGCAGACGCAACGGACTTAAAATCCGTTGATAGGTAACTATCGTGCGGGTTCAAGTCCCGCTCCGGGTACCATTCAAATGACCAATATTCATTCTGCTGTTCCCAAGAAGAATACTTCTGAGGTACCTATAGAGTTATTAGAATCTATTACGATATTTGTGCATAGGTTCGCGTATGGTAGTGAGAATTCTAAGACTGCTAAGCAGATTTCTAATGCTCTTGGTCTTATTGATTCTGCTCAGGATAATTTGATTAGGAAGGCTGTTAAAATCTTGTTTAATGATTGTGGTGTTCCTATTATTAGCAATAGTAAAGGTTTTTTCTTTGCTTCTAATAGAGCTGAGATGAAGAAATTTATTGATAATCAAGAGAAACGTAGAATGGGTTTAGAACGTAATATTAATAGTGCTTTGGGGTATCTTCCTTCATTACCTGAAGTCAGAAAGGAGCCATAAGATGTTCAGGGTCCTAGTTGTAGGTCCTAGCAAGGGCGGCAAGACTACGGTAGCTAATAAGGTTGCTGAGATGCTCGGTACCACGGCTACCGATTGTTCTGCGATCATTATCAAGGAGTTTGCCGATAGTCTGGGTATTACTCCCGAGGAGGTCTGTGAGAGAAAAGAGGATTTTCGGGAGCGGTTGTTTGAGTTCGGTAAGGGAAAACAGAAGGATGATCCTGGGTATTTTGTTAGGGAGTGTTTGAGGCGTGGTTGGGTTGTTTCTGGGGTTCGTCCTAAGAATGAGTTTGATGCTGTTAAGTCTTGGTTTCAGTTGGTTATTTATGTTCATGGTCGTACGGAGCCTGGGAGTACTGACCCTCTGACTATGGATGATGTTTCGTCTGCTCCTTCTGTGGCTGTTATTAAGAATGATGGTTCTTTAGGTACTTTGATGAGTTGTGTTGAGAATGTTATGGAGCCTAGGTTGGAGCGTGTTTCTGTTAGGGTTCGTAATATTCATCTTGAGATTGATGATTTGAAGTCTGAGATAATGGATCTTGAGAGGGAATTGTCCCGGATTCAGTTGGAGTGTCCTCATGAGAATTTGAATTTCTGTTCTGGTGGTCCTTATGAGCGTCCTTCTTATTATTGTGAGGATTGTCAATCGGTATTTTCTGTTGATGAAGGTGATTATCTTCTGGATTTGAATAAGTTGTGTGGGGGGTAGAACGTCTTTAATCCTTTTAGCCTAGGAGTAGTCGGTTTTGTGCTTGTCTGACGGTGTCTTCTGCTATTCCTTGTGATACGTCTGATAGGATCTTTTTCCAGTTCCCGTCTTGTGTTTGTATTTCGATGTTGACTTTTCCTTGTTGTGTGCTTGGTGTTATTTTGTGGTTTTTGGCTTCTCTTATTTGGTTTACGATTTCTCGGTAGTTCATTTTGTTCTCCTTTTTGTTGTTATATACTTTAAAAATACCTTTGGGAGTTTGTATGAATATTACTGAGTTGTTGACTCATCTTGATCCTATGATTGAGCATGCTTCTGAGCATGCTTATGAGTATTTTTCATCTAAGAATATTTCTCATGAGTTTGAGGGTTGTAAGTTGGATATGACTAGGGGTTTGTGTAAACAGATTTATAGTGGTTTGGTTGAAGATTTGGTTGCTCAAAATAGTCCTTTTGGTATTCGGAATGGTTTGACGGCTTTTATGCTTATCAAGCGGGGTAAGAATGATAGGACTACTGTGATGTTTAATTTTGGGATTTTGTTTTGCAAGCGTTGAGCCATTTGGGTCTTTCTCCGGCTTTTTCCCATTGTTCTTCAAATTCTCGGTTTATGAAGTCTTTTAGTACGAATAGGGATCGGATTATCCACGTTTCTCCGAAGCATCCTAGATATTCGATTTGAGCTTGGGACATTAGTTGGTTGTGTTGGATTATCCATTGGTGGTAGGTGGTTGCGTATATTAATTCTAGATATTTCTGTTTGCATTTTTGTTTGTTTTCTTCTTTTTGGCCCCATCGGATTCTTCTTATGTTGAATATGAGATGTTCTGTTATTTTCGAGCTTAGGGGTTTGAAGTGTTTGTTTATTGATTTTAGTGGGTTGTCATTCATGTTTTTATTTACTCTACTCCAAACATATTATGGAAGCCCGATGTGCAAACCGGGATTGACTGGAGCAACCTCATGTACGAAAATATATTTTGGGCTTACAATAATCTTGTTGTCGCCGAGGCTGATTGGGATAGTAAGTTAACAGCTCTTGGCGCTGGCGGTGTTCTGGCTATACTTATTCTTAAGGAGGTTTTTGGTTTTCTGAAGGTATTTCAGGAGCGTAGGAAAGGGTCTGCTGATGAGAAGTCTCCGTCTCAAAGCCAGATTATTGAGCTTCCCCAAGCGGAAGTATATCGTCGTCTTGAAAGTATTGCTAGAGCTCAAGAAGAACAAAAGCTTATTATTAATAATGTCTCTTCAAAAGTTACAGAATTATATAAGTGGCATGATGTTAATATTCAGGACCAACCTGGTGTCAAGGTCTGGTGGGGAGGGCAGTTGGATAGGCGCATAGATAATATTGCGCAATTGATGTCTGAGTTGCATTCTGATAATGAGAAGTTAGCTAAGTTTGTTAATAGGTTGAATGAGGAACTTGAGAAAATCAGACCTAGGAGAGGGCCATAATGCAATATGATAATGTGCACAAAACTCATTTTGATAAGATTCTGCGATATGCGATGTATATATTCTTGGCGATATTTGTGGTTGGTTTTTTAATTAAGATGATATGAGGATGTTATGGATAGAAGGACTTTGATATTGACGATAGATATGGCTGGTGTTCCGGAGTATATGTCCAGGGCTTTATCTATGCAGATGGCGGATTGGTTGAAGGTTAATAAGTCTGTTTTACCTATTGAGGATTTAGTTATAATGCCCTCTAAGGGCGATACTAAGTTATATTGGTTGCAGGGTTCTGTTGGTGATGCTAAGACTTTGGAGGAGATTAAGGATAGGATTGAGCCGGTTCTCCAGGTTGCTTTGAATCTTAAGATTGATAAAGATAAGAAATATAAGTCTCCTCATAAGCAGATTAGGGATGCTTTTGCTAAGTCGAGAATGAGGCGGTGAATTTTACTCTTAGAAGGTCTCTTACTAATAAGAAATTCGATAAGCCTAAACGTTTACCTGATAAAGCTACAAAGTTGAAAGTTGTTGTTGATAAGGATTTGGTGTATCCTGCGTATTTTGTGGATAGATGGTATCCATTTTTTGACAATGGTAGGGCTTTGGTTTCTAAGGTTATTCCTACTAGGGTTTATGGTATGGAGTTTGGTGATTCTTCCGCTAGGCGGCGTAGTGAGTTGGTTAGTTTGTGGTATTCTTGGTTGCAGGATTTCGTTAGGGGGAGCAGATCTAGGGCTATAATAGTGAGGGAGAATAAGAAACGGAAGAAAAAGGAAGTTGTTGCTGAGGATCGTGTTTTGGTTTCCAAGTATTGTTATTTGTGTGAAGCTTATACGAAGCATTCTATAGCGACTGCGTTTTATACCTGCACGGTGTGCGATTCTAGTCGTGCTCCACGGGTACCCACGATAGGTCGTGATCGTGAAGATGCCGAAGGGCTCCCTCCGATATCTCGGGACTCATGAGCCATCCTTGTATGTTGTCTTGATTTAGTGCTTCTATGTATTTCTTTAGTTGTGTTGCGGCGTTGATGTTGGCTTTTCCGCGTTTTATTTCTATAATGTGCAGTGTTCCGGATCTTGCGAGTGCTGCTAGGTCTACTGGGCCGTATGGTGTTTTGAATTCTTTTTCTATGCTTTTGATTGGTTCTTCTAGCAGTTCTTCTATGTTTCTTATTATTTTGTCGCGTAGGTGGTTTTCTGTTTTCTTCATTTTTGGTTTGTTTGTTGACCAGTTTTCGATTTGTTGTGCCCAGATGGTTTTTGTTATGTTTACTGTAATTGTTTCGTTTTTTCTGGTTGCTATAATTTGGTTGTCTCCGTATTGAAACTTAGATCCTCCGGATTGGTGGTTGACTGGTTGTGGTGAGTTGGCGCTGTGTATGCTTATGGATCCGTCTGGTTTGATTATTACTAGGTATGTTCCGTGCGGGAGGTCGCCGGTGGCTCTTCCTCTGTATTTTACGGAGCATTCTAGGCACATTATATAGCCAATCATGACTGTTATATGTACAATTTTAATTTGTATTGTTTCGTGGTATTATTTGGTATGGCACGTGCTCCGAAGCATTTTAGGAATATGGATGAGTTTAGGTCTTATGTTGTGCTTTGTGCTATTCGTGATAGGGAAGGTTTTCTTGATGCTGTAGGTGGTGAATATGGTAAACATGATGAGAGTAATGCGAAGATTATTATGGAGACTCGGGAAGAGTTGAAGACGATGTATGTTATGTATGAGGAGTATGAGAGGAAGTCTTCATAAATACCATCCAGTGTGTTTTTCCGTGTCTTCCTGCTACCTGCCCGAATAGTGGTTTATGTGGGGTGAGTTTCATAATTTGACTCAGTCTTACGTGTGTTTCGTTCCATTTGAATATTAGTGTTCCTGTTGTTTTTAATACTCTGAGGCATTCTTTGAATCCTTGTTTGATATCTTCTTTCCAGTTTGGTGATAGTTTTCCGTATTTTGCTCCTAACCAGCTTTTTGGTCCTGTTCTGGCGTGGGGCGGGTCGAAGGCTACGAGGTCGAATGTGTTGTTGTAGAATGGTAATGTTCTGAAGTCTAATAGTATGTCTGGTGCGATTTGTATACTTCTTGTTCCGCCTATTTTGCCGTGTGATTGGTCTTTGACTATTATTGTTTCGTTTCTGCAGTCTCCGTATATTACGTTCGGGTTTGTTGGGTCGTACCACATGGACCGTGGTCCGCAGCATACGTCTAGGATTTTGGTCATTTCCGTCTCTGCATTGCGTGTTGGTATGATGCGTGTTGGTGTGATTCTGGCATGTCTAGGTCGTTGTAGGTTAGTATTTTTCCTAGGGTTTTTGCTTTTTCTTCTATTGTTTTTAGGTCGTTTTCTTCGATTATTATTCTTGTGATTGCACGTCTGTTTGTTGTGAATACGATGTGTAGTCTATTTAGGTGGTCTATTGCGTAGTTGGGGTAGGAGCCTGTTCCTGCCATGTCTGTGTCGATATTTAGTTGTAGGTATGGTGTGGCGGTTTTTGTATCTGTATCGTATCTCCCTAGTACCAGTCGGTGTCTGTCGTGTCCTAGGTTCCAGATTAGTATTGGGTTTTTGGTGTTTTGGTTTATTGTTACTAGTGAGTTGTTGGCGTTGTCTACGTTGACTTGTTCTGGTTCTGTCCAGTATGTTCCGTTTGTGTCTGAGTAGCTGTACCATGCGTATGGTTTTGGTGTTATGTTCCTGGATAGGGAGTGTAGTCTTCCGTTTTGGTCGTTCCATAGTGTTGGTTGTATGAGTTTTCCTTTTCCGAATCTTGTTTTGGATTCGTCTTTTGATTTTCCTATTTTACCTAGTTCGATTAGTCCTGATCCCATTCCCATTCCCATTATGAGGCCGTAGCAGTCGTGTTCTCTGTAGAGTGGTATTGCGTATGTTATCATCCTGGTTATGTTTATGTGTTGTATGGCTTGGCAGCGTACGAGGTGTCCTGGCTCTAGGTTGAGTTTTTTGGGTTTTGTTAGTTCGATTGTGTCTGTTAGTGTTATCTCTCTTATCCAGTTTGAGCAGTAGGCCCATCGTTGTACTGGTGTTTTTGGTGTGTTTCCTTGTTCGTCTATGTCTTCGAATACTGAGTAGATGATGTAGACTTTGTTTTGGTTGGATAGCAGGAGGCAGTTGCCTGTTCTATATGGTAGGTCTGTTGTTGCTCTTAGTTCGTGGTTGTTTTTTTCGTTTCGGTGGAAGTCTATTCTTACTTTTTGTTTGTCTGTGCATTCGCTTCCTACGTAGTATGCTATGTAGGTTCCTGATGTTCTTATGTCGTCTGTTTTAACACACTCTATTGTAGCACAGTGTGCGTGTTTTTCTGGTGGGCAGCTGTGTATAATTGTTAGCATTTTGTCTCCTTTATTTTATTGTATCTTATAAGGGAGACGATAGAATCCGTATATACTTGTAAAAGGAGATTATTATGGCTAAAAAGGTCACTAAAAAGGCTGCTAAAAAGGCTGCTAAGAAGGTGTTTTGTGAGTCTGTTCCTGAAGAGAGTTGTGTTCCGAAGGTGAAGACTATTAAGAAGGTTGCTAAGAAGCAAGGACCTAATATTATTAAGGTGGATAAGCCTTTGAAGATTGCTGTTTATACTATTTCGAAGAATGAGGAAGCTTTTGTTGAGAGGTTCTGTAAGAGTTGTGCTGATGCGGATTTGATTGCTGTTGGGGATACGGGTAGTACTGATAATACGGTTCAGTTGTTGAAGGATTGTGGCGCTAAGGTTGGTAATGTTACTTTGAGTTGGGATGATTGGCCTGAGTGTACTCGTACTGAGGAGTGGAAGAAGAGGCTGGGCAAGCCTTGGCGTTTTGATGTGGCTAGGAATCGTTCTTTGGAGTTGGTTCCTAAAGATTTTGATATTTGTATCTGTTTGGATTTAGATGAGGTTATGGTTGAGGGATGGAGGGGGCATATCGAGAGGGCTTTTAAGCAGGGTTGTAATAGGTTTAGGTATCCTTATACTTGGAGTTGGAAGGTGGTTGGTAAGGAGCCTGATATTATTTATTATGCTGATAAGATTCATACTCGGAATGAGTTTAAGTGGGTGCACCCTGTGCATGAAGTTTTGGCTTATATTGGTCCTAAGCGTGAGATTCAGGGTTGGTGTGATTGTAAGATTGAGCATTATCCTGATAATTCTAAGAGTCGTTCTCAGTATTTTCCCCTATTGGAGGCTAGTAAGGTTGAGGATCCGGATGATGATAGGAAGGCTTATTATCTTGGTAGGGAGTATTTCTTTTATGGTAAGCACAAGGAGTGTATTGCTGAATGTAAGAGGCATTTGAGTTTACCGCGTGCTCAGTGGGATGCTGAGCGTTCTTGTTCTATGAGGTATATTGCTAAGAGTTATGGTGCTTTGGGTAATTCTAAGGAGCAGCATGCGTGGTTCCGTAGGTCTGTGGCTGAGACTCCGTATGAACGTGAACCGTGGGTTGAGTTGGCTGGTTTTTGTTGGCAGCATAATTTGCATTTGGAGGGTTATTTTGCTGCTATGAAGGCTTTGGAGATTACTGATCGTCCTAAGCATTATACTACGGAGGCTTTTGCGTGGGATCATACTCCGCATGATTATGCTTGTTTGTGTGGTTCTAGGATTGGTTTGGTTCATGAGGCTCGGAAACATGCTATTGATGCTTGGAGGAAGAATCCTTCTGATCCTAGATTGGCTGGGAATGTTAAGTTTATGCATCGTAAGATGACTTCTGTGGCTGCTCAAAAGATGGATCCTAGGATTTATTTGTTGTGGCCTACAGTACGCCCGAAGATGTTTGCTGAATCTTATAAGCAGTGGTTGGATTTTTGTGGTAATTCTAAGTGTATTGAGTGTGTGGTTGCTGTGAATACTGAGGAGCAGAAGAAGGAGGTTCTGGATTCTGGTTTGCCTATTGAGAAGGTGTTGGTTGTTGGTGACGAGCGGAAGGGTGTTACTTATGCTTGTCATCAGTTGACTAAGTCTTTAGATTTCTTGCCTGGTGAGATTGTTATTTTGGCTTCTGATGATTTTGTCCCTAGAATGAGGTCTTGGGATAGGTATGTTATTGATCAGTTTGAGGATTTTGATGGTTGTTTGATAATTAATGATGGGTATCAGACTAATGATATTGTTACTTTGCCTATTATGGATTCTTTGTGTTTGATTCGTTTGAATAGGGTGATTTATCATCCTGCGTATGTGCATCAATATTCTGATAATGAGTTATATGATAATTTGAAGGAGATGGATCTTCTTAAGGATTTGAGGGGTGAGAGTGTTTTGTTTGAGCATATTCATTGGCATAATTCTAAACGTGATAAGGATGATGTTGATTCTGTTATAGAGGATGCTACTGTGGATGATTTTAAGATTTATGAGGAGAGGAGCAAACTTCCTTTAGAGAAGAGGCTTGCTGTTAAAAATATTTAAAAGGGGGTCTATTATGCAGGAAGGTATTTTTGATAGGTTTCTTGGGCGTAAGAAGGAAGAAGAGGCATTTAAGATTCTTCCTAAGGATTATTGGGTTAAGCTGCTTACCAAGAGTGGTCAGACTGTTCGTCTGTTAGCTAATTCTCCTACTGTCCAAGATGCTTCTTCTTTGGTTTTGGATCTTGTTGGTGATCTGGAAAATATTGATCCTATGTTGTCTAAGAAATTAGCTCAGAAATTGCGTGTTAATACCAAGATTTTGAAGGGCACGCAGAAGGGTGATAAGGAGGCTGCTAAGGCCGAGTTAATCGATTTGGTGAAGGGTATGCGTAAGGAGGCTGACCATATTCGTTCGGTGAGGATGAAGACTCTTAAGACCGATTCTTTGGATGTGGTTTTAGATAGGATTTTGTTTGATTCTGTGCAGGATTATAATGGCCCTGTTTTTTATGAGATGCAATCATTTTCCTAGCATTGTTCTTTGTGCTTGCATGTAGTCTAGGTGTTCTTCTCTCATCAGTTCGTATGTTATGTTTCTGAGTGCTTCGTAGAGGTCTTGTTTTAATTCGTCTCTTTTTTCTTGTCTTTTCATAGTGAGGATGTGTCCACAGGACAGTCTTGGGTTGTCTCTGTGGTAACCGGTGATGGCTTTTTTCTGTTTGCAGATCGGGCATGTAGTGTGTCTCATGGGATATCCTCCGGCTATATTGTATCGCTTGGAAGTATTTGTGAAATTGGTGGGTATTGATTCAAATATTTTTATAAAGGTAGTCTGTGTTGGATAGATAATCGGTGAGTTTGGTTTTGGCAGGGTATTTCTGGGTGTCTGTGCAAACCTAGAAAGAGGAGATTGTTGAAAATGCAGATGACTAAGAAGCTTTTGTACAAAATCTCTCAATGCATAGATTTTCAGAATCTCTATGCGTTGGAGGAGGAGTTTAATAAGGTTGGACTCACCATCCAGACTACTTCTAAGAATCGTATGATTCTTTGCAAGTTGCGTAAAGGCAGGCCTTTGGCTGAGAAGGTTGTCGATGATTATATTTTCATTGGCACTCTCGATAATCCTACTCGGGAGATTACTGAGAAGGTCGCTGAGAAGATTTCGGATTTTGTTCGGAATAATCAGGGCAAATCTGATAAAGTTAAAGATTTGGCGCGTGTCTGGCGTAATGGCCTCAAGATGTATGAGGACATTGTGGTTGTTAATGAGGATGTTAATTACGTTGCGGATAGAACTCCGCTTCTACTAGAATAAGATGATGCGATGCCAGTCCAGCGGAGTAATAATGTATTCGCAAGGTCTACGGGTACATTCTGTTTGCCAAAAGATAAATCGGGCAAACCCGTAGCAAACGATTTCTTTCTATATGCCCTATTCGCTAGAATAGCTCTCTCTAATAATGAGAATATCGAATTTGAAACCAAATTCGATAAAGAAACACAAACAATAGAATTACAATTATCTGACAATAATCTCCAGCTGTTTGATCAATTGGTCGGAATGAAAAGAGGACCAAAATTCAAACAGTTCATAGACTGGTTAATCGGTAGTAGAAGATTTGACTCAGTATCCGAGACAGATTTCTTCTCTGCTACGGCTTTTGATATTTGGTTTGGCGCTACTGTCGCGCAAATCGAGGACAGGAATCTCGTATTATTTCCTACTAAAAAAGAATCTGTTATCGGTTATAATTTTAAATTAAATGAGGAGAAGACCAAAGCTAAATTATTCTTGGTTTGGCAATATATCTGCGGTAGTAATGATTTTGCCGAACTTCGTGTGGTTGCTAATGTGATTAGTACTTCTGCTCCTCCGATGGATGTGGTGAATGATGTAATCTTGGATACTTCTGGTTTGACTGCTAATGAAGTAATAGAGACTGAGATTTTGAATTTAGATGTTCCTGAGGATAGCGTTATCAGTTTGTCCATAATCCGGTGTTTTGAAGGTTCGTCTGATCCCCAATCTGAGATGATTGGTATGATCGGGGTACGATTGGAAGATGGGTGATTGTATTTCATTTAAGGATCTTGGTTGTATTAATTCGTTCTCGGATTTGCCTACATCCGGGAATGAGTTAGGCGACGTATATCTGGATATAGAGACCGGAATACAATATTACTGGTCTATAGATTCGGATTCTGGAAATATTTCAAATTGGCTACCTCTCAATGTTCAATTGGGGATACTTGGACCAACTGGCCCAACAGGCCCGACTGGTTCTGGCGGAGGTGGGACTGGTCCGACTTCTCCTGGTGGCACTGGACCTACCGGATCTACTGGATCTACTGGATCTACTGGACCTACTGGACCTACCGGACCTACCGGACCTACCGGACCTACCGGACCTACCGGACCTGCTGGTGAAACTGGTCCTGCTGGTGAAACTGGTCCTGCTGGTGAAACTGGCCCAACTGGTCCAACCGGGGCAACTGGCCCAACTGGACAGACTGGACCTACTGGCCCAACTGGTCCAACTGGTCCAACTGGTCCAACCGGACCTACCGGGGCAACTGGCCCAACTGGACCTACCGGGGCAACTGGCCCAACTGGCCCAACTGGCCCAACTGGCCCAACTGGACCTACCGGGGCAACTGGCCCAACTGGGCCTACCGGAGCAACTGGCCTAACTGGACCTACCGGGGCAACTGGCCCAACTGGACCTACCGGGGCAACTGGCCCAACTGGCCCAACTGGCCCAACTGGACCTACCGGAGCAACTGGACCTACCGGAGCTACTGGCCCAACTGGAGCTACTGGCCCAACTGGCCCAACTGGACCTACTGGCCCAACTGGCCCAACTGGACCTACTGGACCTACCGGACCTACCGGACCTACCGGAGCAACTGGCCCAACTGGACCTACTGGCCCAACTGGACCTACCGGAGCTACCGGACTTACCGGAGCTACTGGACCTACCGGACCTACCGGAGCTACTGGACCTACCGGACCTACCGGAGCAACTGGACCTACCGGACCTACCGGAGCAACTGGACCTACCGGAGCAACTGGCCCAACTGGACCTACCGGAGCAACTGGACCTACCGGACCTACCGGAGCAACTGGACCTACCGGAGCAACTGGCCCAACTGGAGCTACTGGCCCAACTGGACAGACTGGACCTACCGGAGCAACTGGACTTACCGGAGCAACTGGCCCAACTGGAGCTACTGGCCCAACTGGACAGACTGGACCTACCGGAGCAACTGGACCTACCGGAGCAACTGGAGCTACTGGCCCAATTGGCCCAACTGGCCCAACTGGCGCAACTGGAGCTACTGGCCCAACTGGCCCAACTGGCGCAACTGGAGCTACTGGCCCAACTGGCGCAACTGGAGCTACTGGCCCAACTGGAGCTACTGGCCCAACTGGACAGACTGGACAGACTGGACCGACTGGACCGACTGGACCTACCGGAGCTACCGGAGCAACTGGACCTACCGGAGCAACTGGCCCAACTGGAGCTACTGGCCCAACTGGAGCTACTGGCCCAACTGGCCCAACTGGACCTACTGGCCCAACTGGCCCAACTGGCCCAACTGGACCTACTGGCCCAACTGGAGCTACTGGACCTACCGGAGCAACTGGACCTACCGGACCTACCGGAGCAACTGGACCTACCGGAGCAACTGGCCCAACTGGAGCTACCGGAGCAACTGGACCTACCGGACCTACCGGAGCAACTGGACAGACTGGACCTACCGGAGCAACTGGCCCAACTGGCCCAACTGGCCCAACTGGCGCAACTGGAGCTACTGGCCCAACTGGCCCAACTGGCCCAACTGGCGCAACTGGCCCAACTGGCCCAACTGGCCCAACTGGAGCTACTGGCCCAACTGGTGCTACTGGCCCGACTGGGGCTACTGGCCCAACTGGAGCTACTGGACCTACCGGAGCAACTGGACCTACCGGAGCAACTGGAGCTACTGGCCCAACTGGACCTACCGGAGCTACCGGAGCAACTGGACCTACCGGACCTACTGGCCCAACTGGAGCTACTGGACCTACCGGAGCAACTGGACCTACCGGACCTACCGGAGCAACTGGCCCAACTGGCCCAACTGGCCCAACTGGACCTACCGGAGCTACCGGACCTACCGGACCTACCGGACCTACCGGAGCAACTGGAGCTACTGGACCTACCGGAGCAACTGGACCTACCGGAGCAACTGGCCCAACTGGAGCTACCGGAGCAACTGGACCTACCGGACCTACCGGACCTACCGGAGCTACTGGCCCAACTGGACAGACTGGACCTACCGGAGCAACTGGACCTACCGGAGCAACTGGCCCAACTGGCCCAACTGGCCCAACTGGCGCAACTGGAGCTACTGGCCCAACTGGCCCAACTGGCCCAACTGGAGCTACTGGCCCAACTGGCCCAACTGGCCCAACTGGTGCAACTGGAGCTACTGGCCCAACTGGCCCGACTGGGGCTACTGGCCCAACTGGACCTACCGGAGCAACTGGACCTACCGGAGCAACTGGCCCAACTGGAGCTACCGGAGCTACCGGACCTACTGGCGCAACTGGCTCTACTGGTCCAACTGGCCCAACTGGCGCAACTGGCTCTACTGGCCCTACCGGAGCAACTGGACCTACCGGAGCAA